>OJKP01000107.1_pt1 | contig 68616 bp, 56 predicted proteins | sample 1596521 | NCBI WGS metagenome assembly OJKP01 (sample SAMEA4350130, study PRJEB24818) | metagenome | biome: human; feature: gut; material: faeces | place: Denmark | collected 2013-09
CCAATGGACGGATGTCTTCCATATCCATCTCCTCGATCTTGTGGTACTCGTGAGAAGTACGGAAACCGTCGAAGAAGTTAATGAAAGGAACCTTTGTCTCCAATGTAGCCAAGTGAGGAACTGCAGAAAGGTCCATAACCTCCTGAACAGAACCTGAGCAGAACATAGCGAAACCTGTCTGGCGGCAAGCCATTACGTCCTGGTGGTCACCGAAGATACAAAGTGAGTGAGAAGCCAATGTACGAGCTGATACGTTGAACACGCAAGGGAGCAACTCACCAGCAATCTTGTACATGTTAGGAATCATCAGCAACAAACCCTGAGAAGCAGTGTAAGTTGAAGTCAAGGCACCAGCCTGGAGAGAACCGTGAACTGCACCTGCAGCACCAGCCTCTGATTCCATTTCCTGGATAGAAACTCGCTGACCGAAAAGGTTCTTACGACCTTTGGCAGCCCATTCATCTACATGCTCCGCCATTGGTGATGATGGAGTAATAGGGTAGATAGCAGCAACCTCAGTAAACATATAGCTTACATGAGCGGCAGCTGTGTTACCATCACAAGTGATAAATTTTTTCTCTTTAGCCATTTTACTTTTAGATAAAATATTAAAAATGTTTTGTATTTAATTCGTTTTTTATCGAATGACTTTTGCAAGCCAACCGATGCGTTTTATAGTCTTTGTTGTATTTACCTTAGTACAGGAATCCCAATAACCACAGTGGAATCTTATTGTCCTTACCAACTTCCGTATTATAGCGGGCATAGATGGTGTCGGGATTAAATCTCACTTTGTTGGTGGCATGAGCATCACAGATACGGAACTTGGTCGTTCCATCTACCATATAGAAATGGTCTTTTCCGCCTTGGTGTACTTTGTGATCTTTCCACATGGAATTGACGAAGAATGTCTCCATGATTTCCTGCTCGTCTATTTGCAGCGGGAAGATGGCATACATCAGGTTGGTATTGTGAAGCATGACCTTGGATGGTTTCTTTGGGAAGAATTGACCATCAGGATAAATCATGTTGATGAGTCTTGCATCTGCCAGATACTTGATATAGTTCATCACCGTAGCTCGACTTGTCTCAATGCTATCTGCCAGTTGACTGACGTTTGGAGCTTTTGCACCTTCTACTGCCAGTTGATAGAACAATCTTTTGATTTTGTTTAGATATTTAAGTTCTATTTGTTTGATGAGCAATATGTCAACCTCCGTCATCATATTCATAGTCTTGAGCAAGTTCTCCGTGAAGTTGCGTTGCTCCAAGAAGAATGGATAGAATCCATGATGCAAGTAGTCCTTGAAATACTTCATCGGACTTACTTTCGGTAAGATTTGTTTTACTAGGTGCTCGTGATTACGTAATATTTCATCGAGAGAAAATGCAGGAAAGTTATTGCCCGTCTGCAGGTTGAGAAACTCTCTGAATGAGAAACCTCTGAGGTTGTAGCTTTTAACTATTCCGTTGAGCTCAGGATTCTCTTCCTTGAGTCGCATCACGCTTGACCCGGTAAATATGATTTTCAGCTCTGGATACAAGTCGTAGCATTTTCTTAACTCCTTGCTCCAGTTAGGCTGTTTAAATACCTGGTCAATGAGTAATGTTCTTCCACCTTGGCGAACAAAGTCTCCAGCAAAATCTGCTATACCTCTACCCTGGAAATAGAAGTTGTTCATGTTCACAAAGAGACACTTGCGGTCTTTCGCTCCAAAATGTTCTTTAGCATATTGAAGTAGAAATGTTGTCTTACCAACGCCTCTTGTGCCCTTGATACCTATCATGCGGTCGTTCCAGTCAATCTCATCCATGAGAGACCGACGTACTGGCGCATTGATATGCTCTACCAGGTATGTATGTGTTCTGAAGAAAGCTTCTTCCATGAGTTTCTGTTTGTTCGTGTTGTTTATAGATGCAAAGGTAATCAATATTTTCTAATTTGCAAACTCTAGATAGCAAAAACTAACTTTTTTTTCATTATTTAGCACTATTCTAAGTTAAAATCCCATTTTTGGGCCTTTTTTTTCTCATTTTAGAGTGCTTTTTATTAACTTTGCAGTATGAAATTACATATATTTAATCCTGAACATGATTTGGCGCTTGCAGTCAATCAACCGAATTATACGGCTCCTCATGCTGGGAGACAACTTCGTAATGATTTAGCTTTCATTCCTGCTCTTTGGGCGGATGAAGGAGATTTCGTTATGGTGGATTCCATTGATGATGCTTATGATAAGATAAGACATCTCGGCTATATATATAATAAGGTGGAATTTATCACGCCAAGACAGCTGGAAGGTGTTTTCAGGGATACGATGGAGATAGACAGTATTCATCCTTGGGGATGGGACAAGGCCTTAGTTTCTCAATTGAAACATTTGGGGTGCCCAGATATCATGTTGCCTACTTCTGAAAATCTGAATAAAATCAGATGCATAAGTAGTAGAGAATGGGCTGCCAAGAATCTCCAGAGTCATGTGGATTTTGTTGCTGATGTGGCAATGCTGAAAGATGTGGTTTCAAGAAAAGGACAGGCGATTATTAAATCTCCTTGGAGTTCAAGTGGTCGTGGACTCAGATATGTGAACAGTTCTTTCTCTGCTACTGCTCAAAATTCAGGCATCACCAGACTCGACAATCTGGATGATATGGAGAAATGGGCTGCTAACGTGATTCGCCATCAAGGGGGTGTTACTGTGGAGCCTTATTATAATAAGGTGAAAGATTTTGGTATGGAATTTGAAATAGTTGATGGAGTGGTGAAATATTGCGGATTATCTCTGTTTCAAACCATCAAGGGGGCTTATGCGGGTAATATCCTTGCTTCTGAAGAGGAGAAAGAGGAAATTCTTGCTTCTTATGTTTCCTTAGATAAATTGGCTCAAATACGTCAGCATATCATTGAGATTCTCCAGCCGGTTCTGAAATCTATCTATAGCGGACCTTTTGGGGTGGATATGATGGTTTATGCGGATGATGAACGAAGATTGCAGATCAATCCATGTGTGGAATTGAATCTTCGTCGTACGATGGGACATGTGGCATTGTCCTTGGGAGCATCCGAAAAAACGGCCGGACATATTATGCAGGTTGGTTTTGATGGTAACAAACATCGCCTGCGGGTTTTACCAGGCTTGCCTTCTGAATCTGCTCCTTATCATTAAAAGTACTATTATATTATACAAACAACTTAAGACATGAAAACAAAATTAATCTATCTGCTGATAGCTTCAACTTTGGTAGGTGGTAGTTCGACTGTTTTTGCTCAAAAGGCTCATTCGACTTCCCCTTATGTTTCTCAGGTCTGGAATCCAGACTTAGGTAATGGCATGTATAAAAATCCTGTCATCAATGCGGATTATTCTGATCCGGATGTGGTTTGCGTTGGTGATGATTATTATATGACTGCCAGCAGTTTCAACTGTATCCCAGGCTTGCCAATCTTGCATAGTAAAGACTTGGTGAATTGGGAAATCATCGGTCATGCTGTTACGAAACTTCAACCAGAGAGTGAGTTTGATCAGCCTTCTCATGGCAATGGTGTATGGGCTCCATGTATCAGTTATCATAATGGTGAGTTCTATATTTATTGGGGCGACCCTGACTATGGCGTGTTTATGGTCAAGACGAAGGATCCTGCAGGAAAATGGGACGATCCTGTATGCGTGATTCCTGGTAAGGGAATGATTGATACGTCTCCTCTTTGGGACGAAGATGGTAGAGTTTATCTCGTTAATGGTTGGGCTAATTCCCGCAATCGTTTTGCCTCTGTCATTACTGTTAGAGAATTGAATGCTGATGGTACCAAGGCTATCAGTAATCCTGTCATCGTTTTTGATGGAAATGGAACGGAGAACCGTACTTGCGAGGGACCTAAATTCTATAAGAGAAACGGCTGGTATTGGGTTATGTTCCCTGCTGGTGGCGTACCTACAGGTTTCCAGGTGGCTATGCGCTCTAAATCACCTTTCGGTCCTTATGAATCTAAGAAGGTTCTGGCACAGGGAAAGAGTCAGATTAACGGCCCTCATCAGGGTGGATGGGTTCATACCAAGTATGGAGAGGATTGGTTTATTCATTTCCAGGATAAGGAAGCTTATGGACGTGTTGTGCATCTCCAGCCTGTTACTTGGAAGGATAATTGGCCAGTGATGGGTAAAGTTCCTGCCAAAGGTTATTGTGGTGAACCATATGAGACTTATAAGATGCCTAAAGCAAGTACTCATGTGAATGTAAATCCTGTTGAGAGTGATGAGTTTAATACTCCAAAACTTGGTTTGCAATGGCAGTGGCACGCTAATTACCAACAGCAGTTTGGTATGCCTACTTCTTGGGGTGTATATCGTATTTATACCCATAAGAGTGATGAAACCATTTGGCATACTCCAAACCTCTTGCTCCAAAAAACTCCTGCTGATAATTTTACGGCTACTGCAAAATTACAACTGACAGCTAAAGATCAGAATCAGATGGGTGGTATTATCATGATGGGATTGGACTATTCTGCTTTGGTTGTCAAAAGAGTAGGGGATGAATTCCAGTTGCAGCAGATTACCTGTCATAAGGCTGACAAGAAGGGAACTGAAGATGTGAAGGTGCTTGCCACTTTTGCGCCGACTTCCGCTGATAAAATTGATTATCAGCCTGCCTTGCATCATTCTTCTTATCTCCGAATGGTTGTTAAGCAGGGAAAGGTTAATTTCTACTTTAGCAAAGACGGAAAGTCCTTTAAGAAGGTAGGTGACGAATTTACAATGCGTGAAGGAAAATGGATTGGAGCCAAGGTCGGTATGGTTGCTAAAGAACCAGCAGGTAAGACCAATCGTGGCTGGATAGATGTAGATTGGTTTAGAATTACCAAATAAGCTACTAATATTCGTAGAGCATTTTGAATTCAATATATTAAGAGTATTCAGAAAAAATAAAGGATGAGTGACTTCTCAGTTACTCATCCTTTTGCTTGATTTCGCTAAATCAATTTTAGTTCTTATAAGTATGTACTTATTTAATTTATAAAAAATTTTATTATTTACTTTTCTTACTACAAGCACAATTATACTTCTTTGAGTAGATCATCGAGGAATGTATCCAGATCATGGTCTAAATCTTCCATCAGGTCACCACCCACAATAATCGTGTCATCATCTGCCAGATAGAGTTCTCCAAGATTTTCTTTGTCATCATCTTCGAGAACAAAACTGTATGGCTTGAGAATTCCCAAGTTATCAACGATAGCTGTGTTCTTTCTCAGAATATCTCTCAAACACTTGGCAACTTCCTCATAGAAATTTTCGTCCTTGTTGTCTATCCATTGTTCAACAACGCAGCGAGTAATCTCCTGTTCGTCGTCATTGTATGCCAACAATTCTCCACTATCCTGAGAACATCGTACATGAATATCTGTAAGAACAGAAGTTTCATCGAGTTCTTGAGGTGGAAACTTTTGAGCTATCTTCTTGATGAATCGCTCAACTTGCTGAAGTGTTTGTTCTGTTATTTCCATGTCGTTTCTGTTAGCGTTACTGTCTGGCATGATATTGATATTTGTACTTTTATGTACTTATAAAAAGAGAGGGGTCGCTCGATGATGTGATGAAACTCTGAACTTTCACAAGTTTGAGAGCTCTCCGTCTTTGTAATCCACTGGCTTTACAGCTTAGTCGCAAATGCGATTTATATGGCCCGCCATCAACAAGAGAAGTCTTCTCGGTTTCACGATTTTATATGAAGAGTAACCCGATCGAACCGATACGACCCCAAATATTTTTATTCATTTGTCATGTCTTACATTTGCAAAGGTAATGCTTTCTTATGAAATAACCAAATATTTTCTCATTTTTTTATTTGCATTCTTCAATTTCTTTCCAGATGCTTTCAAATGTTCTTCTTAATTCTTCTTTGTTTTCTATAATACCCCTCAGTTCCTTTAATGCTTTTTCATTGGGTGAGTTGGGTATCCAGAGTTTGATATACCCATTGTTGGAGTATTTTTCTTCCATGTGCTGAGAGAATCTGAGCCATTGGTTTTCTTTATCTTTCTCTGCGTAATTTTCTATTCCATATTGGATAGCTCGCAGGAAAATTTCATGAACTTCGATATCTCTGTCTGCTTCTGCTACGATTTTCCCATAAATACTTCGGGGCTGTCTGCTGGAAGATGCTCTATGATCTTCTACAGCTTCTTTCATGATTTTGATTTGTTCTGGGTTGAACCAACGCTTCAATCTTTGATCACTCTGGAGTATCTTACCACTTGTGATATGGTGTATGGCTCTTGGTCCTTCCATTCCTAAATCATGATATGCTGCTATCACATATACCATGTTTATGTCTGCACCTGTCACTTCTGCCAGTTTGATGGAGTTTTTGATAACTCTATTCACGTGGCGCAAGCCATGACTCGTTCCAAAAGCATTGTAACGTGGAAGAATCTGTAGTTCGATGAATTCCATTATCTCAAGATTTACCTGTTGTTTCATAAGCTTTGTTATATAAATATTACAGAAAGTATGGCTGCAACTGATAGGAGGCCAAAAACTAAAATGTTGCGGGCTGTCAAGCCGAGAACCTGATTTAATTTTGCTCCCTTGTTGATTCTTTTCATCTCTTTATAGGATTGCCGGTGTAATATGATATATATAAGGTATAGAGCATACGTCGGAATTAACTTGTCGATTTGATATAAATCGAAGAATACGAGGATGATCATGATACCTGCAGCGATGTATCCTATTGATTCGTATAGCCTTCTTGTCTTACTTTCTCCCAAACGTACTGCAAGGGTTATCTTGCCGTTGCTCCTGTCATTGTCAATATCTCTGTAATTGTTGACTATCAATAGTGCGTCTATTGCTAAACCGCAGGCTATGGATGATGCGATCACTTCACCTGTTGGAATTTGTTGGTGGAGAGGCATACAGACGTAATACGTACAGCATACAGGAATGATACCGAAAAACAGAAGTACTAAAATATCACCCAATCCGTGGTAGCTGAATAATGTTGTGTAGAGAAAACAAAATACGACACATGCTATTCCCACCATCACCATTTCCAGTCCTCCGTATAATATAAGCGGTATTCCTGTCATACATCCCAAAAGGGTTGTAATGAGGATTCCCCACACCATAGCGTCGGATGTTATCCATCCTTCCGAACATGCTCTTTTAGGACCTAATCTCGTCTCGTCATCATTACCTTTTTTAAAATCAAAATAGTCGTTGACAAGGTTTGAATCAATCTGCATGATCCATGCAAATAGCAAACATAAGATTGCAGGAATCCAATTGAATTGCTCGCTTGTATTTCGCCAGGCGAATGCAGTTCCTATCATGACAGGAACTGCAGCCGCTGAAAGCGTCTTGGGGCGTGTTGCTAAAAGCCACGCTTTTACAGAATTCGTTTTTACCATTTTATTAGTTAAAGAAATTCCAACTTACTCCAAATCTGAATACCCTTCCATTGATAGGGTAGTGAGGTGTCAAGAAATAATTTCTGTCTCCCTGTCCGGCGTTGATGTGACTCATCATGACAAAGAAACGAGTATGCTTGATGAATGCATTGGCATATACATTGACTATCGGATAGTTGCCTACCTTTACGTTCTTGTCACCATTTCCCTGGACAACATATTGTCCCATATATGGAGAATAGTCGGGTGCAGTGTAGCTCGTGAAATATCGGGCATCTGCACCTAAGTCTATATGCAAAACTTTTGCGATAGAGAATTTGATATATAAATTGGTGTAGATATCCAAGTCTGGTACCGGTACAACTTCTTCCTTGCTTGAATGCTGGTATGTAATTACATTTTCCCAATTCAGTATGCCCAACTTAAAGTCCTGTTTTAATTGTGCAGTAAGTAAATTGATAGGACTGGAACTCTGCATAGGAGTTACTGTAACGCCAGTTCTCAAACCTTCATCGGTAATGCTGTAACTCTGACTCAAATAAGTATAATTCTTGATTTCATCAACGGCAACACGTAACGAAGTGCGAGTCTTGTTGAACCTTAATGTTCCCATGATGCGGGTATGAATGATCTTGTCGAGATCGTTTTCCCACCAGAGGTGTCGAGAATGATATTTTCTATAGTAAAAAGATGGATTTTCGCGATGGAAGAAAGCATCTCCTATAATTGAAAGCGTATCTCCAAGGAAAGGGATATTTACATCCAGATTTCCATCTACAGCCAAAGTACCCGCATCTTCGCCTGCGATACCTATTTCCGCAATGGCATTATAATGTAATAGCTTTCCTTGTTTTTTACTGAGTTGACCACCAACACTAAGTGTATGTTCGTTATATTTTTCTATACCGCCCTCCATTGTAGGCAAGTCGAAGTGGCGCATGTCGTAACTTGCAAAAGCTTTGATGCCAGCTTTGGCCCATTTGCTGAAGCCCTCTAAAGTGGCTAATGCAAAGGTATTCTTCATTTCCCAATGGCGGGTCTTGTCGTAAATTGAGTCTCCTGCCAACTTACCCACATTGTAGTATTCGTTTAAGTAAAAGTTCGCAGGGGTCTGATAAGCAGTGTATATACGCTTGTAATTGTCAAATTTGAGCGTATGGATAAAACTTGTGACTGGTACGTACTCAGTTTTATAGAACAATGAGTCTTCCTTGGCCTTCTTTTGGATGGCCAATAAGCTATCAGCAGCAGCTTTACCGTTGACTGCTATTCTGGTTGTATCTGTTTTCAAAGAGCCAGCATTAGCTTCCACTGCAGGTTCGTTGCCTGCAATTTTTGCGCCTTCTGGTCTTCCGGAATATTTGGCTTGTTGAGCTTTATCAAATTCCTTCTCGTTAAATTTCTTTCCGGTTTCTTTCGCCTTTTTTATGGCTTCTTCTTTAGCTTCGCTTTCAGCATTATCTTTTGCAGACTCCATAGCGAATTTCTTGGCCTTGATTTCTTCTTCAGTCATTTTTACTTTGCGTTTGAAACCTAAGCTATAGCGATGAGATAAGAAGATATGCTGATTATCGTTTCTGTTCCAGTTCTTCTCTAAAACAGTTGGAATCTCATTTTCTGAAAATGTTTCTTCGAAAATTTCCGGGTGCTTGATATAGTCATCATCTGTAATACCTCCATTTTCTGTCACCTTCTGGTGGAGAGTACTAAGAAGTAAATGTGCCTGATATTGGTCACCAATATAGGAAGCCCACATGGTATATTTGAAATGACTGGTACTTTGTGCGTTATAGTAACCACGTCCGTATTTGTAGTCGAATTTGAATCCTGCTCCCAATCGCTTATTGGCATTGACTGCAAAGATGGCATGGAAATCGTCCTCACCATTCGTGCGGTCACCACATGAATTGAGTGTGATGTTGGTTATTGGTGAGTATGTGTTGGTGAAATGAAAATCACTGACGGGCGTGTTGAAATATGAATAAGGTTCTGTGAAAAGGAATTGTCCCTGAGTATTTCTGCGATCAATGAAAATACGTCCTATTCTCGGAGAGCCCATGTTACCTAAGGTGTTGTATTCTCCGCGAAGTCCTTCTGTGAAAGTCGTATTCATGTACATATGCTGAAGTGTATCTACAACAGCATCTTGCTGGTCGCCGAATCTTTCATCTACCGTCCAAACCTTAATTCCTTTAGGAATTTCCTGATTAGAGCCGAGGGAATCTGTACTTATTCTTCTTTCGGAAGCTGGGCGGAAATCTCCATCTTCATTGATTGAATTAAAATCAGTTTGTGCTGCAACCGAGGTAGTTGCAGCACAAAATAGCATTGTAGTGAATATTTTATTCATTATGTAGGTATTCATTTACTACTTTCTTATTCCTATATATATGGTTTTCTCATGATTTTTGAACAGACAAAACCTAATATCATTTCCTAAAATCTTAAATGTTATTTCTTAAATAGTCTGAGACAGACTTCAATAATTTTAAGAACAACTCCTATAATCAGTACAATGGTACTTGCAGTTTGATATTCTGTTTGAGTCCAAAGAATGAGTCCGATGACAGCCAAAAGCATGAATGCAATATTAAGCTTGTTTCGAACTTTCAGCATCTTGTCTCTGCCATCATAGTCTATGAGGCGTCGCTGACGATGTTGGGGTCTGACGGCATAAGATGTCTTTGTTTCGTTATTCTCGTTGGATTCAGTATTTACTGTATCCTGTATCTTGTTATCTTCTTGCATTTTGAAAGAATTGTATTAAACAACTTGAAAGTTAAATTTTAACTAATGCTTTTATGTCGCTGAAAATCTGATCCTTACGATCAATAGTTCCCTTGCGGAATTTGCCAAAGATGCGTGCTAAGCCATTTTTTTTCTTATTGAGTGCATAGCGATCAGAAATTACATTTTCTGCTGGCTCCTTAAAGCCGGTAGAGCGTCCTTCTTCGTAATTATAGATGATTTTTGACAATGTAACGGTCAAAGAGTTATCTGCAATTTGAGCAACTAACAGATATCTGAATTCTGTTCGGTCAAGTGAAAGGAATGACTGGCTGAAAACAAGCCATTCATCCATAGTATTTGCTATGATATTCTCTTTTGGATTGACAAGTGCAACTCTGCTTGCTATATTATTTTTGTCTTGTGTTAAATTGCTGAAGTAATTGTACACAAGATCATAAATCTGTTTCGCAGATTTCCCGTTAGCATCTGTTTGCATGGTAAATTCGATTTTGCCATTTTCATCAGTTGGTATTGCGCCCTCCAAATACTTCGGGTCATCTTTCAGTGTAACACCATTTTTAGTAACCGTTTTCTTGGCAACTTCAGTGCGCTTTTCTACTTTAGGGACAATCCAACCTTGGTTTGTCTCTGAAGGAGCATTGGTGCTTTCTGTATTCTTTTGCTGATTTTTGACTACGATAGTTTTACCATTAATTGTAGTAGATGCTGGCTCATTTGCAATGGATGGTTCCAGTTCTTTATCTGTACCTTTCGCTTTTTCTGCGGCAGCCTTTGCTTCTTCAACTGCTTTCTTGGCTTCTTCCAGTTGCTTTTGAGCCTGCTCCAACTTCTGTTCTGGTGTCAATACGGTCTGTGCTGACATCATTAAAGGGAGAAACATGAATATTGTGAAAAATACTTTCTTCATGATTATTTTGTTTTTAGAATCTTTTCCGCTCGGTGAATGGCGAAAACAGAATGGTTATAAATGATATGTGCGGAAGATGAGGGATTCAAACCCCCGATACCCCGTAAGGGGTATACCGGATTTCGAGTCCAGCGCATTCGGTCACTCTGCCAATCTTCCATTCTCTGGTAATTTAGCATGATATATATTCATACTTACCTTTAAACATTGCAAAGATAGTGTTTTTTGATGTTATAGCAAAATTTATGACGTATTTTTTAACAATATTAACCTCAGTTTCTTTGTTGTTCATTCAATGGACAAGTTCAATTGGTGTTTTGGATCATATTATAAAAGATGAAGGGGTGGTATTTTTCGGAGATACTGTTGCTATTTGACTTGTTTTCTGATGCTAACTGACTTGTTTACCGGTGCTATCTGACTTGTTTACTGGTGCTATCTGACTTGTTTACCGGTGCTATCTGACTTGTTTACTGGTGCTATCTGACTTGTTTACCGGTGCTAAATGACTTGTTTACCGGTGCTAAATGACTTGTTTACTGATGCTAACAGACTTGTTTACTGATGCTATCTGACTTATTTATTGTTGCTGTTTCCCTTTATTTCTTGAATTTGTAATCTATGATTCTGATCTGTAAACATAAAAATCCCCTTCTGGAAGGCATTTGATTGTCTTTCCGGGAGGGGAATTGTTATATAATATTCGGTTGGAATAATCTATTATTTGATCATATCAACGCTGCGCTTCAAGAATGCTTCGAGACCTGCGCCCTTTAGCATACCGTTTTGCAGCAAAGCAAGGTCAATCAGTTGGTGAACGATATTGTTGTCCTTGGCGTAATTGCCTATGATTTCATCGCGCTTGCCTTTTTCATCGCTGATAGTCTTTTCGGTTTGATGAACATCATCCTTTTCCTGCTGGGTAATCTCTTCTGGTTTCTTCTTGGTCTGTTCCTGATGAAGAACTGCCAATCGAGCCTCCTGACCCTTGATCTCTGCCAAGATAGGCTTGAGTGCTTCTGCAGTATTGCTTTCTGAATCAGCCAATACATTCTTAATCAGAGTATGGTCTGAGTTCAAGATGATGGTGTAGCTGTCAGGCATCTCACCATAGAAGTTCATACCTTGCTGGAACTGACTCATGGTCTTCATTCTGCGCATCCACTCGTTTTGTGTGATGACTACCGGTTTGCTGTTCTCACCCAAAGCTTGCACTTCAACGGTGAATTCCGTTTTTTCTATCTTAGGAAGTTGTGAACGGAATACTTGTGTCAGATTGTCGGTCTGCTCGTGATTGAGGTCTGTCTTTTTGGCATCTTCTTTCACGATAAGGCGCTCAATTGTATCAGAATCAACGCGAACAAAACGAGATTTCTCAAACTTTTGTTCAAGCATGTTCACCATTGGAGTATCCAACTGACCATTCATCAAGAGCACAGAATATCCCTTGTCCTTTGCAGCCTCGATATATGAGTACTGCTCCTCTTTGTTGTTGGCATAGAGATAAATCAGGTTGCCTTCCTTGTCAGTCTGATTGTCCTTGATAACGGTCTTATATTCGTCAAATGTAAAGTACTTGCCATCTACGTCCTTAAACAAGGCGAAGTCTTTAGCTCTATCATAGAAATCTTCCTTAGACAACATACCGTAGTTGATGAATATCTTGAGGTCATCCCATTTCTCTTCGTATTCCTTGCGGTTTTCCTTGAATATAGAATTCAGACGATCTGCTACTTTCTTTGTGATATAGGTAGAAATCTTCTTGACGTTGCTGTCGCTCTGTAAGTAACTGCGGCTTACGTTCAATGGAATGTCTGGTGAATCGATGACACCATGAAGCAAGGTAAGGAACTCCGGTACGATACCCTCGACTTGGTCTGTCACAAATACCTGGTTGCAATACAACTGTATCTTATTGCGTTGCATGTCGATACTGTTCTTGATACGTGGGAAGTAGAGAATACCAGTCAGGTTGAATGGGAAATCTACATTCAGGTGAATCCAGAACAGAGGCTCGTCAGACATAGGGTAGAGGGTACGATAGAAATTCTTGTAGTCCTCGTCTTTCAATGTACTTGGAGTCTTAGTCCATAAAGGTTCTACATTATTAATAATGTTATCTTCCTCTGTTTCGACATTTTTTCCATCCTTCCATTCTGTTTTCTTTCCGAATGCCACAGGTACGGCCATGAACTTGCAGTACTTGTTCAGCAATTCCTGAATCTTGTTTTTCTGAAGGAATTCCTTGCAGTCATCTGCTATGTGGAGGATAATATCCGTACCTCTCTCGCTCTTTTCTGCATCTTCAATTTCGAATGCAGGAGAACCATCGCAGCTCCATTTTACGGCTTTAGAACCTTCTTTGTAGCTTTTGGTAATGATTTCCACCTTGTTGGAAACCATGAAAGAAGAATAGAAACCGAGTCCGAAGTGACCAATGATAGCATTGGCATTCTCCTTATATTTATCAAGGAAATCAGTAACACCTGAAAAAGCTATTTGATTGATGTATTTATCTATTTCCTCTTCAGTCATTCCGATACCATGATCGCTGAAGGTCAATGTACCAGCATTCTCGTCAAGAGAAACTCTTACTGTAGTGTCTCCAATTTCTCCCTTGAAATCACCTTGAGCAGCAAGTGTTTTCAACTTTTGTGTGGCATCTACTGCATTTGACACCATCTCACGGAGAAAGATGTCATGGTCTGAATAAAGAAACTTCTTGATGACAGGAAAAATATTTTCTGTCGTTACTCCAATATTACCTTTTTGTGCCATAATTATATGTTTTAATTTTAAATTTACTATTCATATGTTTTTGTGTTTGTCACTTACAAAAGGCGTGCCAAAGAGCGATAAAATGTTTCTTATAGTATTTGAAATGTTTCATTTATGACTTTTTGGCTCAAATTATTTCTTATTAAATTTGGTTGCTTTGTTTTTTTTTATTACCTTTGCAAGAAATTTAATGATAAACTTTTGAAACAACACAATCATGATGCAACAATTACAATCTAAATCCGATTTGATCGCTGACTATTATTCTCAGCACTATGAAGAAGTGAAGGCTTTTGTTTCTTCCCGATTACAATATGCAGATGATTCTGAAGATGTCGTTCAGAATATCTTTCTGCGCCTCTTGCAAATGGACAAAATGATATCTTCTGTCACTTTGCCTTGTTTGGTATATACGGTTGCCAGAAATTTGATTTGTGATTATTGGCGCCATCGTCAATGTGTATATGATTATGAACATTTTTTCGTGAACTCTCATGCTTCTCGAATTTGCACGAATATGGGTGAATCAATCTATTCGGTCCAGCAAATTAACGAATTGCTTGAACGTGGAATTGCTCGCTTAAGTGAAAATCAACGTAAGATTTATCGAATGAACGTATGCGATGGAATGCAGATTAGTGAGATTGCAATCAAGTTGGATGTTAAATATAAGAAGGTAGAAAATCGTCTTTGTGCTGCTCGTAAAGAGGTTAGGAAATATATGAAACGTATGTTGGCTTAATTGGAGATTTATTGTTTTTTAGAATGGTTCTTATAGATTGGTATTTTTCTCAAGAAGGGCAAGAAGGACGAGATGGCCGAAAAGGACAAGAAGGGCAGATGTATAAAAGTAAGATTGTGAAGTTGTATTTAAATAATTGTTGTTTTATATAAAAATAGGAGAAATTATCATCTTATAAATGATAACTTCTCCTATCTTTTTGTAGCTGTTGCCACAAAAGTATTGAGACAACGTAAATTTCTTTGTTTAGCTAATCATAAGTTAGTTATACCAAATTTCTCCGCCCATTACGTTTTGGGTCATAAACACTGTTTCTTGAATAGGTGATGCGATTTCTACGTATTCACCATAGTTCTTAGCATTTTCTGTTTTCATTTTCTTTAGTTTTTGTGATTTAATAAATGTTTATCTTTGTACTTATACTTTGTCTTAAGATAACAAACAAGTTGTCGTTAAGACTTTGCAAAGTTAATCATTATTTTTCAGATTATCAAGTATTTACCGCATTTTTTTTACGTTTTTAACAGTATTGTTTTTCTTTTGGAATATTTATGCGTTTTTTTCTATTTTTGCTGAATTTAGTATATTTTATGATTCTGGATAAAAGAAAAGTAGGTGTGTCATAAGCCGCATCATGTAAACTAAAAATGTCCCACAGACTTTACATATTTACATAGATTCTTATGGAGGATAAACCAAATCTGTGTATATCTGTGAAATCTGTGGGACTATGTGCTATTAGGCTATTTGCTCGTACTAATTTTGCCTGTTACTGAACATTTTATCCTTTACGAGGTGCATTGCGGAGTATGTCTAGAAGATGATCCCATACCATCTGTACCGTTGGTATGTAGAGTGCTTCCTGTGGGGTATGTACTTCTCGGAGAGTAGGGCCAAAGCTAACCATGTCCAAATCAGGATATTTTTCAGAGAAGAGACCGCATTCCAGACCTGCATGAATACCCTTGACTAATGGCTTCTTTCCGAAAAGTTTTTCATAACTCTTGACGGTGATTTCCGTTAGTTTGCTATCTGTACGCATTTTCCATGCTGGATATTTGTCGCCTACAGTAATTTTAGCTCCAGCCAGCTGGAAGGCAGCTTTCACTGTATTGGTCATGTTTTCCAGATTGCTCATCACATTACTGCGTTGTGAAGCTACGATGTCAATAGAGTTGTCTGTAGTTATCACACTGGCAACATTGCTGGAAGTTTCTACCATCCATGCGATAGCTTCATCCTGGCAGGTTGTCAACGGACCGTTATCTACTGCTTGTAAAGCCATAATGAACTTTTCTGCTGTTGCTTTTTCGATGACAGGAGATGGCTCTGCAGATTCCATATTGAAGACCATATCCTTTTCTGTAACATGGAATTCTTCTTCAACTTCTGATGCAAAGATGTTCCAGTCTATACGAACCTGTTCTTTTACTTCATTCTTGATGGCTAATACTACCTGACCATCACGAGGGATGGCATTGTGCATCTTGCCACTATTGAAGTTGACTAATCTGATGTCGCCGTTAAACTTTTCCATCTCCAGATACAGGAAGCGGGCGAGAAGTTTGATGGCATTGGCGCGCTTCTTGTTGATGTCATCACCAGAGTGACCGCCATTTAAGCCTTTCAGATTCAATTTGATGAAGAAGTAACCAGCAGGAGCTTGTTCGCGTTCAAATTCAAACGTGGCGTGAATGGTTTGTCCACCAGCGCAGGAAACGAAAATCTGTCCTTCATCCTCAGAATCCAGGTTGATGAGCATTTTGCCAGTCATAAAACCTGCCTCCATGCCATGAGCACCTGTTAAGCCAGTTTCTTCATCGCGTGTAAACACACATTCTATAGGACCGTGTTCGATTTCATTACTGTCAAGGATAGCCAGTTCAATAGCACATCCAATTCCGTCGTCAGCCCCAAGAGTAGTACCCTTAGCTTTTAACCATTCGCCATCTATATAAGTCTGGATAGCATCCTTGGTAAAGTCGATATCAACATCTACCAATTTATCGCAAACCATATCCATGTGACTCTGAAGAATGATGGTTTCTCTGTCCTCATATCCAGGTGTAGCTGGCTTTCTGATGATCACATTGCCCGTTTTGTCAACGTTGGTTTCAAGATTTCTGCTTTCGCCAAAATCTTTGAGGAACTCAATCATCTTTTCCTCGTGCTTAGAAGGACGAGGTATTTGATTGATTTTTGCGAATTGCTCGAAAACGCATGATGGTTTTAACTCATTTTTTTCCATATCAATATGTTTTTTATTATTGTTGTATTATTAATAACTTACTTTTTTTAGAAAAGAATGTTATTTTATTTATAATTACTTACTATTTCTGGCTTTTTATTTGGGATATTCCCCAAAAAATATTACCTTTGCAACCAAATGTGCTAATTAAAGCACTGCAAAATTAATAAAAATGGTAAAGATATTCCTATTTAGTGTGTTAATAATTGCTATTTGTATAGCATTGTTATCAGTTAAGTTGATTTTTAGGAAGAACGGAAAGTTCTCTTCCCAGCATGTGCATGATAATCCAGGCTTGCGCAAGCAGGGCATTCATTGTGTCATCGATCAGGATAGAGAAGCGCGTCAGGCAGGAAAAGCCTATTAATTAATAATTGAGATGTATTGTGATAAATGGAAGATAACGTATATGTTATTTTATGTTTATTATAAATGATGACTCATGTATGCATTCCGATTCCTAATTTGATTTTTGAGAAATAGAAAATAAGTAATAATAAAAATATAGAAGAAATGAAAAAGAACATTTTGGGTTCAGTGGCATTTGCAGCTATGGTCGCTTTGTCACTAACATCTTGCAACAAGTCACAGCCACAGGTTGAAGCTAAATCTGAAAGTAAGGCTCCGGCTGAGTTAAAGATTGCTTATGTTGAGGTGGATTCTATCATGACTCAATATAAATTCGCAAAGGAGTATGCTGCAATTCTTGAAAAGAAGGGTCAGAATATTCAGGCTACTCTTGCACAGAAGCAGCAGAACTTGCAGGCAGCAGCTGCTAATTTCCAGCAGCAGATACAGCAGAATGCTTTAACTCGTGAGACAGCAGAGCAAAGACAGGCTGCTTTGCAGAAGCAGAATAATGATCTGCAGGGATTGCAGCAGCGTTTGAGTAACGAATTCGCTTCAGAACAGGAGAAGTACAATAAGGCTCTTCATGATAGCATCGCTAATTATCTGGCAAGATATAATAAGGATAAGAAATATAGCATTATCTTCTCTAAGAGTGGTGACAACTTGCTGTACGCAGACAAGGCTTATGATATTACCAATGAAGTAATCTCTGGCCTTAACAAGGCTTACAAGAGTACACTCCCTGCTGCTACTCCAGCTGCAAAGAAGTAATATTATTATGTTAAGAGACGAGCGGTATCAATTTGTGTTGGATTACTTTCGGCAATCCATGCCACATGTAACCACGGAGTTGCAGTTTGGTAGTGCATTTCAGCTTTTGGTGGCAACTTTGCTTTCGGCTCAATGCACTGACAAGCGTATCAATATGGTAACACCTGCTCTTTTTGCCCGTTATCCTGATGCAAACAGAATGGCTCAGGCTGATGAAGAGGATATCTATGATCTGATTAAATCTGTCAGTTATCCTAATGCCAAGGCTAAGCATCTGGTGGAAATGTCGCGTAAACTGGTGTGTGATTTTAATGGAGAGGTTCCTTCCGAAATGGCTCAGTTGGTTACTCTTCCAGGAGTAGGACGAAAGACTGCAAATGTGATACGGGCTGTTTGGTTTGGTAAGGCTACGATGGCTGTTGATACACACGTTTATCGCGTAAGTCATCGTTTAGGTTTAGTTCCAAGAACCGCTGATACTCCTCGTAAAGTAGAAGATTACCTGATGAAGCATATTCCAAAGGAAGATATTCCTAATGCTCATCACTGGTTACTCCTGCATGGTAGGTATGTTTGTAAAAGTGCTAACCCAGATTGTGGTAAGTGTCAGTTTACAGATATCTGTCCTAAATTGCTGAAAAACAGTAAATTATAAATATGGATACAAAAAATCCCAAACAGTTGGTTGATATTCAATCTCTGTTTGGGATTTTTTTGATGTTTTATCTTTTTATATTAATTCCAGAATCTTATCGATAATCTTATCTATTGTAGTAGAATCAGTAGCTTGATCTATTTTCTGATTTATCTTTTCCTCGATTTTCTTGCTCACCTTGTCTGCAGCCTTATCCATAGCCTGATTGGCTCTGTCTTCCAACTTCTTCTGGATATTTCCGCCCAAATCTCTTTCATCAGTTGTGCTTTCGCCCAAATCTTTTTCATCAGTAGTGTTTTCACCCAAATCTTTTTCATCAGTAGTGTTTTCACTTGAATTGTACTCGTCAGAACTGGTATTTTCTGGGGTGTTTCCTTCCAATGCTTTTACCATGTCGTCAGAATTCATAGTAATGACTTTTCCGAAAATTCCATAACTTACTGTATGTTCTTTGTCTTGAATAGTCACAGTACCTTTCGAGAAAATCAGATAGTTATGATATTCGAAGAGATTGTCAAGTGCCGAGTCAATAAAATTACCTGCAAGCATTCTCGCCATCATTCCAAAACCTTGTGAGAAGATATCATTGCCATTAGATGTTGTTGCTTTTTCCACGGCTTTACTTACTTCTGTGCGAATGGCATTTTCATGTGATTCTCTATTCGGATTTGTCAGAGCCATGATAATGAGGAGAAGCAAGACAAGTCCACCGAAAATTTTGAGCAAATAATGATTTTGCGGTTTCTTTTTCTCTTTATAGGGAGCCGAAGGGGGTGTTGGCGGAATTGCAGTTTCTTGTTGCATGCCTGTGGAAGAAGCATTTCTATATTCATTTGTCTTTTCGTTCAAAATGTAGCGGAGTTCAGAAACTGTCCAGGCTGGTTGCCAGTCTTTCATTCCTTCTTTCCATACTAAGGTTTCTGCTGAAATACCCATTTCTGCAAGTTGGGCTATCGTGTATGGTCCTTCTTGCTGATTATTTAATATAACAAAGAATTTCATTTGCTTATGATATTATATAATGTATGATCTTCTTTTATTCATGTGTAGCTTTCCACCAGCCAGTTTTCTCCTTACCTCTGATAGCAACAGGATGCTGGCTTGGGTCTGAAATAGAGAGACCGCAATAATTCTTGATCTTAATTGTTGCTTCTGGATACAGTCTTAAAGCTGTATATGCGCAATCAGTATGTGCTGCAGCTTTGACTGTTTTCTTCAGTTGGTTGTTGAATTGTTCTTTCAGATAACCGCTTGGTCTCAAACTGTCAACATATACTGCCATGTCGTAGGACAGATGTGGTAAGAAACCATCGAGTGGCTGAATGGAGTCGAGAGGAATCGTGGTATCTAATGTATATTTTTGATTGATTTCTTTCATTACATTTGCCAGCGCATCTAATTGTCTGCAATCAATGGCAGCCATATTGCAATATGGAGCAGTACTATTCTTGTAGAAATTTACAATGCCATTTACAAGACTGCTATAGTTTGGGGTTGTTCCATTAAGATAGCTCCACATTGAGCGGTAAGGAATTCCTTTAGCCATGATTTCACTGCTGGTAGCGATGAGATAGTTGGTGACATCTTTTAGCTCATACGCAGTTTCTACATTTCCCATGTAGCATACATCAAAAAGTATATACTGCATTTTGATGCCGCTTTGCTTGATTCCTTCCGCTAATGTACTTAGATCTATTGAATTTTCCTTGCGATCTACGCTACCGAAAAAGCGGGTTGTAGGATTGTTTGGGTCTGCGCCAAACTGAATGCCACTAAATGAGGTATCAAATGTTTGCTGAGTATTGAATGATTTTGCCTGATTTGGATAATTTATCCAATCGTCAGCGCAAGACCAGCCGCAACCATGACCACCAATAATCAGGGCATAGTTAAGTGCTTCTGCATTTTGTCTTACCTCATTGAGAAGATCTGCGAATCCATTTGCAGAATTGTAGGCTGAGCCTTCGTAAGTTTTAATAGGAGTCCTGCTTACCTCTTTTGTAACATCATTATATGTCAGATCAAAGAGTGTACTATTGTTGGCATTATTGCTGAAGAAAACCAATACACGCGTATTGTTGAGTCCCTTCTTGTCAGTAATACCTGCACAGATGCTATCAATATTATTAGATAAAGCTTCTGTCAATCCGATACTTGAGTTTCCGCCAGTCCAAGGTAGGAAGACGAGTATTGTCTGCTTATTAACTTTATCGACGTCAAAAGCTTCTTCTGTACAACTTCCAAGTCCGATGATGGATACAATTGCAAAGATAAATCCGTAAACAAACTGTTTCATTTAGGTGAGGATTTAAATGAAATGTTTAGTGCTTAGGAATATATGATTGCAAAACATAAAAATGATGAGCTGACATGATATTCTAAACACTAAACATGATTATTTATAATTACTTCTTCTTGAGTTCCTCGATAGTAGCCTTCAGGGTAGCTATCTTCTCTACAGAGTCGCTTTCCTTCTTACGTTCGAGGGCTACCACCTTCTCAGGAGCGTGAGCTACGAAGTTCTCGTTGCTGAGCTTCTTGCGTACACCCATCAGGAAGCCTTCCAGGTGCTTGAGCTGAGCCTCAGCCTTCTCAATCTCGGCAGCTACGTCGATGAGGTCGCCCAATGGAACGGCAAACTCGTCAGTACCTACCATGAAGCTGGATGCATCGGCACTCTTCTCGGCAATAACCTCAATCTTGTTGAGGTTGGCCATCTTCAGAGTTACGTCGTTGTAAGCCTCGAAATCGTTCTTGCCTACTACCTGCAGAGACAACTGCTCCTTCTGGGCAATGTTCTTCTGGTTGCGAACGGTACGAACACCGGCGATGATCTGCTTTACTGCCTCAATGTCGGCTGCCAACTTCTGCTCCTCGGCTGTAGGTGCAGGCATCTCTAGCTTCTCGCGCATGATGCTCTCGCCATCCTTGCGGTCGTAGATGTGCTGCCACAACTCCTCGGTGATGAATGGCATGAATGGATGCAGCATCTTCAGCAGGGCATCGAAGAAGCGGAGGGTAGCGTCGTAGCTCTTCTGGTCGATAGGCTGGCCGTAAGCTGGCTTCACCATCTCCAGGTACCAGGATGAGAACTCATCCCAGAACAGCTTATATACTGTCATCAATGCCTCAGAGATACGGTAGTCCTTAAACTGCTTCTGCATCTCCTCGTTCACCTCCTTGAGCTTGGCATCAAACCACTTCACGGCGATTTCTGCACTCTTAGGCTGCTCGATATCAGCAGTCTCCCAACCCTTCACGAGGCGGAAGGCATTCCAGATCTTATTGTTGAAGTTACGTCCCTGCTCGCAGAGGCTCTCGTCGAAGAGGATATCATTGCCCGCAGGAGCGCTGAGCATCATACCCATACGAACGCCGTCGGCACCAAACTTGTCAATCAAATCCAATGGGTCTGGTGAGTTACCGAGACTCTTGCTCATCTTGCGGCCCAGCTTGTCGCGGACGATACCTGTGAAATATACATGCTTGAATGGCATCTTGCCACGATATTCGTAGCCAGCCATGATCATACGTGCTACCCAGAAGAAGATGATATCCGGACCAGTTACGAGGTCGGAAGTAGGGTAGTAGTAGTTGATCTCCTCGTTGTCTGGATGCTCGATGCCGTCAAACAGAGAGATAGGCCACAACCATGAAGAGAACCAGGTGTCGAGGCAGTCGCTCTCCTGCTCCAGGTCCTCAGCCTTGATGCTGGCATTCTTCTCCTGAGCGAGCTTCAGAGCCTCCTCTGCGGTCTCTGCTACTACGAAATCCTTTTTGCCGGCATTGTCGAAGTAGTAAGCTGGGATGCGGTGACCCCACCAGAGCTGACGGCTAATACACCAGTCCTTGATGTTCTCCAACCAGTGGCGATAGGTGTTCTTATACTTCTTAGGATAGAACTCAATATCATCGTCCATTACTGGAGGGAGGGCGATGTCTGCAAAGTGCTGCATCTTGAGGAACCATTGTGTAGAGAGCTTTGGCTCAATAGGCACATTGGTACGCTCAGAGAAGCCCACCTTATTATTATAGTCCTCAATCTTCTCCATCAAGCCTGCGTTCTGAAGGTCGATGGAAATCTGCTTACGTACATCCATACGATCCATGCCAACATAGAGACCAGCAGCTTCGCTGATAGTACCGTTGTCGTTGAAGATGTCGATGGTTTCCAAACCATGCTTCAAACCGAGAGCGTGGTCGTTGATATCGTGAGCTGGAGTTACCTTCAAGCAACCTGTACCGAACTCGATATCTACGTATGTATCTTCGATGACTGGAATCTCACGGTTGACGAGAGGTACAATGACGTGCTTACCCTTCAACCATGTATTCTTCTTGTCTTCTGGATTGATACACATGGCAGAGTCGCCCATGATGGTCTCAGGACGTGTAGTAGCTACTACTGCATAGTAGCCCTTCTCATCCTTGTGTATCACGTTCTCTTCATCTACCTGCTGGCAGTCCTGCTCTACTACATAATACTTCAGATGGTAGAGCTTAGAGTGCTCGTCCTTATAGATTACCTCCTCGTCAGAGAGTGCGGTCTGAGCCTTAGGATCCCAGTTGACCATGCGCACACCACGATAGATGAGACCTTTCTTGTAAAGATCGCAGAATACGTGGATGACAGCGCGAGAACGGGTCTCGTCCATAGTGAATGCTGTGCGATCCCAATCGCAGCTGGCACCGAGTTTGCGGAGCTGTTTCAGGATGATGCCACCATGCTCGTGAGTCCAGTCCCAAGCATGCTTGAGGAACTCCTCGCGAGTAAGGTCAGTCTTCTTGATGCCCTGCTGAGCGAGGCGGTTGACTACCTTAGCCTCGGTAGCGATACTGGCATGGTCTGTACCTGGTACCCAGCAAGCGTTCTTGCCTTCCATGCGTGCACGGCGAACGAGAATATCCTGGATAGTATTGTTGAGCATGTGTCCCATGTGAAGCACACCTGTAACGTTTGGTGGAGGGATAACCACTGTATAAGGTTCACGACCATCTGGCTTAGAGCTGAAAAGTTTGTTGTCGAGCCAGTACTGATACCATTTACTTTCCACTGCTTGTGGATCGTATTTACTTGCTAATTCCATTGTTTATATCTAATTTTTATTCTTTTTCTTTCTTTTTCTTTAAAAAACAGTGCAAAGATACTACTTTTTGGGCGAAAAACACTATCTTTGCATCAAATTTATTAATTTTTGCACATTTTCCTAACGTAACAGTTGGAGATGCGCAAGGAGAACCTTTAAAGTTGAATATGAATAAAATGCATACGAAAGAAGAAAAAATGGCAGCGTTCAGTCGCTTGTTGGATGTTCAGGACCGTCTGCGTCTGCAATGTCCTTGGGATAGAAAACAGACATTTGAGAGCCTTCGTCCAAATACGGTTGAGGAGACTTTCGAACTCTGTGATGCACTGATGAAACGCGATTACAAAGATATCAAGAAAGAGTTGGGTGATGTTTTGGAGCATGTGATGTTCTACAGTATCATCGGACGAGAAGATGGTGAATTTGATATTTGCGATGTTTGCAATCAGGAGGCAGATAAACTGATGTTCCGTCATCCATTTATCAATTGGAATGAGGAAGGAGAGTGGAGCGTATCCAATCCAGATATGTATATCAATGAAAATGGACAGGTGGTTTATAAAAAAGAAGAAAAATGTGAGTCTGGGGATTCTCTGGATTCTGCTTCTGATGATGACCAGAACTCTTTGGTAAAGGCGGGTTCGGTCAAACCTAAAACATCAACTGCTGTTGAGAAAACCTGGGAACAGATTAAGCAGCAGGAGAAGGATGGAAATGAAAGAGTGCTTAGCGGTGTTCCTAATGCCTTGCCTTCTCTTATTAAAGCTTATCGCATACAGGACAAGGCAAGAAATGTAGGTTTTGATTGGAAAAACAAAGAGGATGTTTGGGATAAGGTTCAGGAGGAACTTGATGAATTGAAAATAGAATTGGCAAAGGAAGATAAGGAAAAATCTACACAGGAATTAGGCGATTTTCTTTTTTCTGTGATCAATGCAGCCCGTCTCTATAAGCTGAATCCCGATAATGCACTTGAACATACCAATCAGAAATTCATCCGACGTTTTAATTATGTGGAAGATCATACCTTAAAACGAGGAAAAAATCTGAAGGATATTTCATTGGAAGAAATGGATCAGCTATGGAATGAAGCTAAATCTTTAGAGAAGTGTGAAGGCAATCTAGAAGAGGCGAATAAAGGCTGATCTTTTTATAAAGTTGGAGTATAGGTAATTCTATAGAAAAGAATGGTTTTAAATTTTGACAACATTCCGAATATAGATAATCCTGCGATTATTGGTTTCCTGAGAATACAGACAATATCGCGAATATTGAGAAAAATAAAGAATAAGGAGATTTAATTATGAAGAAATTATTTTTTATAACAATAGCTTTGGTAAGCTTGTTCGTTGTTAATAGTTGTAAAGAGCGTAAAACATCTAATGTCATTTCTGTTGTTGATACAACAGATGTTGATGTTCCAGATTCGACAATATATGGTATTTGCGGTGACGGTACCACAATGCATAATCTTCAGTTGATAACAGATGCTGGAGATACCATGAACGTCTTTATCGATGATGAAGAACCTAACATCGTGAAAGGTGGTTTGTTGGCAGGTGATAGAATTGCTTTGATATTGAATGGACAAAAAAATGAAGAACTGGGCGATGTGGCTGCTCAGCAGGTGATTAATCTGACTTCACTTCTCGGAAAGTGGACGAGCTTGGATAAGAATTTTGAGATTATTGAAGGCGGTGAGGTCAAGAATAATGTGAAGGCAGAACAGAATCCTTGGACATCCTGGAAGATTCTCAATGGTAAGTTGTTGCTCAACAAGGATACTTTCATGATTGATGAACTTGGTCCTGACAGTATGTATTTGGAAAACAATGCAGGAATCTTTACTTTCAAACGTCAAGTATAATCTACTTTCAGGCGTAATGTGTAATTTACTTCCTAACGTTATAGTATAATATATTTTCAAATGTTGGGTATAAGCTTCTTGTAAGAGGAAAATGATTTATTTTTTAGATAAGTTTTAATGGAACCTTTTAGAATTCATATATTAGGGTGTGGCAGTGCATTGCCCACCCTTAAACATTATCCTACTTCGCAAATTATTGAATTGCGAGGAAAGGCTTTTATGATAGATTGTGGTGAGGGCGCACAGATACAATTCAGACGCTCCCGCATTCATTTTGGGAAAATCAATGCCATCTTCATTTCTCATCTTCATGGTGACCATTGCTTTGGCTTGCTCGGATTACTTTCTACCTTTGGGATGTTAGGTCGAACATCTTCTCTAAAAGTCTATGCACCAAAAGAATATGAAACTTTGTTTAAGCAACAGTTAGATTTCTTTATGACGGGTATGGAATATAAAATCGAGTTTGTTCCCGTTGATACTAAGGTGTCTGAAATTATCTATGAAGACAAGTCTCTTACGGTAGAAACAATTCCGCTTCAGCATCGCGTTCCTTGTTGTGGATTTCTGTTCCGTGAGAAGGCTACATTGCCTCATATCCGACGTGACATGATTGACTATTATGAGATACCGGTAAGTCAGATTAATAATATCAAGTTAGGAAAAGATTGGATTACATCGGATGGAAAGATTATTGACAATAGCCAATTGGTTACTCCAGCAGAAACACCAAGAAGTTATGCCTATTGTAGTGATACAAAGTATATGCCTGAGCTTTATAAAAAAATACAGGATGTAACGGTACTTTATCATGAGAGTACTTATGCTTCGGAGAATGAGGATAGAGCCAAACTTTATTATCATTCCACTGCTAAACAGGCAGCTCTTGTAGCTAAAGCTGCCAGTGCTGGTAAACTTCTTTTAGGTCATTATAGTGCAAGATATAATTGTGAAGATGTTTTGCTCAATGAGGCAAAAGCCGTTTTCCCTCATAGTTTTTTAACTCAGGAAGGGGATGTTGTAGAGATTTAAATGGCCAGCAAAAAAGAAATTTGCAAAAAAATATAAATCTGATGCAAGATTTTTATATTTTTCAGTTTTTAGATAAATGGCTATGAGTTTTAGACCACCCAGTTGTGGAAACTTGTTGTTAGAGAATGAAATCAGAAAAGGAATTATTGGATGATATCAAAAAGGGCGACAGGAGTGCGTTGCATCAACTGTATAGCCGATATGTGGGATATGCCATGGCTGTAGGGCTGAGGTATGTCCCTGATCGTGATGATCTCAATGATGTCATTCAGGATAGTTTCGTGAAGATTCTTTCTTCTGTCAACAGGTTTGAATACAGGGGTGAGGGATCGTTGAAAGGGTGGGTTCTTAGGATTGTTTCCAATGAGGCAATCAATTTCATCAAACAGAAAGCGAAATTTTCTTTTGTTGATGAGTTCCCAGATGAGATAGAAGAACAAGAACCAGACGTCGATAAAGTGCCACCGCAAGTTCTGAATCAGATAATCAGTGAGTTGCCTGATGGTTATAGAATGGTTTTAAATCTTTATGTCTTTGAACAAAAGAGTCACAAGGAGATTGCAGAGATGCTTGATATCAAGGAATCTACTTCTGCTTCTCAGTATTTGAGAGCCAAGAAACTTTTAGCGAGCAAAATTAATAATTATCTAAAGAATAAGGAATATGAATAACGATTGGACAGACAGACTACGCGACCGGATGGCAGACTATGAAATGCCAGTCGGAGATGAGTTGTGGGCTAACATTGAACAATCGTTAGCTCAAGATGAGGTATTTGCGAATAAAAACGTCCATAGCAATAATGGTGTCGCTCGCTCTATTGTGATGCGTCGTTTCTCTATAGCTGCATCAATAGCAGCCCTTCTTGCTGGTGGTGCCTATGTGTATTTCCATCCGTGGAATGAAGTTGCAGAAAATGAAGTTGCTGCTATATTTGACAAAGGCCCCAAAACTTTCATTGATAAAAGGCAGACAGCAGTCCCTAAAGATAGTCAGGCAGCAATCTCTGATAATAATCAGAAATCAATCTCTGATAATGGTCAAAATGCAATTTATGATAATGGTCAGACTGCTGTATCTGCTAATGGTCAAAATGCGATGTCTAAAGATGGACTGCAAACTTTGTCTGGAGGCGGACAGACAAGGAACAACATTCTTGCTCAATCTAATTCTGTAGGATTAGTAAGTTCTGAATCTGCTTTGTCTTTAGATTTAGATACTCAGAATTCTGCCCGTTCTGTAAATGAGAAATCAGAAACGGTTCCTTCATCCCGTTCTTCTCGGAAAGTAAACTCTCTAATAACTTCAGAAGGTGATGTAATGTCTTCTGCTCAGAACGGAAGAAGGACTGTTTTGGCACAAAGCAGTATGAATGAAGAACTGGGACGTAAAGACAAACGTCATCGCGGTGGCCTGAAACTTCAGTTGTACGGCGAGAATGGATTTATAGGGAGGACATCAGGAGGTAATAGTCCTGTACTGATGAGTTCTATGCCTTCTTCTGATCCGGTCTTTTATGACAAAAACACCCAGATTACCAGTTTCTTTGATGAAAGATATATGGCTATGATTCCAACTTCGGATCTCTACGAAGAGACCAAGCATCATCAACCGATATCTGTAGGTATGCAGGTGGGCTTTCATCTTCTTCCTAAGTTGAAACTCTCTACGGGTCTGGTTTATACCAAAGTCAGTTCGGATTTCATCAGTGGAGTTTCTGATACTCGTACAGTATCTACCCAAGATCTCCATTATATTGGAATACCGCTCAATTTGAGTTATTCTGTATGGGAATATAAAGGCTTGCATACTTACGTGACAGCAGGTGGCGAAGGAGCTGTAAATATTAAGAATCATACCGAAACGGATGGAGAAGTAAAAGAAAGCAAACGTGATAAGATGCAATGGTCAACAAATGCATCTGTTGGTATCCAGTATGATTTTATTCCTCAATTGGGAGTTTATGTGGAGCCAGGAATGAAATATTACTTTGATAATGGAAGTCAGATTGAAAATATCTTCAAAGATAAAAAGTTGAATTTCAATATCCAGTTTGGCCTCCGATTCAATGTTGGGAAATAATAAAGTTAATTATAAAAAAGAGAGGGTGTATCATAAGCCATGACACACCCTTTTTCTATCTGTATTTTCCTACAATAAATGTTAAAACATGCCCTTTCCGATGACACTCCCATTTTCTACAAATACTCTTATAATTTTCCTTCTCTGCCTGGGTATATTTTTCTCCCTGTCCACGCAAGAATTTTTCCGTGGGCAGGGAAAAATAAAGGTGGGTACAGGAATGGAAATTATGAAACCTGAATCCTCGAAAATTATAGACGGATGAAGAAGCGCTTTTTAGTTACTTAACGATGCGCTTTATTAACACCTAACGATGCGCATCGTTAGACCTTAATGAAGCGCATCATTAGACCTTAACGATGCGCTTTATTAGATCTCAATAAACTTAGACCTTAACAAAGCGCTTCATTAGAGCTATAAATGCGTTTCCTTTGAGGAAATGCTTTATAAAAAGAGGGTGTGTCATAAGCCATGACGCACCCTCTCTTTTTTATATGATTTTTCTAATTTAGTTCTTGAAACTGTGGATAGGAGCAGGGATGCGTCCTACACGGTTGACAAATGCTTCACAACTGAAAGAGTTGACAGGCATGATAGGTGCATGACCCAACAAACCGCCAAAGTCAACATTATCGCCAACCTTCATTCCTACAACTGGAATGACGCGGACAGCAGTAGTCTTCTGATTGATCATACCGATAGCTGCCTCGTCAGCAATTACACCAGAAATGGTTGTTGCAGGAGTATCGCCAGGAATTGCAATCATATCAAGACCTACAGAGCAAACGCAGGTCATAGCTTCCAATTTTTCGATAGTCAGAGCACCTGCCTCTACAGCATCAATCATACCCTGGTCTTCACTTACAGGGATGAAAGCACCACTCAGACCACCTACGTATGATGAAGCCATGATACCGCCCTTCTTTACCTGGTCATTCAACAAAGCCAAAGCAGCAGTTGTACCAGGAGCTCCTGGATGCTCCAAACCGATTTCCTTGAGAATATCAGCCACACTGTCGCCGATAGCAGGAGTAGGAGCCAGAGACAAGTCGATGATGCCGAATGGGATATTCAGACGAGCAGAAGCCTCTTTAGCAACCAACTGACCTACACGTGTAATCTTGAATGCAGTACGTTTGATGGTCTCGCACAAAACCTCGAAACTTTCACCGCGAACACTTTCCAGTGCATATTTTACAACACCAGGACCGCTGACACCAACGCTGATGACAGCATCAGCTTCGCTAACACCATGGAAAGCACCAGCCATAAACGGATTATCGTCAGGTGCATTGCATAAAACAACCAACTTAGCACAACCTAATGAACCCTGGTCCTTGGTTGCTTCAGCAGTATCCTTGATGATTTGTCCCATCAGGCGGACTGCATCCATGTTGATGCCAGTCTTTGTAGAACCTACATTGATAGAACTGCAGATAAAATCAGTCTGCGCCAGAGCCTGTGGAATAGAACGAATCAGAAGTTCATCGCTCTTGCTCATACCCTTGCTTACGATGGCAGAGTAACCACCCAGGAAGTTTACACCGAGTTCCTTGGCACATTTGTCAAGCGTCTTGGCTATCTTCACATAGTCGTCTGTAGTCTTGCATGCAGAACCGCCTACGAGTGAAATAGGAGTAATGGAGATTCTCTTGTTGACGATAGGAATACCAAATTCCTTAGAGATATCTTCGCCGGTTTTTACCAGATTTTTGGCCAGGCGAGTTATTTTATTGTATATGTTCTGACAGAGCACGTCTACATCTGTTGCAGCACAATCCAACAGGTTGATACCCATTGTGATAGTACGAACGTCGAGATTTTCCTGCTCAATCATCTTGTTGGTTTCGATAACCTCAGATATGTTGATCATAATTGTATTTTTATCTATATATATAATAATGTGTCAAACTGATACCCTGAATGAATATCAGGATTGATTAGATACGGTGCATCATATCAAAAATTTCCTCACGCTGGGTTTTGATCTGTACCCCCATGCCTTTACCAATCTCAGCAAGTTCATCAGCCACATTCTCAAAAGACTTCTTCATCTTACCCATGTCAACAATCATCATCATGTTGAAATACTCCTGAACGATGGTCTGTGAGATATCAAGAATGTTGATGTCATTCTCTGCCAAATAGGTACAAACCTTTGCAATGATACCCACAGTATCTTTGCCCACTACTGTAATAATTGTTCTGTTCATGATCAAATCTATTTGTTTTTGGTAATTATTTTGTCTGCAAAATTAACACTTTATTATCGAACTGCCAAATAAATATTCAAAAAGTTATTATTTTTAATGGAAAGAATATTCTTTTTGCAGTAATTTCCCTGTTTCTTATTTAGTTCCGAAATACAGGAAGAGCATACCTAAGAGCACCAAAAGCAGGTCGACAAACTTTGCTTTGAGGTTCTTTTCGTGGAAAATGGCGGCTCCAAAGAGGAAGCTGACGATGACACTTCCGCGTCTCACCATACTCACGATACTGATCATGGCTCCTGGCAAACTCAATGCATAGAAATAGACGAAGTCTGCTGCGCTTAAGAAGATACTGATGAATACGATAGACCAGTGCCAGTGGAATGGGGTGGTACTGTTCTTCTTAGGCCACCAAATCATGAGCATCATCGCTCCCATGAGGAAGAATTGGTAGATATTGTACCAGCTCTGTACAATCATTCTGTCCAGTCCTACGCCACCATTCTCTGGAGGAGCCATGAGATATTTGTCATAAAGACCGCTGATAGCTCCCAATATGGCAGCCAAGACGATGAAGTAGATCCACTTGTCATGCTTGAAGTCGATTCCTTCTTTCTTTCCGCTTTTGCTGAGCATGGCGAAAGAGACGATGGCCAAAATCACACCAATCCACTGATACAGGTTCAACACCTCGCCATATACAATCAGTGCACCAACAAGCGTCATTACTGGTCTTGTGGCATTGATTGGTCCTACAATGGTAAGAGGCAGATGCTTCATGCCGAAATAGCCGAAAGTCCAACTGCTCAGTACAATCATACTCTTTAGTACGATATATTTATGAACCTCCCATCCACCTTCAGCTACATGAAAAATCGTTCCGTCTAATTGAGTTCCTGTATAGCTCATTATGATGAACGGAATAAAGATGAGCGATGAAAAGAGGGTGTTCAGAAAGAGCACCGGAATCACCGCATTACCTGAAAGTGCCTTTTTCTTGAAGGCATCATAGAATCCCAGCAAAGTGGCTGAGAGAAATGCTAATACTAACCACATAAATTTTAATCTTATTACCTTTTATTTACCTATTGTTTTTTCTAATATTTTAATTTACTTTTTCTGAAGTCCAGAATTTCAATAGTCCTGGATTCCTGAAGTACTTGGTTTCCCAGTTCCAGATTTCTTCACTTCTTGATTTCTCCAGTCTTTGATTTCTCCAGTCCTTGAATCCTCCAGTTCTGATTTTCTTCAAGTGCTTATTTCTCCTCCAGTTCCTTCTGCAGTCTCAGGATTTCATCTCTGTATTGTGCAGCTTGCATGAAATCGAGTTCCTTGGCAGCTTGTTTCATCAGGGCAGTTGTGTTTTCAATACTCTTGACGAGTTCCTCCTTGCTCATACTACGTACGATAGGGTCGGCGGCAAAGGCACCTCCTTCCGGTTCGATATATACCCGTTTAATCTCTTTCTTGCCGTCACCGATGCGATAGTTATCTTCCTTGTCGGCAGATGTTGGGAGTGCAGAGGTAATTGCCTTCTCTATCTGTTTAGGTGTGATACCATGATCTGCATTGTACTGCAACTGGATACTTCTTCTGCGGGCAGTCTCATCTATGGTACGCTGCATGCTTTCTGTGATGTTGTCTGCATACATGATAACCTTTCCGTTGACGTTTCTGGCAGCTCTACCTGCCGTCTGAGTGAGTGAACGGTGACTTCTCAGGAAACCTTCCTTGTCGGCATCAAGAATCGCTACCAATGAAACCTCTGGCAGGTCAAGTCCTTCACGTAAGAGGTTGACGCCCACCAGTACGTCGTAAATGCCAGCTCGCAGGTCGTTCATGATTTTCACACGGTCAAGCGTAGCCACATCACTGTGGATATAGGCAGCTTTCACATTATGATTCAGCAAGAACTCAGTCAATTCCTCTGCCATTCTCTTGGTCAGGGTCGTAATCAGTACTCGCTCGTTTCTGTGCGTTCTGGTCAATATCTCATCCAGCAGATCGTCTATCTGATTTCCACTTGGTCTTACTTCTATTTCTGGATCCAACAGTCCGGTCGGTCTAATCAACTGTTCTACCACAATGCCCTCAGCCTCCTTGAGTTCATAGTCGGCAGGTGTGGCACTTACATAGATAGCCTGGTGGATCATACTGTGGAATTCTTCGAAAGTCAGTGGTCTGTTGTCAAAAGCAGCAGGAAGTCTGAAACCGTATTCCACGAGGTTCTTCTTTCTGGCTCTATCACCTCCGTACATCGCACCTATCTGTGGGATGCTGACATGACTTTCATCCACTACCAGTAAAAAGTCTTTCGGAAAGAAGTCCAGCAGACAGTATGGTCGTTCTCCGGCCTGTCGTCCGTCAAAATATCTGGAGTAGTTTTCGATACCCGAACAGTGACCTAATTCCTTGATCATTTCCATATCGTATTCCACTCTTTCCTTGATTCGCTGTGCCTTGATACCGTCTCCGATACTCTTGAAGAACTCTTCCTGCTTCACCAGGTCGTCCTGTATCATGCGGATAGCCTGTTCTGTCTGTTCCTTGGTTGTTACAAACAGATTGGCAGGATAAATCTCATACTGGTCGAACGATTCTATGCGATGGTAGGTGAGCGAATCGACTTCCTCGATACTGTCGATTTCATCGTCCCACCAGGTAACTCTCAGTACATTGTCACTGTAGGCCATGAAGATATCAACAGTTTCTCCTTTCACCCTAAAGTTGCCTCGCTGCAGTTCAATGTCGTTTCTTACATACAGCGCATCAACCAGCTGGCGCAGGAATATATTGCGGTCCAGTATCTGTCCCTTCTTTATCTTGATGATATTTTCCTGCATGGCTGTAGGACCCCCCATACCATAAATACAGGAAACAGAGGAGACCACGATAACATCCTTTCTGCCTGATAATAGGGCAGAAACGGCTCCGAGTCGCAACTTGTCTATCTCTTCGTTGATGGCAAGATCCTTCTCTATGTAGGTGTCCGTAGTAGGAAGATAAGCTTCTGGCTGATAATAGTCGTAGTAGGAGACATAGTATTCTACAGCATTTTCAGGAAAGAAGCCCTTCATTTCCTGATACAACTGTGCAGCCAGAGTTTTGTTGTGACTCAGGATGAGGGTCGGCTTTCCCACGTTGGCAATGACATTGGCCACGGTGAAGGTCTTTCCCGAACCGGTGACGCCTAAGAGAACCTGTGCAGGATCTCCTTGCTCCACCCCCTCGGTGAGTTGCCTGATCGCCTGTGGCTGATCGCCGGTAGGCTGGTATTTGGAAGTTATCTTGAATTCCATATCTGTTGATTTCAAAAATCAGTTTATAGACAAGTATTGAGACACGAAGTCTTAATAAAATTAAATTATCGGTTGCAAAATTACAAAAAAAATCGCATAATTAGTTATAAAGAATGATAAAATGCGAAAAAGTGTATTTTTTTCTTTGTAGATAGCTATTTTATAGTTAACTTTGCATCACAAAACGTGATTATAATGAAAAAAACAATTCTTATATCAGCTTGTTTTGCGCTTCTGATGTCAAGTTGTGCAAATCAGTTTAACCAGGTTTATAAGTCTCAGGATTATAACTTGAAATATGAGTATGCCAAGCAGTATTTTGCTTCTGGCAAGTATTCTCGTGCAGCTACTCTTCTGAACGATTTGATTACAATCAAGAAGGGATCAACAGAGGCAGAGGAGAGCCTTTACATGCTCGCTATGTGTGAGTTTGAGATGAAAGACTATGAGACAGCAGCAGAGTATTTCCGCAAATATGTTTCCAGTTATCCTAAGGGTATCTATGCAGAGCAAGCTAAGTTCTTTGTAGGCGAAAGTCTGTATATGAATGCTCCAGAACCACGTCTCGACCAGAGTACTACGATTACAGCAATCAGTGCATTTCAGGAGTATCTTGACGTATATCCTGATGCCCGTCTGAAGAATTTGGCTACCAGTCGTCTTTTCGCTTTGCAGGATCTTCTGGTGGAGAAGGAATATAAGAATGCGAAGCTTTATTATGATTTGGGCAGTTATTTTGGCAACTGTCTGGGCGAGGGTAACAACTATCAGGCATGTATCGTAACAGCTCAGAATGCGTTGAAGGATTATCCTTATAGCAATAAGCGTGAAGCATTTGCTACACTGATTATGAAAGGCAAGTATGAACTGGCCAAGATGAGTGTGGAGGAGAAGCAGTTGGAGCGTTATCAGGATGCTGAGGATGAGTGCTACGGCTTCATCAATGAGTATCCAGATTCAAAGGAACGTGCCAATGCAGAAAAGATGATTGCGAAATGCAAGGAATTCGAAAAAGAACATCCAGAGGATGCATTGGAAAAATTGAGTTCCGGCAATTCCAATCAGTAAAGTTTCTTTTGGGATTTAGCTGTTGCAAGAATCTATCCGAAGAGAATTGAATAATCTTTCTGAAGGGAATTGAATAATCTTTCTGAAGGGATTTAGAGAACATTATAAAAATAGTTTGAAGAATCTGCAGATTTATAGAATCTTCCAGAATAAATATAATTTATAGAATTTCTCAAAAATAAGAATAGTAAGAATCAATCAAAATAGATATTAAATAAAGGTATTATTATGGATTACAAAAAAACAAAAGCTCCAACAAACACCGTGACTCGTAATATCATGGATCTCTGTGATGACACAAACAATATCTACGAGAGTGTAGCAATCATCGCTAAGCGTGCGAATCAGATTTCTCTTGATATTAAGCAGGAATTGAACAAGAAGCTCCAGGAGTTTGCTTCTTATAACGACTCTTTGGAAGAGGTATTCGAGAACCGTGAGCAGATTGAAATCTCTCGCTATTATGAGAAGCTCCCTAAGCCATCTCTCTTGGCTACTCAGGAGTTTGTAGATAAGAATATCTACTGGCGTGACCCAACAAGAGAGCACGCTCCTGTTGACAGATATTAATCTGATTACTGACTCTATATCATATATAATGCAGATTCTGCAAATATATAATTCAATGTTATATAGTAAGGTGTTCTGCTTCTTTATGTGGTGTTTCTCCTTTTAATGAGGTGCTTCCCTTTTTATTGAGGAGTTCTGCCTTTTAATGTGGAGTTCCGTCTCTATTATGTAATTTTAGGAATATAATTATAATTTAGGGATCTCAATTATATAGAAATGTAGGGTAGTGATTATATAATCATGTAGGAATATAACAAGATTATGATACAGCGTAAACAAACATTGTTTCTTCTGGTCGCAGTCATTGCCTGTGTGATCTGCCTGTTTGTACCTGTGGCTTCAGTGATGCCACAAGGTATGGGCAATCCGATGTCAGTACACTGTCTGGGCATTAGTGGCGAAGAGGGAATCCGTTTTGATGCAAGCTGTTTGCCACTGTTTCTTCTTTGCTCCGTTTCAGCATTGATGTCTCTGGCAACAGTATTCCTGTTCAAGAACCGTAAGTTGCAGATCAATCTCTGTTCTATCAACCTGCTTTTCAATGTACTCTGGTACGTAGATTATGCAGTGATCTTCTTCGGACTTGTAGGATTAGAAAAAGTATCCGGCAATTTGACATTCCATTGGGGTGCAGTAATGCCTCTCTTATCACTTGTCTTTGTGCTTTTAGCACGTAAGGGAGTCAGTGATGATGAGAAATTGGTACGTGCAGCCGATAGAATTCGTTAATGGAACCCGTAGAATACGTTAAAAATAATTATAAAATCAACTTGAAATTTGTGGGAATCAAATAAAAGTTGTAATTTTGCACCCGCTGTCACGAGATGGCAGCATAAAATTCAAACCTCAAATTAAAAAATTAGATTAAAAAATGGCAACAAAAATCAGATTGCAGCGCGGCGGTCGTAAGAGCTATGCTTTCTACAGCATCGTAATCGCTGACGTTAGAGCACCACGTGATGGTAAATTTACTGAGAAGATTGGTACTTACAACCCTAACACCAATCCTGCTACTGTAGATTTGAATTTCGATCGTGCCCTCTACTGGGTAGAGACAGGTGCACAGCCAACAGACACAGTACGTAACATCCTCAAGGGCGAGGGCGTTTACTTGATGAAGCACCTCCGTGGTGGCGTTAAGAAGGGCGCATTCGACGAGGCTGAGGCTCAGAAGCGTTTCGACGCTTGGAAGAACGGCGCAGACCAGAAGGTTTCTGCAGTTCGTGACGCTGAGGCAAAGGCTAAGAAGGAAGCTGCTGCTAAGGAGCTCGAGGCTGAGAAGAAGATGAATGAAGCAATCGCAAAGAAGGTAGCTGACAAGAAGGCTGCTCAGGCTGCTGCTCAGGCAGAGGCTGAGGCTGCTGCAACTGCTGAGGAAACTCCAGCAGAGGACGCTCCTGCAGAGGCTTAATCTTCTTGAAGATTTAAAGTATAAAGGTCGGTTTCTCTTTATGAGGTCCGACCTTTTTTATTAAACTTACCCCATTGGGGATTTATTTGGAAATAATAGATTCTTGATGATGGATTCTCAAAAAGAATAATAAATTCTTCATAATAAGGATATTTATATTCTCATAATAAGGATATTTACATTTTCAAAAGAATGAATTCTTTAAAAGTAGATTCTGTAATCAAGATTCTGTAATATATAGATTCTGTAATGATATCGGTTGAAAATCTTAAAGTTGAATTTGGCGTAAAACCTCTTTTTCATGATGTCAGTTTTGTCATCAATGATAGAGACCGCATAGCGCTCGTCGGCAAAAACGGTGCTGGAAAATCTACCATGCTCAAAATCCTGTGTGGTTTGCAGAAACCTACTGACGGTGTTGTGGCGATTCCAAACGATACCACTATCGGATATCTGCCTCAGGTCATGAAACTTCAGGACGATACGACGGTCAAGGAAGAAACCCGCAAGGCCTTTGCTCATAATACGGAGATGAAGGCACGTCTTGATAAGATGCAGCAGGAGATGGCTGACCGTACCGACTACGAGAGTGATGAATATGCGCAACTCGTGGAGAAGTTCTCTCAGGAACATGAACGCTACATGATGATGGGAGGTGAAAACTATGAGGCTGAAATCGAACGTACCCTGACAGGTCTCGGATTTGTGCGAGAGGATTTTGAACGTCCTACCAGAGAGTTTTCCGGTGGATGGCGTATGCGTATTGAATTGGCGAAAATCCTGTTGCAGAAACCTGATGTCCTCTTGCTCGATGAGCCTACCAACCATCTTGATATCGAAAGTATCCAGTGGTTGGAACAGTTTCTTGCCCAAAGTGCCAAGGCGGTAGTACTCGTGAGCCACGACCGTGCGTTTATCAATAATGTTACCAATCGTACGTTGGAGATTACCTGCGGAAGGGTAGAGGACTACAAAGTAAAATACGATGAGTATATCGTCCTTCGTCAGGAACGTCGTGAACAGCAGTTGAGGGCTTACGAGAACCAACAGAAGGAAATCGCTGATATTAAGGACTTTATAGAGCGATTCCGATATAAACCTACCAAGGCAGTACAGGTGCAGAGCCGTATCAAGCAGTTGGAGAAAATCGTACCGATTGAGGTGGATGAGGTGGACAACAAACAGATGCATCTCAAGTTCCCTCCTTGTCTGCGAAGCGGTGATTATCCGGTTATCTGCGATGAGGTACGCAAGGATTATGGAGAGCATACGGTTTTTGATCACGTCACCCTTACTATTAAAAGAGGTGAGAAGGTTGCGTTCGTAGGAAAGAACGGTGAAGGTAAATCAACGCTTGTCAAATGTATTATGGGCGAGATTCCTTTTACGGGCAACCTCAAGATTGGACACAATGTACAGATTGGATATTTCGCACAGAACCAGGCGCAGCTCCTTGATGAGAACCTCACGATATTTGATACCATCGATCGTGTAGCCACTGGTGAGATGCGATTGAAAATCAACGATCTCCTTGGTTCATTCATGTTCGGTGGTGAGACTTCAGAAAAGTATGTGAAGGTACTCAGTGGAGGTGAAAGAAGTAGATTGGCCATGATCAAACTGCTGCTCGAACCAGTCAACCTGCTGATACTCGATGAGCCTACCAACCATCTTGATATGCAGTCAAAGGATGTGCTCAAGGAAGCTATCAAGGCTTTTGATGGTACAGCTATCATCGTGAGCCATGACCGTGAATTCCTTGATGGATTGGTAGATAAAGTCTATGAGTTCGGTGGCGGTAAGGTACGTGAGCACTTAGGTGGTATCTACGACTATCTCCGTGCGCACAATGCAGATTCCATCAATGCCGCATTGACAAGTGCTCAGTCAGCTCCAGTAGCAGCAACTGTAGAGTCAACTCCTTCTGCCGGTAAACAGAATTATGCGGAGCATAAGGAACAGCAGAAGAAAATCCGCAAGGCTGAGAAGGCTGTCAAGGAGTGTGAAGATCGCATTGCCAAACTGGAAAAGCGCAAGAAGGAAATCGATGACCTCCTGATGAAGCCGGAGAATGCTACCAACATGGAACTTGTCACAGAATATACTTCGCTGATGCAGAAACTTGATGAGGAAAATGATAACTGGCTGCTTCTTTCTGAAAAGCTCGAAGAAGTCAGCAATTCATAAACCTTCAGCATAAGATCTTCTTCCAGCAGATGCTTATCTTTCTGAGATTTAATAATAAAAAATATAACTAACATGAACATTAAAATGATTCTTCCGATGATGATGCTGGCAGCTATGCCTCTCGGCGCAGATGCACAGAACAAGTCGGGTCTTGTCATGGAAAACCTTGATAAGACAGTCAGTCCTGCTAATGATTTCTACAAGTTTGCTACAGGTGGATGGCAGAAGAACCACCCACTCCCAGCAGCTTACAGCTGCTTCGGCAGCTTCAATCTGTTGGCAGAGGACAACAACAAGCGTATCAATACCATTCTTTCTGAACTTCAGAAGAAGACTTATAAGAAGGGTACTATCGAGCAGAAATTGTCTGACTTCTATAAGTTGGCTCTTGATGTAGATGCACGCAACAAGGCTGGCATCTCACCTGTTAAGCCACTTCTCGATGAGATGGAAGCAGCCAAGACAAAGGCTGACTTGCAGAAGATCCAGTTGAAGTATGCAGCACAGGGTTATGGTGTAAGCTTCGGTGGTGGCTTCGGTGCTGATGAGAAGAATGTCAAGATGAATATCTTCAATCTCGGTCAGGGCGGTCTTACCCTCGGTCAGAAAGACTATTATGTCAACAATGACGCAGCTACAGTAGCTATCCGTGAGGCATTCAAGAAGTATATTCAGAAGATGTTCCAGCTCTACGGTTTCTCTGCAGAGGAAGCTGCTCAGAAGGAGCAGGCTATCTTCCAGCACGAAACCATGTTAGCGCTCATCTCAAAGAGTATGACAGAACTTCGCGATCCTCAGGCTAACTATAATAAGATGACTCTCAAGGAGTTCCAGGAGAAATATCCTAACCTCAATCTCGAGGCAATGTGTAATGCAGAGGGTATCAAGAGCGAGTACATTCAGGAGATGATCGTAGGTCAGCCTAACTTCCTCGCTGGTCTCGACAAGATTACAGCAGCCGAGAATGCCAATACGCTCAGAGCCTTGATGGAGTGGGATGTTATCCAGAGTTCATCTTCTTATCTCACAGATGAGATCCGTGAGGCTAACTTTGATTTCTTCGGTAAGACAATGAGTGGTCGCAAGGAGGATTATCCTCTCTGGAAACGTGCTACCAGTCAGGTAGAAGCTCAGTTGGGCGAACCTCTCGGTCGTATGTACTGCAAGCGCTACTTCCCAGAGTCTTCCAAGAAGATCATGTTGGAATTGGTAAAAAATCTTCAGGTAAGTCTCGGTCAGCGTATCGATGCACAGACCTGGATGAGCGATACTACCAAGGCTGCAGCTCACGAAAAGCTCAACAAGTTCTATGTGAAGATCGGTTACCCTAACAAGTGGACAGACTATAGCAGTCTTCAAATCGATCCATCTAAGAGTTTCTATGAGAACGTGATGGCATGCCGCAAGTTTGCTCACGACAAGCATATCAATGACAAGGCTGGTAAGCCAGTGGATCGTGACGAGTGGTACATGACTCCACAGACAGTCAATGCTTATTATAACCCAACAACCAATGAGATTACCTTCCCAGCAGGTATCCTCCAGTATCCATTCTTCGATCCGAAGGCTGATGCAGCATTCAACTATGGTGCTATCGGTGTGGTGATCGGACATGAGATGACTCACGGATTTGACGACCAGGGAAGACAGTATGATTCAGATGGTAATATGCATGACTGGTGGACAGCCAATGATGCAGAGGGCTTCAACAAGCGTGCTGATCAGTATGCTGCATTCTTCAGCAATATCAAGGTATTGCCTGATTTGAATGCCAATGGTCGATTCACTTTGGGTGAGAACTTGGCAGACCACGGAGGTCTGATGGTTTCTTTCAATGCATTTAAGAATGCAACTGCAAAGAAAAAGCTCAAGGAGAAGGATGGTTTCACACCAGAACAGCGTTTCTTCCTTGCTTATGCTGGCGTATGGGGTCAGAACATCACAGAGCTGGAAATCCGCAACCGCGTAAAGAGCGACCCTCATTCATTGGGTGAATGGCGAGTAAATGGCGCTCTTCCTCACATCAATGCCTGGTATGAGGCATTTGGTGTCAAGAAGGGAGACAAAATGTATATCCCAGAGTCAGAGAGATTGGATCTCTGGTAAAGAAATGATGATCCATGCCTCTATTTCAGGTTTAAATATTCTTAGGGGTATGGGTCAGTTCTTTTTTAGATACAGCTATAGGAAAATGTGTTGAACAACTGTTCAACACATTTTCTGTTTTATAAAAAAAATCCTCTTTTTTTTCGCTAAGTCAGATTTTTACAGTAACTTTGCAGAAAAATATAAAGAAAGGATAAAAAATGCCATTAAGATTACCAGATAAATTGCCAGCCATCGAGTTGCTGAAGCATGAGAATATCTTTGTGATGGACGAGAGCCGGGCTCACAGCCAGGAAATCCGTCCACTTAAAATCGTGGTTCTCAACCTGATGCCGCTGAAGATAACAACAGAGACCGACCTCGTGCGACTGTTGTCCAATACGCCTTTGCAGCTTGAGGTCTATTTCATGAAACTCAAGAGTCATACCCCTAAGAATACTCCTATCGAGCACATGATGATGTTCTATAAGGATTTTTCCGAACTCTCCAAGCAGAAGTTTGATGGTATGATTGTTACGGGTGCTCCGATCGAGACGATGGCATACGAGGATGTTGAGTATTGGCCGGAAATCATGCAGATTTTCGATTGGGCACGTACTCATGTCACTTCTACGCTCTATATCTGCTGGGGCGCACAGGCAGGACTTTATCATTTCTATGGCGTGCCGAAATATCCGTTGGAGAAGAAGATGTTCGGTATCTTCCAGCAGAAACCGCTGGATATGTCACAGCCTATCTTCAGAGGCTTTGATGATGTCTTTGCCATGCCTCACAGCCGTCATACAGAAGTGAGACGAGAGGATATTGAGAAGGTACCAGGACTTGACATTATTGCAGAATCTCCTGAAAGCGGTGTGAGCATCGTGATGGCAAGAGGGGGCCGTGAGTTCTTTGTAACCGGTCATCTTGAATATGCGCCAAATACGCTCGATAAAGAGTATAAGCGTGATATGGGCAAGCGCGATGATGTGGAATTGCCAAAGAATTATTATTATCACGACGATCCTAACGAGGCTCCATTGGTTACATGGCGTGCACATGCCAATCTCTTCTATAGCAACTGGATCAACTATTATGTTTACCAGGAGACTCCTTATAATATTGACGATATTCAGTAAGATATGAGAACATTGGAATTATTGGCTCCTGCCAAAAATTTAGAATGCGGTATAGCTGCCATCGATCATGGAGCAGACGCCGTCTATATCGGTGCTCCACGCTTCGGTGCACGAGCTGCTGCCGGCAACTCTATCGAGGATATCAAGCAACTCTGTGATTACGCCCATCAGTTTGGTGCCAAGGTTCACGTTACCGTCAATACCATCATTTATGATTCAGAATTGGAAGATACGCTTAAGATGATTTCCCAGTTGGATGAGATTGGTGTTGATGCACTCTTGCTGCAGGATATGGGACTTCTCTGGGAGGTAAGAGCTAAAGGTTTGTGGAAGAGAGAGTTACATAGCAGTACTCAATGCGATACTCGAACTCCTGAGAAAGCTTTGTGGTTGACTCAGATCGGTTTCAAGCGAGTGGTTCTTGCACGTGAACTGTCACTGGATGAAATCAAAGCCATCCACAATGCTATTCCAGACAGAGAGATTGAAGTCTTCGTGCATGGTGCTCTCTGCGTCAGTTATTCCGGAGTCTGCTATGCATCCGAAAAATGCTTCTCCCGTTCTGCCAACCGTGGTGAATGTGCCCAGTTCTGCCGTATGAAGTTTGACCTGGTTGATGCTGACAACCAGATGATAGAGCACCAGCGCTATCTCCTGTCGCTCAAGGATCTCTGTCAGTTAGATTATCTGAAGGACCTGGCTGATGCCGGAGCTTCTTCTTTCAAGATAGAGGGCAGACTCAAGGATATCACTTATGTGAAAAACGTGGTGGCTGCCTATAACAAGAAATTGGATGAAATCGTAGCCAAATATCCACGCGAATACCGACGTGCTTCGCGAGGACATGTAGAATATAATTTCGTTCCGAATCTGAAGAAAACCTTCAACCGCGGTTTTACCAACTATTTCCTGCATGGCAGACAGCCCGATATTTCCTCCTTCGACACACCGAAGGCTATCGGTGAATACGTAGGTAAGGTGAAGGAAATACGTGGAAATGTATCCTTCAATGTGGCTACTGTTGCAAGTTTTGCCAATGGAGACGGACTCTGTTTCATCAATGATGAGCGAGAGTTGGAGGGCTTCCGTGTCAACAAGGTAGAGGGCAACCGCCTTTTCCCTTTCCGCATGCCGGAAAATCTCAGACCGGGTATGGCTTTGTATCGCAACAACGACCAGGCTTTCGAACAGATTCTGGCACGTAAGACAGCAGAACGCCGTATTCCGCTCTTTATCGAACTCCAGCCTGTGTTGGAAAAGGACGAGGATAATGATGAAGTAGTAGATGGATTCCTTGCCACTGCCAATATCTTCAAGAGTGTAGAACAGGGCTTGTACTACAAGGCTGCAGAGGTCTTCACACCTATGCAACTGCAGTGCGCCAAACGCTCTCAGCATGATAATATGATTGCGCAGATGAGCAAGTTCGGTGAATCTAAATATGAATGTAAGCATGTGGTACTCAAGAATGATATTGATGCTGCGTTCATCCCTAACAGTGTGCTTTCAAATGTCCGTAGGGAATTGATTCAAAAACTTGATCAGAGAATAACAGATGAACTCAACCGTTCGCTGATTTCTGGTATGGACAGAAATTTCTGTGCCAGTCCTTACAGATTGGATCAGCCGGGAGAACGTGAAGCTAAGAGTCAGAAGGAATTAATCTGGCAACCGGAATATGAAAAATGGCGATATACTTATAATATTGCCAATGATTCTGCGGTTGATTTCTACAAGAAGCATGGACTTGAGAATATCCTGCCTGCATTCGAACTGGGTGCTAACAAACGCAAGGATGAATCGCTCATCATGCAGTGCCGCCATTGCATCCGCTATTCCTTAGGATATTGCGTGAAGCGTGGGGGAAAGAAACCTACATGGAAAGAACCGCTTTCGCTGGTATTAGGCGATGGCAGAAGATTCCGGCTGGAGTTTGTCTGCAAGGAATGTCAGATGAATGTCTATGCTGAGTCAAACTGATCATCGTGAGCAGGTTCTATTCAGAAGAATCATATAATAAAATACAGATGAAGTTAAAGTTATCCGATATGAGAAAAGGCTGTCAGTATGTCCTTACGGGCATGCTGATGGTCTTTGTGCTTTTCTTTGTAACCAGTTGTTATCACCGTCATATTGCAAAGGGACAGCATGCAGCACTGGTGGAATACAGTGATCGCCAGCGCGATTCGATTTCTTTTTCTTCTACGCATCATTATACCTATCGCTACAATTTCGTGGTGGCAGCAGATTCTCTGATGCTTATCAAGCAGCAGCCGGAGGAATTCGTCAACCATCTTACCATCGATTCTTTCGCAGTCATGAAGCACTGTCTTCTGGTTGTTTCTGATATCAGGATAATTCCGCAGGATCGTGTGGATTCGGTTTGGATCCAGTTGGCAACAGAGGATAATGTATTCGGTTGGATACATGAGTCTAATATGCTTTCTAAGGTAGTGCCTGATGATCCCATTTCCCAGTTTATCATGGTGTTCAGCAATACCCACCTGCTCATCTTCCTGATAGTGTTTGTGCTGATAGGAGTGAGTTATCTGGTGAAGAAGATCTTTACGCGAAATGCGCCTATCGTGCATTTCAATGATATCGACTCACCTTATCCAACAGCCCTTGTGCTGATGGTATCGCTGTCTGCTGCTTTCTATGCCACGATTCAGACCTACATGCCTGAGGTATGGCGTCATTTCTATTTCCACCCTACGCTCAATCCTTTTGCAGTGCCTAAGGTGTTGGGTTTCTTCTTAGCATCCGTATGGGCGATTCTCATACTTGCCATTGCCTGTGTGGATGAAGTAAAAAACCGTCTTACTTTGGGTGAAGGAATACTCTATTTGGGTGGTCTGATGGGTATGTGTGCCTTAGATTATATCATATTCAGTATCAGTACGTTATATGCTGTCGGCTACATTATTTTAGTAGCGTATTTCTGGTATGCTATCCGGACTTATCTCAAGCGAAATTCCTGATATGTTCTCGTTTCCTGATTTCCAGATTTCTATCAGATTTTCTGATTTTTCACTGATTTCCTAATTTATGAGGATAATCCTTTCGGGATAATCTTTGTACCTTTGCAGCCGAAAAAAAATCAGTTGAATTATGTATTTTAAAATTTTGGTAGCCGCATCTTTAGCTGCAAATTTTCTGCCAGTAAATGCAGAAAATGAATCTCTGGCTAAAGCGGAAAGTATGCATCCAGCCAGTGCCGTTAATGGTAATTCGGTCAGTAGAGAGAGCGTTTTTGCTGATAGCAGCAAGGTATTTGATATTGATGAGATTGTAGTTGTTTCCCAACCCAAGGAAACCCGTCGCCTCCGTCAGCAGGCATTGAGCAGCAGTTCTCTCAGCAGTTTTCAGATTCATAAACTCGGTGTTCATGATTTGCGTGAACTCTCTCAGTATATCCCTAATTTTGTGATGCCTAATTACGGCAGCCGCTTGTCGTCTTCCGTCTATGTGCGTGGCATCGGCAGTCGTGTCAACAGTCCTTCTGTGGGCATCTATATAGATGATATCCCAGTGATGAGCAAGTCTGCCTTCAATCTCCACAATTACCAACTGAGTCGTGTGGATGTGCTCCGTGGACCGCAGGGCACTCTTTATGGACAGAATACAGAGGGCGGACTCGTCAGAATGTATTCTCGCAATCCTTTTAACTATCAGGGTACGGATGTGAAATTGGGCTATGGCAGTCGCAGCTATCGCAATTTTGAGGTAGCGCATTATAATAAGGTGAATGAGAAAACAGCCTTCTCTTTGGCTGGTTTTTATGATGGACAGAACGGTTTCTTCCGCAATTCCTTTACTGGGGAAAGGGCTGATAAGATGAATGAGGCGGGCGGAAAACTGCTTGTAAAAACCCGTCTGAATGCCGGTTGGGATGTTGATGTTCTTGCCAATTATCAGTATGTAGATCAGAATGGATTTCCTTATGGTCGTCTGGATCTTGCAACAGGTAATACCGACCGTCCAGCCTCCACCTTTGCAGGCATCTATCGCCGCAACAATCTGATTTCCGGTTTGCGACTCACCCGTCAGGGAAATCTTTTCGATTTCACTTCCGTTTCGAGTTATCAGTATGTGAAAGACCATATGCTGATGGATCAGGATTATCTTCCGGCTGACTATATGCGCATCCTTCAGCAGCAGTTGCAGAATTCCTTAACCCAGGAGTTTACCTTCAAGGGAAAGAAGGCTGTGGGCGGATTCTGGCACTGGACCTTGGGTGCTTTCTTCTCCCAACAGTGGTTGAAGACCAACGGACCTGTGTTCTTTGATGAAGCGATGACGGCGCCTATCGGCAATGCCATCCAGAGCCAGATGTATAATGCGATGGTGAAGGCGATGGCAGGCAAGATGATAGCACAGGGAATGCCTGCAGCTGCAGCCCAGGCTGCAGCTAAGCGAGCTATAGAACAAGCTGGTGGAGTAGGCATGGAGGTTTCCATGGGTGCACCAGGATTGTATCATACGCCTCAGTCCAATCTCGGTTTCTATCACGAGAGCCTTTTCGATTTATCTTCTTCGCTTTCCCTTACCTTGGGTTTGCGATATGATTATATGCTTACCTCCATTCATTACGAGAGTTCTGCCTATATGAGTATGAAGGCGAACGTGATGGGCAGGGAGGCAACTTATACTTTGCGCAGTATGCTCGATGGTCGCACGCATGATCATTTCGAAGAGTTGTTGCCTAAGTTGGGACTCACTTGGCGATTGGATTCCCATGGCAGTAATGTGTATGCGGTAGTCAGCAAGGGTTATCGTGCCGGTGGTTATAACATCCAGATGTTCAGCGATATTCTTCAGACAGAATTGAATGCCAACCGTCAGGCTGCGATGCGTGGTGATTATGATGTTCCTCATTCTGCCGAGGATTATGAGAAGGTGAATAAGACGATCTCTTATGAACCGGAAGTGAGTTGGAACTACGAGTTGGGAACCCATCTCAATCTCTTTGAGAATGCGCTTCATCTGGATCTCAGTGCTTTCTATATGCAGGTAAAGAACCAACAGTTGTCTGTGATGGCAGGTAATTACGGTTTTGGCAGAATGATGGTCAATGCCGGCAAAAGTCACAGTTGTGGTATTGAGGCTGCGCTCAGAGGTCAGCTCTTCAATGGCCATTTAGACTGGATGGTGAACTATGGTTATACCCGCGCCGTATTTGATGAGTATCGGAGTGGGGAAGGCGCCGAGGCTGAGGATTTCAAGGACAAGTTTGTACCTTATGTTCCGCAGCATACGCTTTCTGCTACTGCAGATTATCGCATTGATACAGATTGCCGTTTCCTCCGTTCGCTCACTATAGGAGCCAATGTCAATGCACAGGGTAAGACCTATTGGGATCAGGCCAACAGTTACAGTCAGAATTTGTATGCAGTCTTAGGCGCTCATCTGGATGCCGATTTAGGCAAGGTCCTCATCAGTTTCTGGGGTCGTAATCTGACGAATACCCATTACAATACCTTCGCGGTAGATAATGCAGCCACAGGCAACAAGGAATACTTTGCCCAGCGTGGCAATCCTTTCCAGTGTGGCGTTGATCTCCGCTTCCACTTCTAATATTCCGTAAAAGGCGGGATTAAATAAAAATCACCACATGCTTATTTTTTGGCATGTGGTGGTTTTTATTTTGTTTGAGCATCGTTGAGAGGCTTGGCGGGTTCTCGTGTTGCAAAGATACGAATAATCATTGATAGGCGTTACTTTTGCCATCCGCCAAATCGCCAAAATCTATTGAGGCACCTTTCAACGACAGGAAAGCGCCAGCGTTAGCATACGCTCCGTCGAACAGCGACGGCAGATTCATCTGTCCCAGCTCAGTTCACGCCAGCTTTTAACCAACATCTATTTGATGTAGAAGGTGAAACCATGGGCATTGCCGTCCACGGAAACGTCAACAACCACACTCCCTTTCTTCAGCGTTGCCCACTTGCCATCGACCTCCGCGGTTTTGAAATGGAACTTGTTCCTTAGTTCCGATTTTATGTAGTTATAGGCACGTTTGTTGTAGACACGAATCGAGACGAAAGGTCCGAAGCCAACGCTTCCTGCTATCAGCACAGAAGAATTACCCTTACCATATTTAATCGGACTGCCGTCTGCCGCCACCATACAATTCTTATAGTAGACATCCTCATAATAGAAGTCGTTCAACTCAGGGTCGTGATAGCGACCTCGAAACGCATAGCCGTTCTTTTCCGCTATTTTCTTAATACCAACGTTACCCTCTTTCACACTCTTTATCAGCTCACCAATGCTAATGATATCATTGAAAGACGCACGCAGCGCAGCAAACTGTCGCGGCGCCCCCGTCATAGAGGTCTGGCTATAGCAGCAAAGTGTGCTAATTATGAATATCAGAAAAAATATTAATGTTTTCATATATAAAATTACCTTCTTCTGTCTCTATTTCTGCTTCAATACAAAAAGTATTTTCCCCTCTACGGATAATCCAATCTTCACCTCCTCTAACAGTCTGAATGGCATCAAGAAGGCTTTTGCCATCACCCACGGCACGGAGAAAGGCGAACGCATCTAATACATTCGACTTGCCACTTGCATTGGTTCCAATAAGGATGCCTAAAGAATCAATATATATTGTAGAGTCCTTAAAACTCTTCCAGTTTTGTAACCTAATCTTTGTAATCATGGGCTGTGTATATTTTATTCACCAGTATATTTTTTGCAAAGCTAATCATTTTTTTCGAAATGAGCAAAAAATGAGCAAAAAAAAATCAGTGCTACTACTACTAAGAGTAACACTGATTTTCTATTTTGTTTATTGAACGGCAACTTTCTTGATGCTGCCATCACTATATACCACGATATTCACATCGCTGCGATTTGTCACCTTGTCAATACCTGTCGCATCATACTCAATGATGTTTCCAAAGTCTTTCCAGACGTCAGCATTTATCAAATATTTTTAAAGAGGGAGAACTTGATGAAAAAGTGGTTGTTCGGAAATTCCGACAGACCACTCAGCATGGTGCTATGGCTGGAAAAAACCAAAGCAAAGAAGTGAAGTTCTATATCCTTGATGTTATCATATTTGTGGGCTATCGTGTAAAATCTATTCAAGGCACTCGTTTCCGTCAATGGGCTACAGAGCGACTGAATGAGTCCATCGTAAAAGGGTTTACGATGGACGATGAACGACTCAAAAATCTTGGTGGTGGCAACTATTGGAAAGAGTTGCTCGACCGTTTGCCAGCCAAAGACATTTTCAGCTTTACACGGATGTATTTTAAGGATAAAACTAAATCTGTGTAAATCTGTGAAATCTGTGGGACATTTTATGGGTGTACAGGATATGACTTCCGATACACCCACTTCTTTATGATTTCCTTCTAAATGTGGAAATTGATTTCCTTGAGCCAGGCACGGGTGTCGAAGCAGGGACATTCCTTGTGGACGCCAGGCAAGTCGCGATGACCTAAAATCTCGGCATCAGGATAGTCAACGCAAAGGCTCTGGAGCAATTCCTCCATCGTAACCTTCTGGGCCAAGGTGCGGGTGTCCTTGCAGCGACCGTGCTCGTCCAGACCGCCCTCATAGCAGATGCCGATGCTGTGGGCATTGAAACCCTTGGCGTGAGCTCCCATCTGACTCTCCGGACGACCCGGATAGAGCGTGCCATCCTTCGTGATGTAGAAATGATAACCAATGGTCTGGAAACCTCTTGCCTTATGACACGCTTCCAACTGCTCTATCGTGAAGTTCTGATTCACTCGCGTTGCACTGCAATGAAGTACAATCAGCGAAATATTTCTCTTGTTTTTACTCATAATTTTATTCAAGTTTTGCAAGTTCAGAAGTTAATGAAGTTAAAGGAGTTATCGCTCCCTACGGTCGCTGAGGAGTTAAGACAATAGTCTTTTTGGCGTAGTTGTTAAGCTGCAAGACATACGTCTTAACTCCTTAACTTCCTTAACTCCTTTAACTTCCTGATATGCGAAAGTTCAGTAATTTTACCGTTTTCTGTTTTAAATGTTAATACTCTTAAATTTTATAGGTAGAGAAGGAAAAAGGAGATAAAGAAATGAAAGGAGGTGAAGGAGTTAAGACGGTTGCCTTCATTTCACTATAAGACTGTTGTCTTAACTCCTCTGTAATCCTTAGAAGCGATAACTCCTCAATTCCCTCCTTCTAAAAAATAGTGGTTAATCCTGTTTCGGTAAGTAGCAGAATAGGACCGCTATCCTCTGCAACTGGAAACGCAGAAAGCGCTAGCAATTGCTGTCAAAACTGTAATGATGAAATTAATCACGTTCTTCAATGTTACATTCTTCATACTTTTCAAATTTCAAGTAGTTAATATTTTTGTGAATTCATTCTCAAGGCTCAGCGAGGACTATTTGAGTTCGTAGTCTCCATCGCCGTCTGTACCGCCGCCCTGTGAGTTGTCAGTGTTTCCACCGCCGCTCTGAGTGTTGTCCTTGTTGTCACCAGTCTGCGAAGAGTCTCCCTTGCTTGGGTCGTTGGTACCCGAACCGCTTCCGTCACCATCAGGACCAGATGGGGTAGTGGTCTTGCTTGAATCCTCGACGAGGAGGTTGGCAGCATTCTTCAGGGAAGCCTGGATATCGAGCTTGCTGCTGGTCAGATTACCGGTAGCACGGGCACGGAGCCTTACGCCCTCAATGTTCTTCGCCACAGAGAAATCATCCTCACTATCAGCACCCTTCTTGGTCTTCAGACCGATGGAGAAGATGGCCAGATCGTCGATTTTCACGGCAAGACCCTGGAGCACTAACTCCTTGATGCACTTCACCATGTCGGTGAGCAAACCCTTGGTGGCACCGGGCGAGAAACCCGTATTGTGTTCGGTCATGTGCTCAGCGAGTCCGTTGAGATCGACGGTTTGAGTTACTACTGGGCGGGCATAGTACTTGCCATACGCCTCCTTGATTTTCGGGTTCTTGTTTTTAGATAATTTAAATAGAATCATAATTACTGTTTATTGAAAGTGGTTAATAACTGTTAGCCTCCAATAAGGGCTGCGCGCTCGCCTTCGTTTTCAGCTAAGTCACTCTCTCTGAATGACAATGCAAAGATACAACATTCCGCTGACTCACTTATCCCTTTCTATCCCTTTTGATGCTTTTCTATCCCTTTCTATCCTTTTCTATCCCTTTCCGGAAGCCTTTTTCTTCCTTCTGAGAGTCAATGTTCTGAGAATCTCCATCATGATTCTAAGGTTCGTCCAGATAATCCACTATCAGCTCTACCTGATGGCGACTGTAATACTTGGCAAACTTGCCCACCTTGCAGTCGTCGAGAGCCTCAGAGAGTTCAGGATTGTTTTTGATCCAGCGCTTCAGACGGTTGAGCGCCACCTTGGCTTCCGATCGTGGAAAGTAGAGTAAAGCCAATTCTGTCTTTTCATAAATACGTATTTCCATATCCGATTGATTTTTAGTATGATATAAGTTGATTACTATCTCTAAATAAGTCATTTGCTATCCCGAATCAAGTCATTTAGGAGTAGCAATCAAGTCATTTAGCACCCATAAACAAGTCATTTACGATAGCCAAACAAGTCATTTGCAACTCCTAAATGAGTCATTTTCTCATCGTATTTCAGTCATTTCGCCGTCGTATCTGAGTCATTCCGGCTCTCTGCTATCGACAGTTTCGCCTCCTGATTGATATCATAGCCTTCCTTCTCGATTACGCTCCAACCTCTGCCTTGTTTTCTGCGTAATCTCCGGAATCCCATTTTTTCCATGACGTTCTGAATGTCTCCACTGGTCACGTTGTTTCGAATGGCAGGGTTGAATCCTATCTTTTCCATGATGTCGGCAGAGGTGGCAAATTTCATATTCGGATTCATCAGGTCGCCGTCTGTTGGTACCCTGAAATACTTGGCTATGAGCTCCTCCAGGAAGCTGTTGGCAAGGAACATCCTGTTGTGCAGTCTTTGCTTCTCCATGTCCTCGTAGGTGAGCCAAGGCACCCAGTCACCTTGCTTCAGTTTGCCTTCCTTACGCTTTCTGATGAGTTCTTTCACGATATATATAGCCTGGGCATAGATATGATCGTGATCGATGGGATATTCGAAGGGGCTCTGGATTTTCTCCACCTCCCATACCAGGCAGCGGCGGTCTTCCTCTTCGCATATCACGTGGCGATTGTTGCTCGTGCCGCAGAGAGAGGCATGGCGCAGCAGCTGACTGGGATATTTGTCGTAGGGCACACGGATGGTTACGCTGCGCTTCGTCACACAACTCTTGAAGGAATTGAGATTCTTGCCATGTGGGGCATCAAACTCGTCGAGACAGATGAGCGCCTTGCTGGTCGTTATCTGCAGGAAATCCTTGTTCTTGTAGTCGGCTGAAGAATCGTTGGCATAGTAGCTTCTGAGGCAATTGGGCAGGAGATTTTCCAGAAATTTGGTCTTGAAGATACCGCCACGACCCACGAGCACCAGCACCAGCTCGTTCACCATCTCCTTGCTGCCCCAGCCATATACCATGCTCACAAACCATTTGCGGAAGGCATACTTGAAGTACTTCTTGGTGTGATAGTATTCGGGCGCCTCCTTCACCGTGATACGTTCGCAGAGCTGGTCGATGTAGTCGGGATCGCCTTCCTTCCATTCGGGCAGTCCCATGAGATAATCCTCGATGGGGTTGAACTTCTTCGTGAAATCCGACTTGATGGCGCTTTCCAATCTTTTCTTGTTGGTGCGCAGTCCGTCCATATCCATCAGCGTATAGATGGTATTCTCCACGGTCTCGGTCACCTCCGTCCATTTGTAGTAGAATTCGCTCTGAGTATCGTAGGCCCTGATTTCCACCATGCCGGTCACGGTGTTCAGATGCATCTCATATCGGGTGTTAAGCCACTGCATCAGCACCTTCATGCTCGGGTTGGATCCGTATTTCTCGCCCTTCGAATAGAGATGCCAGCAGCCCCAACCTTCCGTATGATTGAACACCCAGTCCACAATGCTTTTCACACCGTCATACTGGCTTCCATATTCCGCCGTCATCCAGTTGAGCAGTTCTTCCTTCCTGGCACCGTAGTTGAAGCAGAAGGTGGCAAATCGCATGCAGAACTCGTGATGGCTGCCAGGCTCAAATCGGCAGAACCAGCCCTCAGAGAGCTTTTTCACTTGCTCTATCACGTCCTCCGTACTCGCTTCCGTCTGCTTCTTGCCGTTTGCTTTCCCTGAGGATGCGCTGCCCTGACTCTTTTTGGCGCTTCTACTGCCTTTTGACGAAGCACCTTCTAATCTATCCGTCTCCAACTTTTTCTCCCTTTCCATCTCTGGTTTCAGCACGGTCTGGTAGAATTTCGTCACCTCCTCAGGCGAAAGGGGTAGGGGTTCCGCATCCCAGTTGAAGTAGGCCTTCTCATCGTGCGCCAGACCGCAGAGACGGGTCATGTCGAGGCACTGTCTGTCGGCGTTGAGATTCAGCAGCTCATCATAGATTTTGATGGCCTTTGTGATGGCGAGGCGGTGCAGTTCAGTCTCAGTGAGCGTGCAGCCGGGGGGACGCGCATATTTCAGGAGGATTCTGAATCCCCTGCCGCTGATAGTGCGGTAACAAACCATGGTAGTAGGCTTTTTGATAGCCTTTTCCACGGCGTCTTCCAGGATGATGTTCGGCGTATGATCATAGTCGAGCATGGCCCAGTAGGTAGGTTTGCCGAAGTATTCGAGCGTTCTACCATCGGGTTTGAACTGGATAGATGGACAGATGGCAGCAGAGTTTCGCTTTTTGTTATCAGCCGCTTTTCTGTCGATATTTACCATTTGTCGGTAGTCATCCGTATGAATCTGGATGAATCTGTCTTGCATGATGAGCCATTCCAGTTCCTTCTTGCTTGACAGAGGTTTGTGGCTACTACTTCTGAGCGAAGTAAATAGCGAGGGCATGGTTTCTTCCATTAGCTTCCAAGTTAAATTGTTATTTTGGAAATTAGTTGAGGTCTGAAGATTGTTACTGTTTCAGATGAATGTCTCCATTTTGAATCAGGATGTTGATATTTTCGACGAAGTGTGTACTTTGAATGAACTTATCGGTCATTTTGAAAGCGTTTATTTTTTCTTCACGTTCTTCAATCGTTTGATTGATCTCCAGGGCCATATAGTCGGCATAAAAATCACTCTCTCTATGTCCTCTTTCATGCATATTTACTTGCTCTTGAAGGTCCTTTTCACGGAGGATAGCGCTAATCGTTACTTTCATTTCTATCAGCTTGATCACAGAGATAACTCCTGTTTCAAATCTCTTAATTAACTTTTTGTCGAAATGACCAATTTCCTGCAGTTTTTTCCCGGTGATATCATATTTCTGTATTTGCTGGATGAAGAAAACTTGTTGGGTTCTTATCCAGTTAGCAGCGGTCTCCAAAGCCTTCAGTTTTTCTTCAGAATAAACTGGGGTCATTTTTTTTGTTTCTCCCTTTTGTTTGCTTGCTTTATCCATTTTCCTGATTATATAAAATTTATGCTGCAAAGTTCATCAAAAAATGCCAGATAGGGTGGGGGGTTATATAGAACCCCCAAGGTGCGAAAAAAATAACCGAATATTTTGAATCTTTAACAATTTGGGGCTTACTCATGCCCATAGGGGTGCTGAGTAGTTACATTTCTGTGTATTTAAAATCTCCAGCCAAACCATCCTATCGATAAAAGGAAAATAAAACTTTACAAAGGAGAGCCAAAGGTGTCGGTGACACTTACTTTTCAACTTTTTTTTTAGCATTGGAGCCACTACCCTCCAATTTGGAGGTCTCCCTCTGATTATCAATCTTTTATCTATTTTCGCGCGGTAAGTCATAAAAAAAAGAGTATATAAAAGTGTCACCTGTCACCGTTTTCTGCTGCGCCCTTTATTGGAGCCAGTTTGTTGGGTGACGCTGGTGACACGAGTTTTCAGTTTTTTTGTGGAGGGGTCTGTCACCCCTGTCACCCATCGGTATTGCGAAAAAATTGGAAAAAAACGGGACAATTTATTGAGGTTAGAACTAAAAACGGTTGAAATGTTTGGCGTATTCAACTTAAATTCGTACCATTTGCAATGGTATAAAATATAGGCTTATGGTATATGTAAATGAAAACATATGCATACGTTTGCTGTCAAAAAACTCTTCTCTGCTGCAAAGGCACAATAACTACACGAAATAACAATCGCTATATTGGAATATTTTAATAAAATAGCTTAATTTATAATGATTATCGCAAAAAATAATGTATATTTGCAGCAAAATTCGGTGAATTTATCAAACTAAACAAGATAAAAGATGTCTTAGATAGCAAGGGAATTTCAGCAAGTATGTTGTAGAACTTCTGATAATAAAATATTATTTGAATATGGGCATAAGCAAAGATTTAACAGAAGAGGACATCAAGTTCCGCTATATTAACGAAGCCATCACAAGTAAGGGATGGTCAAAGGATAGTATATTCATGGAACAGAAGGTTAAATTTACTGACGGTAAAATTAGCCTTCACGGTAATCTTGTGCATAGAGAAAAACCGAAGTTTGCCGACTATGTACTTTATGCAAATAAGGCAACACCCATTGCTATTGTAGAAGCAAAGGATGCCAATCATTCTGTTTCTCATGGATTGCAACAAGCCATGACCTATGCCCAAATGCTTGATGTAAAGTTTGCATACAGTTCAAATGGTGAAGGTTTTGCCGAACATGACTTCTTGACAGGCAAGGAACGCACTTTTGCCATGGACGAATTTCCAACAAAAGAAGAACTTGTCGAAAGATATAAAAATGGGGCTAACGATGGAAACGGACTTAACGAACAAGAGCTGGCTATCATAGAGCAGCCTTTTTGCACTGGTCAGAATATATTTCCGCCACGATATTATCAGCGTAATGCAGTAAACCGCACAGTCAATGCTATTGCGAGAGGACAAAACCGTGTGCTCCTTGTCATGGCAACTGGCACAGGTAAGACATATACTGCATTTCAGATTGTATGGCGTTTACTTAAAAGTGGTTTAAAGAAGAAAGTGTTGTATCTTGCAGACCGAAACATATTGGTTGACCAATCCATACAGCAGGATTTCAAACCATTAGAAAAGGTAACGCACAAGATAGACTACTCAAAAGACAAGAATCACTTGGAAGAATTGGGTTCTTATCAAGTGTTCTTTGCACTCTATCAACAGTTGATTGGACAGAATGATGCCAAAAACTATAAGGAGTTGTTTCCTAATCCAGACTATTTTGACCTTGTTATCGTTGATGAGTGTCATAGAGGTAGCGCAAAGGATGATAGCAATTGGCGAAACATCTTGGAATACTTTTCTTCGGCTACTCATATAGGTATGACTGCAACACCAAAAGAAACAAAGTACCAGTCAAGTATCAGTTATTTTGGAGAGCCTGTCTATACTTATAGCCTCAAAAATGGCATAGAAGACGGTTTCCTTGCTCCTTTCAAGGTAATCAACATCACTACGAACATCGGTGATGAATGGAGACCGACAAAGGGACAAAAGGACATCAACGGCAACGAGATAGAAGACCGTATCTATAACAACAGCGACTATGATTATAACATTGTTATAGAAGACCGCATAAGGGAAGTTGCGCAAGAGATAACCAACTATCTGAAAAGTACAGATCGCATGGCTAAGACCATCGTGTTCTGTGCTGATGAAACTCATGCGGAACGTATGCGTATGGCTTTGGCTAATGCCAATGCTGACATGTGCAAGAAAAATCCTGACTATGTGGTTCGCATAACAGGTAGCGATGAGTATGGAAAAGGCAAACTGGATTATTTTATTTCAGTATCTTCAGAATATCCTGTGATTGCAACAACCAGCAAACTGCTCTCTACCGGTGTGGATTGCAAGATGGTAAAGCTGATAGTACTTGACCAGCAGATTGGCTCCATGACAGAGTTTAAGCAGATTATCGGTCGTGGTACTCGTCTTCGTGAGAAAGAAGGAAAGACATACTTCACAGTGATGGATTTCCGCAACGTGACACGCTTGTTTGCAGACCCCGATTGGGATGGACCGATAGAGATAGACCCAAACTATCCTGCAAAACCAAACGAAACGGATCCACGCACATTTCCAGATGATACTGACACTCCTCCGTCCACGGCAAATGCACCAGTTACACACTCAAAACCGGTTGTTGATAAGGATGGATGCCAAGTGATGGTTGTCAATAAGGTAGTGTCCGTTTACGATGCCGATGGCAAGCTGCTTCGCACGGAGAGCATTACCGACTATACGAAGAAGAATATCCTTGATTCGTTTGCTACCATTGATACTTTTACCTCCAAATGGAATGAATTAAAGAAAAAATCAGACATTGCGGATATGCTGAAAGAAAGAGGTATAGACCTTGCGGATTTAAAGACTTCACAGGAAATGAGCAATGTGGATGATTTTGATTTCATCTGTCATATCGCATACGGCAAGAAGACCCTGACGAGGCGGGAACGTGCTGAGCAAGTGAAAAAGCGTGATATATTCACCAAGTATGGTGAGCAGGCACGACTGGTACTTGAGGCTTTGTTGGAGAAGTACATGGAAGAAGGCATTTCAGAACTTGAAAGTCTTACTGTGCTTGAAAACGATCCTTTCCGCCGATTTGGCTCAAAGGCAAATATAGTAAAGTTCTTCGGTGGGAAGAGAGATTATCTGAAGGCGGTAAAGGAGTTGGAGCAGACAATATATAATATAGCATAAAAATAGAATCTTTTCGAAAAGCCAAACGAACAGAGCCAAGCTTGCTTGGACTATGTCGTGGCGAGAAAAGATGCACAAAGTGAAACAAAATATGAGTTTATCAAATTTCGTAAAACGAGTTCGCAATATCATGCGCAATGATGCCGGTATCAATGGTGATGCGCAACGCATAGAACAAATGGCGTGGATGCTGTTCTTGAAAGTCTATGACGAGAAAGAGAATGATTGGGAATTGGACGATGATGATTACAAGTCTATTATTCCAGAAGAATGCCGTTGGCGCAACTGGGCGCATGACGATGGTAGCGGTAATGCCTTGACTGGTGATGAGCTGCTTTCGTTTGTCAACAACACACTGTTTGTGGAACTCAAAAACATAGAGGTAACACCAACAACCCCTATCCGTCAGGCGATTGTAAAGACCACATTTGAGGATGCCAACCAATATATGAAAGATGGAGTTCAACTTCGTCAAGTGCTGAATGTGATTGACGGTTTGAATCTTGGTGACTATGAGGAAAGTCATGCTTTCGGTGAGATATACGAGACGATCCTCAAAGAAATGCAGTCGGCAGGTTCCTCTGGTGAGTTCTACACCCCAAGAGCCTTGACCGAATTTATGGCAGAGATAGTCAATCCGCAGATTGGTGAGAAAATGGCAGACTTCGCTTGTGGCACAGGAGGTTTCATCACAAGCTGGTTGGGCGAATTGGACAAGAAGGTAAAGACTGCTGAAGACCGCAAAGAGTACAATCATTCTGTATTTGGCATCGAAAAGAAACAATTCCCATATATGTTATGTGTAACAAACCTGTTGCTGCATGGTATTGACACACCATTGGTATATCACGACAACTCACTTACAAAGGATGTTCTCAACTACACAGACGGAGACAAGTTTGATGTTGTGTTGATGAACCCACCATACGGTGGAAACGAGAAGTCGGATGTCAAGTCACATTTCCCTTCAGATATGCGCAGTAGCGAGACTGCCGACCTCTTCATGGTGCTTATCATGTACCGACTGAAGAAGAATGGTCGTGCAGCGGTCATTGTTCCAGACGGTTTCCTGTTTGGAGCGGACAACACAAAGATAGCCATCAAGACCAAGCTGCTCAGAGATTTCAACTTGCATACCATTATCCGATTGCCTGGCAGTATCTTTGCACCTTACACTTCGATTGCCACGAACATTTTGTTCTTCGACAATACCTGTGCGGAGGGTGCTCCAGAAGGTTATTCTACTAAGGAAACGTGGTTCTATCGTTTGGATATGCCAGAGGGTTACAAGCATTTCTCCAAGACCAAATCAATGAAGTCGGAACATTGCGACCCAATCCGTGAGTGGTGGAACGACCGTAAGGAGATTATTATTGCTGATGGTGACGAGAAATCACGTTGCTATTCGGTTGAAGACCTTATCGCCACCGATTGCAACTTCGACTTGTGCAAGTTCCCGAAAGAGGATGAAGAAATCTTGCCTCCTGCCGAACTGCTTGCCGACTATTTCAAGAAGCGCAAGGCTCTGGATCATGAGATAGACAAGACATTGGCAGAGATACAGCGTATCTTGGGGATTAAAATAAACATTGAAGAATAATACAATGAAGGATTTAACCGTATCAAAGATTGAAAGGCTAAACGTATTGAACAACCATTTTGCAATAGAAAAAATACAAAAGACATTGGACATTACTGGTATGATGTTTGATGGAGAATACCGTTTTACGAAAAAAATGGTGGCCGATTTCTATGAAGTTGAAGAAAGAACAATTGAAAGATATCTTGAGAATTTCGGTTCTGAATTATCTGGCAATGGATATGTTTTATGTAAAGGTAAACGCCTGAAAGACTTAAAGTTACAATTTGCTCCCGTCATCAATGTCGGGAGCAAAACTACACAACTCGGTTTGTTCAACTTCCGTTCGTTCCTAAATATTGGTATGTTGCTTACGGAGAGTGAAAAAGCGAAGGCTTTGCGTAGTGCCATTTTGGATCTTGTGATAGCTACGATAAATGAGAAAACAGGTGGCGGAACAAAATATATCAATCGCCGTGATGTGAACTATATTCCAGCAGCTATCACTGAAGAGAACTATCGTAAGAACTTAACCTCCGCAATGAGCCAATGCGTGGGTGGACACAAAACCTACAAGTATGCACAAATAACAGATTGGATATACGAAGCAGTGTTCAAGGAAAATGCCAAAGAATACAGAAGGGTTCTTTCTCTTGACTCCAAGGATAATGTGCGCCATACCCTCTATGCCGAAGTTTTGCTTGTCATATCTTCATTTGAGAATGGTATTGGTGCTGTTATACAGCAGCAATACAAGGAAAATGGAGGTAGATTGTTATCAATGGACGAGGTAAAACAAATTGTTGACGACTTGGCAGAACATCCGATGCAAAAGCCTTATCTTAATGATGCTCGTACCAAGATGGCTTCTCGCGATTTCAGCTTCCGTGATGCTTACCATGGAAACATTGCAGAATATCTGAAAGCAGTAACACCAGAAGAATTTGAACGTTTTATTGGAAACCAGTCAATAGATTTTGACAGAATTCTTGAAGATAACAAGGATGTCTTGAAAAGATTAAAGCAGGCAGATGATGAATGAGGAAGTAAAATACATCAGTTACGAAGAGGCCCTAAGCGTTTATGCTAAGATGATAGATGCAAGCGATGGTGGCTTCGATGGGGTCAGAGATGAAGGGGGAATACGAGCTGCTCTTGAGTTTGTACAGAACGATATGTATTATCCGAATTTCTCCGATAAACTTTGCTCTCTTGTATACAAGTTCTGCTCTGGTCATTATTTCAATGACGGCAACAAACGTATAGCCTTGACGCTCGGAGCATACTTCCTTTACAAAAATTCATACTTCTGGCAAGCTACAATATTCATGCGACAAATGGAGTCTATCGTCTATCATGTGGCTGCATCCAACATTGACCAAGATTTACTTCATCGTATTATGACTTGCTTTATGAATGGTGAGGATTATGACGAGGAATTGAAGATTGACATTGCCAATGCAATGAGCAGGGGTGAATTAGGTGTCAGAGGTGAAGACTATGAATAATTTATGAATTTGCTAACCACGGTTAGCAAATTCGCAAAGTAAAGAACAATGAACGGAAAGCAATTAAAGAACAGCATATTACAATGGGCGATACAGGGAAAACTTGTACCGCAAGACCCTCATGACGAACCTGCAAGCGTTTTACTTGATAAGATTCGTCAAGAGAAAGAACGCTTGATCAAGGAGAAGAAAATCAAGCGTGACAAGAACGCATCTATTATCTACCGTGGTGAGGACAATTCCTATTATGAGAAGATGCTCGCTACAGGGGAGGTGAAGTGCATAGATGAGGAGGTGCCATTTGAGATTCCATCATCTTGGAGTTGGGCAAGACTTTTGAATGTTTCGATATATATACAAAGAGGGAAGTCTCCTAAGTATTCACCGATAAAAAAGTATCCTGTTATTGCTCAAAAATGTAACCAATGGGCTGGATTCTCTATTGACAAAGCGCAGTTTATAGTGCCTGAATCTTTGTCCAAGTACGCTATTGAGCGAATTTTGCAAGATGAGGATTTAATGTGGAACTCCACAGGATTAGGAACATTGGGACGAATGGCTGTATATTACGAAAAGCTTAATCCTTATGAGCTGGCTGTTGCAGATAGTCATGTAACTGTCATCCGATTGTTCAAGCCCTTTATGTCTCCTCTTTTCTTCTATTTTTACTTCGCAAATCCAACGGTTCAAAGTGTAATAGAAGACAAATCAGATGGCAGTACTAAACAAAAGGAACTTTCGACTACAACTGTATGCAATTATCTTGTTCCTATACCACCAAGAAACGAACAGACACGAATAATATCAAAGGTTACGTCTTTACTACCTGTTATAGAAAAGTATGGAACACAACAAGAGAAGTTAGATAAATTGAATAGAACAATAAATGAACAAATAAAAAAATCCCTCTTACAAGAAGCAATTCAAGGGAAATTGGTTCCGCAAATAGCATCAGAAGGTACTGCGCAAGAACTGTTTGAACAGATAAAGGAAGAAAAGCTGAAACTCGTTAAAGAGGGCAAACTAAAGAAGTCAGCCCTCAACGATTCTGTTATCTTCCGTGGTGATGATAACAAGTATTGGGAGAAGTCGGAAGATGGGGCTGTATGTATTGATGAAGAAATACCATTTGAAATACCGTCAAATTGGGCATGGGTACGACTTGACGATATTTGCTCATTTATACATAGAGGCAAATCGCCAAAATATAGTCTAATAAAGAAGTATCCAGTGGTTGCGCAAAAGTGTAATCAATGGTCCGGATTTTCATTAGAAAAGGCAAAATTTATTGAGCCACAGAGTATTTCGTCTTATAAAGAAGAGTATATTTTACAAGATGAAGATTTGATGTGGAATTCTACTGGATTAGGTACATTAGGAAGAATGACTATATATTACAAAAGGTTGAACCCTTATGAGTTTGCTGTGGCAGATAGTCACGTTACTGTTATACGTCCATACAAACAATATGTCGTTTCTGAGTACCTGTATTATTATTTTGCAAGCAACACTGTTCAATCAGTTATAGAAGACAAATCTGACGGCAGTACAAAACAAAAGGAGCTTTCAACGAAAACCGTTAAAAGCTACCTTGTTCCGCTACCTCCAATCGAGGAACAAAAGCGTATTGTTGAAAAAGTTAAAGAATTAACGCAGTTGTTCAAATAGTTTTTCTATTTGGGCAACAATGCGTTGCTGCTCTCGAACGGGTGGCAAGGGAACATACAAGCTATTTAATGCCGTTTTTGTAAAATGCTTAATTGTCATTCCTTTACTTTTCTTATCTATGATGCCCATAGTTTTATAGATCCTAATAACATTTTGTATAAACTTGGAACTGATGTTCCCATAAAATCTTACTCTATGCAATGCATTTTGATAATACATAGTTTTATCATTACTCCATATTGCACATCTTCCAGCCTCGCCTCCTTCGCAAATAAGCAAATCTCCTTTTTGTAATAAATACTTTTCTTTCTCTGCAATGGAAAAGGGAGCAACTTTTACATTAGATAAATCTACTTTATCCCAATATACATTTATTGAGCATAAATATGGAACTTCGCCTCCTTTGTCAGAAGCCTTATTCATCGTTTTTCCAAGTTCGCTATTTGCTATGTCTTGAAATTTACACCACACCCAGCTTTCTGGTATCTCAAATGGAATCTCCTCATCAATGCACTGCACCGACTTGCCTATATGCTCATAATACTTGTTATCGTCACCACGGAATATAACAGAAGAAGCAAAGGTAGACTTCTTCAACTTACCCTCTTTAACGAGATTCTGCTTCTCCATTTCTATTTGTTCAAGCAGTTCTTGGGCTGTGCCTTCCTCTGCAATTTGTGGAACAAGTTTTCCTTGAATTGCTTCCTGTAAAACGGACTTTTTTAACTGTTCCTTTATGGAGTCATTGAGTATGTCCTGTTTTTCTTGAATAACATTGTAATTCTCAATCAAAGGTATGAGCAGGGATAATTTCTCGATTATGCGCTCACCTTCATTGAGTGGAGGCAAAGGACACATTACTTCTAATACGTTAGAAACAGCAAGTCCTGGTTGAGCTGTAGCTGTTGCATATTTGTTTAGGTTTAACGCAGTCAAGAAATAATACATAAACAAAGATGATAAAATCTCATATGTATCTACAACCACAGCATGCTCTGTTGCATAGAACTTTCCTTTTTCAATGTTTACGCAGCCACATAACGCTCCTTGTCTGCCAATAATTGAATAATGCCCATGAGAATTAAAGTTCTCTGTATATCCTCGCAATCCATTTCCACCAACACATCTGTAAGGATGAGAATCAGATTTGTCTGAGAAGATTTTGTTTGCAGAGATATTCTTGCCAGCTTGCATCGAACAAATATGTTTAAGCCTGCACCACTCCCACCCAACAGGAATCTCAAATGGTACCTCCTCATCAATACATTTCACCTCCCCAGTAGCGGTTATCTTCTCATAATAGGAACTCATAGAACAAATCCATGCCTATTTATATGGACAACTTTATGTTTCACTAATAAACGAATAGAAATGGAATTAGACAAATTTGAAGAGTTCCTAAGCCAAGGCAATATGGCTAAGAACACGATTTCGGCATATCTGTATGCCGTAAAGGAGTTTGGCTCTCGACACAAAGAGTTGAACAAGAGAAACTTGTTGGTTTACAAGACTTACTTGATTGAGACTTACAAACCAAAGACGGTAAACCTCCGTATTCAGGCGTTGAACAAGTACCTTGTATTTGTGGGCAAGACGAAACTCCGCCTGAAGTCGGTCAAGGTGCAGCAGCGTTCGTACTTGGAGAATGTCATCAGCAATGCCGACTACACCTTCTTGAAGAACAAGTTGAAGAAGGAAGACAACTTGGAGTGGTACTTTGTGGTGCGTTTCTTAGCTGCGACAGGTGCCAGAGTGAGCGAACTTGTGCAAATCAAGGTTGAGCACGTGCAAGTAGGCTATTACGACATCTACACCAAGGGTGGCAAGATACGGCGTATCTATATCCCCAAGACATTGCGCACGGAAACAGAAAAGTGGTTGCAGACACTCAACCGTACAAGTGGCTATCTCTTTCTCAATCGCTTTGGCGAGCGCATCACGACAAGAGGCATATCACAGCAGTTGAAGAACTATGCGGTGAAATATGGCTTGAATGAGAAAGTGGTTTACCCTCACTCATTCCGCCATCGTTATGCCAAGAATTTCTTGGAGAAGTTCAACGACATTGCCCTACTTGCCGATCTCATGGGACATGAAAGCATAGAGACAACACGTATTTATCTGCGAAGAAGCAGCATGGAGCAACAGGAAATAGTAGATAAAGTTATCACTTGGTAATATAAGTTTTTCTAGATAAGAGCGGAAAGAGATGCTTGTCTCTTTCCGCTCTGTAGATAGTGTATTTTAAACCTTGACATAGTTTAAATTACACTACCTATCCAACCAGTCGGTATCAATGTCGAATAATTCAAATAATCTTTGGCAGGATTTTCTTGGCAAGGATTCTTCCGCTTGGCCGATGAAGTCATCTTCGTGGTTTCTGATATAAGCATCCATATCTTCCTCCTTAACAAGGATTGGACCTTTGATGTTTGTAAAGATGAAAGGGTAGCAGTCGTCATATTTTATATTGAAATAAAAATTCCCCAACCCGCTTGAAAAAGTTGGTTGGGGTTATTTGTATGATATCCAGTATAAAAGAAAAACGTTAGTTTTCACTTTTATTAGTTGCTCAGATTTTGAACCATGTCCAAAGGTAGCTGGGTCGCTTTAGCAACCTTTTCTGTTGGAAGCCCCATAGCCAGCAAACGTTGAGCTGTTTCAATGTTAGCTTCTATTCTACCTTCCCTTTTCGCCGTATTAATAGAGTTCTTGATATCCCGATATGCCATCTTGCTTGCTTCATATTCCCGAATCTCCTGTGGTGTGAACTTGGCATTCTCTACATAGATAAACTCCAGCTTATCGTAGATTATGCAATCCGCAGCAATTCGGAACGCCCATCTAACAAATTGGCAGTTACTGATTTTGGGGAGCTGCCCAGAAACGTGAAGCATCTGTTGTCAGTACAGAATGGTCAGGGAGTTCAAAACCTTTGAATCCTGAAGGAACAAGCACGATATGGCGACTATTGTTTCGATAAGCAGGATTATTGTCTTCGCGACCATAGCCTGTTGTCTCCCAAGTATCAAACCAGTATAGATTTTTTGCCCAATATGCCCTGTAGTAAACAAAATCATTTTCGGAATCCAAGAGAGGGCGGTAAATGATTTCTCTGCCATCAATATATCGCTCACGCATTTCTGCAAGAGAAAGTGGTGTGCCTTTTTCGTCTTCTGCCCAAGCATTCATATCCGAGTCGAGCATAGCCCATTTCTGTAACTCTGGCAGCCATACCATGTTAACGACATGGCAGTCGGAATCTTCGGAATCTGCGGGATGACAAGTTACAAAGCGGTTTACAATTCCCTCGGACAGCAATAGTTCGTGTAAGAGAATGGAGTGTAGTCGGCAGTTGAATGCAGGCTCTATCGAACGGGTGTATTTCCAGAGATCTATTGCGTTACGTCTCTTAGGATTAATCGTTTGATTGGCATGCGGAATGTTTTCTGCAACAAAACGTGCCAGTGAAATAGCCTTGTCCCATGTTGGCTTTGTGGGTGATACAACTGTATCGAGTTTGAAATATTCTCGGATTTTTTGTGATTGGGCAGTATCTTGCTGATACGCAAAATTGTAGGACGTAGTGTCTGGTATATATTTGCCTGCGTCTTTTAATTTATCTACCATTTCATCCTTCAGGGAATTGCAAAGGTAAGCTTCCACTTGTTTATTGAAAACGAAGCGTGCCAACAGTAATGTTACTACAGCAATGAGCAGGATTCCCAGGAGGCTCCAGCCAAACATCTTGATTTTTTTCTTCATCTTATTTTTATAATTATAGGTTATCCTATATTTATGCAGCACTATCAATTCTTTTCTATAAATATAACTATGGCAGAATTTGCCAAGAATGTTATCATTTCAGAAATTTTACTTATCCTAATGCTGCAGTTCCAAAAATAACAAAACTCCTGAATGATTTTGCAAAAGTATAATGGCATAAATAAGCCTGAATAGGGTTGATAGAAAGAAATCATCCTATCCAGGCTTAATTTTTTATCTTCTTCTTCCTCTGCCTTCGTTTCTTCCCTGATTTCCACGACCGCCTCCACGCTCGTTCTTGTCACCGCTGTTATAACGGTTCTTGCGATTGTGGTTGTCGTTATCGAAATTAGGATTGAAACTCTTTTTCTTCTTATCCTTGAAGAAACCGGCATTTGGGTCTTTCTGATTACGGAGTTCGGCTCTTGCTGCTGCTACCGCATCGCGGATGTTTGCATTCGTGGGTTTGCCTGACTTGAGAGATTTTCCATTGTTAAGGTATTTCTCTTCGTCATAGCAACCCACGTTGCCGTAACCCTTTGGCGCAAAGCGGTCTGAAGTATTTCTTCCACGACCTCTGCCAGCGTTTGGTTCTGGAACATTTCTGCCGGCTCCACGCTTGCCTTTAGCTCCTCTGCCAACCCCCGGATTATCATAGGTAGATCCAATAGCCTTGTCATCGTAATTGGTTTTCTTTCCCTTGAATCCGCGGTCAAAACTCTTCTTGTCGTAGAGCTTGTCGATGAGGTCGGCTCTGCCGATGCGGCGAAGCTCACTTTCGATGGCACGGCGCTCCTCTGGCTTATACCAGAAGAAGAACATGCGCTGGGCAAGCTTTTCCTTCTGTGTCTTGGCACTGAATACAGGTTCCAATGTATATGGATCATATCCCGTGTACCAGGTTTCCGTAGATATCGTCATTGGGGTAGGAGTGAAGTCCTGCACCTGCTCTAGATGGAAGTCGAGACCCTTGGTGATGACCGCCAGTTCCGCCATATCCTCCTCATGACAGCCCGGATGCGAACTGATGAAGTATGGAATAATCTGCTGGTTGAGTCCTTCTTCCTTATTGATCTTGTCGAAGATGCGCTTGAACTCGTAGAACAGGTCGAACGATGGTTTGCGCATGAACTTCAGAACCTCTGGACTGGTATGCTCCGGTGCTACCTTCAATCGGCCGCTCACGTGCTTGGTAATCAGCTCGCGGGTATATTCCCTTGCCGCCTGGTTCACTTTCTCGTCCTTGCTCTTGTGCAGGAGCAGGTCGTAGCGCACACCACTACCGATGAAGCTCTTCTTGATGCCTGGCAGGGCATCTACGGCATGGTAAATCTCCAGCAGCTTGCTGTGGTCGGTGTTCAGGTTCGGACAAATCTGTGGGTTCACACATGATGGTCGCTTGCATACCTCGCAAGCCTTCTGATTCTTGCCATGCATGCCATACATATTAGCCGAAGGACCGCCCAGGTCGCTCAGATATCCCTTGAAATCTGGCATTTCGATGATTTTCTTTACCTCTTTCAGGATACTCTCCTTGCTTCGGCAAACCACGAACTTGCCCTGATGCGCCGAAATGGTACAGAACGAGCAACCGCCGAAGCAGCCGCGATGCAGGTTTACGGAGAACTTGATCATCTCGTATGCCGTCTTCTGCTTGAAAAAAAAAATAAGATGAGGCAGACTGGGATAAGGACGTAGCGCACACAACAAACAATGAAGTCGTACATGCAGCCTGG
>OJKP01000111.1_pt1 | contig 66797 bp, 52 predicted proteins | sample 1596521 | NCBI WGS metagenome assembly OJKP01 (sample SAMEA4350130, study PRJEB24818) | metagenome | biome: human; feature: gut; material: faeces | place: Denmark | collected 2013-09
CTATTAAACAATCTATTAAGCATGAAAAACAGACCTCCTTAAAGAAAAACATCCGGAAAAATATTGGCGTATTCTTCCGGATGAAATGAGTTAACTTTAAAACGCTTGTTTGGCGACAAGCAGTAATAAACCATTTTTTATTAATTAGATCACCACAAAATTATGCAAAAACATTTTAATACCCAACAGTTTTGGGTACCAGAGTTATTTTGGTTTGCCTTAAACAAAATTCCAAGAGTTATGAAGCTGTACATATTCTTGTTATTCTGTTCGATCGGCTTGGCACAAGCAGCGGACAGTTATGCGCAAAAAGCGACCGTTAACCTGAAAATGCAAAATCAAACGGTCCAGACAGTGTTGAATGAAATCGAAAACCAATCAGAATTCTCCTTCTTCTTCAACACAAAACATGTCGATTTAAACCGGAAGGTATCTGTTGATGCCGATAAGAGCGATATATTTAAAGTGTTGGATAATATCTTTGCCGGAACGAATGTACGCTATTCGGTGGTGGATAGAAAGATTATACTTTCGACAGAATCTACTTCTGTCTCAGGTATTCAACAGAATAAGAAAACAGTAAACGGTACCGTAAAGGATGAAAACGGCGAGCCTATTATAGGGGTTAGTGTTGTAGAAAAAGGAACAACCAACGGTACGGTGACGGACATGGACGGTATTTTCTCTCTGGAAGTTACGAACGAACAGGCTGTTCTTGCCTTCACTTATTTGGGTTATAAAACCCAAGAGTTGTCTGTTTCTGGAAAGACCAAACAGGATGTTGTTTTAATGGAAGATGCTCAGACTCTGGAAGAAGTTGTGGTGGTCGGATACGGGACAATGAAGAAAGAGAATCTGACCGGTGCTGTTGCCCAGTTGAAAGGCGATGTTTTAGAAAGTCGTCCTGTAACAAATATTTCTCAGGCCTTACAAGGAACAGTCGCTAACCTGAATATTTCATCATCAAACGGTGGAGCTCCGGGGGGAAAACAATCTATTAATATTCGTGGATATACCGGATTTGGTTTGGACGACAGTGGTAATATGGTCTCAAAATCACAATCACCCTTAGTCATAATTGATGGAATACAAGGTGGTGACCTTAATACGGTTAATATGGAGGACGTAGAAAGTATATCTGTATTGAAAGATGCGGCCTCTACTGCTATTTATGGTTCGAGTGCCCCTTATGGCGTTATTATTATCAATACGAAGAAAGGAAAAAGAAGTTCGAAAGCAACTATAACATATAATAATAATTTCGGATTTGCCCAACCTATAAATTTGCCGCATATGTTGAATTCGCTTGATTTTGCAAATCTTTATAATGAAGCGGCAGATAATGCAGGTATAGCGAGACCATTTACTAATGAAAATCTTCAGCGTATCAAGGATTATCAGGCTGGAATTCTAAAAGATGAAACCATCGCAAATCCGGCTGTGGGTACGGATAGTTGGTTGACATGGACAGGTAATGGCAATAATGACTGGTTTGATATATTCTTTAAAGATGTATCTTTCAGCCAACAGCATAATGTCGGGGTTTCCGGAGGTACGGATAAAACCAATTATTATGTAGGGCTTGGATATAACCAAAAGAACGGTTTATATAATTATGGCGATGATGTCTATAAACGTTATAACATGAGAACAAACCTTTCGGTTAACTTGGCAAAATGGCTTACTTTTAATATGCGCGGATCTTATTCACGCTCAACTACAGATTCTCCCAATACATATTCAGGAAAAACAGGAGGAAATTATTTGCATCAGATCTCCAGAAAATGGCCTACAGCTCCGTTGTATAATCCGGATGGCTATTATTCTTATCCGAGTGATATACGTTTGCAGGAAGAAGGAGGCCGTTCAAAAGTAACGACCGATCAGGCTATTCTGACAGGAGAATTTGTCTTTACTCCTCTGGAAGGATGGGATATTACTGCCAATTACACTTTTGACGGAACTTATATTGATAAGTCTGACCATGTAAAGACATTGTATGTGACTAATCCGAGTGGAGCTACATCTTTGTATTCCGGAACTTCTCCTAACAGTTTTTCGAGAACGAATAACAAGAACCAGCATCATGTTATCAACATCTTCTCTTCTTATGAGAAAAAGTTTAAAGATCATTATTTCAAAGCGATGGTGGGATATACTCAGGAGCTTTATGATAATCTGGAACAATCTTCAAGTAACACTTATCTGTATTCGGATGATGTACCTTCCTTGTCTTTGACTTATGGGACTTCTCCTTCTATCAGCGACAACGCCAGTCAGTTGGCTATCCGTGGTGGATTTGGGCGAATCAATTACAATTATAAGGAAAAGTATTTGTTAGAGTTAAACGGGCGTTATGATGGAACTTCTCGTTTCTTGAAAGATGTCAGGTACAAATTCTATCCTGGTATTTCTGCTGCCTGGGTTTTGTCAAAAGAAAATTTCTGGATGCCGATAGAAACTTATGTGAATACATTTAAGTTCAGGGTATCCTATGGTTCATTGGGAGATCAAGGATTTACTGACAGTTATTATCCATTTTATCCATCGATGTCGACAATTGCTCCGACAAAAAGTAACTGGCTTTTTTCTGACGGCAGACATGCTTATGTTAGTTATCCGGGACTTATTAATCCGAACTTGACCTGGGTTACCACTACAACTATTGACTTTGGTGTGGATATGACTTTCTTGAACCATAGATTGAATTTTACATTTGACTGGTATAAACGTTCGGCAAAAGACTTTGTTGGTCCGGCAGAAGTGTTACCCTCTATTATAGGGGCCAATTCTCCCCAAACAAATAATTCTTCAATGGAGACGAAAGGGTTTGATATGTCTCTCGGTTGGAAAGATCGTATTGGTGAATTTAATTATGGTGTGAATTTTGTATTGAGCGATTATATGAGTGAGATTACGGAATATCCGAATCCCACAGGATTGAATACTACCTGGTATGAAGGACGCAAGGTTGGAGATATTTGGGGATATGAAACAGTTGGTTTTTTCCAGTCGGAAGACGAAATAAAATCAGCTCCATCTCAAGAAAAAATATATGCTACATGGACTCCGGGTGATATTCGTTATAAGGATTTGAATGGAGATAATAAGATTGATTGGGGAGATAATACTTTGGAGAATCCGGGTGATAAGAAAGTTATTGGCAATACGACTCCTCGTTTCTCATATGGTATAACTCTGAGTGGAGATTATAAAGGATTTGATTTCTCTATCTTTATGCAAGGCGTTGCAAAACGTGATGCATGGTTTAGTTCGAATATATTTTGGGGTATTGTAGGTGATCAGTGGCAGAGTTCTGTTTTGAGCACTCATACCGATAGATGGTCGGAAGATAATCCGGGAGGATATTTCCCGAAATATTATTTATCATCTCAGAATAATAAGAATACACAGACACAGGATCGCTATTTGCAGAATGCAGCTTATATGCGTATAAAGAATTTGCAGTTGGGTTACTCTTTCCCGAAATCGTTAATTAGTAAAATCAATTTTGAACGTTTAAGGGTATATGTGAGTGTTGATAACCTGGCTACATTTACAAGTATGATCGATAATATTGATCCGGAATTCTCTGCTACTGATGGAAAACTGTATCCGTTACAGCGTACCTGGTCTTTAGGGATGAATATAACATTCTGATTGTTTAACTATATGAAAATGTGAATATGAATAAGTTTAGATTTAAATTATATACGATAGCTGCTTCTCTGTGTTTATTACTTTCATCGTGTAATGACGACTTTTTGGAGAGAAGTCCGATCGTGAATATCAGTGACGCTAATTTTTGGAAAACAGTGAACGACCTTGAACTGTATGCCAATAATTATTACAGCAGGAGTGATTTATTGAATAGTTATGGAGATTGGGGGACAATTGGTCCGTATGGATTAGATGCTGATGACGGGACTGATACACAGGTGGCCTATAATTATAATACACGTATGAACGGAGAAGCTACAAATCCGGCTTCTGGAGGTGGATGGGCTGTCAATGACTGGGCTACTTTGCGTAATATCAATTATTTTATGGCTAATTACAACAAAGTAAATGCTCCTTGGGATCAGGTAAAAGTTTACGTAGGGGAGTCTTTATTCTTTCGTTCACTTTTTTATTTCGGGAAGTTGAAAACTTTCGGTGATTTACCATGGATAACATCTACATTGGATAATACATCCAGTATTTTGTATGAGGGGCGTTTACCTCGTAACCAGGTGGTCGATTCCATTATGCTTGATTTGGATAAGGCTATAGAGTATTTACCGGAAAGGGGTCCGTTATATACGGGAAGAATCACAAAAGAAGTGGCTTTATTGTTGCAGGCGAGAATTGCTTTGTTTGAAGGAACCTGGGAAAAGTATCATGGAATTAAAAATACCCCCTTTAAAGTTGTAAATTCTGATGGAACAAAGTTTATCCAAAAAGCAGCGGAAGCATCGAATACATTGATGACACTGGCCGAATCGAATGGTAATACGACATTAGCTGATTGCTCAGGAGAAGCGGGGTATACAAATCTTTTCAACCAAAGGGATTATAGCTCCAATAAAGAAGTTCTTTTGTGGCGTAAATATTCTGTTAATGACGGGCAGTGTACTCGTTGGGGATCCTATTATTATGGTGCGGGAAGAGGTTTGACAAAAAACCTAATAGATTCTTATTTGTGTATGGATGGAAAACCGATTTCAGTATCTGACAAATATCAAGGTGATAAAACATTGAAAAATGTTGTGGCGAATCGTGATCCTCGTTTGAATCAGACGATTTTTGTCGATGATGGGAAGCATATACTTTTTACAGACAATAACTCTTTCTTTGCTACTCCTGGTTTTGATGGAGTTATTGCTAATAGTTGTCCGACTGGATATCAATTATATAAAGGATTTAATACAAATTATACGGAATGTATAAATCAACAAAGTACTATTGGAACTATTTATTTTCGTTATGCAGAGGCTCTGCTTATCTATGCAGAGGCTAAAGCGGAATTAGGAACAATCACACAAGTGGATGTAGACCGGACAATTAATGCGTTACGTAGAAGAGTTGGCATGAACGAAGGATTACTGAATATGAATGATATTGTAACTGATCCGAATTGGGAGTTTAAAAATATCAGTCCGTTATTGAATGAAATCCGTAGGGAACGTAAAGTTGAACTTGCCTGCGAAGGTTTTCGTAGAGACGATATTTTCAGGTGGGCTGCTGTTGATGAACTGATGGTAGGTAAAAAGCCTAAAGGAGCCGTAAAAAGCCAGTGGATGAATTATCCGAATGTAACAGATGCTTTTGTTGAAGCTTGGAGTATTTTGGGTGAAGATGAAAATGGCTATATTGATCCTTTTAAATCATATCCAGCAATGGATAACGGATATTGTTTTAATTTGGGTAGAGATTATTTACAGCCTCTACCAACAAATGAATTGACTTTGAATCCGAAGTTAGGACAAAATCCTGGATGGTAAGATCCATATGGTTTTTATGAGAATTCTATTGGTGGACCAACTGGCAGCGAATAGAATTCTCATGGGACTATACGAGATATTTTGCACGAGAATAAGAGTAAATAAGTTTTAATGTATTGTTCATTATGGAAACTAGAAGAGAATTTATAACTAAAATGTCTGTCGGACTTTGTTGTTTGGCATTGAATATTTCTTGTAAAAAAGAGCAAGGCTTTCAGAAGGTCCGTTTCGGTGTGATATCAGATGTTCATCAAGATTTACAACCCGATGCCCCCAGACGGCTGCAAGCTTTTATTGATGCCTCAAAAGAATGGAATCCTGATTTTATTATTCAGTTGGGAGATTTATCTCATGGCGAAGACTTCGATACGATCCGGAAAGTGTGGGAACAATTTCCAGGGAAGAGATACAGCGTCCTCGGTAATCATGATATGGATCATACTCCTAAAGATGCTATAGTGAAGGCTTTGGGGATGCCTGGAAAATATTATTCTTATGATTTCGGAGGAATTCATTTTGTCGTTTTGGACTTGAGCTATATGCGTGAAAATGGACAGTTTATTGATTTTGACCATGGTAATTATTTTCGTGCCAAGTGGGGAGTAGACCGCGATCTGATATCTCCGGATGAATTGGAATGGCTGAAGGCTGATTTGGCTAAAACAGACAAACCGACAGTTATTTTTTCTCATCAAGGACTGGATGATGTTGCTAAAGGTTATTGTCCTAATAGGGAAGAAGTCCGTGCTCTGCTCCGTGAAGTGAATAGCGAAAAAGATCAGAAGGTGATAGCTTGTTTTTGTGGGCATAATCATGTGGATGCATATTCGAAAATTGAGGGAGTTCATTATTTCCAAATCAACAGTGCTTCTTACTTTTGGACAGACGATGCCGATTGTTATTCAAATGGGCATATGATCGAATACAAAGATGCACTTTATGCATTTGTTACCATAGATTTAGGTTCCAATCAGATTACGATCGAAGGTGTCAAGAGTGAGTTTTTACCACCAGCTCCTAAACCGGGAGATTTTAAGGATGCAGATAAAGTTTATCCTTATGTGAGTGATAGGATAATTGATATATAATAGCTGTTATTAATTTAAGGTATAAATTCAGGCTTTTATGTATTTATGATAGTATTTCATCAGGTTGGCTAAAATCTGAGAGACCGTTTCTCGAATAGAGTAATTCCATTTTGTGTATTCATGTCGCAAGATGGAATTACTCTATTCGAGTTGGAGGATGAATGTATTTTATGCTATAATAACTTCCGAATAAATCCTCAATAATTAAACCCGAAATGCCAAAGTGGAATAATGTTTTTGTGGCCGTATTCGATGTCGTCTTTTACGATGTAGGCGTTATTTATTCCTTGTATTTGTTTCTGTTGTTTGTTGGGGCCGCCTACTTCGAAGGTATAGGGGCCGATTGTGAAGTCTGATTTGTCGGAGGCAAAGACTTCGTTGTTTACTTTCATTTGAGAAAGGAAAAATGTTTCCCGGATGTTTCCGGTCTCCGGGGTGCTGTCGGAGAGTGCATAGGCTAAGTTGGTGTTGTCCAGGTAGGTCTTTTCTACTTTCCCTAACTGCCGGATACCTTCTGTAGTTCCTCTAAGCTGGGATACGATGCCGGCCTTTTCCAAATAAAAGAGGAAATCTGCCACTTGGTTACGATGCAGGTCTATCATCTGCCCGATTTTGGAGAAGTTGGGTTTGAAAGGTACGCTTTGTGCAATGACGTAGAGCAGTTGTTTGATTTTCTTTGTGGAAGCGACGTTCAGTTTGGCATAAGCCGGAATGTCGTTTTCGATGGTTAGGGTGATCACGTTGCGCAAACGTATGTCATAGCCCGGGTCGTTGAAGAAAGGATAATATCCACTCTTCAGATATTCTTTGAACAGCACCAACGGACGTTCCGTTCCCGGCAGTTCTACCTTATGTTCCAGTATCTCCGGTAAGGAATAGGCCGGTAGTCGGATTGCTTTTGCTAGTATGAGATATTCGCGGAAAGAGAGTCCAGGCAGGTAGTAGCTGAGTGCCCGACGACTCAGGTCCGCGTTCCCTTTGTAGATATCCAAAATGGAAGAGCCGGTAAATACTACATGGAAATCGGGATAATAGTCATAAATCATTTTCAGTTCTTTTGACCAGTCTTGATATTTGTGTACTTCGTCGATAAACAGGTGCTTTCCGCCGTTCTTGTAGAAATCTGAGGCCAGGTCGAATAGGCGATGTTCAGTGAAATACAGATCGTCGGCATTGACAAAAAGCGTATCATCTATGTCGTGGTATAGTTTGATGTGTTGTAACAGCATAGTCGTTTTACCGACACCTCTGGGACCGACTATGCCCAACATACGGGAAGACCAGTCGATTCGGTCATGCAGGTATCTGACATAAGACGTATCGGTTAGTTTGAGCAATCTCCTGAAAAGTTCTATAAGCTGTTCCATATCCTGTCCGTTTGAATAGTTAGTATGGGCAAATGTACGAAAACTGCTGAATTAAATCAGCAGTTTCTTTGTGGAATTGCTGATTTAAATCAGCAATTTGTAATCGGATAAATCCTCAATGGTCAACCCCGACACTTGCCGGCGTGTTTGGCGGGGTGTTATTTGTCGTGTTTCAACTTCCCGACAAATAGCAGATTGTTGTCGTTTTCATGCAGGGTTGCTACCAGTTCTTTCAGTTTGGTTTTGTCGCGGTCGGGACATTTGCCGGAGACGAGATGGGCTTCGATCATTTCCTGAAGTACGGCCGGTTCGACGTTGAAAATGAATCGGCCCTTGTTGAAGCGGCTGTTAGGGTTGGGGATCGGGAGATTCCCGTAGAAGTCGTTGACCGGGCGGTATTGGGAAGACGACATTTTCTTCTTGTCCACCCATATGTTTCCTCCGGGCATGACCCGCCCTTTGTCCCAAGTGTAGTAGTGGACGAGGACATGGTCAGCAGAGAAATTTTCCGTCCTTGCCGTATAGCTTCACTACGTTGGATTCCTGCCGTACGCAAATATAGTTGTCGCTCACCTCAATCCACCAGGCGTTGAACAGGGCCTCGTCGGAGGTCTCGAAACGCACGATCCGGCAGTCTTCCACCAGTTCGCTCAATGGAATATCGACCGTATCGCCGGCCGTTTTCAGGTCGCAGATGTAAAGCGGGCCGTCCGGGCTTTCGATTATCCTGACACTGCCGTCGTTTGTCACCAACGATCTCGGAGAGGATGAATTACAACCAGCAAAGCTTGCCAAAAAGAAAACGAGAACCGAAAGGTGTGCTTTTGTTTTCATATTCACGTATGATTTAAGTGATATAAAAACAAAAGTATGGATAATCCGCAGATACGAACTATCCATACTTGTATAATAATTAGACGGTTAATCTAAATTAACGGATGAACAAGAGTTCCCTGTATTTCGGCAACGGCCACATTTGGTTGTCGACCATCAGTTCCAAGTCGTCGATATGCTTGCGGATTTCGTCCAGGTAAGGAGCGACGGTATCGTGGTAGGCAATCGCTTTGGTGCGAAAATCCGTGATACGGTTTGCTTTCTTGCGGGCTTCCACCATCTCGTCTACCATGCGGGTGACGGAACAGATGTGTCCGGCAATCTTGCGGACCAGTCGACGGGGTTCTTCCGACATATCGTCATATTCCGGCTCTCCGCCAAACGTCTCTTTCAGTTTGGCGATGTTGTCCAGGAGCAGCGATTGGTAGCGGACGGCAACCGGGATGATATGGTTGAGCGAGAGGTCGCCCAGGACACGGGCTTCGATCTGTACTTTTTTGATATAGATTTCCCATTTCACTTCGTTGCGGGCTTCCAGTTCCTTTTCGCTCAGTACGCCGGTTTCCTTGAACATCCGGATGACTTCAGGTTTCAGGTAAGCATCGTATTGCAACGGAACGCTGTTCTCGCAATCCAGGCCGCGGCGGGCAGCTTCTTCCTTCCATTCGTCGCCATAGCCGTTTCCGTCGAAGCGGATCGGTTTGGATTCTTTGATGTAGGCTTTCAGCACTTCGAAGATGGCGGCTTCCTTGCTCTTCCCTTTGGCACGCAATGCCTCGACATCCTGTTTGAACTGGCGGAGCTGGTAGGCGACGGCAGAGTTCAGTGCCAACATCGCCGAGCCGCAGTTGGCCGACGATCCCAATGCACGGAATTCGAAACGGTTTCCGGTGAAAGCAAAAGGCGAGGTGCGGTTACGGTCCGTATTGTCTAACAGCAGTTCGGGGATCTGTCCGAAGCCGAGGTGCAGGCGTTTCTTGTCGTCCACCTCGATAGCGTCTTCGATGGAACAGTTTTCGAACCTGTCCAGGATTTCTGTGATCTGTGTGCCTAAGAAAGAAGAGATGATGGCGGGAGGTGCTTCATTGGCCCCCAGGCGGTGTGCGTTGGTTGCCGAAGCGATGCTGGCTTTCAGCAGGGCGTTGTATTTATATACGGCCATCAGCGAGTTGACCACGAACGTGATGAAACGCAAGTTGTCTTCTCTGTTTTTTCCGGGAGAGAAGAGGTTGATGCCCGTATCGGTTCCCATCGACCAGTTGCAATGCTTGCCGGAGCCGTTCACGCCCATAAAAGGCTTTTCGTGAAGCAGCACGCGGAAGTTATGGCGGCGGGAAACACGTTTCATCACCGACATCAACAGCTGGTTATGGTCGTTGGCAAGGTTGCATTCCTCGTAAATAGGCGCCAATTCGAATTGGTTCGGCGCAACCTCGTTATGGCGTGTCTTGACCGGGATGCCTAACTTATAGCATTCTGTTTCCAGGTCTTTCATAAACTCCTGCACACGGGAAGGGATCGCTCCGAAGTAGTGGTCGTCCAACTGTTGGTTCTTGGCGCTTTCGTGCCCTAAGAGGGTACGTTCCGTCAGCGACAGGTCGGGACGGGCGGAATAGAGGTCTTCGTCTACCAGGAAATACTCCTGTTCCCACCCTAAATAGGTGATGACTTTGCTCACATCTTCGTTGAAATAATTGCAGACGTCTTTGGCCGCCCTGTTCAGGGCTTCGATGGAACGGATCAGCGGGGTCTTGTAGTCCAGTGCTTCACCGGTATAGGCGATGAATACGGTCGGGATACACAAGGTGTCGTCTACGATAAACGCAGGCGAGGAAGGATCCCAGGCTGAATAGCCGCGGGCTTCGAACGTGTTGCGCAATCCGCCGTTAGGGAAGCTGGAGGCATCCGGCTCCTGCTGTGCGAGCAGTTTGCCGCTGAATTCTTCGATCATGCCGCCGTTACCGTCATGTTCGACGAAAGCGTCGTGCTTTTCGGCCGTCCCGTCGGTAAGAGGCTGGAACCAGTGTGTGTAGTGTGTGACTCCTTTTTCCAGTGCCCACATGCGCATGCCGGCGGCTACGTGGTTGGCGATTTCGCGGTCGATGGGGATTCCGTTGTCGATGGCATGTGTCAGGGCTTTGTAGGTTTCTTTGGAGAGATACTTTTGCATAGCCTTCCGGTTGAAGACGTTCTCACCGTAATATTCGGATACTTTCTGATTGGGAGTAATGGCTTCCACGGCCTTTCGGTTGGATGCTTTCTCCACTGCATTGAAGCGTGAGATTGACATACAGATTGTTTTTATGTTATACCGGATGCAAAGATACAAGCATTTCTCCATGAATGATTTCATCCGGTAGTTAAAAATATGCGACCGGAAAACGATTTGATCCGCAACGTGCCGCATGGTTGTGCTTCAGCTTCTCTAAAGCTATGCATTAGATGGCGTAACCCATAGCTTTAGCCCTCGTAAAGCTATGGGTTGGGGCAGACGCTTTTTGGGGGGTCGTCTGTCCTGTATCAAAACATTTCATCGCAAGAAATAATGTGTCAAGCATTTCATGGCAAGAAATGAATTAAACGGGGACCTCCCTAAAAAAAAGCTATCATTGATTATCAGGTGTTTATGGTGACAGATGACAGATAAAATCCCGTTTCTGTAAAAGTATTAGGAAAAAGTGAATTAGAAGAGGGGGCCTTTAAGGGAGCCTATTCTAATTCAAATACACAGAAAAGTTTTGCAAAAAGGCCTTTTTATCTGTCATCTATCACCCGGTCAGAACAAACTCCAGGCAACTGTCAGTCCAGCCATGACGATTGCGACCATGCTCATCAGTTTGATCAGGATGTTGAGGCTGGGGCCGGAAGTGTCTTTGAACGGGTCGCCGACTGTGTCGCCTACGACCGTTGCTTTATGGGCTTCGCTACCCTTGCCGCCGTGGTTCCCTTCTTCGATATGTTTCTTGGCATTGTCCCAGGCTCCTCCCGAATTGGCCATGAAGATTGCCAGGACGAACCCTGTGCTCAGTCCGCCGATCAACAACCCGACTACTCCTGTCACTCCGAATATCAGGCCGGTGACGATCGGGGCGATGATGGCCAGCAGGGAAGGCAGAACCATTTCGTGCTGTGCCCCTTTTGTCGAGATGGCCACGCAGCGAGCATAATCGGGTTCGGCTTTTCCTGTCAGGATTCCCGGAATTTCTCTAAACTGGCGGCGTACTTCTTCCACCATATGCCCGGCAGCCCGTCCGACTGCATTCATTGTTAATCCGCAGAACATGAAAGCCATCATGGAGCCGAGAAACATACCGGCCAACACTTTCGGATTCATAAGCGTGACATCATAGTAAATCATGAAATCGGAGAATGAGGCCTTTGACACTTCGATTGCCCTGCCATCGGCAAATTGCAAGACTGTTTCGCCTAACCGGAGCAATCCCATTTTAATCTCTTCCACATAAGAGGCCAACAAGGCCAGGCCGGTCAAAGCTGCCGAGCCGATTGCAAATCCTTTGCCTGTTGCAGCTGTCGTGTTGCCCAAGGAGTCGAGTGCATCCGTGCGTTTCCTGACTTCTTTGCCCAAGCCGGACATTTCCGCATTGCCTCCGGCATTGTCGGCAATGGGCCCGTAAGCATCCGTCGCCAGTGTGATGCCTAAAGTCGAAAGCATTCCGACGGCAGCGATGCCGATGCCGTATAACCCCATCCCTGTATTATTGAAGTCGAAACCGGAAGCAAAAAGAAACGAACAGATGATCCCGGCTACTACGGCCAGTACCGGAATTGCGGTGGACAGCATGCCCAATCCCAATCCGGAGATGATCACCGTTGCCGGTCCGGTCAGTCCTGCTTCCGAAACCAGCCGGGTGGGTTTGTAAGACTGGGAAGTGTAGTATTCCGTCGATTGGCCGATCACGATCCCGACCAACAAGCCGACGATAACCGAACAGCTGATCCAGAACCAATTGTCCAGTTCCAACAAGTAGAGAATCCCGAAGGTGGAAAGGGCGATCAATACCGAGCTGAGATTTGTCCCTATCGCAAGCGCTTTCAGCAGTTCGCGTATCGTTGCGTTCTCTTTTGTGCGGACGGCAAAGATACCGATAATTGACAAGAAGATCCCGACGGCTGCGATCAGCATCGGCGCCACAACCGCCTTATATTGCATCTCTACATCGCCGGACGCCACGAATGCGGCAGCTCCCAATGCGGAGGTCGCTAAGATCGAACCGCAATACGATTCGTACAGGTCCGCACCCATACCGGCCACGTCGCCGACGTTATCTCCCACATTGTCGGCAATGGTTGCCGGATTGCGCGGATCGTCTTCGGGGATACCGGCCTCTACTTTTCCGACCAGGTCGGCTCCGACATCGGCGGCTTTTGTGTAAATTCCTCCGCCGACACGTGCGAAGAGCGCCTGTGTGGAAGCTCCCATTCCGAAGGTCAGCATGGTGGTGGTTATGATGGTCAGTTTATGTGTCGCATCCATCGTTTCCGCCGGGATGCAGATGTTTAACAACAAGTACCAGAACGAAATGTCCAGTAAACCGAGCCCGACGACGACCAACCCCATCACGGCGCCGCTCCTGAAAGCGACCTGCAAACCGCTGTTCAAGGACGAACGGGCGGCATTGGCGGTACGGGCAGATGCATAAGTGGCTGTTTTCATTCCCAAGAAACCGGCAAGGCCGGAGAAGAAACCGCCGGTCAGGAAGGCGATCGGTACCCATTCGTTCTGCACTCCGAATCCATACGCCATGATGGAGAACAGGACCACCAAGGCGAGAAACACCGAAGCAACAACCTTGTATTGCTGTTTCAGGTACGACATAGCCCCCTTGCGTACATGTTGGGCTATTTTTGCCATTAACTCCGTTCCTTCACTCTCTTTCATCATCTGCCTGAAGAAGAACCAGGCAAATGCCAGCGCCAGGATAGAGGCTACCGGTATGATCCAAAAAATAGGTGTAATCATAGCAATGAGATTTAATTTTAATATGGATTTAATCGTTTTGACACTTAGCGCCTTACGATTCTTTATTGTTCACCTGTAAATGTAACGAAAATAAAGGAGTAGAGAAACTTTTTCGGAAATAATAATGGTTCATTCTGAAAAAAACAGCATATTTGTCAAATCAATAGTAAAGAAAACGCAAATGACGGAAGAAACGAACCATAAGACCTATAAATTAGGCTTGGCTTTGAGCGGTGGAGGGGCGAAAGGTTTTGCTCATATCGGGGTTTTTAAATTACTGGAAGAATGCGGTTTGAAGCCGGATATCATCGTCGGTACAAGTGCCGGTGCGTTAATGGGGGCTTTGTTTGCCGATGGCTATACTCCCGATGAAATTAAAGATCTTTTTACCGGACGTGAGTTTTCCGAGTTCGCCCAGTTGCAAATCCCGAAATCCGGTTTGTTCGACAGCAAGCGGTTTCGTTATTTCCTTCGTCGTCATTTGAGAGCGAAAACGTTTGAAGAGCTGAAAATACCTCTGGTAGTCGTGGCGACCGACCTTGACAACGGTGAGAGCCATGAGTTTCGCAGCGGTCCCATCGTGGAGGCGGTGACGGCTTCCTGCAGTATTCCGATAATCTTTAGCCCGGTCATGATAAACGGCGTGCATTATGTCGATGGGGGGCTTTTCCACAATTTCCCGGTTTCCATCATCCGTGAAGAATGTGAACGTGTCATCGGAGTGAATGTCAGCCCTCTTGTACCGCAAAAGTACAAGCAGACAATTTTCCATATAGCAGAACGTTCTTATCACTATATGTTCCGGGCCAACACGTTGGAAGACCGCGAAATGTGTGATGTCCTGATCGAGGCGGAGGAGTTCGGCATGTATAAGACATTCGATTTGGAGAATGTGAGTGAGATTGCCAATATCGGGTATGCAGCGGCAATCCGGGCATTCGAGGTCGTGATAAAAGAAAATAAATATGAAACTTTGGTGAACGCGATTATGGCAAGGAAAAACAATACTCTGATGCCATAGCTTTTTCCGGATGCTCCGGGGGTCACCCTAAATATTAACAAAGTTGACAAATAGCGCGATGAAACAGACAAATAAGATGGTAATATATCAGGTTTTTCCACGGTGGTTTGGAAATATGAAATCATCCTTGGTGAAAAACGGGAGTAAAACCGAAAACGGAGTAGGTAAGTTCTCGGCCTTTACGCCGGTTGCATTGTCCAAGATCAAGGAATTGGGTATCACCCATGTGTGGTATACCGGAGTGATCGAACATGCGACGAATACCGATTATACGGCTTACCAGATACGAAAAGACCATGCGGCAGTCGTAAAGGGAAATGCCGGTTCGCCTTATGCCATCAAAGATTATTACGATATAGACCCGGACCTGGCCGATAATGTGCCTGGCCGTATGAAAGAATTCGAATCGTTGGTCAGAAGGACACATGAAGCCGGGATGAAAGTAATCATCGATTTTGTACCCAACCATGTCGCCCGCCAGTATTATTCGGATGCCAAGATGGCGTATGTGGAGGATTTGGGGCAAAAGGATAATACATCGAAAGCTTTCGATCCCGATAATAATTTCTATTATATACCGGGGCAGCCCTTGTGCCTGCAGTTCGGTGCGCAGCAGGAAGACTTTGAATATAGCGAATTTCCGGCGAAAGTCACAGGCAACGATTGTTTTAGCACCAGCCCCGGACAAAACGACTGGTATGAGACGGTCAAGCTGAATTATGGCGTTGATTATATGAACGGCCGTACTCCGCATTTTGATCCGATTCCCAATACATGGGAAAAGATGTTGGATATCCTGCTTTTCTGGGCCGGGAAAGGGGTGGACGGCTTCCGGTGCGATATGGCGGAAATGGTTCCGGTTGAATTCTGGAATTGGGTGATACCGAAGGTGAAACAGGTTTCAGATGTTTGTTTTATTGCCGAAGTGTATAATCCGGCTGAATATCGTAATTATATCAGGAACGGGCATTTTGATTATTTGTATGATAAGGTCGGGCTCTACGATACGATACGGGCCGTTATGTGCGGCCAGGCTCCGGCAAGCAATCTCTCCGGCTGCTGGCAGTCTCTTGAAGGCATCCAGCATAATATGTTGAACTTCTTGGAGAACCATGACGAGCAACGTGTCGCTTCTTACTTCTTCGCCGGAGATCCGCGTCCGGGAATTCCGGGAATGATCGTGTCGGCCATGATGAATACCAATCCGGTGATGATCTACAGCGGACAGGAATTAGGGGAGCCGGGAATGGACGATGAGGGGTTCAGCGGACGTGACGGGCGCACGACGATTTTTGATTACTGGAGTCTTGCCAGCTTGCGTAACTGGATAAACGAAGGGGCTTTCGATGGTGGCAAACTGACCGCCGAGCAGCGGCAATTGCGCGAGACGTATGCAAAGATCCTGAATATATCCAAGTCCGAACAAGTGATCACGGATGGCGTTTTCTATGATTTGATGTATGCAAACCAGGGTAACCCGTATTTTAATTCGCATCGCCAATTCGTGTTCATGCGTAAATACCGGAATGAGGTGCTGTTGGTGGTGGTCAACTTTGACAAGGCGGAGCAGACGGTACGTATCCGAATTCCCGATGAAGCATTCAAGTCGCTTGGTTTCGAAGACAATAAAGCAGCGGTGCTGACCGATCTGATGACCGGAGAAAGCTGCATCAGTACATTGACAACCGCCTGGCCTTATCAGGTCGTCATACCTGCTTATTCCGGCCGTTTACTGAAGTTTGCATATTGATTTGCGATGTATGATCTGCTCTGATCGAAGTGTTGTTCAGAAAACACACGTTAAGAAATAAAAAACATCCGAAGTGCACTCTTTCAAGCATACTTCGGATGTATATAAAATTCTAATCGAGTCAGATTCAGAATGCTTTGTGATACAGCACTTCGATATCTGCTACCGAAGTAGGACGAGGATTGCCACCCGTACAAACATCATTGAATGCCGCTACCGCCAATACCGGAATATCTTCTTCCTTCACATTGATTTCGTGTAGTTTCTGAGGAATGCCGATGCTGAGAGAAAGAGCTTTTACCGCTTCAATCGCTGCTTTCACACCTTCAGCCTCGCTCATTCCGGTGGTATCTACTCCCATAGCCTTGGCTATATTGATATATTTCGGAGCAGCCGGAGATTCAGCGTTGTATTCCATCACATAAGGCAACAGCAAAGCATTTGCCACCCCATGAGGTGTGTCATAGAAAGCGCCCAACGGATGAGCCATCGAATGCACGATTCCCAAACCTACATTAGAGAATCCCATACCGGCGATATACTGTGCCTGAGACATGGCTTCGCGGGCAGCGGCATCCTTGCCGTTATCCACAGCCGCCTTCAGATTCTGTGCAATCATCTCGATAGCTTTCAGTTCGAACATATCACTCATGACCCACGCACCCGGAGTAATATAACTTTCGATGGCATGCGTCAAGGCATCCATACCCGTAGCGGCAGTCAGTCCCTTCGGCATGGAATACATCAGTTCGGGGTCTACGATGGCCACGGCAGGAATATCATTCGGGTCTACGCAAACCATCTTTTTACGTGCATCTTCGTCAATAATCACATAGTTGATAGTCACTTCGGCAGCCGTTCCGGCAGTAGTGGGCAATGCGAAAGTAGGTACGGCTTTGTGCTTGGTGTCTGCCACTCCTTCCAGAGACTTCACGTCGGCAAAGTCCGGGTTGTTCACAACGATACCGATACCTTTGGCTGTATCGATGGAAGAACCACCTCCCAAAGCTACAATGAAATCGGCACCGGATGCCTTATAGGCAGCCACACCGTTCTGTACATTGGCAATGGTGGGATTGGCCTTCACATCACTGTAAAGTTCATAAGGTATCTTATTTTCATCAAACACTTTTATGATTTCGGCAGCTACACCGAATTTAATAAGATCCTTATCCGTTACAAAAAAGGCTTTCTTGAAGCCACGTCTGGCTGCTTCCACTGCAATTACACTTCGGCATCCTGCACCGAAATAGGAAGTTTCATTTAAAATAATGCGATTCATGGTTATATTTTGTTTAAAAGATTAATCGCAACATCCCCTATGATAGAATGTTGCGGTTGCTAAAGTATATAAATTCCGCGAGTTTGACAAATCAATGATCTCTTATATGTTTATTGAGCCTGTTTTAGCCGGCTCTATGTTTAACTTTTAAAAGCTCGGTGAAAATTTACTGAAGTATTGAAATCATAAGTCATAATTGTTTTGTACCTTTGCGCCTACAATTCAAATCTATTTACTTAAGATAAATATTCGGAATAATGAGTGCACAAACTCCTTTCTTGGTGTTTTCGGGAACAAACTCCCGGTATCTTGCAGAGAAAATTTGCAATAGTCTTGGTTGCCCGCTGGGGCAGATGAACATTCAACACTTTGCCGACGGTGAATTTGCCGTTTCTTATGAAGAATCGATCCGTGGCCGTGATGTTTTTCTGGTACAATCAACGTTTCCTAACTCTGATAATCTGATGGAGCTTCTCCTGATGATCGATGCTGCCAAGCGTGCTTCAGCACACTCTGTAATCGCAGTTATTCCTTATTTCGGTTGGGCGCGTCAGGATAGAAAAGACAAACCGCGTGTGTCTATCGGTGCCAAGCTGATCGCAGACATGCTGAGTACAGCCGGTATCGACCGTTTGATCACTATGGACCTGCATGCCGATCAGATTCAGGGATTCTTTAATGTTCCGGTCGATCACTTGTATGCTTCTTCCATTTTCTTGGATTACATTAAATCATCTTTGCCTCTGGATAATCTGTGTATCGCCACACCTGACGTCGGAGGAACGAAACGTGCCAGCAGTTATTCCAAATATCTGGGTTTGCCGATGGTTATCTGCCACAAATCCCGTCTGCGTGCCAATGAAGTGGCTGAGATGCGTATCATCGGTGATGTGAAAGGTTTGGATATACTTTTGATCGACGATATGGTGGATACGGCCGGTACTATAACAAAGGCTGCCAATCTGATGCTCGAAAACGGGGCTAAGTCCGTGCGTGCCATCGCCAGCCATGCCGTTATGTCCGACCCGGCTTCTACACGTGTGGACCAGTCTGCTTTGACGGAAATGATCTTTACTGACTCTATCCCTTACGCAAAGAAATGCGAAAAGGTGAAAGTATTGTCTGTGGCCGATATGTTTGCCGAAGCAATCCGTCGTGTATGCAGCGGTGAATCTATCAGTTCTCTGTATGCTATTTAATTAATTCATGATATTAAAGAAAAGGCTGCAAATCCTACGGGATGAGCAGCCTTTTTTATTTTCATGTAATTCTTGATTTTGCCTATTTCTCTTCGTCGATAATCATGCCGCTACCGAGGCAAAGATGGTGGTCTTTGTCGTAGACCACTCCGTATTGTCCGGGGGCGATTCCCTGTATCTTGTTGTCGGATTCGATGCGGTACAAGTCACCGATGCGGCGGATACGGCCGTGGGTGAAATCCGGCGTGTGGCGGATCTTGAAAGTGATCTCTTTCTCGTCCTCAAACTCTCCCCACGGATCTTCGGTGATGAAGTCGAAGCCGTGCATGTTGATGATCTTGCCGTACTGTGTTTCCGGGTCGTAGCCGTTGGAGACGTAGATGATGTTCCGTCTGATGTCTTTTTTGATAACGAACCACGGTCCTCCGCTCAGTCCCAATCCCTTACGCTGCCCGATGGTGTGGAACCAATAGCCGTTGTGTTTGCCCAGCACCTTGCCGGTTTCCAGTTCGACGATCTTCCCGGTCCGTTTACCCAGGTAGCGTTCGATGAAATCGTTGTAGTTGATTTTGCCTAAGAAGCAGATACCCTGGCTGTCTTTCCGCTTGGCGCTCGGCAGTTTCTGCTCTTCGGCGATGGCCCGGACTTCGCTTTTCATCAGGTGGCCGATCGGGAACATCAACTTCTGTATTTGCAAGCGGGTGATCTGGCCGAGAAAGTCGGTCTGGTCTTTTACCGGGTCTTTGGCGGTGGAAAGCCATACCTTACCGTTTATTTCGGTTGTCGTGGCGTAATGGCCGGTTGCTATTTTATCGAAATCTTTTCCCCATTTATCCTCGAAACAACCGAATTTGATGTATTTGTTGCACATCATATCCGGGTTGGGGGTGAGCCCGCGTTTTACGGAATCGATGGTATAACTCACGACACGATCCCAATATTCGTCGTGTAAAGAGACGATTTCAAACCTACATCCGTATTTCTTGGCTATATAGGAGGTGATCTCTATATCTTCTTCGGCAGGACAGTCTATATATCCGTCTTTATCTTCCATGCCGATGCGGATATAGAAAATGGTAGGATCGTATCCTGCCTCTTTCAACTGATGGACGACTACGGAGCTGTCTACTCCTCCCGAAACTAATGCTGCAATTTCCATATTTCTACAGTGAATAAGAATTGTACAAAGGTACGGTAAATTTTTCAATTAAAACAGGGAGATGTCTTGGGCGCTTCAGCGTATATTTATAATTTTGTGCGTTTAGTTAATTTCAATTGATAAAATCAATATGCATATACGTTATTCTGCTTTGTTATTGTCGGCTTTATTGTTGTCGGCCGATGTTTATCCTTGTTCAGCTTATCTCTTGCCGGAAGTGCCGGAAGTGTCTGTCCCCAACCCGTGGAAAGGGAAGATGGTGGCTTTCCTGGGTGATTCGATTACAGATAAGGCACATGTCGGGACGACGAAAAATTATTGGCAGTATCTTTCGGAAATGTTGGGCCTGGAACCGGTTGTTTACGGCATTAACGGCCATCAATGGAATGGCGTGTTGGAACAGGCCGGGAAATTGCAGGCTGAACAAGGTGGCGATGTTGATGCAATCCTGATCTTTGCCGGGACAAACGACTTTAATGACGGAGTGCCTTTAGGCGAATGGTATGTCGAGAAGGAAGAATCCGTTGAAGTTTCGGGGCCGAAGCAGGAAGTACGGAAGCGGCGGATGCTGCAGACGGATGACCGGACGTTCCGGGGGCGTATCAACCGTGTCCTCTCTTATCTGAAAACGAATTATCCGACGAAACAAATCATACTGCTGACCCCGATACATCGCGGATATGCCAAATTCGGAGATAACAATATCCAACCGGACGAATCTTATCCCAACCGGATCGGTTTGTATGTGGATGAATATGTGGAAGTGATCAAAGAAGCAGCCAATGTTTGGGCCGTTCCAGTCATAGACCTCAATAGCATCAGCGGACTCTATCCTGTCATCGACTCCCATACCCGTTATTTCCATAAGGAAGATACGGATCGTCTTCATCCGAATGCAGACGGGCATTACCGGATGGCAAAGGCTTTGATGTATCAACTGCTGGCTTATCCGGCCGATTTCGAATGATGTTTCCCGATATATCCTTTCAGTGCATTACGAAAGGGAATGGCATTGGAGTTGTATGTTGATTAAATAATAACGATGAATAGTATAAATATAACAGATTTAAAGACAGTTCGTTTGAGTCAGGATGGGCGTGCCGTGGTTATCCTGGATCAGACCCGTTTGCCGGGATCCGAAGTCTATGTTTCCCTTTCTTCAGCAGAAGAGGTCTGGGAGGCTATATATAAATTGAAAGTACGAGGGGCGCCGGCTATCGGGATAGCTGCCGCTTATGGTATTTATGTTTGCAGCCGGCAGATTACGGCAGGTACTTACGATACTTTTTACCGTGAGTTCATTCGAATTAAGAATTATCTGGCCTCTTCCCGCCCGACAGCGGTTAACTTGGTCGCTGCTTTGAACCGGATGGAAAGAGCCGTGGTTGCCCATTCGATGAGACCTGTTCCGGAAATAGTGCAGCTGCTGCGTGCCGAGTCGGAAGCGATCCGGGCAGAAGATGCGGCTGCCTGCCGTAAGATAGGGGAAAACTGCCTGTCCTTGCTGCGTCCGGGTATGGGGATCCTGACACATTGTAATGCCGGCCATCTGGCGGTTTCGGAATATGGGACGGCTTTGGCCCCGGTTTATTTAGGGGAAGAGCGCGGATATGGCTTTAAGGTGTTTGCCGATGAAACGCGTCCGCTGTTGCAGGGCGCACGCCTGACGGCCTACGAATTGCAGAAGGCAGGCGTGGATGTGACGTTGATCTGTGATAATATGGCATCGGTCGTCATGCGGAAAGGCTGGGTGCAGGCTGTTGTGGTCGGTTGCGACCGGGTAGCGGCAAATGGAGATACGGCAAATAAGATAGGGACTTCGGGAGTGGCGATCCTGGCCCGTCATTACGGTATTCCTTTTTATGTATTGGGGCCGACGTCAACCATCGACCTGAATTGCCCGGATGGAGATTCGATTGTGATCGAAGAACGGAATCCTGAAGAAGTGACGGAGATGTGGTATGCTTCGCGGATGGCTCCCGAAGGAGTGAAAGTCTATAATCCGGCTTTTGATGTGACACCTCACGACTTGATAACAGCAATTGTAACCGAAAAGGGGATTGCCTATCCACCTTTCCATATGGAGGATTTCTGAAAAATATTTACGGAAAGTTTTGCCAATATCAAACAAATCAGTAATTTTGCTGCCCAATTTGTGGATATAGTAATTAAACAATATAATAAATTAAATTATGATCGTAGTTCCATTAAAAGAAGGCGAAAACATTGAAAAAGCGCTGAAGAAATTCAAAAGAAAGTTTGAAAAAACAGGTGTTGTAAAGGAATTGAGAAACCGTCAGGCTTTCGAAAAACCCTCTGTAGCAAAGAGAAAACAAATCATGCGTGCTGTTTACGTTCAGCAATTGCAGCAGGTAGAAGAATAAAAATACAAAATCTGTCTGCCAAGTTTGTTTTATTGGATTCTTATTCCTATTTTCGTTGCATAAAAGTTGATGCAACGTGAATGTGCAGATTGATTCATTTTTAGATTATCTTCGGTATGAGCGGAATTATTCCGAGCATACGATTAGCGCTTATTCCAGAGATTTGCGCCAATTCGAAGATTTTGTAAAAGAGAAGAAAGAAGGCATATTTGTGCCGGAGGAAGTTGATGCGGATATTGTACGGAATTGGATTATGTCATTGTTGGATAACAAGATTTCGTCCGTATCTGTCAACCGGAAGTTGAGTTCTTTGAAATCTTTTTTTAAATTCCTTATGAAGCAGGGATTCGTTTCTGTAAACCCGTTACGGTTTGTAGCCGGTCCGAAAACAAAGAAGCCATTACCGGTTTTTGTGAAAGAAAAGGATATGGAGGAATTGTTGGATGGAGATGGGTTTGATGAGGATTTTGAAGGGGTGAGGGATCGCCTGATACTTGAATTGCTTTATGACACCGGAGTGAGGTGCTCGGAATTGATCGGTTTGCAAGATGCCGATATAGATTACGAAGCCATGCAGGTCAAGGTGACAGGTAAGCGTAACAAGCAGCGGTTGATTCCTTTTGCAGAAAGATTGAAAAACTTGATGCTTGCATACACTGAAGTCCGGAATCGTGAAGTCGGTGCAGGAGGCGGATGGTTCTTTGTCCGGAAGAACGGTGGTCAGTTATCCCCGGGTATTCTTTATACAATAGTAAAAAAGAAGCTCTCGGATATTCCGACATTGGCAAAATGCAGCCCTCACGTATTAAGACATTCGTTTGCAACAAGTATGTTGAATAATGGAGCGGAATTGAATGCCGTGAAAGAGTTACTCGGACACAGCAGTCTGGCTTCCACCAGTATTTACACACATACAACCTTTGAGGAATTAAAAAAAGTGTATCATGCTCATCCAAGAGCGCAAAAAGAAGGAGGTTTATTATGAACATTAGAATTCAAGCGATCCATTTTGACGCAACTGATCAATTAGAAGCGTTTATTCAGAAGAAAGTGTCTAAGTTGGAACAGTATTTCGACGGCATTATATCGGCAGAAGTCAGTTTGAAGGTCGTAAAACCGGAATCTGCAAAGAATAAAGAAGCGGCTATCCGATTGATTATTAAAAATGGAGATTGTTTTGCCGAGAAGGTAAATGATACTTTTGAAGAGTCAATTGACGAATGTGTAGAAGCCTTGGAGAAACAGTTAGTTAAATTCAAGGAAAAAATCAGAGCCAAATAAAAAAAACGGTAGATAAATTTGGTATATAAGAAATAATGTCTAAATTTGCAGCCGTTTCGCCTTGGTGACGAAACGGCTGCTTTTTGAAGTAGATACGCCTCTTTAGCTCAGTTGGCCAGAGCACGTGATTTGTAATCTCGGGGTCGTTGGTTCGAATCCGACAAGAGGCTCAAGAAGATTGAAAATGAATGATTTCAATCGTAAAAATGGGGGCAGTTACCAGAGTGGCCAAATGGGGCTGACTGTAACTCAGCTGTCTTTCGACTTCGGTGGTTCGAATCCATCACTGCCCACTCGTTTCTTGATAATTGAAAATTAAGAAACGAACAAATTGCGGAAGTAGCTCAGTTGATAGAGCATTAGCCTTCCAAGCTGAGGGTCGCGGGTTTGAGTCCCGTCTTCCGCTCTTATTTATTGCCTGTGTAGCTCAGCGGTAGAGCACTTCCTTGGTAAGGAAGAGGTCCCGAGTTCAAGTCTCGGCACCGGCTCAATGATATTTTAGAACATGATCATTAATCAAATAAAGAACAATTAAGTTATGGCAAAAGAGAAATTTGACAGATCGAAACCACATGTGAACATTGGTACGATTGGTCACGTTGACCACGGTAAAACAACTTTGACAGCTGCTATCACAACAGTATTGGCAAAGAAAGGTCTTTCAGAACTGCGTTCGTTCGACTCAATCGACAACGCTCCTGAAGAAAAAGAAAGAGGTATCACTATCAACACTTCTCACGTAGAGTATTCGACTGCAAACCGTCACTATGCTCACGTAGACTGTCCGGGTCACGCCGACTACGTAAAGAACATGGTAACTGGTGCTGCTCAGATGGACGGTGCTATCATCGTAGTTGCTGCTACTGATGGTCCTATGCCTCAGACTCGCGAGCACATCCTGTTGGCTCGTCAGGTAAACGTTCCGAGATTGGTTGTTTTCATGAACAAATGTGACATGGTAGACGACGAGGAAATGTTGGAACTGGTTGAAATGGAAATGAGAGAACTTCTTTCTTTCTATGATTTCGACGGTGATAACACTCCGATTATCCGTGGTTCTGCTCTGGGTGCTTTGAACGGTGACCCGAAATGGGAAGAAAAAGTAATGGAATTGATGGATGCTTGCGATACTTGGATTCCGCTGCCTCCGCGTGAAATTGACAAGCCTTTCTTGATGCCGATCGAAGACGTATTCTCTATCACAGGTCGTGGTACAGTTGCTACAGGTCGTATCGAAACTGGTATCGTAAAAGTTGGTGATGAAGTTCAGATCATCGGTCTGGGTGCTGCCGGAAAGAAATCTGTTGTTACAGGTGTTGAAATGTTCCGTAAGTTGCTGGATCAGGGTGAAGCTGGTGACAACGTTGGTTTGTTGCTTCGTGGTATCGACAAGAACGAAATCAAACGTGGTATGGTAATCTGCCACCCGGGTCAGGTTAAAGAACACTCTCGCTTCAAAGCTGAGGTTTATATCTTGAAGAAAGAAGAAGGTGGTCGTCACACTCCGTTCCACAACAAATATCGTCCTCAGTTCTATATCCGTACATTGGACGTAACAGGTGAAATCACTCTTCCGGAAGGAACAGAAATGGTAATGCCTGGTGATAACGTTACAATCGACGTTGAACTGATCTATCCGGTAGCTTGTAACGTAGGTCTTCGTTTCGCTATCCGCGAAGGTGGACGTACAGTAGGTGCAGGTCAGATCACAGAATTAGAAAACTAATTCAAATACATAAAATGTAGCCAGTCTTTTTAAGGACTGGCTATTTTACGGAACTAGCTCAGTTGGTAGAGCACTGGTCTCCAAAACCAGGTGTCGGGAGTTCGAGCCTCTCGTTCCGTGCTAAAAATCTATAGATTCGATGAAAAAGATAATTAATTATATTAAGGAATCTTATAACGAACTTGTTTATAAAGTTTCTTGGCCTACGAGAACAGAGCTTTCCAATAGTGCTGTGGTTGTTATGTTTGCTTCCCTTATAATTGCGGCATTAATCTTTGTTATTGATTTAGGCTTTGAGGGCGTGATGCGTTTCTTCTACGAGAAAATCTTTTAATCAGTTTAAAGTATGTCTGATATTCAAAAGAAATTTTATGTTCTGCGTGCCATTAGCGGCAAGGAGAATAAAGTCAGAGAGTATCTTGAGGCTGAGCTGAAGAATACTGACTTGGGTGAGTATGTGTCACAGGTCTTGATCCCTACTGAAAAGACTTTTACGGTACGTAATGGTAAGAAGGTGATGAAAGAACGCGCTTACTTGCCGGGATACGTTTTGGTAGAAGCCGCTTTGGTAGGAGAAGTCGCTCATCGATTGAGAAACATTCCTAACGTAATCGGTTTTTTGGGTGGATCGGACAATCCCGTTCCCTTGCGTCCGGCAGAAGTGAGTCGTATCTTAGGTACGGTTGACGAATTGCAGGAACAGCAGGATGACCTGGATATCCAGTTTTATGTTGGTGAGAATGTGAAAATCACTTTTGGACCGTTTAACGGTTTCACGGGTGTGATCGAAGAGGTCAATGCCGAGAAAAAGAAACTTAAAGTGATGGTGAAAGTCTTCGGACGTAAAACCCCGCTTGAGTTAGGTTATATGCAAGTGGAGAAAGAATAAGTGCTCTTGTTACGAAAAGTACGGTCTTTCTTTAAAAGTTATCGATGTTATATATCTAAAAAATTTTAGAAACAATGGCTAAAGAAGTTGCTGGACAAATCAAATTGCAGATTAAAGGAGGAGCAGCAAACCCTTCTCCCCCTGTAGGACCTGCTCTGGGTTCTAAGGGTATTAATATTATGGAGTTTTGCAAGCAATTTAATGCCAGAACCCAAGACAAGGCTGGTAAGATATTACCTGTTGTAATTACTTACTATGCCGATAAGTCTTTCGACTTTGTTGTGAAAACTCCTCCTGTTGCTATCCAGTTGTTGGAAGCTTCCAAACAGAAGAGTGGTTCTGCTGAGCCGAATCGTAAGAAGATTGCTGAAATCTCTTGGGATCAGGTAAAAACTATTGCAGAGGACAAGTTAGTCGATCTGAACTGCTTCACTGTCGAGTCAGCCATGAGAATGGTTGCCGGAACAGCAAGAAGTATGGGTATCACTGTTAAAGGGACATTCCCGGGTAATAATTAATAAACTTCAATTGAGATGAGTAAACTTACAAAAAATCAAAAGTTGGCTTTGGGCAAGATTGAAGCTGGGAAAGCATACACATTGAAAGAAGCTTCAGCTTTGGTAAAAGAAATTACTACTACTAAGTTTGATGCGTCTGTAGATGTTGATGTTCGTTTAGGTGTTGACCCTCGTAAAGCTAACCAAATGGTGAGAGGCGTGGTTTCACTGCCTCACGGAACGGGTAAGCAGGTTCGGGTTCTCGCATTATGTACACCAGACAAGGAAGCTGAAGCTACTGCTGCAGGAGCTGACTATGTTGGATTAGATGAGTATATTGAAAAGATTAAAGGCGGTTGGACTGATATTGACGTAATTATCACGATGCCTTCTATCATGGGTAAGATCGGTGCTCTGGGTAGAGTATTAGGCCCGCGTGGTTTGATGCCTAACCCGAAGAGTGGTACGGTTACCAATGAAATCGGCAACGCAGTGAAAGAAGTTAAGCAGGGTAAGATCGACTTTAAGGTAGACAAATCCGGTATCGTTCACACTTCAATCGGTAAGATTTCTTTTAATCCCGATCAGATCCGTGACAATGCCAAGGAATTTATTTCAACTCTTTTGAAGTTGAAACCGTCTGCAGCTAAAGGTACATATATAAAGAGCATTTATCTTTCAAGTACAATGAGTGCGGGTATTAAAATTGACCCCAAATCAGTTGAAGAAAACTAATTAAAATTATTGGACAATGAAAAAGGAAGATAAAGGCTTAATTATAGGTCAACTGACTGAGATCGTAAAGGAATATCCTAATTTCTATTTGACTGACATCGAAGCATTGGATGCTGAGAAGACCAGCAAATTGAGACGGGAATGTTTCAAAAACGAGATCAAGTTGGTTGTTGTAAAGAATAACTTGCTTAAAAAGGCATTGGAAAATGTAGAAGGTGATTTTTCTCCTCTGCAGGTTGCAATGAAAGGCAATACGGCTGTGATGTTCTCACACACCGCTAATGCTCCTGCTCGTCTGATTAAGGAATTTACTAAGGATGCAAAGAAGGATGCTCCTGCAAAACCGGCATTGAAAGCTGCCTATGTACAGGAAAGTTTCTATGTAGGTGCAGAAAACCTCGAAGCCTTGGTAAGTATCAAGAGCAAAAACGAACTTATCGGAGATGTTATCATGTTGTTGCAATCTCCGGCAAAGAACGTTATTTCTGCTCTTCAGTCATCAGGACAAACTATCCATGGTCTGTTGAAGACTCTGGAAGAAAGATAATTTTTTTAATTTACACAGATAAACAAACATTTAAATCATACAAAAATGGCAGATTTGAAAGCTTTTGCAGAACAATTAGTAAACCTGACCGTAAAAGAAGTTAGCGAACTGGCTACAATCCTGAAAGAAGAATATGGTATTGAACCTGCTGCTGCAGCTGTTGCTGTTGCTGGTCCTGCTGCTGGTGGCGCTGCTGCTGCTGCTGAAGAAAAGACTTCTTTTGACGTAGTATTGAAAGCAGCTGGTGCAAACAAGTTGGCTATCGTTAAGTTAGTAAAAGAATTAACAGGTCTTGGTTTGAAAGAAGCTAAAGATATGGTTGACAGTGCTCCTAACGCTATCAAAGAAGGAATCGCTAAAGCTGATGCTGAAGCATTGAAGAAACAGTTGGAAGAAGCTGGAGCTGAAGTTGAGCTTAAATAGTATTTATAACCTGGTAATCAGGTGATTTGGTTAAGAGTCTCCATTAAAGGAGATTCTTAACCTTTTTGTGTCTATAATTTCAATAAGTTCAATAAATTCCTTACTAGATGTCTTCAACAGCTGAAAACCAAAGAGTTAATTTTGCTTCGATCAAAAATCAGTTCCCATATCCGGACTTTCTCGAAGTACAATTGAAGTCATTCCAAGACTTTCTTCAACTTGACACACCTCCTGAAAAGAGAAAAAAGGAGGGATTGTATAAGGTATTTGCCGAGAATTTCCCGATAGCAGATACACGTAACAATTTTGTGTTGGAGTTCTTAGATTACTATATAGATCCGCCTCGCTATACGATTGATGAATGTATTGCGCGTGGGTTAACCTATAGTGTGCCTTTAAAAGCGAAGTTAAAACTGTATTGTACAGATCCTGACCACGAAGATTTCGACACGGTGATACAGGATGTGTATTTGGGGCCGATTCCGTACATGACGGAAAGAGGTACTTTCGTGATAAATGGTGCAGAGCGTGTTGTGGTTTCACAATTGCACCGTTCACCGGGTGTGTTCTTCGGACAAAGTACACATGCTAATGGTACGAAGTTGTATTCGGCACGTATTATTCCTTTTAAAGGTTCCTGGATCGAGTTCGCTACAGACATCAACAATGTGATGTATGCTTACATCGACCGTAAAAAGAAATTACCTGTAACTACCCTTTTAAGGGCTATTGGTTTTGAAAGCGATAAAGACATTCTCGAAATCTTTAATCTGGCTGAAGAAGTAAAAGTATCGAAGGCTAACTTGAAAAAGTTGATCGGTCGTAAATTGGCTGCCCGTGTTTTGAAGACTTGGGTGGAAGATTTCGTAGATGAAGATACCGGTGAGGTCGTTTCTATTGAACGTAACGATGTTATCATCGACCGTGAGTCGGTTCTTGATAGCGACAATATTGAGGCTATACTGGAATCTGGTACGCAGAACATTCTGTTGCACCGCGAAGACCAGAATCTTTCAGATTATGCTATTATCTATAATACGCTCCAGAAAGACCCCAGTAACTCTGAAAAGGAAGCTGTCCTGTATATTTACCGGCAGTTGCGAAATGCAGAACCTGCAGATGAAGCAAGTGCCCGTGAAGTCATTCAGAACCTGTTCTTCTCTGAAAAGCGTTATGATTTAGGTGAAGTTGGCCGTTACAGAATTAATAAGAAGTTGAACCTTACTACCAGCAATGATATTAAGGTTTTGACAAAAGAAGATATAATCGAGATCATCAAATATCTGATTGAGTTGATCAACTCGAAAGCGATCGTTGATGATATCGACCACTTGAGCAACCGCCGTGTGCGTACGGTGGGTGAACAGCTGTACAACCAGTTCGGCATCGGTTTGGCTCGTATGTCTCGTACTGTTCGTGAGCGTATGAACGTGCGCGACAATGAAGTGTTTACTCCGATTGATTTGATTAACGCGAAGACTATTTCGTCTGTCGTTAACTCATTCTTCGGTACGAATGCTTTGTCTCAGTTTATGGACCAGACGAATCCGCTGGCTGAAATTACACACAAACGTCGTTTATCTGCATTGGGACCGGGCGGTTTGTCTCGTGAACGTGCCGGATTTGAGGTTCGTGACGTACACTATACGCATTATGGACGTCTTTGTCCAATTGAAACTCCTGAAGGACCGAATATTGGTTTGATCTCTTCTCTGTGTGTGTATGCCAAGATTAATGATCTTGGTTTTATATCCACCCCGTACCGTAAGGTTGTCGATGGTAAGGTTGACTTTTCCGAAGAAGGTTTACAGTATTATACAGCAGAGGAAGAGGAAGAACTGACGATTGCCCAGGGTAATGCTCCGTTGGATGATAACGGCAAGTTTATTCGTGATAGAGTTAAAGCTCGTTTTGAAGCTGATTTCCCGGTCGTTCCTCCTACGGAAATCGACTTGATGGACGTCGCTCCGCAGCAGATTGCTTCTATTGCGGCCTCTTTGATCCCGTTCTTGGAACACGATGATGCCAACCGTGCATTGATGGGATCTAACATGATGCGCCAGGCAGTTCCTTTGTTGCGTACGGATGCTCCGATTGTAGGTACAGGCATCGAAGCACAGGTTGCTCGCGATTCGCGTACTCAGATCATGGCTGAACGTGAAGGTGAAGTTGTGTTTGTGGATGCGACTTGTATCAAGATTAAGTATGATCGTTCCGAAGATGAAGAATTTGTAAGCTTCGAAGATTCGGTTAAAACATACAATATTCCGAAATGGCGTAAAACGAACCAAAGTACGACAGTCGATTTGCGTCCGATCTGTCACCGCGGTCAGCGTGTGAAGGCCGGCGATATTCTGACGGAAGGTTACTCTACTCAGAATGGCGAGTTGGCATTGGGACGTAACGTGAAAGTGGCGTATATGCCGTGGAAGGGTTACAACTATGAGGATGCTATTGTTCTGAACGAACGTATGGTTCGTGAAGACTTCTTTACTTCAGTCCATGTTGACGAATACATTTTGGAAGTTCGTGAAACGAAGCGTGGTATGGAAGAATTGACATCCGATATCCCGAATGTCAGCGAAGAAGCAACTAAGGATTTGGATGAAAGAGGTATTGTACGTGTAGGTGCTCGCATCGAACCGGGTGATATTTTGATCGGTAAGATTACTCCGAAAGGTGAATCCGATCCTTCTCCTGAAGAAAAATTGCTTCGTGCGATCTTTGGTGACAAGGCCGGCGACGTGAAGGATGCTTCTTTGAAGGCTACTCCGTCTCTTCGTGGTGTTGTTATTGAAACTGCTTTATTCTCTAAAGCTATCAAGAAACGTAAATCCAGACTGACAGATAAGGCTATTCTGCCTAAGTTGGATGAAGAATACGAAATGAAGATGGCTGACCTGAAGAATCTGTTGGTCGACAAATTGTTGGTTTTGACTAATGGCAAAGTTTCTCAGGGGGTTAAAGACTATATGAATACAGAGATCATTGCGAAAGGAGTCAAGTTCTCTCGCAAGGCTCTGGAAGAATTGGATTATAATTCTATCCAGGTAAGCAAATGGACCGCCGATGCTGATAAGAATGAACTTATCAAACAGGTGATCCTGAACTATCTGAAGAAATATAAGGAGCTGGATGCTGAGCTGAGACGTAAGAAATTCGACCTTACGATCGGTGATGAACTGCCGACAGGCATTGTTCAGATGGCTAAGGTTTATATTGCTAAAAAACGTAAGATCCAGGTCGGTGATAAGATGGCGGGTCGTCATGGTAACAAGGGTATTGTTTCCAAGATTGTCCGTCAGGAAGATATGCCGTTCCTGGAAGACGGAACTCCGGTTGATATCTGTTTGAACCCGCTGGGTGTGCCTTCCCGTATGAACTTGGGACAGATTTTTGAAGCTGTATTAGGTTGGGCAGGCCGTACGATGGGAGTTAAATTTGCAACTCCTATTTTCGACGGTGCGACTTTGGATGATATGAACGAATGGACAGACAAAGCCGGATTACCTCGCTACGGTAAGAGCTACCTGTATGACGGTGGAACCGGTGAACGTTTTGACCAGCCGGCTACAGTGGGGGTTACTTACTTCTTGAAGTTGGGTCACATGGTTGATGATAAGATGCACGCTCGTTCAATCGGTCCGTACTCTCTTATTACTCAGCAACCTCTGGGTGGTAAGGCTCAGTTTGGTGGTCAGCGTTTCGGAGAGATGGAAGTCTGGGCACTGGAAGCTTTCGGTGCTGCACATGTTCTTCAGGAAATTCTTACGATCAAGTCTGACGACGTTGTCGGACGTTCTAAGGCTTACGAAGCAATAGTGAAGGGTGATCCGATGCCACAACCGGGTATTCCCGAATCACTGAACGTATTGCTGCATGAGCTGAGAGGTCTTGGTTTAAGCTTTACTTTGGATTAATTCAAAAACAATATAAGTGGATGGGTTCTGCCCATCTGCTTATTCATTGATAACTCTTTATAAATAAAAAATATGGCCTTTAGAAAAGAAAACAAGATAAAGAGTAACTTTTCAAAAATAACCATCGGTCTGGCTTCCCCTGAAGAAATTCTTGAAAACTCCAGTGGTGAAGTTTTGAAACCGGAAACGATTAACTATCGTACGTACAAACCTGAACGTGACGGTCTTTTCTGCGAACGTATTTTCGGTCCGATCAAGGACTATGAATGCCATTGCGGTAAATACAAGCGTATCCGTTATAAAGGTATTGTCTGCGATCGTTGCGGGGTGGAAGTTACAGAGAAAAAAGTGCGTCGTGAACGTATGGGACACATTCACTTGGTTGTTCCTGTCGCTCATATCTGGTATTTTCGTTCCCTGCCCAATAAAATCGGTTACTTGTTAGGATTGCCGACCAAGAAACTGGATTCTATTATCTATTACGAACGTTATGTGGTGATTCAGCCGGGGTGTGTAGACACTGTTGCTGAATTAGACTTGCTTTCGGAAGAAGAATATTTGCAGATTCTGGATAACCTGCCAAAGGAAAACCAGATGTTGGAAGATACGGATCCGAATAAGTTTATTGCAAAGATCGGTGCTGAAGCTATCTATGATTTGTTGGCTCGCTTGGACTTGGATTCTTTGTCCTACGAATTGCGCCATCGCGCAAGTACAGACGGTTCGCAGCAACGTAAGAACGAAGCTTTGAAACGTTTGCAGGTCGTAGAATCTTTCCGTGCATCCAGAGGACGTAACAAACCGGAATGGATGATCGTAAAGGTTGTACCGGTTATTCCGCCGGAACTGCGTCCGTTGGTTCCGCTGGATGGTGGACGTTTCGCAACTTCCGATTTGAATGATCTGTATCGTCGTGTTATTATCCGTAATAACCGTCTGAAACGATTAATCGATATTAAAGCTCCCGAAGTAATTCTGCGTAATGAAAAACGTATGCTTCAGGAAGCTGTGGACTCTTTGTTCGACAATTCTCGTAAGTCGAGTGCTGTTAAGACGGATGCTAACCGTCCGCTGAAGTCTCTCTCTGATAGTTTGAAAGGTAAACAAGGTCGTTTCCGCCAAAACTTGTTGGGTAAGCGTGTTGACTATTCGGCTCGTTCGGTTATCGTCGTAGGTCCTGAATTGAAAATGCATGAATGCGGTCTGCCGAAGAATATGGCAGCCGAACTTTATAAACCTTTCGTGATCCGTAAATTGATCGAACGCGGTATCGTAAAGACGGTTAAATCTGCAAAGAAGATCGTTGACCGTAAGGAACCGGTGGTTTGGGATATTTTGGAGTATGTAATGAAAGGTCATCCGGTATTGCTGAACCGTGCACCGACTTTGCACCGTCTGGGTATCCAGGCATTCCAGCCGAAGCTGATCGAAGGTAAAGCTATCCAGTTGCATCCGTTGGCATGTACGGCATTCAACGCTGACTTCGACGGTGACCAGATGGCAGTTCACTTGCCTTTAGGAAACGAGGCTGTATTGGAAGCACAGATGTTGATGCTTGCTTCTCATAATATTTTGAACCCGGCTAACGGCGCGCCTATTACCGTTCCTTCCCAGGATATGGTGTTGGGGTTGTACTACATCACAAAATTGCGTAAGGGAACACAGGGCGAAGGTCTTGTATTCTACGGGCCGGAAGAAGCAACGATTGCATATAATGAAAAGAAAGTGGATATCCACGCTCCGATTAAAGTGTACGTAAACGACATCGATAAAGAAGGCAATCCGGTTAAGAGAATGGTTGAAACTTCTGTCGGACGTTTGATGGTCAATGAATTTGTTCCGGAAGAAGTCGGTTATATCAATGAAGTGTTGGGTAAGAAAGCACTTCGCGATATCATCGGTAAGGTGATTAAGGCTTGTGGGGTTGCCCGTACGGCTCAATTCTTGGATGATATCAAGAATCTGGGTTATTATATGGCCTTCAAGGGTGGTTTGTCCTTCAACTTGGCTGACGTTCTGATCCCGCCTGAAAAAGAGGCATTGGTGAAAGAAGGTTATGATGAAGTTGAACAGATCATGAACAACTATAACATGGGTTTCATCACCAACAACGAACGTTACAATCAGATTATCGATACTTGGACACATGTCAACAGCAAGTTGTCCGATACTTTGATGAAGCAACTGACTGCAGATAACGACGGTTTCAATTCCATCTACATGATGATGGATTCCGGAGCCCGTGGTTCTAAAGAGCAGATTCGTCAGTTGTCCGGTATGCGTGGTTTGATGGCAAAACCGCAGAAAAGTGGAGCTGAAGGTGGTCAGATCATTGAAAACCCGATTCTTTCAAACTTTAAGGAAGGGTTGTCTGTGTTGGAGTATTTTATCTCTACTCACGGTGCTCGTAAAGGTTTGGCCGATACGGCTTTGAAGACTGCCGATGCCGGTTATTTGACTCGTCGTTTGGTTGACGTCTCTCATGATGTAATCATCAACGAAGAAGACTGTGGAACATTACGTGGTCTGGTTTGTACGGAATTGAAGAATAATGATGAAGTGATCGCCAGCTTGGGTGAACGTATCCTGGGACGTGTCTCTGTTCATGATGTCATTCATCCGTTGACAGGTGAAATAATCGTTCGGGCAGGTGAAGAAATTCGTGAAGATGCAGCTAAAAAGATTGAAGATTCTCCGATCGAAAGTGTTGAGATCCGTTCTGTATTGACTTGTGAATCCAAGAAAGGGGTTTGTGCGAAATGTTATGGCCGTAACCTGGCTACGAATCAGATGGTTCAGAAAGGTGAGGTTGTGGGTGTTATCGCAGCACAGTCAATCGGTGAGCCGGGTACTCAGTTGACATTGCGTACATTCCACGTCGGTGGTATTGCATCTAACGTGGCAACGGAAAACAGCATCACTTCTAAATATGACGGTGTCTTGGAAATCGAAGAGCTTCGTGCGGTGGATAGCGAAGAAAACGGTAAGAAGTTTCAGGTTGTTGTCAGCCGTTTGGCTGAACTTCGTATCATCGATCCGACAACGAAGATTGTACTGTTGGCTCACAATATTCCTTATGGTTCCAAATTGTTCTTCAAAAATGGAGATACAATCAAGAAGGGTGATGTAATCATTGAATGGGACCCGTTCAACGCTGTTATCGTATCCGAAGTTTCCGGTAAGATCGATTTTGAAAGTTTGGTTGAAAATGTTACTTACACTGTTGAAAGTGACGAAACGACCGGTTTGAAAGAAAAGATCATTATTGAATCTAAAGACAAGACAAAAGCTCCGGCTGCCCATATCGTGGATGAAAACGGAAATTATCTGAAGAATTATTCATTACCGTTGGGTGCTCACGTTGTAAAAGACGAGGGTGATATGGTGAAGGCTGGTGAGGTTTTGGTTAAGATCCCGCGTGCAGTAAGTAAAGCAGGTGATATTACCGGTGGTTTGCCTCGTGTAACAGAATTGTTTGAGGCTCGTAACCCGTCAAATCCGGCTGTCGTTTCTGAAATCGATGGTGAAGTAGGCTTCGGTAAGATCAAACGTGGTAACCGTGAAATTACTGTTACTTCCAAATTGGGTGAAGTAAAGAAATATATGGTGCCATTGTCTAAGCAGTTGCTTGTTCAGGAAAACGACTATATCCGTGCCGGTATGCCGCTTTCTGATGGTGCGATTACTCCGTCTGATATTTTGGCAATCATGGGGCCGACGGCTGTGCAAGAATATATCGTAAATGAAATCCAGGATGTATACCGTCTGCAGGGTGTGAAAATTAACGATAAGCATTTCGAGGTAATCGTCCGTCAGATGATGCGTAAAGTTGAAATCATCGATCCGGGTGACACTCGCTTCCTGGAGCAGCAAGTTGTTGATAAGTTGGAGGTAATGGATGAAAACGATCGTATCTGGGGCAAGAAGGTTGTGACGGATCCGGGAGATTCTCAGACATTGCAGGCTGGTCAGATTGTGACTGTCCGTAAGTTGAGAGACGAGAATAGTATGTTGAAACGTCGTGACTTGAAGTTGGTTGAAGTTCGTGATGCAGTTCCTGCTACGGCTAACCAGATTCTTCAGGGTATCACCCGTGCTGCTTTGCAGACAAACAGCTTTATGTCTGCCGCGTCTTTCCAGGAAACAACGAAAGTGCTGAACGAAGCTGCAATCAATGGAAAAGTGGACCGTTTGGAAGGTTTGAAAGAAAACGTTATCTGCGGTCATTTGATCCCGGCCGGTACAGGCCAGCGTGATTTCGACAAGTTGGTTGTCGGAGCTAAAGATGAGTTCGAACGTATTTTTGCAAATCGTAAGAATGTCGTAGACTTCAATGCTATGGACAGAGACGATGAGTAAAATGCGAAATAAATAAAGAGAAGGGTTATCGAATTATCGATAGCCCTTTTTTATTTTCTGTTATTTGTTTAATAAAATCAGAGTTCTTATATTTGTGTATTATCTTGATAATTAAAATGAATCATATATGAAAAAAGTTCTACTCTATCTATTTGCACTCCTGATCTCTACAGATGTTGTTTTTGCCAAACATGCTGGTAATGAAATGAATGTTATGTCTTTTAATATCCGGATGAGTACAAAATCAGACGGAGCTAACTGGTGGGAGTACAGGAAAGACTTGGCAGCCAATGTGATCAAGTTTTATGATGTCGATATGTTTGGTGCACAGGAAGTCTTGCATAATCAGTTGACAGATTTATTGGACCGCTTGCCAGGCTATGGTTATGTCGGGGTGGGACGTGAAGACGGTAAGACAAAAGGTGAATATTCTCCTATTTTTTACAGAAAGGATCGTTTCTCTGTTGTCAAAAGCGGTAATTTTTGGTTGGCAGAAGATATGAATGCCGTAGGCAAAAAAGGCTGGGATGCCGCTTGTGAACGTGTTGCCACTTGGGCGATATTCAAAGACAAGGAGTCTGGAAAAGAGTTTTTCTTTTTGAATACCCATTTGGATCACATGGGACAGGTCGCCCGGCATGAAGGAGCCTCTTTGGTCTTAGAGCAGGTAAAGCTGCTTGCCGGAAATCTTCCGGTGATTGTCACAGGCGATTTTAATGCTGTACCAACCGATGATCCGATTAAAGTTTTGACGGATGAAAAAGATCCACGTCATTTGACACATACCCGTACATTAGCCCCCTTGCGTTACGGCCCGGAATGGACCTTCCACGACTATGGGCGTATTCCTTTGGACGAACGTGTGTGGATCGATTATATTTTTGTAAAAGGAAAGATCAAAGTACTTCGTCATGGTGTTTTGGCTGAAAGCTTGGGAAATCTGTATCCTTCGGACCACTGTCCCGTTGTATCAAGAATACTTGTTCAGTAAGAATTATGGGTTCCGTGGATGTCTTAAGAGAAATTACGCCGCTATCACAGGAAGACTGTTTTCTTGTGATGCAGCGCCCCAAACGCAGTTTTTCCTATCCGCTTCATGTACATCCGGAATTTGAACTGAACTATTTGGAGAATGCCGGTGGTGCGATCCGGATTGTTGGTGATTCGGTAGAGGAGATGGAAGAGCTTGACCTATTGCTGGTTGCGGGCGGAACCAAGCATGCTTATTCAAACCACAAATGTCAAAATACGGATATCTTGGAAATTACAATCCAGTTCCATGCTTCTCTTTTTGATAGCCTTATCAACAAGCGGCATTTCAAGACCATTAAGGATATGTTTGAGAAAGCCTCATGCGGTCTTGTTTTTAGTCGTGAAATGATTTTGCGTATTCAGCCTGAATTGAAAAAGCTATCGAGCGATGAGCCGGATTCATTCCACAACTTATTGCGTTTAATAGATATGCTCAAGACTTTGTCGTTAGATGAAAAGGCACGCAAGTTAAATGCTATCAATACTGTGGAAAATTTCAGCAATATAGATAATGACCGCTTGGATACGATCATGTTGTTTTTGCATGAAAATTATCAACGTCCGGTTTTATTGTCCGAACTCGCTTCGTTAATAAATATGAGTGAAGCATCGCTTACCCGGTTTCTGAAAAAGTGGACAGGAAAAACTTTTATCGACAATTTGAATGACATTCGTATAGCAGAAGCTGTTTGCCGCTTGATTGACACAAGTGATACAATAGCAGAAATATGCTATAAATCCGGTTTTAATAACTTATCGAATTTCAATCGGGCTTTTAAGCGACGAAAAGGTAATACACCTACCGAATATCGTGAAAAATATGTACGTACTCGTTTTAGAGTTTGAAACATGATTTTAAACTAATTTACAGAATAAAAGAATAGGTTGTGACGAAATAGTATCATATAATGATAAAATAGTATTTGGCGATTAATTGCATGAGACATATCTTTGTAATGTTGAATAAACAAAGAAAATACTAAGACGAACAGCCTTAGTTTAAGCGTTGAAATTATAAATATAAAACACAATAAGGTATTTTTTTTACATTGGTCTAAAGAATTGAGAATTAAAAACACAACTGAAAAAGGGCTGTCTGTGAAGGTAGCCCTTTTTATTTGATACCTTTCCGATTTTAATCCGTATATTTGTCCTATAATATTTATCATCAAACATAGGAAATATGGAAAACAACAAACCGACAAATGAAATTCAGGTAGAGCTGTCTGAAGAGATGGCTCAGGGAACGTATGCAAATCTGGCAATCATATCACATTCTTCATCCGAGTTCATATTGGATTTTATCCGTGTTGTGCCGGGTGCACCGAAAGCGCAGGTGAAAAGCCGTGTTATTCTGACTCCGGACAATGCTAAACGACTTTTGTTTGCTTTGCAGGATAATCTGGCGAAGTTTGAAGAACAAGCCAATGGAAAGACTGCTAAGTTTGAAGACTTTGTCCCTCCCATCGGAGGCATGAAAGGGGAAGCGTGATTTCCGGACATAAAATAAAAAAGGCCGTTCTTTCGAGCGGCCTTTTTTATTTGTCAGTGCGTGATTATTCGAGTCTCTTGTTTATAACGATATGACCGATATAACCCAGAATAATGACTCCTAAACCGGTAAGAAGAATAGTATTTGACAATCCTCCGTTAATTGCCGGTACAGCCAAAATGATAACACCGATAAGGAGTACGATTACCCCCAGATTTTTCAATAATTCGTTCATGGTGATAGATATGTTTATATATTATTATTTTTCTACCGCAAATAAAGCAATAATAACCCGATTGCAAAAATATTTTGGGACAAAAATGATGAAACCATTGAATTTAGCTTTTATATTTGTGAAATAATACAGTTATATATGCTACGGATACTTTATATGCTTTATTTATGGCTGTTAGTGGTTCCTGTTTTTGTGGTATTGACCATATTGACGGCTCTTACGGTTATTGTCGGTTGCCTATTGGGAGGGAAAAGAATATTTGCCTATTATCCGGGAATGATTTGGTCCTGGCTGACTTGCCATTTAGCCCTTTGTCCGGTGGAAGTAAAAGGCCGGGAAAATATCGACCGGAAACAATCCTATGTTTTTGTCGCCAACCATCAGGGGGCTTTTGATATATTCCTTATATATGGTTTTTTAGGTGTCCCGGTCAAATGGGTGATGAAAGCCGGTATCGCTAAAATCCCGTTTGTGGGAGCTGCTTGCCGGGCAGCCGGTTTTATCTTTGTCGATAATTCGACACCAAAAACAGCCGCCCGTAGTGTGTTGGAGGCCGAGCGCAGCTTGAAAAACGGGGCGTCGGTAGTGGTCTTTCCGGAAGGTTCACGTACATACGACGGGAAGATGATCCGTTTTAAGAAAGGAGCTTACCAGATGGCGGCCGACCAACACTTGCCGATTGTGCCGATCACCTTGAACGGGCCTTTCGATGTATTGCCGATCGGATCGTTGAATATTCACCGTCACAAGATGGAGATGGTCATTCATCCGCCTATTCAGACCGAAGGGATGGACGCATCCCATAAAGGATTGCAACAGATGGCTGATAAGACTCAGAACATCATCGCGTCTGCCTTGTGGGATCAGTATAAATGAACTATTTCCAGGATTTTAAAACGCCACGCTTGCAGACACTTAGGCTGAATCCGATATTGTCTCCATAGAGCGAACCGGCATCTGCGGCTATAGCGCCTGTAAATTCCCAACCCTGCAAGCGAGGATGGCGATATTTGACCTCGACCAGTCCAGAATTGCTTCTCTTGTTGTTAGAGAATGGGACATGATGTGTTCCCCAACTGTTCATGAGCGTATATTTCAGACGATAGGAAACCATTGGAGACAGCTCTCCTTCGAACGCCAGATGCCAGGCACGGACACGTGTATTCTTGAAATCGAGATCCCCGTTCGTGTTGTATAGGGGAGAAGTCAGAAGAGGAGAACCTATCCCATGTCCGAAATAAGAAGAACCGGTTTTATATTCTCCGTTATTATAGTAATTGTCTCCGCCGCCGCCCGGACCCTGATACTTGTCATGATCGAAAGTGATAAAATGGAACGGTCCGCTCTGGTTGCGGGTGACCAGATATTCCGTTACGACCTTCCGCAACCAAGGAAGACGCGGTAAATCCAATTGTGTTCCCCAAAGTCCGTCCGTCCCGTTCCTGAATATCATTCCCGATTTATCATCGAAATAGCGCTGATGATAAGCCGCCAGTTTCCAGGTCGGCATCGTATATTCCAACTTGAAATCATATGAACCGAAGTGGTTGCCCAGCACATTGATCTGGTCCGACAATGTCGCGTTGCTTCCGCCTTCGCTACCGCAAAACACCCGGATAAAATCCTTCAGGGAATGGGGTTGCACGCCGATATTCGGATCGCTGGATGTTCCTCCCCACTGCGCCCAATGTTGTACGCCGATGATACCTGAAAGCGGAAATTTTCCTTGTGTGTCCTGAATACGGACATAAAGAGATTTATGGTGCCAGAGGACGTCTTTCACATACGTCTGTTTCCCGTTGGAGAAATCATCCAGATATCCGGTGTCAAAAGATTTGCCCACAGCGAAATCACCTTTTACCTGCATCCAGCCTTTTGTGAACGGGATAACGGTAAACTCCGGCATACTCAGGTTTATCTCCGGAATCGGACGTGCGTTGGAAGAAAGAACCATGTCGCCGGAACTAAGGGAATGATCCCAAAGAGAATGCCGGTTTTCTTTGCTCCCCACACTTAGGAGCAAACTCTTGTATCCCAACTCGGCATATACTTGTTGGACAAATACATTATGATAACGTGGCACGGCTGCGATAATATCCAGTCCGGCACTCCACCGAAATCCTTTTCCGAAATGTTGCTGATGAAAGATTCCGGCATTGAGATAACCGTTGCCGGCATCCAAGGGCACTATCCCGTACCGGTTGCTCACCATCCAGAATGGAGTGGTCGATCCGCTGCTTGCCGATCCGAAAATTTCGGCTTTGTATGAAGTCGCATCCTCCACCTCTTCCGTCTGTGCAAAAGCATCCGCAACATAGAAAAGAGCGGCGATTGCAATGATTGTCTGTAAGGCTTTCATTCCATATTCATTTTAGAGAGGACAAAGGTAAGGATTAAAACTCACAGCCCGATATCTTATATCAAAAAGAAGCATAAGCATTCTGAAAATACAAATATCATCCATGTTTATTTGTTTTGTAACCAGTTGAATACCGAGCGGTATGCATGTTCTCGTGAGTCTTTTTCGGACAATATCAGGTCATGCATCCCGTTCTGTATGGTATCGCGCGTAACAGCGTTACCCAGTTTCTGCCCGTATTTTTGAATATCATGTACGTTCAGTACGATGTCGGAAGACAAATATTCATTATTCCAATCTTTCGTTTCCGGGAACGACTTGTCTGACGACATTACCAGAACCGGGCAATCCAGCCTGATCCCCTTCTGCACTTTTTTTTGCGCTGCCTGTATAGCATTTATCCACCCGGCTTTTTTCGGATGGCCGTTAATCATTTTCCAGTCCGTATTGTAGACCCATTCTCCTTTGAACTGTTTGAGCAGGCTGTGGGCATACGAAGCATCTCCGTATCCCTGTACGGTCAGGTTGGGGAACAGTTTCCCTATGCAGGAAACAACCGGAATCACGATCTTCTCCATCATCCATCCGAAATTCCAGTCCAGGAAAGGACTGTTCAATATCAATCCGTCGACAGGAAGTTTTCCCTGTTTGCTGTTCAGATAGTAAGGAGTGATCAATCCACCTGTCGAATGCGCCATCAGCAGTATTTTGCTGTTCCCTTCCTCCCTGATAATGGCCAAGGCCGTGTCAAGGTCAGCAAAATATTCCGTCAGGCTTTTGCAGAAAAAAGGATCCTGGTTCGGCAGGATCGAACGTCCGTACTTGCGGAGATCCATGGCATAAAAATTGTATCCGTGAGCATTCACGCTGTCGCCCAATTGCTTCTGGAAGAAGTAGTCGTTATATCCGTGTATATACAGGATAGCCTGTTTGGTTTCCGGAAGTTGCGGCTTTTTGACGAGTGTACAGACAACTTTTCCCTCGTAATCATCCGGCATCTGAATGGTCCGGCGCAGGTAGCCATCGCCCAGCACGTCCGGAACGTATTGGGCATAAATTGCAGAGACGAAGAGCAGTGATAAAATTGTAAAATATAATTTCCGTGTCATATCCGTTTTTTATTTTTTACTATAACGTGTTTTTCTTGATATTTGTTGTAGATAAACGATTGTAAAGATATTGATTTTTATATTCGGATGGGATCTGGACCGGATCAATCTTTTTTCTAAATTTGCAAACAAACTTACCGGATTTGAATAGGTTGAGAAGGAAAGATATCTATACATTATAATATATAATCATCATGAAAACATTGTGTTACTTTTTTTTATTCTGTTTTTGCTGCTCCCATTTGGCGGCAAAAAGCCGGAAAGCTGTATTTGTCATAGTTGACGGAGTGCCGGCAGACCAGATTGAGCGTTTGCATACTCCGGCAATCTTCGGAATCGCTTCGAAAGGGGCTTATGGCCGGGCATATACGGGAGGTGAGATAGGCGGTTATTCCCAGACTCCGACCATTTCCGCTATCGGATATACCAATCTGTTGACTTCGACTTGGTTTAACAAGCATAATGTGGGAGGCAATTCGAATCTGAAGCCGAACTACAATTATTGGACGCTGTTCCGTATAGCCAAAGAACAGCCACAACCCTGCAAAACAGCGATCTATTCAAGTTGGACAGACAACCGTACGGTGTTGCTGGGAGAGGGAAAAGAGGAAACGAACCATCTGAAGATAGACATCGTAAAAGACGGCTATGACCTGGATACCATCCGTTACCCTCATAAGGAGAAAGATTTGCATGTCTTTGATTATGACGAGAAAGTATCGCTTGAAGCATCCAAGAGCATCCGCGAAGATGCTCCCGATTTGAGCTGGGTGTATCTGTGGTACACGGATGACGCTGGACACATAGCCGGAAATGGCGCTTTCTTTGACGAATATGTTAGAAAAGCAGACGAGCAGGTTGCTCGTATATGGGAAGCCGTGAAATACCGGGAAGCCAATTTCGACGAAGAATGGATGATAGTGGTAACTACAGATCACGGCCGTACGGAAAACGGCCACAGCCACGGCGGACAATCGTTACGTGAGCGAACCACTTGGATTTCAACGAATCTTCCCGTGAACGATTATTTTAAGAGCGATCGGCTTGCCATTACGGATATCGCTCCTTCCATTTGTCGCTTTATGGGATTCGAGGTCCCTCGTGACGTTTTATGGGAACAGGATGGAATGCCTTTTATCGGGGATGTCGATATTTGCGGATTACGGACTTCCCCATATGATCAATCGGTTGAGCTATCCTGGGACTGCATTTCAGAAAAGGCCGAGGTGGCTGTTTATGCCGCCTGCGACAACAAGTTCAAGACCGGTCAGCCCGACGAGTGGATAAAGGTGGCTGTCGTGCCTGCCGCTACCCGGAAATATCAGGTTGATTTGACATCCCTTCCCCAATCGAATTTTTATAAATTCGTATTGGTCACACCCAATAACCATTTGAATCGTTGGTTGAAACGATAGTATAATAAAGGCGTGTTCGGTTTCCGGCCTGTCCCGGAGTAAGTGCATCTGTTGTTAACAGGAAAAATTAATCCGGTGGAATTTGGGTGATTCCATTTGTAGAAGTTATATTTGCAATGTCAACAACATATGCAACTTGCTCTTGGAGAATCGGAAAGACATAATAAATCCATTTGAAATTAATTCGGAGATGAATTTTGGCATCTTTTACAATACGTACTATCAGCGTTTTGTAAGATATGCTTTCTATTACGTAAATGATTTGCAGGCGGCCGAGGATCTGACGCATGATGCTTTGTTGTACTATTGGGAAAACAAGCAGGCACTACCTGCCGATACGGACGTTTTGGGATATATATTGCAGTCCGTCAAGAACAAATGCCTGAATTACCTGAAGCATATCCAGGTGGAAGCCGAATACAGCAAGAAACATACGGAGTTGCATGACTGGGAAATCACGACCCGTATCCAGACGTTGGAAGACGAAAGCTACAGCGCGATCTTTTCCAAAGATATAATGAAAATCGTCATGGAGTCTCTCTCTGAATTGCCGGAGCAGACTCGCCATATATTTGTGTTAAACCGTCTGGATTATAAATCAAGGAAAGAAATAGCGTCGATCTTAGGCGTTTCCCAACAAAAAGTAGACTATCACATTAATAAAGCCAATGACCATCTCCGCTTGAAACTGAAAGACTATATTCCTTTGATGCTGTTATTCTTGAATTAGTCCTTTTGTGTTTCGTTTACTTAATGCAAGTGTAATCGATATTCGATGTTGTCGGGAATATATTCGGCGTTGTCAAGAATATATTCGACATTGTCATATATATACACGACAATGTCGAAAACAAAATAGACTTGCATTTAATAGTAAATACACCGTATCGTTCTATCGGATTTGTTTAACTGAATTGAGACGCTCATGACGGTACGGATCACAAAAACGTGGGGCGCGGTTGAAAAATATTTGCCGGTAAGTAAAAAAAAGTCCTGTTACGGTTGGGATTTTTCTTTGATGAGTTGCTCTACTTATAGAAACAGAAAAAAAGAGAAACGATGCAAATAGACCAACATATACTTATCCGTTACTTTCTGAAACAGGCTTCGGAAGAAGAAAAGGAGGCGATACGGCAGTGGATTGAGGGCAGCGAAGACAACCGCCGGCGCTTTATCCGGGAGCGGATTCGCTTCGATGCTTCCATTTTGGCAGACGAAACAGCGATCGAGCCTTCCGCAAAAATTGCTTCAGGTAAACGTTTCCGGCTGCATCCCGCATTGAGTTGGTCCTTGAAAGTGGCTGCTTCGATTGTGATTTTGTTGGGGAGTTTTTATATGTATGATAGTTACCGGATCGATCGATTGTCACAGACTCTGCAGTGTGTGTATGTCCCGGCCGGCAACCGTACGAACATCCAGCTTCCGGACGGCACGAGTGTCTGGTTGAATGCCAATACATCTCTCCGCTACCCGATGGCTTTTGCCGAAAACAGCCGGGAGATAATACTGGACGGCGAAGCCTATTTTGAAGTGGCGAAAGATAAAAAGCCTTTTATCGTCAAAACGAGCCGGTATGATGTAGAAGTATTGGGGACGACTTTCAGCGTAGAGGCTTACAAGGACAAACCGAATTTCCGGACAATGCTCTATGCCGGTAAGGTCAAACTCTACAATACGAAGACACCGAAAGCCGTCTACCTCTCTCCGGGACAGACAGCGGAGTTGCAGGGAGAATCGTTGCGAGTCGTGCCGACAACGGATCCTAACAGCTATCGTTGGAAAGACGGCCTGATCTATATCGAAGACAAATCATTTCATGCGATCATGGAACTGTTTGAAAAGTTCTATGACGTGCAGATCGTAGTCAACAACAAAGCCGTGGAAGATTTGGGCTATCGTGGGAAACTGCGGGTTTCCGATGGCGTGGATCATGCCTTGCGTGTTTTGCAAAACGATTTCCCATTCAAGTACAAACGCGATGAAGAGAAAAACATCATATACATTAACTGATAAAATCGATTTGCCTATGAGGAAGGACACATGAGAAACACATAAAAAGAGCCGGCAGTTGCGCCAACAACCCCCGGCTCAGCAGTACATTTTTTAATATACTTATTAATTTAAAATCAATTACAAAGGTATGAAAAAACTTTTTTTATCCGAATCTTTGCCACAAAAAGATTCGGGAGGTTCACAAATATGTAGAGTTATGAAGTTAACGGCGAGTTTTCTACTATTATGTTCATGTTTCGCATTTGCCAGTCATGCCAATTCTCAAAATGCGAAAGTCAGTTTAAATAAAACTCAAGTTGAATTGGAGGACGTTTTGAACGAGATCGAAAATCAGACTGGTTATCTGTTTATTTCAAACCAACATGTCGATTTAAAGCAGGTGGTATCAGTAGATGTGAATGATGAGCCTATTAATGATGTTTTAAAAGAAGTGTTGAAAAGCACGGGATTGACTTTTAAAATAGAAGGTGTGAATATTGTTCTTCGTAAGGTGAAAGGCCATGATTCAGTGCAGTTTCTGCAAGCGGATCAACAAATGCGTATGATTAGTGGAACGATAGTTGATCAAGCTGGTATATCTGTGATTGGTGCTAATGTAGTGGTAAAAGGTACAACTATCGGTACTGTTACAGATGTCGATGGTAAGTTCTCTTTGGAAGTTCCTAAAAATGCTACTTTGTTAATATCTTATGTCGGATATATTGATCAGGAATTAACCATTGGAAACCAATCATCATTGAAGATCACATTGCATGAAAACACACAGGCATTGGACGAGATCGTTGTTGTCGGTTATGGAACACAGAAAAAAGTAAACTTGACAGGAGCTGTAGCTGTAGTCAAGGGAGATGAAATGACAAAACGCCCGGTAACGAATGCGACTTCTATGTTGCAAGCTCAAATTCCAGGTTTACGTGTCGTGAATGGTTCCGGTCAGTCTGGTAATAATAAAGTGAATTTACGTGTCCGTGGACAGGGTACTTATTCTGAAGCTGGTTCAGATCCGTTGGTTTTGATTAATGGTGTTCCAGGAGATCTCTCCAGTTTGGATCCGAATGCAATAGAGTCTATCTCGGTGTTGAAAGATGCTGCTTCGGCAGCCGTATATGGAGCTCGAGCAGCAAATGGTGTGATATTGGTTACGACGAAAGGCGGAGTTAATCAAAAAACAACAATTAGCTATTCTGGAAACTTTGCTGTTTATTCTCCTACAAGAATGTTGGATGTGGTGACTAATTCTGTTGAATATATGAATTTGTGGAATGAAGCAAAGGCCAACTCTGGTATTTCTTCTGGTCTGTATCCGCAGGATGTTATCGACTTGTATAAAAATGCGAAACCGGGAGATCCTGAGTATCCGAACTATGATTGGTTAGGTGAGCATATTCATAGTGCATTTTCTCACAACCATAATGTGGCGGTGAGCGGAGGTTCAGAAAAGATGTCTTATAATGTTTCCATGTATTATGCAAATGAAAAAGGTACGATGGATGGACACGGATTCAAGAAGTATAATTTTACGGCGGATCTTCAGAGTCAAATCACAAAATGGATGAAATTCGGTTCGTATGTAAGTTTTATGAGAAGTGATCGTGAAAGACCGTATGAAGGAGGTGTCGACGGAAGCTTTACTTCTATTTTTGCACAAGCTCCGACGTATGGTCCGCGTCGCGTTGATGGAAAGTGGGTATATAAGGCTTATACGTGGGAAACGAACAATAAGAATGTGATAGCCTTGGTTGGAAACGATGCCTTGTTGAAGAATACGAACTATGATGCTAATGCACAAGTTTGGTTGACAATTGACATTATCAAAGGCTTGTCTTGGCACACGAAAGGTGCTGTTCGTTTGATTGCTGAACGAGAGAAGGAATGGCGTCCGTTGGTAAAATTGTATAATTATCATACAGGAGGATATATGAATGAATTGGATGTTGGCGCAAAAGGTTTGAACTCCAATGACTATCATACATTCTATACATACTTGTATTCGTATTTGAAATATGATTTGCAGACGGCTGACCGAAATCATAATTTCAATTTCCAATTAGGATATTCTCAGGAATCGAATGATTACGATTATCTGAAGGGATATCGGAAGGATTTTGCTTTCCCGATGACTGAGTTGGATGCAGGTTCCACTGAATTACAAGAAGCAAGTGGAAATTTGGAGCAATGGTCTTTGATGGGAATATTCGGGCGTTTTAACTATAATTTCAAGGAACGCTATTTGTTTGAAGCCAACTTCCGTTATGACGGCTCTTCCCGAATCAATCCGGATGATCGTTGGGGAATCTTTCCCTCTTTTTCTGCCGGGTGGAGATTGACAGAAGAAGAATTTGTGCAACGTTTGGGTTGGAAGTGGTTGAATAATATGAAATTGAGAGGATCATGGGGACAATTGGGAAATCAGAATATTGGTATTTATCCATATCAAGCTGTGATGGAAAACGAAGGAAATTATACTTTTGATAATTCCTCCTTATCAACCGGGTATGCACAGACTAAATATGCAAACCGTAATATTACCTGGGAGACAACTTCTGTCACAGACATAGGTGTCGAAACTACAGTCTTGAATGGTTTGAGCTTAACATTCGATTGGTATAAGAAAAAAACAAAAGATATCTTGCGTAATGCACAGGTAACGGGTGTCCTGGGTTTGACTGCTCCGGTAATCAATAACGGAGAAATGGAGAATAAAGGTATTGAGTTGAATGTCCAGTATGTAAATAGTGTGAAGAACGGTCTTTTCAAGGATCTTTTTTATAACGTAGGCTTCTATATCGATCGTAATCGAAACGAGGTGACGAAGTTCGGGGCGGAGGAGATTTCCGGACACTATTTGCGTCGTGAAGGTCTTCCATATAATTCCTATTATATGTTGGATTGCATCGGAATCTTCCGGGATGAAGAGGATGTGAAGAATTCCCCGAAACAATTCAATGATAACACATTGCCGGGCGATTTGAAATATCGAGATGTGAATGAAGATGGTGTAATTAATAATGATGACCGTATTGTAATCGATGGCCGTTTTCCGAAGTTTGAATATGCTATGAATTTTTCAGCCAGTTGGAAAGGATTCGATTTGTCTGTCTTGATGCAAGGTGTGGAAGGAAAGAAACACTATGTGACGGATTGGGGGTTGCAGCCGTTCCGTCAAGGTAGTGCTCCAACAAAGGATTATGTAAAATATCGTTGGACAGAGGATAATCCGAATAATGCCAAATATCCGAGAATGTATTTCGATAATTTTGGTGGAAGTAAAAACACACGTAAGAATTCTTATTTTTTGAAAGATGCATCTTATTTTCGTCTGAAGAATGTCACTTTCGGCTATACGTTACCTTCAGAGTTGACAAAGAAAATATTGGTTGATCGAATCAGGGTGTTCTTCTCTGGTGATAATTTGGCAACAATCACAAGTTATCCGGAATTGGATCCGGAAAGGGCTGATGACGGGCGTTTTGTAGCTTATCCTCAAAATAAGATCTGCTCATTTGGAGTAAATGTTCAATTTTAAAAAAGATTCCTCGTATGAAAAGAATGATATATATAATAATGGTTTTTTCCTTGGTTCTTTGTAGTTGTAGTGACTTTTTGGAAAAGAACCCACCATCCAAACCATCAGAAGCTACATTTTGGAAACAAAAGAGCGATTTGGATATGGCGTTGACTGCTTGTTACGGGACTATGACTAAGTTCGAGAACGGATACTTCTCGTTTGGAACCCCACTGTGGGATAGTTTTGTAGATAATGGTTATAGTGTGAGCGGTGGCGGAACATTCGATGTTTTCCAAGGAAATATCGATCCTTCTATGTCCGGTATAGCATCGGAGGTTTACAAGAATGCTTATGTCGGTATTACTCGGATGAATCTATTCTTATATCAGTTGGAAAAATATGAAAATCAAGATATCACAGGAGAAGATCGGGATTTTTACGAAGGTCAGGTATTATTTTTGCGGGCATTTTTCTATACTTATTTATATAGGTGTTACGGGGATGTTCCTTTGGTATTGAAACCACTGGATTTGGAAACCCAATTTCAACCAAAGGTAGAAGCCTCTAAAGTCTTGGAACAGATTTATGCCGATTTGGATAGAGCGATCTCTTTGCTCCCGGATAAAACTTATTTGGAGGAACCAGGGCGTGTTACTCAGGGGGCAGCTTTGGCTATGAAGATGCGGATGAAATTGTATGAGGCATATGATAAGTCTGGTAATGCTTTACCTGATAAAATGAAAGATGTGCTAAGTATTGCCGAACAAATACATGGTTATAGTTTATGTGATAACTTTGTGGACTTGTTCAAGGACGATACACAAGAAACAAATCCTGAGATTATTTTTTCAACGAAATATTTGGCTCCTAACAATTGGCATACGAGTGACCTTTGGTTCGGAGCATGGGGCTGGAACAAACCGTTGACAAATTTCGTAGAAGAATTTGAGTTTGAAGATGGAACTCCTTTTTCGGAAGAAAGTGCTTTATATAACGTGGAAAACCCGATTGAGAACAGAGATCCGCGTATGGATGAAACTGTCTTTTATAAACAATTGGTTATAGATGGCGTAGAGCAGCCGATAACCCATGATATGCCGACCGATTACGGCCTGAAGAAGTTTGTTTCTCGTGATAAGACAGAGTATCCGATTGGTTATAACACTCGGAGTGATCAAGACTGGGTACATTTCCGATATGTAGAAGTGTTGTTGGCAATAGCAGAAGCTGAAAATGAGTTGAATGGCCCAACTCAAAAAGCCTATGATGCGATCAATCAAATTCGTGGGCGGAAGAGTGTACATAGGCCAGCTTTGCCTGTCGGGTTGGAGCAAGCGCAAAGGCGTGAAAAAATACGGCATGAACGCCGGATCGAATTAGCTTTTGAAGGACATCGATATTTTGATTTGAAACGTTGGCGAATTATCGGTGAGGTAATGAACAATTTTAATGAACCTAAACTGCCTTTGTATAAGTCTGTCTTTGAAGATCGGTTCTATTTGTGGCCGATTCCTCAAAGTGAAATAGATAAAAACAAGGGTGTATTGGTTCAGAATCCGGATTATAAATAGTGAAAGATATGAAAAGTTCTGTTATTAGTAAAAGTTTTTTGGTCTCTTTGGGTGGAGTGATGGCTATGAATGGTTTCGCTCGTACTGAGAAGGGAATATCACAACAACCCAATATTGTCTTCATTTTTGCAGATGACATGGGGTATGGAGATGTATCGGCCTTGAATGAAAATTCAAAGTTGAACACGGTGAATATTGACCGTATAGCCAATGAAGGCGTGATCTTTACGGATGCCCATTCGAGTTCATCCGTCAGTACTCCATCTCGATATAGTTTGTTAACTGGGCGTTATAATTGGCGTTCAGATATGAAATATGGGGTTTTGGGTGGGTATAGTAAATCCTTAATCCGCCAGGATCGTCGAACGATTGCGAATGTATTGCGGGATAAAGGTTATACGACGGCTTGTATCGGCAAATGGCATTTAGGTTGGAACTGGAACAATATAGAAGCCGGATATGACGAGGTTGATTTTACGAAGCCGGTAACAGAAGGACCGACAACACGTGGTTTCGACTATTTTTATGGTATTTCCGGTTCGCTGGATATGATTCCGTATGTGTATTTGGAAAATGAAATGCCGACGGCACAGCCGAATCGAATTACGGTAAACAAGGGTAAATTTTCTTGGTGGCGTGAAGGACCGACGGCATCAGACTTTGTTCATGAAGAAGTTTTGCCTAATTTTGTCAATCGAGCAGTTCATTATATCGATGAGAAAGCGAATAGCGGGCAGCCGTTTTTCCTTTATTTGCCACTGCCGGCTCCGCATACTCCGATTTTGCCGATTAAAGAATATCAGGGTAAATCTGGTTTGAATCCATACGGAGACTTTGTTTTAATGGTTGATGATATGGTCGGGAAGGTGCTGAGAGCGCTGGATGATAATGGCATTGCCGAAAATACGATCATCGTGTTTAGTACGGATAATGGTTGTAGCCGGGAAGCGGATTTTGAAGAACTCGGTAAAAAGGGACATGATCCCAGTTATATATACCGAGGATCTAAGTCTGATTTGTATGATGGGGGGCATCGTATCCCGTGTGTTCTCCGCTGGCCGAAGAAAGTAAAGCATCATGTTGTAAATCAAACTATTTGTTTGACCGATTTTTTTGCAACATTTGCGGCAGTGAACGATTATCAGGTGAAAGATTTTGAAGGGGAAGATAGTTATAACTTGTTGCCTTTGATCCTTAATACGAAAGAAGACAATGTTATTCGAGAAGCAACTGTTCATCATGCTATTTATGGCGATTTTACAATTCGTTGTGGTGATTGGAAATTGTTGCTTGCCCCAAGTTCTGGGGGGTGGAGTTACCCCTCTCCGGTTAAGGACACAGCGTATGTCAAGACATTGCCTTCAGTTCAGTTGTACAACATGAAGACGGATCCGGAAGAGTCGAAAAATGTCTATGCTGAACATCCGGAAGTTGTCAAGAAGTTGCGTGACATCTTGATCCGCTATGTGAAAGATGGACGTAGTACACCTGGTAAACCGCAGCGGAACGATGGACCGGAAGTTTGGAAACAATTGAAATGGATGGAGGATTGATAGCAACCTTGTTTATTGATTGTGAGGTCGATTTTAATATCTCTTCACGCAAAATTTAGAGAATATTACCCAAGAATATGTATTTCTACTTCATGTTCTTGGGTAAGTTTATGTATGTACATATATATATTTTACATTTGTACACATAGAAGATAAAACAGGAATGATATTGAAACTGATAATTTGATTTTATTTGATGAAACATCGAGTATTTAAGACATGGGGAGCCATTGCCGGGGCATTGCCGGCGATGGCTTTCGCACAGGCTGATGTGAAACAACCGAACATTGTGATTATCGTTGCCGATGATTTGGGGTATGGCGACTTGAGTTGTTATGGCGCTTCTGCGATCAAGACTCCGGGGATGGACCGGGTGGCGAACGAGGGAATTCGCTTTACGCAAGGGTATTGTACTGCTGCCACTTCGACTCCAAGCCGTTATTCTCTTTTGACCGGCTTGTATCCGTGGACGAATAAAGATGCAAAAATATTACCCGGAAATGCGGCTTTGATTATCGACCGGCAACAAATCACGTTGCCCAAAGTGATGAAGAAAGCAGGCTATGTGACCGGGACTGTCGGAAAATGGCATTTAGGATTGGGAGACGGAGCAGTGGATTGGAATGATACCGTTTCTCCGGGAGCTAAAGAGGTCGGGTATGATTATTCTTTTATCCAGGCTGCGACAAATGACCGTGTCCCTTGTATTTTTATTGAAAACGGAGTCGGGGTAGGGTTGGATCCGGCCGATCCTTTGTATGTCAATTATCGGAAAAACTTCGATGGCGAGCCTACCGGTAAGGATAACCCGGAATTGTTGCGTATGCATCCCAGTGTCGGACATGCCGGTTCCATCGTGAACGGCGTACCGCGTATCGGTTTCCAGAAAGGAGGAAAGGCGGCGCAATGGAAGGATGAAGATATGGCCGGATTGTTTCTCGAAAAGGCAAAAAAATTCATGCGAGAGAACAAAGATAAGCCGTTTTTCTTGTATTACGGTTTGCACCAGCCACATGTGCCGCGTGTCCCGAACGAACGTTTTGTCGGCAAGTCCGGTATGGGACCGCGAGGTGATGTCATTTTAGAAGCAGATTGGTGCGTGGATGAGTTTTTGAAAGAGATGGACCGGTTGGGGCTGGCCGAGAATACGTTGGTCATCCTGACCAGCGACAATGGCCCGGTCTTGGATGACGGCTATCAGGATCAAGCTGTGGAGTTGGTCGGTAATCATAAGATGGCAGGGCCACTCAGAGGAGGAAAGACCAGTCTGTATGACGGTGGCACTTGTGTTCCGTTCATGCTTCGTTGGCCGAAGAACGTGAAACCCGGTGTGTCGGACGCGTTTGTTTGCCAGATGGACTTGTTGGCATCGTTGGCAGCTTTGACCGGGCAGACTTATGCGGACAAGACAGATAGCCAGAATACATTGCCTGTCTTTTTGGGGCAAAGCAGCCAGGGACGTGAAGAATTGGTGATCGAAGGTATGTTTAACTACGCATTCCGCCAGGGCGACTGGGTTATGATCCCGCCTTATCCCAGTTATTATAAGAATGACGAAGGCTCTTCTTTTACCGGTATGGGTAATTGTTATCAGCTCTATAATGTGAAGGAAGATGTCGGTCAGCAGAATAACTTGGCGACTAAGGAGCCGCGGCGTCTCCGCCAGATGATGATGCGGTTTGAAGCTTTGAAAAGGGAAACCGGCAAGGTGACAAACTATTAAGATACTGGTAAGTGCAGAGAATATGGAAAGGAGGAATCATGGTTTATCCACATTCTGTACAAAGAATAATAAAGTTTGATTTGTCAGTTTGAAAATAATTCTTACCTTTGCACCGCAAAAAAATATTAGTAATAACAATACAAAACAGCGTTTTATGAACAATTACGAAACCGTTTTCATTTTGACTCCCGTTTTGTCTGACGCTCAGATGAAGGAAGCGGTAGAGAAATTCACGAATATCCTGAAAGAACAGGGTGCTGAAATCGTGAACGAAGAGAATTGGGGTTTGCGCAAATTAGCTTATCCTATCGACAAGAAAACAACAGGCTTCTACCAGTTGGTTGAATTCAAAGCAAATCCGGAAACAATCGCTACGCTGGAAGTTAACTTCCGTCGTGACGAACGTGTGATTCGCTTCCTGACTTTCCGCCAGGACAAATATGCAGCAGAATATGCAGCAAAGAGAAGAAGTTTGAAATCATCTAAAGAAACAGTAAAGGAGAATTAATCATGGCAGCAACTCAATCAGAAATCAGATATTTGACTCCGCCTTCAGTAGACGTTAAAAAGAAAAAATATTGCCGTTTCAAAAAGAACGGTATCAAGTATATCGATTACAAAGATCCTGAATTCTTGAAGAAATTCCTGAACGAACAGGGTAAGATTCTTCCGCGTCGTATCACAGGTACTTCTTTGAAGTTCCAGCGTCGTATCGCTCAGGCTGTTAAAAGAGCTCGTCATTTGGCGTTGCTTCCTTATGTAACCGATTTAATGAAATAATAAAAAGAGAGGAGACAGAATATGCAAGTTATTTTGAAAGAAGACGTAGCCAATTTAGGTTACAAGGACGATGTCGTAACAGTTAAAGACGGTTACGGACGTAACTTTCTAATCCCCACGGGCAAAGCAGTTATCGCATCTGAGTCTGCCAAGAAAGTGTTGGCTGAGAACTTGAAACAGCGTGCTCACAAGTTGGCTAAGATCAAAGAAGATGCTCAGGCATTGGCTGCTAAGTTGGAAGGCGTTGCCCTGACAATCGGTGCCAAGACAAGCTCTACAGGTACAATCTTCGGTTCTGTAACGAACATCCAGGTTGCTGATGCGTTGGCAAAAGCCGGTTTCGATGTAGATCGTAAGATTATCTATATCAAGGAATCCGTTAAGGAAGTTGGTAATTACAAGGCTGTCCTGAAACTTCACAAAGAAGTATCGGTGGAAATTCCTTTCGAAGTAGTTTCTGAGTAATCCCATACAGAGGATATATAAATAAAAAGGGCGATTCCTTGCGAATTGCCCTTTTTTTATTTCAGATCAGCCCAGTTTAACTCATTAAAAAGCATTACATTTGTCCCGAATTTGCAAGAGTATTTTAAAGTGGCAAAAAAAGCTTTTCTATATATCAATTTGGCAATGGCTCTGTTTTTTGTTTTGCCTGTGTTGCAGGCAAAGGAAAAGACATTTACGGTGGTGATCGATGCCGGGCATGGGGGAAAAGATCCCGGTGCGCGTGGTTCGTCCATCAATGAAAAGGCTATTAATCTGGCGGTGGCTCTCAGGCTCGGCAGTCTGATATCGGAAAAGCACAATGATGTGAAAGTTATTTATACGCGCAAAACGGATGTCTTTATCGAATTGGACGAACGGGCGAACATCGCCAACCGGAATAAGGCGGACTTGTTTATCTCCATTCATACGAATGCGGTGAAGCGGGGCAGTTCGGCTGCAGGAACGGAGACCTATACGTTGGGTTTGGCTCGTACGGACGAGAACCTGGAAGTAGCCATGCGCGAGAATTCGGCAATCCTTTTGGAAGATAATTATCTGCAGAAATACGAAGGTTTCGATCCGACTTCTTCCGAATCATATATTATTTTCGAATTTATGCAGAATAAGCACATGGAGCAGAGCATCAGCCTGGCTTCGGAAGTGCAGAAATGCTTTACTTCCCTCAAACGCAACAACAGGGGAGTACGGCAGGCTGGATTCTTGGTTTTGCGCAAGACGAGCATGCCGAGCATACTTGTGGAATTGGGGTATATTTCGAATCCGGCGGAAGAGCGTTTCATGAAAACCAAGGATGGGCAAAATAAACTGGCAACCGCTATTTACAATGCCTTTACTAAATATAAGTGGGAATATGACCGCAAGCGCGGAGCGTTGGCGGGTAATGCAAGTGCCGCTCCCATATTGGAAGTCGCGGACAATGCCGATGAGGATGATGATGATCGGTCCATACCGGCGCCTCCCGGAAGTGAAGAGTATATTCGCCTAAAGAACGAAGCCGGGAATGCCAGCCGGAGTCGTACGTCCAAGCCGGTAGCCTCGGCAAAGCAGGGCGCGCAGGCTAAAAAGGGGCAAACGGTTTATAAAATACAAATACTTACATCGGATAAAAAACTTTCTTCCGGTTCTAAATTGTTTAAAGGATATAAGAATGTCGATTTCTTCATAGAGAAAGGTGTTTATAAGTACACGTATGGCGAAACGACGAGCTTCGACTCTATCCGTAGGTTGCGCCGGCAGGTTGCGAAAGATTTTAAAGATGCTTTTATTGTTGCCTTTAAGGATGGAAAGAAAGTGAAATATTAGTAGTAACAGAAATTATTATATACAGAGAAGAAATGAAAAATGTATTCACCAAAGAAGCAAAGATCGGACTTGTGTCTATCGTCAGTCTGGCATTGCTATATTTAGGAATTAATTACTTGAAAGGAATCAATCTGTTTAAACCGACGAACCATTATGTTGTGGCTTGTACGAACGTGAAGGGAGTGACGGTTTCGAGTCCTGTATTTGTAGAAGGTTTTAAGGTCGGGCTGGTGCGTGAGATCATTTATGACTATGATGCTGTCGATAAGATCTCGATTGATATCAGTCTGGAAGATCATATGAAGATAAATAAAGGCAGTTATATTACGATCGTGAACAGTTTTCTTGGTGGTGGGGAATTGCATATCCATCTGAACAAATATGTGGACGATTATCTGAAACCCGGCGATACGATCGAGGGACGGATGGAATCGGATATGATGCAATCCGTGCAGGAAAATATTCTTCCGCAAGTGGAACTGCTTTTGCCCAAAATCGATTCGATCCTGGGAGGTTTGCAAACACTGGTAAATCATCCGGCATTGGCTCAGTCGCTGAACAATATAGAAGCGACGACCAATAGCCTGGCCGTTTCTTCACGCCAGCTCAATCAGATGTTGAGCAAAGATGTGCCGGGCATTATGAGCGACCTGAAAGTCATTACCGGAAACTTTGCCGATGTCAGCACGGATTTGAAAAAACTGGATCTGGCAACGACCGTGAATGCGGTGAATGCGACGTTGGACAACGTGGAGCAGATGACGCGTAAGCTGAACTCTAAGGATAACAGCATGGGACTTTTGCTGAACGACCGTGCCCTTTATGATAATCTGAACAGTACGGCGGACAATGCCTCCAAGCTTTTGCTCGATTTGAGACAGAACCCGAAAAGATATGTGCATTTTTCTGTATTTTAAGATAGCATAAGATTTCTTGCGCAAATAGCTTATTTAGAATTATTCCAATTAAACGAAAAGGTATAAAATACATAAGATAGACTTATCTAAGGCCTTTAGATAGAGAAATATAGCTCTGTAAAAAGGCCTTTTTCGAAGTCGGCCGCTCCAAAAAGCAAGAGGCTAAAGAATGCTCTTAAACAAAGGTTTTCTGTTGTTCTGATACTTTAAAATGAAGATATTCAGATTGTTGGAATTAACTACCTGACAATAAACAGGATATTGAACAATCAAAAGTTCCAAACAAAATGATACTTTTTTTTTCGGAATTAATTTCTAAACTTTGTAGTCGTAAAAAATAAAAATTGAAATTGTAAGTATAGTTGGGAGAGTAAAAAATCATGCAGACTGAATATCAAACTTTGTGGAATAAATGCCTCGCAGTCATTAAGGACATCGTCCCTGAGGCCGCTTTTAACACATGGTTCAAACCTATCATACCGTTATCATACGAAGATAATAAGTTTACGATTCAGGTTCCCAGCCAGTTCTTTTACGAGTATCTGGAAGAGAAGTATGTGAACGTATTGAAAGTTACATTATATCGTGTGATAGGGCAGGGTACGATATTGAACTATCGTATCAAGGTCGTTGATAAGGTGAAAGAAGAAGGCATGATTACTTTACCTACCGGTAATGACGCTCCCCGTACCGGCAAGAAAAGCACGGATATCCCTTCGCTGTTCGAGTCAAAAGCCCGTCAGGACTGGGATTCGCACTTGAACCCCAAATACAATTTCGATAATTATTTTGAAGGAACAAGCAACCGGTTGGTCCGTTCTGCCAGTGAGGAAATAGCTAAGACACCGGGAAAGACCTATAATCCGATGTTTGTTTACGGCGCATCCGGTGTGGGAAAAACCCATTTGTGCCACGCAATCGGTAATCGCATCCAGGAGATCCATCCGGAAAAGAAGGTGTTGTATATATCGGCCCACCTCTTTACCGTACAATATACGGAGGCTATCCGGAGAAATACGACAAACGACTTCATGTATTTCTATCAGGGTGTGGATGTGCTGATCCTGGATGATATCCAGGAACTGATCGGAAAAGATAAGACGCAGAATACATTCTTCCATATATTCAATCATCTGCATTTGTTAGGTAAGCAGTTGATCATGACTTCCGATAAGGCTCCTGTAGACTTGCACGGGATGGAGGAACGTTTGTTCACCCGCTTGAAATGGGGGTTGACGGCAGAATTGGAGCGCCCTGATTTGGATTTGCGTAAGAAGATCCTGAAGAATAAGATCAGTCATGATGGAGTGGTGATCCCGGACGATGTGTTCAATTTTATTGCAAGCAACGTGACGGAGAACGTACGCGACGTGGAAGGTATCGTAGCCTCCTTGCTGGCCTATTCGACAGCGTTCAACCGGATGATCGACCTGCCTCTGACCAAACAGGTGGTGAGCCGTGTCGTAAAGCTGGAAAAGAAACAGGTGTCTGTCGAATCTATTCAGGATGTAGTCTGTAAATACTATAACTTGGAGCTGGCTGCTATCCAGACCAACTCGCGCAAGCGGGAAATCGTACAGGCGCGTCAGGTTACGATGTATCTGGCGAAGAAGTACACCGACAGTTCTTTTTCCCATATCGGGAAGATCGTCGGGAAGCGCGATCATGCAACTGTCCTGCATGCCTGCAAGACGGTAAAGGACCAGATCGAAACGAATAAATCTTTCCGTTCTTCGGTAGAAGAGATCGAGGCTTTGCTCAAAGCCTGATTTAATGCGATATTTATATGAAAGGATGCGCTTTCGGGTTGCGTCCTTTTTCTGTTTTTGGAAATCTCGTTGCCGGGCGGATTTTCTTTTTGGAAAACTTTTCGGGTGAAAGAGAAGAGATAACATGTTGATAAATAATGGAATTTGTTGATGAAAGAGGGAACTTGTCAACAGCCTATATTTTCTTTGTTGAATAATTTGGCTAATCCATAAACAATGCTTAAACTTGCATGTCATTAAACTTAATACAATCGTGAATCGTAAAACTTACACCTTCGATGAGGCGTTTAAAGCTTCACTGGACTACTTTACCGGCGATGAATTGGCCGCAAAAGTATGGGTAAATAAGTATGCCTTGAAGGATGCATTCGGAAATATCTATGAGAAATCTCCTGTTGATATGCATCATCGTTTGGCAAGTGAAATAGCTCGTGTAGAAAAGAAGTACCCGAACCCGTTGTCGGAAGAGGAACTTTTTAATCTGTTTGATCATTTCCGTTATATCGTGCCGCAAGGAAGTCCGATGACGGGAATCGGCAATGATTTTCAAATAGCTTCACTCTCTAACTGTTTTGTAATCGGACTGGATGGAGATGCCGATTCATACGGTGCGATTATCCGGATTGATGAGGAACAAGTGCAGTTGATGAAGCGTCGTGGCGGTGTCGGTCACGATTTATCACATATTCGTCCGAAAGGATCTCCTGTCAAAAACTCGGCATTGACATCGACAGGCTTGGTTCCTTTTATGGAACGTTATTCGAATTCGACCCGCGAAGTGGCCCAAGACGGTCGTCGTGGAGCCTTGATGCTTAGCGTTTCCATCAAACATCCGGATTCGGAATCGTTTATCGATGCCAAGATGACGGAGGGAAAGGTGACAGGGGCCAATGTTTCTGTGAAGATCGATGACAATTTTATGCAAGCGGTAATTAACGGGACTCCTTATAGGCAACAATATCCGATCGACTCGCCTAATCCTACCAATGTGAAGGAGGTCAACGCGGCCGAACTTTGGAAGAAAATCATTCATAATGCATGGAAGTCGGCTGAGCCAGGTGTACTTTTCTGGGATACGATCCTGAGAGAGTCGGTGCCCGATTCGTATGCGGATCTCGGATTCCGTACGGTTTCGACCAACCCTTGCGGTGAGATCCCTTTGTGTCCGTACGATAGCTGCCGTCTGTTGGCGATCAACTTATATTCGTATGTTGTCAATCCTTTCACGAAAGAGGCCTATTTTGATTTCGACCTGTTCCGGAAACATGTTATCTTGGCACAACGTATCATGGACGATATCATCGACCTGGAATCTGAAAAGATTGAAAAGATTCTGGAGAAGATAGATGCCGACCCCGAGTCGATGGAAGTAAAACAGAGCGAACGCCACCTGTGGGAAAAGATCCAGAAAAAGACTTTGCAGGGACGTCGTACCGGTGTGGGAATCACTGCCGAAGGCGATATGATTGCAGCATTGGGATTGCGCTACGGCACGGAAGAGGCGACGGACTTTGCTGAAAAGGTTCAGAAGATGTTGGCGCTGGCCGCCTATCGTTCATCTGTGGAGATGGCGAAAGAACGTGGCGCATTCGATATTTACGATGCAAAGCGTGAAGAGAAGAACCCGTTTATCAACCGTCTGCGTGAAGCAGATCCGGAACTGTATGACGACATGGTAAAATACGGTCGCCGTAATATCGCCTGTCTGACAATCGCACCGACCGGAACGACCAGCTTGATGACACAGACGACTTCAGGCATCGAACCTGTATTCCTGCCTGTATATCGCCGCCGCCGCAAGGTGAACCCGAACGATGCGGAGGCCCGTGTCGACTTTGTGGACGAAACCGGTGATGCTTTCGAAGAATATATCGTATTCCATCATAAGTTTGTAACCTGGATGCTGGCTAACGGCTTCTCTGCTTCCAAGAAATATACGCAGGAAGAAGTAGAAGAATTGGTAGCCAAGTCTCCATACTATAAGGCCACGTCGAACGACGTAGACTGGTTGCAGAAAGTCCGTATGCAGGGACGTATCCAGAAATGGGTGGACCACTCCATCAGTGTGACGATCAACCTGCCGGCCGATGTGACGGAAGAACTTGTAAACTCTCTGTATGTAGAAGCCTGGAAGTGTGGTTGCAAAGGCTGTACGGTCTATCGCGACGGTTCCCGTTCTGGCGTATTGTTGTCTACGGATAACAAGAAAAAGAAAAAAGAGGATTGCAATTGCATGCAGCCGCCGGTTATCGTGGCTACCCGTCCGCGCGAACTGGAAGCCGATGTGGTGAAATTCCAGAACAACCGCGAGAAATGGATTGCATTTGTCGGTTTGTTGAATGGACGGCCGTATGAAATCTTTACCGGGCTTGCCGATGACGACGAAGGCATCATGTTGCCGAAAAACGTATCGAAGGGTAGCATTATCAAGAGTTACGATGAGGACGGTAAGAAACATTACGACTTCCAGTTTAAGAACAAGCGTGGCTATAAGATGACGATCGAAGGCTTGGACGGCAAGTTCAATCCTGAATTCTGGAACTATGCCAAGCTGATCTCCGGTGTCTTACGCTACGGCATGCCGATCGACCAGGTGATTAAGCTGGTCCAGGGTATGGAACTGAATAACGAATCTATCAACACCTGGAAGAACGGAGTGGAACGCGCTTTGAAGAAATATCTGCCGAATGGTATGGAGGCAAAAGGACAGAAATGCCCGAATTGTGGACATGAAACACTTGTTTATCAAGAGGGATGCCTGATCTGTACCAATTGTGGCGCTTCAAGATGCGGATGAAAAGATTTTTGATTTATGATTTATGATTTGTCATTCAGTGTCAATGATAAATCATAAATCGTGAATAACAACACCACATAAATCATAAATTCATATAAATGAAAGTCACCTTTAATATCAACTTCCATACCGTTTGGGGACAGAAGTTATGTGTTGTAGGGTCGATTCCCGAGCTGGGTTCCTGGGAGCCGGCTTTGGCAAAAGAAATGAGTTATAAGGGAGATGGAAACTGGCAGCTGGAGCTAGAAGTGACCTCTCCTGTCAGAGATATAGAATACAGGTATTTCCTGAGTGTAAACGACAGGCAGATATTCGAGGAATGGGAAAAGAACCATCAGGTATTCTTTATCGGCCAGTCCGATCGATATACGTTATATGATTATTGGCAGGTTCGCCCTGCCAATCTGGCCTTTTATTCCTCTGCATTTACTAAAAGCTTGTTCGCCCACCCGTGTAATACGCATGAGCGGGTGGTAAAGAGTGGAAAGAGACTCACGATAAAGATATCTGTCCCGCGTGTCGAAAAGAACCAGCGCGTGGCCATCACCGGCAATCAGGAATGCTTGGGTAACTGGCATCCCGATAAGGCGTTAATATTGAGTTGCGATACCTTCCCTGTCTGGCATATAGACTTGGACGCCAGCAAGATTACCTATCCGTTGGAATATAAGTTCCTGATCTGTGATGATCAGCAGCAGCCTTTATATTGGGAAGAAGATGAAAACCGTGTCCTGAATCTGCCTCCACAAAAGGAGGGGGAGACGGTGATCGTTTCGGGCTTTTATTTTCGTGATAACCTGCCTTTGTGGCGGTGTGCGGGTTCAGTGATCCCGGTCTTTTCCTTACGCTCGGAAAAGAGCTTTGGAGTCGGCGACTTGGGTGATTTGCGCATGTTGGTGGATTGGGCCAAGAAAACGCACCAACGCATCATCCAGGTGCTCCCGATGAACGACACGACGACGACGCATACCCGTGCTGATTCGTATCCTTATAGCGCCATTTCGATTTATGCTCTTCATCCGATGTATATCAGTTTGCCCGATCTGGGCGTCGAGACGTACGGCCGTGCATCTCGGCTGGCAGATCCGGAAAAGGTGGCTTTTTTCGCTCGGAAGCAGGCCGAATTGAATGGACTGGATGCCGTAGATTATGAACAGGCTGTCCGGTATAAGATAGAATATTGCCGGGAATACTTCAAGCAGGAAGGGAAAACAATCCTGTCCACCCTGGAATATCAGGAGTTCTTCGCACAGAACGAGTCTTGGCTGGTGCCCTATGCCGCCTATTGTTATTTGCGTGACACGTACCGGACTTCCGATTTTACACAGTGGAAGGAAAATTCCGTATTCGACAAGAACAGCATTCGTGAACTTTGCGCCGTGACGAGTGAGGCGTATCCGGAAATATCTTTCTTGTATTTCCTTCAATATATTCTGCATACCCAGTTCAAAGGTGTTTCCGATTATGCCCGCAAAAACGGGATCGTACTGAAAGGCGATCTGCCTATTGGGGTGAACCGTACGAGTGTCGAAGCGTGGATGGAACCGAAATATTTCAATATGAACGGCCAGGCCGGTGCCCCGCCTGACGATTTCTCCGTGAACGGTCAGAACTGGGGGTTCCCGACCTATAATTGGGATACGATGGAGAATGATAATTTCTCTTGGTGGAAGAAGCGTTTCCGCAAGTTGGAAGACTATTTCGATTGCTTCCGTATCGATCATATCTTGGGCTTTTTCCGTATCTGGGAAGTGCCGTTGGATTATGTTCAAGGACTTTGCGGGCATTTTAATCCGGCTTTGCCGCTTACCCCGAACGAGATCGAACAATACGGTTTGAATTTCAACGAAGCTCGCCTGACTACTCCGCATATCAATCGTGAATTCCTGCCCGAACTGTTTGGCGACCTGACGGAAGAAGTGATCGGTACGTTTCTTGCCCAGTCGTCATCGCACCATTTCGTGTTGAAATCTTTCTGTGATACGCAGCGTAAGGTGGAAGCTCTGTTTGCCGGAAAGACGGACAAGGTGTCTCTCCGGATTAAGGAAGGGCTGTTTGCCATAGCTAATGAAGTGCTGTTTTTGCGCGATCCGCGTGAACAGGATAAATTTCATCCGCGCATTTCGGCCAGCCAGTCCTATTTGTATCGCGAGTTGAGCGCCTCTGACCGGTATGCTTTCGATCAGTTGTATTGGAACTTTTTCTATCATCGCCATAATGAGTTCTGGAAGGCGCAAGCCTTTAGTCGCCTGACTCCGTTGGTGGGCAGCACGAATATGCTGGTTTGTGGTGAAGATTTGGGAATGATTCCGGAATCCGTGCCCGATGTGATGAACAAGTTGCAGATATTCAGTCTGGAAATAGAACGCATGCCCAAGACTCCGCAACGCGAGTTTTCGGACCTGCACAACCTGCCCTATCATTCGGTTTGTTCGACATCCACTCACGATATGACGCCGCTTCGTAGTTGGTGGAAAGAAGACCGTGCCAAAATACAGCGCTATTATAACAATGTTCTGGGACGAACCGGTGAAGCACCGGAAGAATGTACGGCGGACTTGGCGACACAGATTGTCTCCAACCATCTGGCTACCTCTTCGATGTTGACTATTATCCCCTTGCAGGACTGGTTCGCAATGGACGATTCCGTCAAGCGGAAAGATTATGAAGCGGAACGCATCAATGTTCCGTCCGATTCAAATCACTACTGGCGCTACAGGATGCACATCACGCTGGAGAAGCTGATCGAGGCAGACAGCTTGAATAACAAAATAGCAGAATTGATTAAGAATTCAGGAAGAAAATAGGAGTGGGTGGCATGGAAGTATGTCAAAACAGCCTTGTTCCCGCGTCAGGCGTAGGGGACAAGGCCGTTTTGACATATCTTCGGTCGGATTTTATTTTGACGCGCTTTCTTCTCCTGACATCTTGCAAATTCCATTGAAACGGGCATTCGGTTCGATCTCTAAGGTTTGAGCGAATATATCACCTTTGATGACGGCGGTCGCTTTCAGGACGAGTTTGGCACTGACGCGTATGGAGCCTTCCACTTCTCCCAATATTTCGGCATTTGCTGAAACAATATTTCCTGTGACGTTCCCTTTCGGACCGATCACGATCTTGCCGTTACAGCTAACATCTCCTTCTATCTTTCCATCCAGGCGGAAATCTGTTTCCGTCACGATATCGCCTTTGACGGTCGTGCCGGCAGCGAGGGTATTGTGCAGGCCGCCATTCGTGTTTTCTTCTTTTTGCTTTGTTCCCATCATATCTCGTATTGTTTATTGGAGACGAACGGCCGTACGTCTCTGTATATTGCAAATATAAGACTATTTTTTTGCAGAAAGGTTTACTTTATTTACATTTACAGATAAAATAACGAATTATGACGACAAGGATAGAGCTGGAGGCTATGAGATTCTATGCCTACCACGGCGTAATGCCACAGGAAACGAAGGTTGGGAACAATTTTATTGTGGACCTGACCCTTACGGCTCCGTTGGAACAGGCTGTAAAAAGTGACGAATTGGACGATACGATCAACTATGCCGCTGTCTATGCGGTTGTAAAAGAGCAGATGGATATACCTTCCAAGCTGATCGAGCATGCAGCCGGCCGGATTTTGTATGCCTTGAAAGAACATTTTCCGCAATTGACGGCTATCGAGTTGAAACTCTCCAAGCTGAACCCGCCTTTCGGAGGCGATGTCCGTAGCGCCTCGATTCTTATTGGCGAGACGTTTTAAGTGTTTTGGGGTATTAAATAATTTAAATATAATATTATCATGGAA
>OJKP01000112.1_pt1 | contig 66282 bp, 50 predicted proteins | sample 1596521 | NCBI WGS metagenome assembly OJKP01 (sample SAMEA4350130, study PRJEB24818) | metagenome | biome: human; feature: gut; material: faeces | place: Denmark | collected 2013-09
TTATTGTGTCTATAAAAATAGGAACAAAAAATAAGGAGTGTCTACTATTTCAGTTTTATATAATTGAAAGTGTCTACCTTTCTAGTTTATAAAGTAAAAAAGTGTCTACTGAAATCAGGAAAAGTCACCACATAAAATGGGCACTCGATGCCCACCGTACGGGCAATGAGTGCCCATCACTTGGTCTGTCGATGCCCATCACATGGTCCCAGAGTGCCCGTGTGACGGGCACTCTGGGACCAGCCAATGTGCTGACTTTTCCTGTGTAGTTTCCTATATTTAGTTGACTACATAGTTTCTTATTTCTATTGTAAGTTGACAATTATTTTCTCTATTCCTAATTCTACTTGTCAATCTTCTATCTTATTCCTAGTTAGTATTTACATACTTCATTCTAGTTCCTAATAGAAGTAGACAAAGGACCCACCCCTAAAGGTGGATCGCGGTTTTTACAATTTTGCTGCAAAATTAATCATTTTGACTTTTCCTGATTTCAGTAGACACTTTTTTACTTTATAAACTAGAAAGGTAGACACTTTCAATTTAATAAAACTGAAATAGTAGACACTCCTTATTTTTTGTTCCTATTTTTATAGACACAATAAAAAGAATCGTACTATTTTTGTAATTAGGTGGCAATAAGTGGCAATAAAAAACACGCTTATTGCCACGCTTTATTTCCAGTAAATCAGACAGTTAACTCACAGCGTGGCAAATGTGGCATTAATATATAGAAAAAATAGCCCCTGATGCGTTTCTTGCATCGGGGGCTATTTTTCTAGGGGGTGCTATCAGATTTTTACAAGAACGCAATGGTCAAACCAGCCATCACGATACTTACCATTGACATCAACTTGATGAGGATATTGAGCGATGGACCAGAGGTATCCTTGAATGGGTCGCCTACGGTATCGCCTACAATCGTAGCCTTATGATTCTCACTACCCTTGCCTCCGAAGTTGCCCTCCTCTATCATCTTCTTGGCATTGTCCCATGCACCACCTGAATTAGACATGAAGACGGCAAGCGTGAAGCCGGCTGCAAGACCACCGGTAAGAAGACCGAGCACACCGGCAACTCCCAAAACCAGACCTACTACGATAGGAATGATGATGGCAAGAAGAGACGGGATTATCATCTCACGCTGAGCACTGCGGGTACTGATTTCTACACAACGACCGTAATCCGGAGTTGCCTTGCCTTCAAGGATTCCCTTAATCTCACGGAATTGGCGACGAACTTCCTGAACCATTGACTCAGCAGCACGTCCCACAGCACCCATCGTCAGTCCGCAGAACAGGAAGGCAGCCATCGCACCGAGGAAAGCTCCTACCAGAACCTTAGGATTAATCAGGTTAACTTGGAAGAAATTGATAAAGTCGATGGTGCTGGCATTCGATGGGTCGAAGAGATTGCCGGCAGCATCCACATACTGCCTGCCATTCTCTACGGCACGAATCATGGCTATCTTAATCTCCTCAATGTAAGATGCAAGAAGCGCCAAAGCAGTAAGGGCTGCAGAACCGATGGCAAAGCCCTTACCGGTAGCTGCTGTGGTATTGCCAAGTGCATCGAGGGCATCGGTACGTTCACGCACCTCCTTACCCAGTCCGCTCATCTCTGCATTACCTCCGGCATTGTCGGCAATAGGACCATAGGCATCGGTAGCAAGGGTGATGCCGAGCGTTGACAACATACCTACAGCTGCGATACCGATGCCATAAAGACCGGTACTGATAGACTTAGCAGACATCGACATGTCAAAACCATTGGCACAGAGGAAACTCAACATGATGGCAACAGAGATGGTTACCACAGGAACCATGGTGGAAATCATTCCCGTTCCAATGCCCTTGATAATCACCGTGGCAGGCCCCGTCTGCGAAGCCTCAGCAATTTTCTGTGTAGGCTTATAGCTCTGGGAAGTATAATATTCCGTAGCCTGACCGATGATGACACCAGCCACCAGACCGCTGATAACAGAGAATGAGAGTCCGAGCCAGTTCTCGATGCCCAGGAGATATAATATAATAAAGGTGGCAACGGCGATAAGACCGGCACTTACATTGGTTCCCAAGCCCAGGGAATGGAGCAGATCCTTCATGGATGCGCCTTCCTTGGTACGGACCAGATAGATGCCGATAAGCGAGAGGAAGATGCCGATGGCTGCAATGATCATAGGTGCGATAACGGCACGGAGCTGCATGTCGCTATTCATGGCAAAGGCGGTGGCACCCAGAGCAGCGGTAGAAAGAATAGAACCGCAATAGCTCTCATAGAGGTCGGCACCCATTCCGGCTACGTCGCCTACATTATCACCTACATTATCGGCAATGGTAGCAGGATTCCGGGGATCATCCTCAGGAATATTAGCCTCTACCTTGCCCACCAGGTCAGCTCCCACATCGGCAGCCTTGGTATAGATACCTCCACCTACACGGGCAAAGAGAGCCTGGGTAGAAGCACCCATACCAAAGGTAAGCATGGTGGTAGTGATGGTGATGAGGGCAGTAGACTCACCGGCATACACCGCATTAAGAACAATAAACCAGATGGCAATATCGAGCAATCCGAGACCAACCACAACGAGTCCCATCACGGCACCGCTGCGGAAAGCAATCTTCAATCCCTTGTCGAGACCGGTACGAGCTCCATGGGCTGTACGTGCCGAAGCATAGGTAGCTGTCTTCATACCGAAGAATCCCGCCAGTCCGGAGAAGAGTCCACCGGTAAGGAAAGCGAACGGAACCCACGGATTCTGCACTTTCAGCACATAAGCCATAAAGGCGAAAACAATGGCAAGCACCACGAAGACGATGGTCACCACCTTGTACTGCTGCTTGAGGTAGGCCATTGCACCTTTTCTAACATGTGCAGCAATCTCTTTCATTCTCTCAGTTCCCTCGTCCTCTTTCATCATCGAACGAAAGAAGAACCATGCCATTCCCAATGCTACAACACTGGCTATCGGGATGAGCCAAAATACTAATGGAATGTTGTTCATAATGGTATGTTTATTTGGTTTGTAAATCTGATTGTCAGTTGTTTGATTCTGCAAATATAGTTTTTTTATCCGATAACTCCAAATAAAACGGAGGAAAAAATCTTTTTCTGAAAGAAAAATTTGGTAGTTACTGAATAAAGCCGTAACTTTGCATCCCTCAATGACAAAATACAAGAAATAGATTAGTAATTAAAAGCAATATGAATAATCATACAACATCGATTACAACGAATAAGAAACATCATTACCGGGAACTGCTTTCGATAGGATTTCCTATTATTATCGGACAACTAGGAACCATCATTCTGGGATTTGCTGATACGCTGATGATCGGTCATCACAGTACACCCGAACTGGCAGCAGCCGGATTGGTGAACAATATCTTCGGTCTCGTCTTTGTATCCTATATGGGATTCACCTACGGACTCACTCCTATCATCGGCAGGCTTTACGGAGAGGAACGTACCGACTGCATCGGACAGAAGGTCCGCAACTCCTTCTTTGCCAATATGCTGACGGGAGCCATTTTTACGGCTGTTCTCATCCTACTCTATCTCAATCTGGCACATATCGGACAGCCGGAAGAACTGCTATCGCTCATCCGTCCCTACTTTCTGGTGAACCTTGCCTCGGTTCTCTTCATGGGTATCTTCTTTACGATGAAGCAATTCCTGGATGGTATCGGAAAAACCAAGGTGGCGATGTGGGCGATGATAGGCGGAAACGTGGTCAATATCCTCGGCAACTGGGTATTGATTTACGGTGTGGCTGGCTTTCCGGAACTGGGTTTGCTCGGAGCCGGAATCTCAACCTTGGTAAGCCGCATCCTCATGGCTCTGGCAATGGTGAGCATTGTGATTGCCGGCAAGAGATTCAGAGAATACAGACACGACCTCATTCATAGCTCCATCAATAAGACAGACTTCAAGGAGATGAACCGTCTGGGCTGGCCGGTAGCCTTACAGCTGGGAATGGAATCGGCAGCCTTTACGCTGAGTTGCGTAATGGTAGGCTGGCTGGGTACAATTCCGTTGGCAGCTCATCAGGTAATGATTACCCTCTCCCAGCTCTTCTATCTCGTACTTTCGGGTATGGCAGCAGCGCTGGCAATCCGCGTGAGTCACTTTATGGGACAGAAAGACTATGCTGCCGTACGCCGCAACGCCTACGATGGCTTCCGTCTGAACCTACTGTTCTCTCTCTGCATGGGAATTCCGGTATTTCTGCTTCGCCACCAGATAGGCGGTTGGTTTAATGACAGTGCCGAGGTACAGGCGTATGTGTCGGTATTGATCATCCTGATGATGGTATATCAGTTTGGCGACGGTTTGCAATATACCTTTGCCAATGCCCTTCGAGGTATCGCCTGTGTGAAGCCGATGGTGCTCTATGCCTTCATCGCCTACTTCGTCATCTCACTTCCATTGGGCTATACCCTCGGTTTTACTTGCGGCATGGGCATACTGGGCATCTGGATTGCCTTCCCGTTCGGACTGACGATTGCCGGCGAAATGTATCGCAGAAGATTTGAGAAAGAACTTCAGAAAATAGAGCAAAGATAGGATAAGAATATACTATTTTACCACGAAAATGAGATTTTTCGGTTCAAAAGTACATTTTTTATTGTAAAAAGCTTGCTTTATATAGTTTTTTCATATATCTTTGCCCCCAGTTAGATATGAAAAAATACCTAATACTCTGAATCAACAGAGATGAAGGCTTATCAACAAACGACAGTATTAACAATTAAAAAATTAGAGATTATGAAGAAATTTTTGGTTATGGCAGCTATGGTGCTGTCTTCAGTAGGTGCTTTCGCACAGCAGGCAGCTGGTACAACAACTATCCAGCCTAAGATTGGTTTGAACGTTGCTACAATCGGTGACAATGACTGGAAGGCTGGCTTCGCAGCTGGTGCTGAGTTGCAGTATCAGTCAACAAGCAACTTCGGTATTGCTGTTGGCGCTCTCTATTCTGTACAGGGCTTCAAGGCAGAGGACGTAAAAATAGGAAATATAACTTATAAGAATGACTACAAATGGAACCCTGGTTACATTAACGTTCCTATCACTTTGAACTACTATCCTGTAGCTGGTCTTGCTCTCAAGGCAGGTTTGCAGCCTGGTTTCCTGGTAAACAAGGATGACATGGAAGATGTTAAGACTGTAGACCTCTCTATCCCAGTAGGTCTCTCTTACGAGTACCAGGGTCTTGTATTCGATGCTCGTTACAACATCGGTGTAACAAAGGTTGCTGAAGACTACGATCACTACAACAACGTAATCCAGATTACTATCGGTTACAAGTTCGCTCTCTAAAAAGCAGCGACTTTAAAATAAGACAAAAAAGAATCCCCGCTCCTCATCATGAAGAGCGGGGATTTCTTTTTGTCATATCTATTTAAACTTCACTTAGAACATTCTTCCACCTGGATGACCACCACCGAATGGGCGACCACGGAAATCAGGACGACCACCAGGACCTCCAGGACCGCCAGGACCACCCTGACGTGCCTGCTTGCCTCCGAAGAGATTCAAGCGATATATCACATGAAGCATCGCATAGCTGTTGATGGCATTATACTCGGTATCCGTACGGGATGTAGCCGAGATGGCACGAGAGAAGGTGCTCTGCTGACGGAGGATATCGTAGAACTGAAGCATGATGGTAAGAGGCTTGCCCTTCAGGAAACTCTGAGAGAGCTGAGCATTCCATACAAACTCATCCGTATTCATACTGCTGTCGTTATAGCCACGGCGACTGTTGATAGAGAGGCTTGTGTTCAAGCTGGTTCCCCAAGGAGCTGTAAGCGTCATGCTAGGACCATAAGAGAACTGCCAGGTCTCGAGGTTGCTGGTAGGCTGAAGCTTGTTCTTTGCCTTATTGTAAGTAAGCGTACCATCGAGAGAGAACTCTGCCCAGTCGTTGCGATAGCTTAAAGAAAGATTCTGACGCCAGGTGATACTGCGGGTAGTATTCTTCTGAGAGTCTGATTTCTTGTCAAGACTCAGATAACTTACATAGTTATTGTAATTGGCATGGGCTCCAGTATTGATGTTCCATACACCTGCACTATCGATAGAGCAGTTGAACATGAAGGCTCCCATCGCATTCCAGTTGCCATTGATATTCTCTGGTCGGGTGATTCTTCCACCAGTCGTCTCATCGTATGTCACCTTATTGCTGATGCTATTGTTGGTGGTAGAGAAGTTGACGAAAGTCATGATACCCTTGTTATGGTTCTGCACGAAATTGTTGTAGAACAATCGGAAGTTCTGAGTGAACGATGGCTTCAAGCCTGGGTTACCCATCGAAATGTTCAACGGATCGCTGTTATCCGTGATGTCGAGCAACTGAGAAATGCTTGGCTGAGAGGTTGTACCACGATAGTTGATTCGCAGGTTACTCATCTTTGAGAAGCGATAACGGAAATCGAGGGTTGGACTCACATTCACCACATTGCGAACGGTATCTACATGCACGCCCTGATAATCCTGGATATACTTAGACTGCTGTGGTTGAACCATCACACCAAAGTTCAGGTTATACTTCTGACGGATGAATCGCATCATCACCTGGATATCATGGTTATAGTTGCGATACTCTGAGAAGCGACTCAAATCATCATCCCTATAGTCATTGAGATGACCGGCAAACGGATTCAAGTAGCTGTCCCAACCGCGATATTCATGATCACCACTCATCGCATACTTGCTGAAATCGTAGGTGCTGCGGTCGCTCTTGGAGTAGCTGTAAGTAAACTTATAGCTGAACTGCAGGAAGGTAGCCTTCCAGAGTGGCTCACTATAGGTCAACTGGCCCGCATAGCTGTAATTCTTTGAAGGAGTCAGGTTGTAGCGGTTGGTCTGATAGGTTGAATCCTTACCCTCCGCAGTCTGTACGAGATAAAGCTTGGCATTGTTGAGCGAGATGCTCTTGCTGTCCTTATCGGTATATTTGGCATCCACACGCAGGGTGATGTTACGTCCCTTGTTGCCCAACTTGCGGTTGATCTGCAACATACCATTGATATTGTTATTATCAGAGTAGGTGATGCCGTTGGTCAACTGGCTGTTTACCATAGCCTCAGCCTTCTCCATCTCTTCGATACCTTCTTCAGAGAGAGGGTCTTTGGTGGTGATGGTATAAGGATCCTTGTTATAGGAAGCCGACTGGCTGCCGCTCAAGCCATCGCTGGAACTCCAGGAGATGGAAGGACGGAAGAGGATATTGGTCATGGAATCAGGCATCCACTCCAGACGGATGTTACCATTCCAGCTGTTGCTGCGGGAATAGCTCTGACTCAAGCTGTTGCTGAAGGAATTGCTGCTGCCCATGAAGTTCTCGCTGGAACGGCTGCTCCATACATCGCCATCGCTGTGGTTCCAGCGGAGAGAGGTATTGAACTTGAACTTGTTCTTCAACTCATAGTTGTAGTTGGCTCCAATCATCTTGCTGGCATTCAAACCGTTGGCACCGCCCCAGAATCCTCTGCCAGGACCACCACCGAATCCACGGTCGCTGGTGTTATTGGCATTGGCAAAGAGCATGAATCGGTTGTTGTCGGCAAAATAGCCACCCATACCACGCATATTATAGCGGTTCTTGTTACCCACACCCAGGTCGATATTGGAAATCACACCCTTGTTCATACCTTTCTTTACACCGAAGTCGAGCACGGTCTGTTCCTCTCCATCATCGATACCAGTCACCTTGGAGAGATCACTCTTCTCGTCGTATGCCTTGATCTTATCTATGATGCTGGTAGGCAAGTTTTTCAGGGCTGTCTTGGTATCGCCCGTCATAAACTCCTTACCGTCTACCAGGATTTTCTTCACTTCCTTACCGTTGATCTTGATGGTACCGTCATCGCTGACCTCTGCACCCGGCAGACGCTTCACGAGTTCCTCAACCACCGAACCTTCCGGTGTGCGGTAGGCTGCCGAATTATAGACGAAGGTATCCTCCTTCAGACTCACCTTCTGAGCCATGGCGGTTACCACGGCACCTTTCAGCATGATAGCATCAGCACCAATGACCACATTCCCCATTGCCAGATTCTTGTCTTCAGAAATCTGGATGCGCTTAACGGTAGGCTTGTAACCTACACTGGTAATCTTGAGGAGATACTTGCCATTAGCCGGGGCATTGACATGGAAGAGTCCCCGCTCATTAGAAATGGCACCCGACACGTATGTACTGTCGGTTTTGAGTAGTTGAATCGTTACTTGCTCTACAGGCTCCTTGGTATCGCGGTCTGTTATCTTACCGCTAATCAAACGCTCTTGAGCTAAGGATGCTATTGCAACGAGCATCAACAGCATCGATAGAATTGATCTTTTCATTATTTGTTGAATGTTATTTATTATTTCTAAAATTGTATATAGACTTGCTTTTATATGATTAGACCCGATTAGAGCGCAATTGTAAAAAACAGATGCACTTTTTGGGGCATTTTGCTTCATTTGACGAACGAAATGTATCAAGGTTTAAACTTTTATTGATAAAAAAGTGCTTATTTATTTTGTTTTGTCTTCATTTTAACGTACCTTTGCAGCCAAAATAGCCGTGGCGTTGTCCTTTCGGGACTTCCCAAAGGCCCTATATAAATTCGTCTTTTTTAAAAACGTTAGTAAGTTATGAGTCAAAGAGTAATCATATCAACCCATTTGGAGAGCGAACTGGTAACCGCTCTCGCTGAGTGCGAGCACGACAAGCTGTTTGTGCTTACCGATACCACGACCCAAGAGCTGTGTCTGCCAGTCATCAAGAACTTCTATAGCCTGAAGCACATACAGGTAATCACTATTCCTGCAAGCGACAGCCATAAGGACATCGAAAGTCTGATGATGGTATGGAAGGGACTGCAGGAGGGTGGCGCTTCACGCCATTCATGCATGATTAACCTGGGAGGCGGTATGGTAACCGACCTGGGTGGTTTTGCTGCCAGCACCTTCAAGCGTGGCATCAACTTCATCAATATCCCTACTACCCTGCTTGCCATGGTAGATGCATCGGTAGGCGGAAAGACCGGTATCAACTTCGGTGGTTTGAAGAACGAAGTGGGCGTATTCAACGACTCTAAGTACGTGATTCTCGACACAGAATTTCTGAAGACACTCGATGCCGAGAACATCTGTTCGGGCTATGCAGAAATGCTGAAGCACGGCTTGATTTCTACCGAGGCAATGTGGGAAGAACTGGTTAGCTTCGACCTTGCCAACCCAGACCTGAAGCAGTTGCAGCGCATGGTGGGCTACAGCGTGAAGGTAAAGGAGCGCATCGTAGAGCAGGATCCTCATGAGAAGGGCATCCGCAAGGCTTTGAACTTGGGTCATACCTTCGGTCATGCCTTCGAGAGCTGGGCTTTGAAGCGCAAGCCTATCCTGCATGGCTATGCCGTAGCATTCGGTCTTATCCCTGAGCTTTACCTCAGTGTGGCAAAGACAGGATTCCCAACAGACAAAATGCGCCAGACCGTAACCTTCATCAAGGAAAACTACGGAACACTGGATATTACCTGTGATGACTATGATGAGCTCATCGAGCTGATGCATCATGACAAGAAAAATCAGAATGGCATCATCAACTTCACCATGCTTGGCGGTATAGGGGATATCCGTATCAACCAGACAGCAACTACAGAAGAAATTAAAGAAGCACTCGACTTCTTTAGAGAAGGATAATATAATATGGCGGGCTATCAACCCGCCATTATTGTATCCTTATGCCAAACAGCATCGTTTTGGCTTTCCGGTTTCGGTAAGCGGAAGATGCTCTACATATCGGAATTCCTTAGGAATCCAATATTTATATTTTTTATGATCAGAAGACTTTTCAGATTCATCAGATAAGAGGCGGCGGACAGTCGCCTCTACTTTTTTTATATCCTCATCCTCTGACAGGAGTACAGCAATTTCTCCAAACTTCTCATCTTTTTTCTTGGCAAGCATAAAGGGTTTTTCGAGATGAGGTTTCAGAAAAGTCTCCACTTCTTCTATCTGTATCTTGATGCCACCACTACAGATGACATTGTCTTTTCTGCCATTGATGCGGAAACGGAGTTTTTCTACCTTATTATATATATAGGGTTCTATCTCCACGATATCATTCGTTACCAAGGTTTCAGCACAAACCTGAGGGGCATCGATGACCAGACAGCCTTCTTCGGTCTGACTGATACGGACGCTATCGAAAGGCTGATACCATTCGCTTGCCTCATCACCATTGATTCGCCTTAGGGCAATATGAGACAAGGTTTCGGTCATGCCGTAAGTGCTCCAGATGGCGATATTGCCGGGAAATGACTTCAGTTCCTTCTCTAAAGCTGCATCAATGGCACCACCACCGATAATCAGATGACGGATATGGCAGAGCCGTTCCCGCTCCTCAGGAACCTGCAGGGTATTATATACCTGCATCGGAACCATGGCTGCGAAAGTAATCTCTTCATTTACATCTTTTCCATTTACATCTTTCAAATCTATATTCTTCAGCGGATGACCACTAGGAGAAACAGAAATAAGATGGAGATGGCGCTCGATACTGCGCACCACCACCATCTTACCTGCGATATAATCAAGCGACATACAGAGCAAAGCGCTATCACCAGGCTTCAATCCCAGGAAATCACAAGTAATGCGGGCGGAGTTGAGCATTCGCTTCTTCTCCACCATCATCGGCTTGGGCTTTCCCGTGGAGCCACTGGTATGCACAAGCACCCGGTCGCTACCGTTATTCCATTCTGAAAGGAAATCTTCTAAAGTCATAATTTAAATTATACCCTGCTTAGCGGATTACAAATCCGCAATAGTTGCCCAATGATGCGGCGGATTGCAAATCCGCCGAAACAAATAGGGGTAAAATATTATATTATTTTACAATAAAGAGTTTATCACCACGAATTTCCAATGGCATTGGGATGTTATCAGTAAAGAGCAGACCGGTGCCCAGCCCCTGTGGCATCTGGACATTCGGACCATATACCTTGGCAGCATAATGGGCAATGGCATGGAGACCGATATTGCTCTCCAAGGCAGAGGTAATCCAACTGCCGATGCCACGCTGGTTAGCCAGCTGAATCCACTCGTTACATCCATAGATTCCACCATGAAGCGAAGGCTTCAGAATGATATACTGAGGGCGGACGGTATCGAGCAAAGCCTGCTTCATACTTCGGACATTCACCCCAATCAGTTCCTCGTCCAGAGCGATAGGAAGTGGTGTTTCGCGACAGAGCTGGGCCATTTTAGGCCACTGATGCTGCTTGATAGGCTGCTCAATCGAATGAATGTCATATTTAGCCAAAGCCTCCAGCTGACTCATTGCATTCTCCGGCAAGAAGCCTCCATTGGCATCTACACGCAACTCAACCTGCTTCTTGGTATAAACATCGCGGATGCGCTTGATGAGATCGAGTTCCTTAAAGAAATCGATGGCACCAATCTTCAGTTTCACGCAATGGAAACCCGCCTGGAGTTTCTCCTCCAACCGAGCCAGCATCTCCTCATAGGTGCCCATCCATACCAGTCCGTTGATGGTAATGCCCTCTTCTCCTCGTCCGAAAGGAGAGTCGAAGAGATTGACCAGGTTCTCCATTCCAGCTGGAACAGAGACACTTACTCCCTGCTTCTTCGCTGCATCGAAGAACGAAGCAAAGGCTGTTTCCAGTCCGAAGGTGATGCTAGGATAGGCACGAATCATATCGTAAGGGATGCGTCCCATCTGTTCCACCATCTGGCACACCTGTCGAAGGGTAACAGCATATTCCGGTTTGGCATCGCAACTCAAATCAGGGAGCGTAGCACACTCTCCCACTCCTTCTATCCCCGGCATTTCATCCGAAGTAAGAGTCAGATAATAACTGTGTCTCGTGGTATAAACTCCACGAGACGTGCCTGCTGGCTGCTTAAAGTGGAGCGTGCGCTCCGAGATTTCTATCTTATACATTCTTTATATCTATATATCAATACAATTGAATTCTTCACTCTTCGTTCTTCACTCTTCACTTAACTTACTTCTTCTGCTTCAAGTCATACAGATCCTTGCGGCGATCACGAAGATTTCGAACGGCACCGTAGGTATGAAGCTCGTTCAAGAGGTTCAAATCTACATCTGATACGAGAATCATCTCAGTATTAGGTGTTGCCTCCGAACGCTTGCCATCGTTAGGGAAGGCGAAGTCGCAAGGGGTGAATACAGCACTCTGGGCATACTGGATATCCATGTTGTGAACACGAGGCAAGTTGCCCACACTACCTGCAATGGCTACATAGCACTCATTCTCGATGGCACGAGCCTGTGCACAGACTCTTACTCTAGAGTAAGCATTCTGCGTATCGGTCATGAATGGAACGAAGAGAATCTGCATACCATCCTCTGCCATCAGACGGGAAAGTTCAGGGAACTCCACATCATAGCAGATGACGATACCAATCTTACCACAATCGGTATCGAAAGTCTGGATATGGCTACCGCCACTCAATCCCCAGCACTTCTGCTCATCTGGAGTTACGTGAATCTTCTCATACATATCCACGCTACCATCTCTACGGCAAAGGAAACCGACGTTATAGAGGGAATCGTCCTTGAGATAAGGCATACTACCGGTAATGATATTGATGTTGTAGCTGATGGCCAGTTCACGGAAACGGTCACGGATTTCTTCTGTATATTGAGCCATCATGCGGATGCTCTGTGCCTCACCCAAATCGTTGAATCTCGCCATCAATGGCGCATTGAAATACTCTGGGAAGAGGATAAAATCGCTCTTGTAATCGCTCACGGAATCCACGAAGAACTCCACCTGCTCAAAGAGGTCGTCCACCGAAGCGTATGGACGCATCTGCCACTGTACCAGACCGATTCGCACGGTTGGCTTTCTATCTACATAAGAATCCGTAGGTGGCTGATAGTAGATATTATCCCACTGCAAGAGGGTTGCGCAGTGTTCGCTCTCCTCATCACTAGGAAGATAGTTGCGGATGACACGGCGTACGTGGAAGTCGTTGGAAAGCTGGAAGGTAAGAACCGGGTCGTAAATCTCACGGTTTCTTACGTGTTCGATATACTCCTTAGGGCGCATCTTGTCGGCATACTTATGATAGTTTGGAATACGACCACCAAACATGATAGCCTTCAAGTTGAGCTTCTCGCAGAGTTCCTTGCGATACTCATACATACGACGAGCCAATCGCAAGCCACGATAATCAGGGTGGATAAATACCTCAATACCATAAAGGATATTGCCGTTTGGCTGGTGGGTATTGAAGGTCTCATTGCCTGTCACCTGAGCATAGGTATGGTCGCCTTTCACCATATTATAGTTGACAATGATGGAGAGCGCACAGCCCACAATCTTATCGTCAACGATAATAACCACCTGTCCCTCAGGGAAGATTGTAATGAGTTTCTTAATTTGTTCTTTTGTCCAGAATACATCTGAGTCTGCGTAAATACGCTTAAATGACTTGGCAAGCTGGTCATAATCCTCCATGCGGAGGTTGCGCATGCTCACCTTTTCGATTTTTCGAGTTGGTTCCATAACAACTGTATTTTTATTATTATCTAAATCCGGGTGCAAAGTTACAGCAAATTATAGATACGACAAAGAGTTTTCGTAAATAATTGATATTTACGAAAACTCTTTTCATATATTTTGCTGTAAGAAAGCCTTTTGGCTTAGAATTTAACGCAAAAACTTGGCATCTTCCTGCGGTATTGCCTCGTCATGATCATCTAGATAGAGCAACTTTACCGGATGATATTTATCACTTGCCACCGAGTATTCATCCTGACGATAATGGGTCTGAATGCCACCGATGCCCAACATGGTATGAAAAGCCGAAAGACTGCTCTGTACCTGTTTTGACCGATTTTCTCCCAATGCCTTCAATATATCCGGATATTGTTTACTGAATCCTTCAGAAGTCCAGATGATGAAAGGCACATGCAGTTCGTAATCCGAAGCCTTCGGGGCAGCATGAAGGAAGAGGTGGCGATCATCATCGAAGATATTCTCTCCATGATCGCTGGTATAGAGCATCGCTGATATAGGCTGACCATATACCCCATCCGTCTTAGTCTGTATCCCCTCCCATTTCTGCAGACGTTCAATGATACCATGCAGGATATAATCGGTATATCGGATGGTATTATCATAGGCATTCAAGAGGTCACGCCGATTCTCCGACTTTGCCTCACTTCTGCTATCGGGCTTGAAATAAGCGAAACTACGGGGATAACGCTCCTGATAATTGAAGTGAGAACCATAGGTATGAAGAACCACGAAGAGCTTGCGATAACGGTAATGGGCAGACGAGGAAGCATCAGCCTTGGGCAATATCCCATCCAGTTTCTGCAACAAATCCTCATCATAATGATTACCTTGCAAAGCATCCTCTTTTTTCAGAAAATAATGTTCATCAGCCTGTTCTCCCAAAAAATCGATAAACGAATGATTTGGCAACTGGTTGCTGATAAACACAGTATGGAATCCGGCTTCCTTAAAGGCCGCCAGGATGCCTTTCTCATGAAAAAGGCGCTCAAAATCCTCTGCCGATGCAGCAGACAGAAGCATCGGAACACTCTTATGAGTAGTATTGCTCTGAGTTGTCACATTCGGGAAAGCTTTGATACCCTGCGTTTTGGAGAGCAGTGGATTGGTATCACGAGGATACCCATAAAGACTGAAGTTATGGGCACGAGCCGTCTCTCCTACCACCATTACATACACCTCAGGTGCATCGAGCGAGCGCTCACTTTTAGCCTCAAACTTAAAATTACGGCTTGCCTCCTTATAATTCTCTGAAGCAGCATTGCGCTCAAAAGCCAGATAAAGGTTGTAACAGATATTGACGGGATAAAGCTGATTGCGCATACGGTAATCATCCACCATCAGATAGCTTGCCAGCAGACAGAACAGTCCTATAGCCCCAATCTGCATTGCCCAATGGCGGACTCTCTGCTGGAAAGAAACCGACAACCGGCTATCTCTTCTGATATTGACACCCCCCAGGATAAGCAAGGGCAAATAAACCACGAAGACACCAACCACAGCAGGAGCCAGATTATCGAGCAGCTCCATCGCCTCACCGGGATTGGTAGTTACGAGATTCAAAAACATATCTACCGCTATCACTCCCGTTCCGAAAAGATAAAGCAATACCAGCTGGAACGCAGCGAAAAAGACAAAGATAAATGCCCACCATATCATCTTACCAAGACGCTTAGCCGCAGAAAAGAACAACATATACAGCGACAAAGGCAGCAACACATTGACACCACATGCCCACGGAGTCAAACACTCGGTATAACACAAGGCTATATTAGGCAACAGCAATGCCACCACAGCATAAGCATACAGGAATTGCCCCGATGACACCTTATTATATATATAGGATAAACGATTCATTCTTCTCTTGTATTAAAATGCCTCATTGATATTAAACAGGAAGCCAGACTGTCCCGACTTACCAAATCCATAATCCAAACGTACATTGACATTCTTCTTAAACTCCCATCGGTAACCCACACCAACATTAGGCAAAATCCGATTACTGCGCAATTCAGAGAATTTAGGAAAAACGGTTCCAGCTCCAGCCCAAACCACGATGCCATTCCGTTTCCAAACATGTTGGCGCAACTCCACCGTAGCCGCCAAGGAATGCTTGTCACGGTAACGCCCCTCGTAATAACCACGCATAGAACTGGTACCACCTAAATTGGCCATCATACCCCATGAAGGATTGCCGAAATTGAAATTTGCTCCTAAATCTTCGGCAAGAACCGTACCCTCTCCCAACTGCTGATAGCTGTCAAAGCGGAATTTTGTGGTACTGAAGGCATAATCATTACCCATAAACCGAGGGCGGAACATCTGCTTCAGATTGAGATAGATGCCCCGATGCGGATTGGTAAGATTATCACGATTATCATATACCAGCGATACACCGGCTCCCACATTCCATGTATGGTGATCCATTCCATTCAGTAACTCCGGACGCTCAATGTGCTTACCTATTACATAATCATAACTAGCCATCGGACCAACATAGAAATTGTCTGCCACCCGGAACAGGAAAGCAGCCTCAGCCTGTGCCTGCCATCGCTTCATGTCGCTCTTATTGTCATCGTTATCGCCCATCTCGTAACCTATTCCCCAAAAATCAGAAGGGAAAGAATAGAAATAGAGACGATAGTCTATGCGATAACGACCACGAGGTGCTATATGATTTCCACGAACACCCAACATATAGAAACCTACCGTGCTCACATCACCGAAAAGCGAAACATTGGAAGGAGGAAGTAGGGTATCATTGGGGTCTGAACGATAAAGACCTGCCGCTACCATTCCTAAGCCAAACTTCGTATCAGAAGCATAGTGAGGACCTCCGATGATACTGAAGTCAAACCGCTTATGCTCCTTGTTTTTGTTGGCATCATTAAAATAGTCAAGAAATCGTGTCATCCATGATTTTCTGGCATGCCGGGTTGTATCCGCCATCTGCTGTGAGGGGATTGTATCTTGCGAAAATGGCTCAGAGGCATAACAGCCCAATGCCATCATCATGACTAGTATTGTCAGTATATGCTTCATAAAGTCTATAATCTTTGATTCTACATGTGATTTTTACTCGTAAACCAATGCCACATTATCTATCCACAATGTATTACCCGGTGTACCGATATAGGCTCCACCATGGGATGAAGAGAACTGCAGGATAAGATGCGTAGGCGTCTCATGAATGCCCGCCCATCCGGTTTCCCTTACCGGCACACTTTTTCCCTTGCTGTTGCGGGCATAGTCGGTAGAGCGAAGTCCCATCGTAGCAGCATCATAACCAGCCATGTGACGGATATCGCCATAATGAATGGTATAAGTAGCATCATTCACCCATCCGTTGGTACTTTTTCCATACTTTACTACCATCGTGCCCACTCGTTTGGCAGTGATGTTTCCATGAGCATCTTCATGGCGCTTCTGCAAATAGAGTACGGCAATGGCATAGTCGCGACCTGCCACAGTGGATGCTCCACTGAATCCATTCTGCTTGATACGGTTAGCTGATTGAGGCATATATGTTTTATAGTCAAATTGTACTGCCTTAGGACGTGCAGTGAACGGAATCCCCCAATTGATGGCTTTCGGACCATCTTTGGTACTCGTAATCGGTTCACGTACATCACCCAGGAAAAGGGAACCTGCTGCCAGAACCTTGATATTGATAAGTCCAAGCACCTTCACTTTCTCTATATGGGTTTCCAATTTAGCACAATATCCATTGCCACGCTTGTCACGATAAACCGAGTTATTGGTTTTGTAGATACCCGAGACATGTGCCAGAACATTGGATGATCCCCAGGGGGAACCACCCTTGTTGGTATAAGGAGTATTACCATTGAGGGGCATATTAGGTCCTACGGCATAGATGGTTTTCTGATTTCCACCAATGATAGCCGACTCCTTGATGTTTCTAATCACCCAGTGATCCATATTTCCATATTTTAATGGAACTACCTTTTTCTGTCCTTGTACAGGAAGGCTAGATAAGGATGCTAAAGCTATTGCCAAGCTAAATACTATTTTTTTTTCCATACCCGTTTCTTTTATTTCATTTCTATTTTGTTTCTATTCAACCTATGAGAAGATTTCAAGTCTTAAGTGATAGGATTTGCAAAGATAGAAAAATTTTCCGTACTTTTCAGTTTTCCCTAAAATAATGATTAAAAATTAAGAAATAATAATAGATTTAGTAGTTTTTTATCGTATAAAAACAAAAAATCCTGCATTTGACCGAGTAGCAAATGCAGGACTTTATGTATAATAATATGTATCAATTATCGATTGGAATACATGTTGTCGTAGTACTTCTGGTAATCACCAGAGGTTACGTTGTCCATCCATTCCTGGTTATCAAGATACCATTTTACAGTTTCCTCGATACCCTCCTCAAACTGGAGAGATGGCTCCCAACCCAATTCCTTCTGCAACTTTCTAGAGTCGATGGCATAACGCATATCGTGACCCTTTCTGTCTGTTACATAAGTAATGAGGTCCATATCCTCGCCTTCCTTTCTGCCGAGCAGACGGTCAACGGTCTTGATTACCACCTTGATGATATCGATGTTCTTCCACTCGTTGAAACCGCCGATGTTGTAAGTCTCGGCAATCTTACCCTTATGGAAAATCATATCGATGGCACGGGCATGATCTACTACATACAACCAGTCGCGCACGTTCTCACCCTTACCATATACCGGCAATGGCTTGCGATGACGGATGTTGTTGATAAACAGCGGAATCAACTTCTCAGGGAACTGGTATGGACCGTAGTTGTTAGAGCAGTTGGTCACGATGGTAGGCATACCGTATGTATCGTGGAAAGCACGGACGAAGTGGTCTGAGCTTGCCTTGGATGCAGAATATGGAGAGTGAGGATTATACTTGGTTGTCTCTACGAAGAACTCCTCGCCGTAAGCCTCGTGGTTCTTACCGCTGGATGCCTTGGTAGTGAAAGGAGCAGGAACGCCCTCTGGATGAGTCATCTGCAAGGCACCGTAAACCTCATCGGTAGAGATGTGGTAGAAGCGCTTGCCCTCATATCCCTCTGGAAGACTCTCCCAGTAAATCTTTGCCGCCTGGAGCAGAGACAGGGTACCCATCACGTTGGTCTGAGCGAAGGTAAAAGGATCCTTGATACTTCTATCTACGTGGCTTTCTGCAGCGAGATGGATGATGCCATCCACCTTATAGTCCTGCATCAGCTTCAACATCAAATCGAAATCGCAGATGTCGCCCTTAACAAAAGTATAGTTAGGCTTGTCCTCGATGTCCTTGAGGTTAGCCAGGTTGCCTGCGTATGTCAACTTATCGAGGTTGATGATGTGATACTCAGGATATTTGTTCACGAAAAGTCTTACTACGTGTGAGCCGATGAAACCAGCACCGCCCGTGATAATGATATTCTTCATTTACTTTGAACTTTGAAAATTGAACTTTATGATTAGTTTTTTTTGAGCAGAAGCTGCAAAAGCTTCTAACTCAAATATTCTAACTCTTTATTATTTTGCTTCCGCCAATTCGGCGATACACTTTTTCAAACTGTCAGTCCAGTATGGCACCTTGAAACCGAAGGTCTGCTTCAGCTTGCTCTTGTCGAGCACAGAGAAGTGAGGACGCTTCACTGGGCTTGGGAACTCCTCGCTGTAGCATGGTTGGATATCGCAGGTGTTGCCGCTGAGTTCGCAGATAATCTTGGCAAAGTCAAACCAGGAGCATACACCTTCGTTAGAGAAGTGATAGATGCCGGTCTTGTCAAGTTGGTTGGTCTCGATGATGTGAGAGATAACAGCAGCGAGATCACCGGCATAAGTAGGAGTACCCACCTGATCGAATACCACCTTCAGGGTGTCGTGGCTAGCCGTGAGACTCTGCATGGTCTTCACGAAATTCTTTCCCCACTGAGAGTAGAGCCAAGCAGTGCGGATAATGATATGCTTGCAGCCCGTAGCCTCGATACTCTTTTCACCCGCCAATTTGGTCTTACCATATACACCAAGCGGATTGGTTTCCCAATCTTCCTTACAAGGAATATTCTTATCGCCTTGGAATACATAGTCGGTACTAACATGAATGAGGGTACCATCTACTTCCTTCATTGCCTGAGCCAAATTGCCAGCCGCAGTATTATTAAGTAAATTGGCTAAATCAAAATCACTCTCAGCCTTATCCACGTTGGTATAAGCTGCACAATTAACGATAACCTGAATATCATTCTCCTTTACGCTGGCACGGATAGCGTCAAGATTAGTGATATCCAATTTCTCATAGCCTTCAGCCACATCGGTGAAGACAAACTTGTGATTGCTTCTTTTGGCGCAAATCTGCATTTCATGACCCAACTGGCCATTAGCGCCTGTTACTAAAATATTCATTGGTCGTTAAATATTACCTTTTAATAAAACTATGTGGCAAAAGTACAGATTATTTCTGAGATTCCCAAAAAATAGCAGAGGAATTTGTATTAATAATATATAAATAAGGTGTAAACCCCAAAAATGGAAAATGAAGAAGACAAAAAAAACCGCCAGAATCTTTCACAAGAGCCTGACGGGTTTAACCTAATACACTAATTTTCTTTTCCCTTAGATAAACTAAAACCTGTTTTTTTTTATTTAAATCAACATACTAAATCAACAAAAGGAATATTTACCTTAGAAGACTTGAAGTGGTAGTATAATAACTACTTTTTTCGTTTGCAAAGATACTACAAAAAATCTACAGTTGTATCCCTAAGTAGCAGAAAAGTAAATGGAATGTAAAAATCCTACATTCCTAACTTGTTTTAAATCAAAAACTTACAAAATTAACCATTTTTATCAAAGTAAATACTATAATACCATTTTTTATTTGTATTTTTGCAACACAAAATCGACAAATAGACTAATTTTATCCTTTTGAGACTACAATTATGTCATTTACAAAACATAAACAGAAGATGAGACTATTACTAATACTTCTTACGCTTATGATGCCACTGCTCGCTCAAAGCAAAACCGACGAGAAAAAGCTCCTGGAGCGTATCGACTACATGATTGATAACGACAAGCATTATCAAGATATCAAGGAAAACGAGCTCAAACATCTGAAACAGCTAGCCTTTGATGCAGAAGATGACAAGACCCGTCTCCTTTTCCTTGACAGCATATACCGTGCCTACAGCGCCTACCGCTACGACTCGGCATACGCTTACATGCAGCGTGGACTGGAGTTGGCAAAGAAGGTCAACGATACCTATTATATAACTCTCAACCAAATTAACCGGGCGTCAGTACTCTCGGTAAGGGGATTCTATGGCAAAGCCGAAGCTCTGCTCGAATCACTCCATCCCGACACGATGCCCTACAAGCTGAAGTTATACTATTACTTTACCTTCGCCTGGATCTATAATTACTGGGAATCATACGCCCAAAACTCTGATTACGCAAAAGAATTCCGCACCCAAAAGAAGCATTACATGGATCTCTTGCTCCAGAATTTCAACGAAGATAAAAGAAACACCGTCTACTACAATTATCTGCTAGGCGAAAGGATCTATCTCAATGAACCTACCAGCAGGAAATCGCTCACACATTTTCTGAAGGCACTGAAAATGTCTCCAGCCAAATCACGCATCCATGCCATGTCGGCATACGGTGTCGCCAGATATTACAAACTTACAGGTAACTTCGATCTCTACGAGAAATATCTCGTGGAAGCATCTGTGAGTGATGGCCTATGCCAGCTCAAGGAAACGGTAGCCCTGCAGAAACTTGCCTACTTTCTTTTTAAAAAGGATGCAAGCAACAGTAAGAGAGCAGCCAAATACATCCAGCACACGATGGAAGACGCCCAGTTCTTCAACAACCGACTGCGCATGATGGAAATTTCCAATATCCTCCCTGTCATCGCTTCTGCCAACCAGCAGGCTGCCGAGAAATCACGTGCCCGTTTCCTCTTCGGCTTCATCGGTGTTAGCGTAGCACTCATCATCATCCTCATTCTCTCCTTCGTCAACAACCGACAGAAGAACAAGCTGAAGAAAAACAAAAAGGAGATAGAAGAGCAGAACGAGAAACAGAAAGAAATGAACGCACAGCTCACCCAGCTGAACCAGCAGCTGATAGAAACCAACATCAAGAGAGAGACCTACATGCGACTCTTCATGGACATCAGTGCGGCATATATCAGAAAAATGTCAAATTACCGCAAACTGGTGAACCGAAAGATCAAGGCTAACCAGACTGCCGACCTGCTGAAAACCCTCAACACCCACAAGATGGAAGAGGAGGAGTCACAGATGTTCTATAACCGCTTCGACAAGGCGTTCATGGAACTGTATCCCGGTTTCGTGACGGAGTTGAACAAGCTCCTGCTGCCAGAATGCCAGCTGGAACTTCCTACTACCCACACCCTGACCACGGAAATCCGTATTTATGCATTGATGCGACTAGGCGTAACCGACAGCCAGGAGATAGCCACCCTGCTGTATTATTCCACCCAGACCATCTACAACTATAAATCGGGCATGAGAGCAAAGGCAAAGAATCGCGAGACTTTTGAGAGCGACATCAACCGTCTCTGCCATATTATATAATTCTGCCATATTATATAATAAGGAGTTAAAGGAGTTAAGACAACAGTCTTTTTGGCGTAGATTTTAAGCAGCAAGACATACGTCTTAACTCCTTTAACTCCTATAATATGCGACTAATCGCGATGGATAACCGTTCCGTTTGCCTGATGCGTAGCAAGAACCAGCACCTCTGCTATCTGCACATGTTCAGGAGCAGAAGCTGCATAGTAAGCCACGTCAGCCACATCATCACCATTCAAAGGAGTGATACCACGATAAACCTGGTCAGCTCGCGCATTATCACCATGGAAACGGACATTAGAGAAATTGGTTTCTACCAATCCAGGTTTCACATTGGTTACACGCACCTTGGTATGTGCCACATCAATACGCAACCCATCAGAGATTGCTTTAACGGCAGCCTTGGTGGCACAATAAACATTGCCTCCGGCGTAAGCAGCATCTCCTGCCACACTACCAATATTGATAATATGACCATGATTACGTTTAATCATGCCAGGCACAATCAGGCGAGTCATGGTAAGAAGTCCCTTGATATTGGTATCAATCATCTGATCCCAATCCTCAAAATCACCTTCATACTCCGGTTCCAGACCACGAGCCAATCCGGCATTATTGATCAGCACATCAATATTGCGCCATGCATCAGGAATATAATCGACAGCCTTCTTTGCTGCCTCACGATTACGGACATCGAAAGCTAAAGCCAAGACTTCAGTGCCTTCTGCCTCTAATTCCTTTTTCAGGATTTCCAACTTGCCAGTATTTCTACCAGTGATAATAAGATTGTAACCACCTCTTGCAAAGCGGCGAGCGCAACCTTCGCCTATTCCGCTTGTTGCACCTGTGATAAGAGCTATTTTATTCATTTGCTTTGAACTTTGATTTTTAAACTTGTTACTTTGAACTTTGAGCTTTGAACTTTGAACTTTGAGCTTTATGATTAGTAAAGCATATGAATTGGCTTTCCCTTCGGCCGCCGAACGTTATTTCTTCACTCTTCGTTCTTCATTCTTCACTTAAAGTATCAGAACCCTCACTTCTGCATTTGCCATTTTCTCTATCTGATTCATCGGGCGTTTGAAATAGACACTCTGAATCGCCTTATTGATGATGCCATGTCCCACTGCCAGAATAGTCTTATCGGGATAAGCAACCTTGAGCCAGGTAAGAAAATTCTGAGCTCTGGACTTCATCCTTTCCAAAGTTTCTATATTATCAGGCCAATCCTTTGGATCCTTAGGCAAGGAAGGAATGAACTTACCCGTAAAGTCACCCCAATCCCGCTCTCTCAGCAATGGAGTGGTAACGATATGAGCATCAAGCTCCTCATCTGTCAGATTACCAGTCAGAGAGAGAGCTTCTATATGAGGACGGGCAATAATCTCACAAGTCTGAATACTGCGATACAGATCACTGGAAACGAAGGCATCAATAGGTTCGTTTACCATCTTCCTGGCAACCTCCCCAGCTTGCTCAATACCTTTCGCATTCAGCTTGCCCGGTGTCTGCCCCTGCATGATCTGAGCAGCATTATCCACGGTCTCACCATGGCGCACAAGATATAACTTTGTCATAGCTTATAGTTTTTGCTTACAAAATTACTCATAATTGGCGAAAATAAGGAATAATTTGCGTTAAATAAATCATAAAAATCATGCTTTCTCGATTTTCTTTCGTATTTTTGCATAAAGATTAATATATAACATTGCAAAATCGTTTTAAAAAAGATAAGTATGAAAGTAGTACACAGTTCTTTGTTTCGTGCCGTCTGTGCCATCATCATTGGTGTTTTACTCATCCAATACCGCGAACAGACAGTCACATGGATTACCATCGCTATCGGTGTGTTGTTTTTCCTTTCAGGAGCCATCTCCCTCATCTCCTACTTCAGCGCTAAGAGAACTGCAGAGAAGATGCAAGGCCAGATGCTTTCTGACGCCAACGGCAAACAGATTATCGGAATCAAGCCCAACTTCCCTATCGTTGGTTTGGGCAGTCTGATTCTCGGCATGATTCTGGCATTGATGCCAAATGTATTCATCGCATGGCTGATGTTTATCCTTTCGGCAATCCTGATCTTGGGTGCCATCACTCAAATGGCAAATCTGGTAACAGCTGCCAAGATGGGGCGTGTGGGCATCATCTACTGGCTTATGCCTTCAGCCCTTCTGCTCTTGGGTATACTGGCAGTCATCAAGCCTTCTGCCTTAGCCTCAGCCCCATTGCTCATCATCGGTTGGGCCATGTTGGTATACGGTGTAGTAGAATGCGCCAATGCCTTCAAGATTTCCAACAACCGACGTAACTGGCAGAGAAAGAACAACCAAAAGAACAACATCGTAGTAGACTCAGATTCTACCAGTACCAAAAACGAAGAAGTTACTTTTATTGAATAGAAAACAAAATAGCCTCACAAGTATCTTCAAACTTGCGAGGCTATTTTTATTATTTTTCTACGAGTCCCTCTACATAGCGACAAAGGATACTAATACCCTTTTCATTCTCACCTCCCTGCGGAATGATGATATCTGCATAACGCTTGGTTGGCTCGATAAACTGCTCGTGCATAGGCTTAAGTACCTTGAGATAACGGTCTACGACCATTGATACCGTTCTACCTCTGTCTATCGTATCACGCTGAATATTACGAATCAAGCGTTCATCAGCATCGGTATCTACAAATACCTTCAGGTCCATCAAACTGCGCAATTTCTTATCTACCAAGGTCATGATACCCTCAATTATCACTACCGGCTTTGGTTCAACATGAATCGTCTCCTGCTCACGGTTACATTTAATATAACTGTAGGTAGGCTGCTCTATAGCCTTGCCTGCACGCAAATCAGCAAGCTGCTGATGCAAGAGTTTCCAGTCGAAAGCCGATGGATGGTCGAAATTAATTTGATGGCGTTCCTCTTCCGTCATATGCGAGGTGTCATTATAATAAGAGTCGAGCGGCACCACTGCTACATAATGCGGCGGCAGCACTTCTACGAGTTTCTTTACTACTGTTGTCTTGCCAGAACCTGTACCTCCAGCAATACCTATCACCGTTACCTTATCTATCTTTTCCATTTTCTATAAGATTTCTTCAAACATTTTGCGATAATACTCAGCCTTTTTCTCCACCGCCATCGGATAAGCCCTGGAACTGGACGGCATGCGGTAAAGCCTAAGCTGACGAGTTCCGACAGTAAACTCAATAAATTCTCCCATTTTAGGAAGCGAACGAATACCAAAGTGGTCAGTAAATACCTTGGTGGCAAGCTGTCCTGCCGTAAGAACCGCCTTACATTCGGGTAATCTGGCAAGCATACCATCCAGATCAGAAGGCTGCACTATTTGCAAGTCTTTATCTGAAGCCGTATTCTTGGTTCGAATCACCTGTTGGGCGGTATCATAGATAGCCACTCCTTTTTCCTTCAGAAAATCCTTGATGGCATCCAGCCTATAAGTCTTATGCTCCACATCTACGAAATGGAATTTATCTCCGAAGTAAATCAGTCCGAATATTCTCCACATGTCGTTCTGGAAGTTAGGATAATACCAGGGCATGCACCATCGCTTCTCTGCGGGTGGAAAGGTACCGAGCATCAGCAACTTGGCATTGCCCGGTAACCATGGTTCAAAAGGATGTTCTTCAACCATTTTATTTTTTCTCCTTCACCAGATATAAAACTACAGGCAAGTGATCGCTGTAACCGTTGAGCCATCTGCCACCCGCTTTGGTACGCAAAGGAGCTCCCTTGTACTGTCCTTCCTGCTGAATCAGATAATCTCTGCGGAATACATGGTGCTTCCAATACTTCAAGCTGCTGTAATCCTTGTTCTTAGAATCCTTATTCAAAAGACTAGGCGAGAGCACAATCTGATCGAAAAGGTTCCAGGAGCCATTATAGAACAAAGTACCCTTACCCTCCTTAGCCAGGATATTATACCATGGATTATACATATCATCAGGACCAACCTCAGAGATTTCTGCCTTTGCTTTCAATACCTTGTGCATACTCTCATTGGTAGGATCATCATTCATATCACCCATCACAAAGACCTTCATCCCAGGATTTAGGCGGAGCAGAGAATCTTTCACAACTTTCGTTTGACGAGCACCACTCTCGCGATAGAACGAACCAGAAAAACGGCTAGGCCAGTGACATACAATGACAGCCACATCATCACCTCCCATTTCACCACGTACGGTAAGGAATCCGCGAGTCATGAAAGCCGAATCCTTTTCCAATTCCTGGACGTAAGGAACCAACTTTACATTCTTGACAGTGAAAAGTGCTGGATTATAAAGTAAAGCACAGTCAATACCACGCTTATCAGGACCCTCAACATGACAGAATTGCATATTACGAGCCTTCAAAGGAGGCTGAGCTGTAAGATCTTTCAAGACGTTGGCATTCTCCACCTCGGCAAGACCAATAAATGCACATCCCACGTTAGGCAGCACATCAGTACCCATATCAGCAAGGGCTCTGGACATATTCTTCAATTTGTTGGTATACTTCATACCATTCCATCCCTTGGCAGGCAAATATTCATAATCATTCTTACCCGCATCATGACAGGTATCAAAGAGATTCTCCTGATTGTAGAATCCAACAGCATATACCTGAAACTGTTTACCACTAGAAGCCTTTGATTTCTTCTGGGCAATAGCACCCAAACTTATAAAAAGTAAGGCTGCCCAAAAAAGCATTTGTTTTCTCATACCACCTATTTAATATTAAAGTTATATACTTTTTACTATGCACACAGCACACAACTGTGCCATTTTGTTGGGCAAAGATAGTACAAAAACCGCAGATTTCCCCATAAAAATGAATATTTTTTCAGAATTCATTCATTTTTAACTAAAAAGACTTTCTTTTTCAAAAAATTATTTGTTACTTTGCAGCATTAAACACAAATTTATAATTATCTTTAGGCAAGAACCTTATAAAGGTACCGTCTATAAGTAATTATTAATTCTTAATAACGATAAACTATGCAAAAGAAAGTAAACTTAGCAACGTTAGCACTCTTTTCCTGTACGCTTGCTATGGCTCAAAATGAAAAAACAGAGCAAAACATAGCACAGGGTCTTGACGAGAATGCTTTTACCTTCTCAGAGGCACAGTTGGGTGAGGACGATGACATGTCTTCGAATGTCACCATCCTCAATTCTACCAGCAACGTTTACGCCAGCAAGGCAGGTTACCTGTTCTCGCCCGTCCGTTTCCGCTATCGTGCCTTCAACCAGAAGTACAATGATGTCTATATTAATGGAACAGCCATGAACGATATGGAGACAGGCCAGTTCAGATTTTCCAATATCGGTGGTTTGAACCGTTTCTCCAGAAATGTAGACTTTTCTTTACCTTTTGAAGCCAACAATTACTCAATGACAGGTATGGCGGGGTCAAACAACTACGATTTCCGTGCAGGAAGCATGCAGGAAGGTCAGTATGCCAGCGTGGCTGCTGCCAACCGCAACTACACACTTCGTGGATTATACACCTATGCCAGCGGTTTCAATGAGAAAGGTTGGGCTATCACTGCCGGATTGACCTATCGCTGGGCAAACCGTGGATATATAGAGGGAACCTTCTACAATGCTCTCTCCTATTTCTTCGGAGTACAGAAGAAATGGATGAACGGTCACTCACTGAGCTTCTCTACATGGGGTAACCCTACCGAAAGAAGCACTCAGGGAGCATCTACAGATGAGGCTTACTGGCTTGCCAACGACTACTATTACAACCCATACTGGGGTTATCAGAACGGGCACAAGAGAAACTCACGCGTAGTGAACGACTTTGCACCTTCTGCTATCGCTACATGGGATTGGGACATCAATGACAAGATGAAGCTCACTACCTCACTGTTTGGCAAATACTCGATGTACAAGAGCACCAAACTCAACTACAACAACGCCGAGAACCCTCAGCCTGACTATTGGAAGAACATGCCATCGGCTAACTTCTACGTATGGGGCGACTTCAAGAACGGTAACAATGCTTATAACTGGGACAGCTGGAACAACGCTGTAAACTACTGGACAGCAAGCAAGGCGAACCGACAGATAGACTGGGACCGCCTCTACTATTCTAACCAGCAGGCTGCAAAGAATGGTCAGGAAACCATGTACTATCTGCAGGCAAAGCATAATGACAACCTCAATGTAAGTTTGTCATCAACCCTGAACACCAAGTTGACCAAGAAGTCTAGCCTGGCTACAGGTCTCATGCTTGGCACCAATAGCAATCGCCATTATCAGACCATGGAGGATATGCTCGGTGGAACCATATTCCACAACATAAACTCTTATGCCATCGGTGATTATCCTATCACAGACCCACGTGTGCAGTATGACCTTAACACAGCAGGTCCAAACAACACTGGTAAACTTGTCTATGAGGGTGATAAATTCGGTTACGACTATCGTATCGATGTAAACAAGGCGAATCTCTGGAGCACCTATACCAGCGAATTCTACCGCATGAAGGCAATGTTGAGTGGCCGTATCGGTTATACCGGCATGAAGCGTCATGGCTATATGCGCAATGGTATGGCAGCCGACAATAGTTACGGCAACAGTGAGACAGCCAATTTCCTGGATGGCGGCATGAAGGGAAGTCTTAATGTAGACTTAGGCAGAGGTCATGCTTTCAGCATTGGCGCTGGCTACGAATGGCGTGCTCCTATGGCTAATACTGCATTTATTGCACCAGAAATCAACAATGATTTCGTAACCAATCTCAAGAATGAGCGCATCTTCAGCTCAGAATTCAGCTACCAGTATCGCAATGCATGGCTGCATGCCAACTTAAGCGGTTACTACAGCCGTCTGGAACATGTTACAGAGTGGCAGAACTTCTACAACGATGATGAGAACTCATTTACATACGTAAGTATGACCGGTCTGAAGAAGGAATACTATGGCTTGGAAGCTGGCTTGAAGTTCAAACTCACTTCATGGCTCGACCTCAAGACCTTGGGAGCTATCAGCGAGGCAAAGAACATCAACAATGTAACTGCCAACTATATGCTTTCCAAGAGTGCTGAGGTTTACACAGACAAGGCTTACGTTCTTGACATGCGAGAGAGCGGCACTCCACTCACAGTGGGAAGCATCGGTCTTAGCACACATCTGAACGGATGGTTCATCGATGTGAATGCCAACTACTATGACCGTATCTACCTCTCTTATTCTCCTAGCTACCGCTACGAGAAAGTGCTGAAGAACCGTCAGTCGGCTCACCAGAAGTATCCAGAGATATTCCCGGCAGTAGTTACAGAAGATGGCAACAGCTGGTTACCAGAGGCAGTAGCACAGGCTAAGGGACATGGCGGTTGGATGGTAGATATGAGCATCGGCAAGAGCGTAAGATTGAAGAAGGGCTCACTCAACTTCAACCTCATGATTACCAACCTCTTCAACAACCAGAAGATGGTTACTGGTGGCTACGAACAGAATTCACGTTCTGGCTATACGCTCACCACAGGCGGAGAGGTCAACAATGTTCGTATTTATCAGTTCTCAAAGAATCCTAAGAAGTATTACGCATTTGGTACCAATGGTATGTTCCAGATAGGATACCGATTCTAAAAACAAAATGACAATGAAAAAGATAAAAATCATAGCAATGACCCTAATGGCAATGACGGGATTGATGCTTGGATCATGTATGGGTGACAGCTACGCTGACCCTGATATGGTTGAGACTATTCCTGCTGCGCCATACGGTAACAACCTGCTTAGGGAGAAAAACGTAGTTTCCATTGCACAGCTCAAGAGCGATTATAAGACTACCATCAATGGTGGTGGCTACAAGCTCATTGATAAACCAATGATGATCAAAGGTTACATCACAGGAAATGACATCAGCGGCAACCTCTATCAGCAGGTAGCACTCCAAGATGAAACAGGTGCTATCCTCGTTGACATAAACGCAGGCGGTTTGCATGGCTATCTTCCTGTAGGACAAGAGATTCTCATCGACCTCAACGGTCTTTACATCGGTGGCTATGGCAAGCAGGCTCAGATTGGTGGCATCTACACCAACCTGAAGACAGGTGCTACATCTGTAGGAAAGATGGATCGCCCTACCTGGCAGAAGCACTTCAAGCTTCTTGATGAAGCTGATGCCAGCAATGTGAAGGCCGAGATTTTTGATCTCACCAAGGCTACTGATGCTACTTACCTTGAAGAGAATGCAGGCAAGCTGATGACCATCAGGAAAGTGAAGTTCAACAGCGCTAACGGCAAAAACGTATGGGCAGCCAACGATGAGACCACCAACCAGACACTCAAGGATGCCATTACCGGTCAATGGATTAGTTCCAATACCGTGGTAGTGAGAACATCGGGTTATGCCCGCTTCGCCAATGCCATCCTGCCAGACGGAGCCTACGACATCACGGGCATCTTTACAAGATATAATAATGTATGGCAGATCATCATCCGCAATACTGACGACCTCTCTCCTTCTGTGCTCTCAATCTTCAAGGAGGCTTTCGATGAAAGCCAGGGCGATTTCACTACAGAAAACATCAAACTTGCAGAAGGCGTAAGCTATGCCTGGAAATGGGCTTCGGCTGCATACGGCATGAAGGCTTCAGGCTATGTAAACGGTGCCAACGTTGAACTCCAGTCACGACTCAAGTCACCTGCCATCAACCTCTCATCCGTAAAGAGCGCAACCCTCAAATTCGACCAGGCCATCAATTTCTCTTCCGACATGACCAAGGAATGCAAGGTTCAGGTTTCTACCAATGGAAAGACATGGACAGATTTGGACGTGAAAGGATATCCTACCAAGAACGGCTGGGACTTTGTTACCTCTACTGCAGATTTAACCAAGTATTGTGGCAAGACCATATACATAGGTTTCCTCTATAGCAGTTCCACATCGGCGGCTCCAACATGGGAAGTCAAGAATTTCATGGTAGATTAACAAAACTCACCTCTATACATTAATATATATAGTAACATCAATAAAAAAGACAACAATATGAAAAAGTATATATTTTCAGTTTTGATGGCGGCAATGGCTGCCTTCACATTCAGCAGTTGTGAGGATGTACCAGAACCTTACACCATGCCAACCAAACCGGAGACTGGCGGCACCACAGAAGGTGTGGCTAAGGGTACCGGTACCGCAGCTGACCCATACAACTGTGTGGCTGTAGCCAATTACTGCAAGACCCTGGAGGCAGGCGTAGAGTCTGACAAGGAGGTCTATATCAAGGGTAAGGTAGTGAGTATCAAGGAGCAGTTCTCTACTAACTTCGGTAATGGTTCCTTCTATATTGCCGATGATGAGACCAGCGAAAAGTTCTACATTTTCCGCTCACTCTATCTGGGCAACAAGAAGTGGACAACCAACGATCCTGAGCTCAAAGAGGGCGACGAGGTTGTTGTATGCGCCAAAGTAATGAACTACATGGGCAATACACCGGAGACCGTAGCCAACAAAACCTATCTGGTTTCCCTGAACGGCAAGACAGCCGATGGCTCAGGCAGTGGCGACATCACAGGCACGGCAAAGGGCGATGGTTCTGCAGCCAACCCATTCAACAGTGTAGCAGCGCAGAAGTACACCGCAGCCCTGGAATCGGGCGTGGTTTCAGACAAGGAGTTCTACATCAAGGGTAAGGTACAGAGCATCAAGGATCAGTTCTCAGCAGCCTTCGGCAACGGATCATTCTATATTGCCGATGATGCCAACAGCACCCAGTTCTATATATTCCGCATCTACTACTTCGGTGGCGAGAAGTGGAAGGAGGGCGATATGACGCTGAAGGAAGGCGATGAGATTGTGGTTTGCGCTAAACTCGTCAACTACATGGGCAACACCCCTGAGACCAACCAGGGCGGTAAGCTCATCTCCGTTAATGGTAAGACCAACGGCGAGGGCGGCGGCACCGTAACTCCTGACCCAGAACCAGATCCAAACCCAGGCGAGGTAGCAACAGGCGAGAATGGTGGTTTCGAGAACTGGACAGACAGCAAGCCTACCAACTGGAACACCAACTCTGCCGGAAACGCAAACCTCACCAAGAGTGAAGATGCCCACAGCGGCAAGTACTCTGTGCAGGTGGCTGGAACTACCAGCGCCAACAAGCGTCTCGGCTACAAAGAAATGAGCATGAAGGCAGGCAAATACACCATCAAGTTCTACGCCAAGGCTGCCACAGAAACGGGTGCATCCGTATGTCCAGGTTATGTTGCCGTAAACGATGGCACCGTAGATTCACAGAACTACAAATATACCAAGCAGTATGTGAACATAACCAACACAGAGTGGACTTTGGTAAAGCAGGAAATCACCATAGAGAAGGATGGAACCTACAGCATCGTCATCATGAATGCAAAGAAGCCAGGTGCAGCCGTCCTCATCGACGACTTCACATTCTCGTTGGGTAGCACAGCGATTATCAAGTAAATGTTGGAGCTAAACCACTAATTCTTAAATATTTCTTAAAAAGAAGGAGAATTATTTGGTAGATTCAAGAAAAAAGTGTAACTTTGCACCCTGAAATTGTCAACAGGCTATAATGGGCATGCCCCGATGAGGGACACGAAATGATGCGAAAGCATCCCCATGACGTCTATTTTTAATAACCAAATAAAATAAAAAAGAAAAAATGAAAAAAGGTATTCATCCAGAGAACTATCGTCCTGTAGTATTTAAGGATATGTCTAATGGCGATATGTTCCTCTCACAGTCTACATGCAAGACAAACGACACAGTAGAATTCGAGGGCGAAACTTATCCAGTTGTAAAGATTGAAATCTCTAGCACTTCTCACCCATTCTATACAGGTAAGAGTAAGCTCGTTGATACAGCTGGTCGCGTAGACCGCTTCATGAACCGTTACGGTAAGTTGAAGAAGTAATATATATACCTTTTTCATAAGGATATATTATTATCGAAAGATACAAAGTGCGTTCCAACGTAGTTGCATATACGTAGGAATGCACTTTTTCTCTTCTTATACATACAGGAAATCACTTTTTAACTTCTTATTTACTAGAAAGTAATCTCCTATTATTATAAAGAAAGTAATCTATAACTTAAAACATTTACGAGAAATGAAGCATACTAAGTTACTTATTCTCTCGCTTATCACAGCGATGACATTCTCGGCATGCGGTACAGACGACTCCCTACAGTTTAACTTCCCTGATAAGGAGAATAACGGTGGAGGAAATACTGGCGGTGATAATTCTGGCGGTTCTACTGACAAGAACAACAGTAATAAAAATATGGTAAAAGCCAATATGCCGCAAGTGTTAAAGAACGCTCTCGGTGGACTTGAGTTCCCTAAACTCAAGGATAACGGAACAAGCTATGCCATTGTTCACATGGATGGAGACGTTGTAAACTTCTCTACCGAATGGGATGACGACATGAAGAGCCAGCGCTGGAGCTGCTACACCTTCAACACCTCAAACACGGCATCTAACGTAGATAGATGGAAACCTGCTCAGGGCGAACGTCAGTATCCATGGGATACAGATTTAAAAGCACAGTGGGGAATCACGGATTTCACAGAGGATCCTACTCCTACCAAACAAGGCTTCGACCATGGACATATCTGCCCTTCTGCCGACCGTAAGCTGAACCTTACCCAGCAGAAGCAGACTTTCTTCATGACCAACATGCAGCCACAGTATAGCAACTTCAATCAGAAGGGTACCTGGTATAAAATGGAAGAAGAACTTCGCAAGCTAGCTCCTAAAATTGATACCGACACTCTTTTTATCGTAAAGGGTGGCACTATTGATGCTGTTGGTAGCGAAAGTAACCTCATCGGATGGAAAAAACAAGGTGCATCCAGCGACGTAAAGTTACCAGGCTACATCCCTGTGCCAAAATATTTCTTCGTTGCAGTACTGAAAAAAGAATTCAATACAAAAACTCAGAGTTACGGCTATAGCGCCTTCGGTTATTGGTTTAAACATGAAAACAAGAGTTTCGATTCCCAAAACGACAAGTTAGGCAATTATGTAGTTAACATCAAAACCCTGGAGGAGCAAACAGGCATCGACTTTTTCTGCAATTTGCCTGATGACATAGAGAAGCAGGTTGAAGAAATGGACGTACAAGCTATAAAGAATATCTGGGGATTTAAGTAAGGGCAAGGAATGTATTGTCTCTTAACTTCAGAACGACCGTAGGGAGTAATAACTTCTTTGATTTCAATTAATTCCCCTCTTATTCGAAGTTGGGTGAAGGGTAGCCGATGGCTTACACTGAGTTGTTACTCTATAGGGGGTGCTGAGTAGTTACAGAAGATGATTAAGAAGTAAAGAAGTATTAAAGGAAAAGATACCAGATGGGGCTTTTCTTTACATCCATAAACTAATAAAACCGCTCCTTCAGCGAGAATACTGAGGGAGCGGTTTCTTTTTAATAACGAATGAACTTTCAAGAGAAAGTTGTATATATAGTACTAAAAACAAGCATCATTTTCTATCTCTTCGGCAACCCCTTGACAGTTCCCTTAATTGGAGTACGACCGGTTCCCTTACCAAATGAAGAACCTGTAGAAGTACTGCTTCTGGAAACCCTAGCACCATTCGCAGAGTTACGTTCCAGATCGATATACATAATATCGCCCTTTGCCATACCGGTACCTATCATATAACCAAAGAATGTATCATATCTCTTACCTTGCTCTGCTCCCAAATGGAAACCGTATTGGCTGGCGTTGGCATCCATGACATAAGTAGCACCAGAAGCATACTTGATGTAAATATCTCCATTATTATCAATATACCAAGAGAACTTCAAGGTCTGCTGGTCATCGCTTCCATCTGTAGCATAGTCTATCTCTATGCCATTTCCACTGAGCGAGTTGCGGTTATTCTTATCCTGATAGAATATCATATTGGCTTCAAACTGGTAGTTATTTCTAGAATTACCATCGGATGCCAACTCAGAAAGCTGGACATTTCCATACCAATCACCTACCAAAGTCTGAGCTTCATCAAGCAACCATTGGGTTTGCGACCCCTGTGCACCTTGGTTCCAGTCCCCCTGGTCCCATCCCCAGCCACCATGATTATAGTCATCATACCAGTAATAATCATCATGCCAAGAATCATCCCATGGATCATCGTCACAAGCAGTAAAAGTGAATGAAGTGACAGCTACAGCCATCAACATCAAAAGTTTCTTCATCTTTTTCATCGTCTTATATCCTTTCTTCTTTTTATAATTCAACAAACTATATTAGCTACTAAGTATCAATCTATCAAAAAGACACCTTCTGTAGAACTTGGTGCAAAGATAAAGCATTTTTTACACCATTCAAAAGGAAAAAGGGAAGTTTTTAGGGGAATTTCCCTATGATAAAGGAAATTTTCCCTATCTCAACAAAAAATCCACCATTTTTCTTCCAATTTACGATTATTTTTGTTACCTTTGTGTCGAATTAATTAATAAAAATACATGCCAACAAGACAAATAATTATGATAAAAAAACATCTATATATAACACTCCTGGGACTGTTTTCGGCTATCACAGCCATAGCTACCCCCTATTGTGACATCCGAAAGTTTTCCATAGCTGACGGACTTGCAGCAAATACTATTTCTGATATAAAACAAGGAAAAGACAAGCTGATGTGGTTTGCCACATGGAACGGCTTGTCTTATTATGACGGATATAGCTTCCATACTTTCCGCAATGAACCAGACGGCGTAAGTGTTCTGTCAACCAACCGCATATTGAACATACAGCCAACTGCGGCAAACAACGTATGGTGTATAACCCAAGACCGCAAACTTTATCTCTATGACACCCATCTCTGCCAGTTTTTAAAAACCAGCAATCAGATTAATGAGAAATTCAAGGTTGATTTCAGGGCAGACAATTTCTATGATATTAATGGAGGGAACACCTGGGTTACATCCGCCAATGCCGATTATCTGCTACGCACCAATGATACAAATGTACTCGATTTTGAATTGATACATGTAGGTCAAAAAGGATTGAAAAGCGGTAAAGTTTACTTTATCTATGGCGACAAGAAACACAGAGAGTGGATCCTTACAGATAAGGGTACAACCATCTATGGCAAGAAATTCAGTACTAACGTACCTTATAAGTGGATTAGAGAAGTAGGAGAATATGTCTTCCTGGCTACAGAGAACGGAAAGGTTATCGTTGTAGATGAAAAAAATCGAGCTACCAATGTTCCCCTTCCTGAAGGTATAACCCACATCAACGAATTAAAGAATACGGGTTATCAGCTTCTTCTTGCCACCAATCTTGGCGTAGTCATCTATAATCCGAGAACTTTCAAATCAGAAATCATCAATATACAAAGTCCTTCACAGCCTCTAGCAGAAGTGAAGAAACTATATGTAGATGATTATGGAATGGTTTGGACGTTCACTAACGGCATGGGTGTAACCCTTGTTAATCCTAAAACATCCGAGAAGCGATGGCTTTTCGCAGACCAACCGGATCCTGTAGACCGCACATCCAGCTCGAAACTCTTCATCACTCAGGATGAGAATCATACTGTATGGGTGGTACCTAACCAAGGTACCTTCAGTTATTACGACCGCAAGACAGGACAACTTGTGCCATACCTGCTGCGCAGTAACTCATCAGGCAATTACCGAATCCCTATGATTGAGAAATTCTGTCTCACAGACCAGGCAGTACTTTGGATAACAGGAATTCATGACCTCACATTGATTGGCTTCAAGAACCACCAATATACCCTCAACAAACTAAACAAAGGAGAGTCGGAGGTTCGTGCCATTACAGCCTTAGCCAACGGTAACCAGCTATATGGTCACAAGAACGGCTGCATCATGGTGGCCGATGTACATCATAACAAATTAGGATATTTTACCCCAAGCGGCAACATTACAAGCGAGCAGGTTCCCTTCTCGCCTGCGGGTATCTATTGCCTGTTCACAGATAACAACAACCGTCTTTGGATTGGTACTCATGGCGATGGACTCTACCTATTCACCGGAGGCAAGTATTACCATTTCCTCAACGATCCGAACAATCCGGCTTCACTTCCAAGCAATAATATCTACGATGTGAAGTCAGACCGTCAGGGCCGCATTTGGATAGCGACATACGGTGGTGGAATCGCTCTTGCAAACATTCAGGAAGACAACAGCATCCACTTTACAAGCTTCAAGAACGGTCTCGCTTGGGATAAGCATCTCTTCCATAAGACACGCCGTATCACCTGTACCAATGATGGTGTCATATTAGTAGGAACTACAGATGGTCTTGTTACCTTCAGCGACAACTTCAAGGACCCAAGAAAGATAAAATTCTATAAGACGACTTTTATAGAAAACGATTCAACCAGCCTTGAGGCCAATGACGTAAACTTCATGTTAGAGCACTCTAGCGGAAAGATATTCATCAGTGAGTTTGGTGGTGTTTTCGAACAGATAAGAAGCACTAATCTGCTGCAAGACAACCTCAAGGTATCTTATATGAAGAATTATTCCCTCAACGAGGGACTGGTTCAAAGTATGATAGAAGATAACCAAGGCTATATTTGGATAATAAGAGAATCCAGTATTGATAAGTTTGATGCAAAAACCGGGCAGATAGCAGCATTCGGTCCCAACGACTTCGACTACAATATGTCGTTTACCGAGGCACGCCCTTATCATGACCCTGCAACCAACAACATCACAGTAGGAACTCTAATGGGTGCACTTACCTTCAATCCAGGAACATTGAAGAAGAGCACCTATCAGCCACGTATCATCTTTACGACACTCCACTATAATGGAGAACCAGAACAGCACCCAATCCTGCACAGCGAAAAGGTAGTAATCCCAGCCAATAAGCGAAACCTGACTATCAGTTTTGCTTCATTAGACTATACCCGCAAATACCAGACCAAATATCTATATCGCCTGGATGGATTCACCCCTGAAGGCGAATGGATTAGCAATGGAAGCAGCAACATCATCGGTTTCAACCATATCAGACACGGCAAATACATCCTCAAGGTAAAGGCGACCAACTCGCATGGTATCTGGAGTAAATACATTGCAGAACTACCTATTGAGGTACGTCCTACTTTCTGGGAAAGCATTTGGGGAAGAATTGCACTTATGCTTATTCTCATGGCTATTGTCGGTGCTATTTTCTATACATACAACCAGCGTCAACGTGAGAATTTGAGCCATGACATCAGTGTGATGAAAAATGAATTTTTCAGCGATGCCTCTCACCGTCTCCGTACCCCTCTTACGCTCATCGGAGGCCCAGTATCTCAAGTACTTGCCAATGAGCCCGGTCTTACCAAGCAGAGCCGCGAGCTGCTGCAGATAGTAGAACGCAATGCAAAGGAAATGCTGGAAATGATCAACAAGATGCTGAAATTTGACAACAACAGCAATTTCTACGTCAATGGCGGATTCGATGAGGTCAATCCTAACGATGAGCAGGAAAACGAATTGTTAGAAGGTCAGATTGATGACCAGAACGTACTGCGCTATCTTGAAGAAAAACAGAAAGAACAGCAGATAGAAGAAAATCGTATAGAAGAGCATCAGATAGAAAAAGGAGACATGCAGAAGGAAATAACCATCCTGGTGGTAGAAGACAACAATGACCTTCGCAAGTACCTTTATACTATATTGAACGATTCTTATAATGTATTACTTGCCGAAAATGGCAAGGCTGGTTTGGTAGTTGCACGAAAGAATACTCCAGACTTCATCCTGACCGACGTAACCATGCCAGTAATGGACGGTATCACGATGATACATCATCTGAAGCAAGACTTAGCACTCAAAAACATACCTATTGTGGTGCTATCAGCAAAAGCCAGTGCAGAAGACCAGCTGAAGGGATTTGAGGAAGGTATTGATGGTTATCTCACCAAACCATTCTCTGTCAATTATCTGCTAGGCCGTATTGAGGCGGTTCTCAACAAGCGTCGTGCCATCCAAACCGACGTTTTGCAGAGACTGAAAGCCGCAGGCGACCAAGACGCTATTGCTGCCCTACGCATTCTTCCTACATCGGCAAACAAGGAACAGGCTACAGCTCCAGTCAATGCGGAAGAAGTAAAGGAAAGAGACAAGGCATTCATGTCGGTACAAATCAATGATGCACTGATTGAGAATATTCTAAACTATGTATTAGATAATATCAGTTCACCAGAAATGAAGATTGACGACATCGCAGATGCCATGGGCATGAGTCGCAGCGTTCTCTATAACCGCATCAAAACGTCTGTAGGCATGACTCCTGTAGACTTTGTGCGCCATATCCGCATTATGAAAGCATCAGAATTATTACGAGATACAGATGATACACTCACAGCCATCGCATTCAATCTGGGCTTCAGCGATCCAAAATACTTCTCGAAAGTATTCAAGAAAGAAATGGGCGTGGTTCCAACTGAATATCGGGAACGAACACGAAAAGTATGAGGATACGTGTGAAAAGACAATAAAGAAGTACTGCGTAGGGTGTAAAAAGACAACAAAAGCATACTTTTCTTCGATATTTTACATTTTTTAAACTTATTAAAAGAAAAAAGTGAGAAAAAATGATGCAATTTCAAGAAAAAGTATTACCTTTGCAGCAAGTTCTTAGAAAAGTTAAATGATAGATTAATCAAAACTTTCTTCGACTACAAATTTTAGAGTGGAAGAAAGTTGGAAGTATTCCGGGGATTGTGAAATTCCCGGACTTTTTTTTCTCTTTTTCCAAGAGAATCTCTCTCTATTCAACAATCTTCCAGCATATTCCCCAACATTTTAGATAAATTATGTAAACTTATTATTCTGTCTAAAAGAAAAATAGTATCTTTGCACTCGTAACGTAAATACAAATCGTATTACAAGCAAATTAGATACATAAAATATAAAAAAAATGAGAACTGTTTACGAATTCTCTGTCAAGGACAGAAAGGGAAAGGATGTTTCCCTCAAAGAGTACGCTAACGAGGTATTACTCATCGTCAACACAGCCACCAAGTGTGGGTTTACACCTCAGTATGAGGAATTAGAAAAGCTCTATGAAACATATCACTCACAAGGTTTCGAAATTCTCGATTTCCCTTGCAACCAGTTTGGTCAGCAAGCACCGGGAACCGATGAAAGCATCCATCAATTCTGTAAACTTACATACGGTACAGAATTTCAAAGATATAAGAAGATAAAAGTGAATGGTGATGACGCTGCTCCTCTCTTCAAATTCCTGAAGGAAGTTAAGGGATTTGCAGGCTGGGATGAATCACATCCTCTTTATCCTGTACTTGACAAGATGTTGAGCGAGGCTGATCCTAACTACAAGGAGAGTGCCGACATCAAGTGGAACTTCACCAAGTTCCTCATCAACAAAAAGGGACAGGTAGTAGCACGTTTTGAACCTACAACAAGTTTTGACGTAATTGCCAAAGCCATTGAGGAATGGCTCAAAGCTTAAACAACAGTTGAGCACCGCATGCACATCACCTGTTGTGCGAGCGCATAGCAGCTGATATGCAAGCGCACAACAGCTGTTGTGCGGCTAGAGATACTAAATATCTCAAGGATGTATACTGTCGTTTCCAAAAACATATCAATAATATACCCAAAACAAGAGGGTGCATCATAAAATTATGTTGCACCCTCTTTGTTGTATTTATATGATGGAATCCATTAATTCCAAAATAACAATCCGTTCATTAATCCACCTTTGGCACTGTAGAAAGGAACTTATTGATTTCCTCATCACTTACCCTATAATCATGCAAATCACCATTGAGATAGCTCTCGTATGAAGGCATATCAATAAGACCATGACCAGAGAGACAGAAGAGAATAACCTTCTCCTTACCTTCTTCCTTTGCCTTCATGGCCTCACGTACAGTAGCTGCAATAGCATGACAACTTTCAGGAGCAGGGATAATACCCTCGGTACGTGCAAAGAGCATACCAGCCTTGAACGACTCCAACTGAGGGATATCTACACCGTGCATATAACCATCCTTGATAAGCTGTGAGATAATCATACCTGCACCATGATAACGAAGACCACCAGCATGGATATTGGCAGGCTTGAAGTCATGTCCCAAAGTGTACATTGGCAACAATGGAGTATAACCTGCCTCATCACCAAAGTCGTACTCAAACTTACCGCGGGTCAACTTAGGACAGCTATCTGGCTCTGCAGCGATAAATTCAGTATGCTTCTCACCGCTCAAGTTATGGCGCATAAATGGGAAGGCAAGACCACCAAAGTTGCTACCACCACCGAAACAAGCAATAATGGTATCAGGATACTCACCAGCCATCTGCATCTGCTTCTCTGCTTCAAGACCAATTACAGTCTGATGAAGAGCCACATGATTGAGTACAGAACCCAAAGTATACTTACATCCCGGAGTTGTTGTAGCCAACTCTACTGCCTCACTGATAGCAGTACCGAGAGAACCAGGATGATGAGGATCGCGAGTAATAATGTTCTTACCCGCACGAGTACTCATGGAAGGAGAACCCTCTACAGTGGCTCCGAAGGTACGCATGATGCTGGAGCGATAAGGCTTCTGCTGCATAGTAATTTTAACCTGATATACAGCAGCCTCCAGTCCGTATAATTTAGCAGCATACGAAAGAGCAGCGCCCCACTGACCAGCACCGGTCTCTGTGGTAACATTAGAATCACCCTCTTGCTTGCAATAATAGCACTGTGGAATGGCAGAATTGATTTTGTGAGAACCCAATGGGTTAGTACTCTCGTTCTTGAAGTAGATGTGAGCCGGAGTACCCAAGGCCTCTTCAAGAGCATAAGCTCTCACCAAAGGAGTTGAGCGATAATAAGTATACTTCTCTCTTACGTCTTCTGGAATATCAATCCAAGCATGTTCTACATCGAGCTCCTGCTTAGAACACTCCTTATTAAAAATGTGAGACAAGTCGTCAGCATTGAGCGGCTTGTGAGTCTGTGGATTCAATGGTGGCAATGGCTTGTTAGGCATGTCTGCCTGAATGTTGTACCACTGAGTAGGAATATCCTGCTCTTGCAGTAAATACTTTTTCTGTCTCATAATATTATGTTTAAATTATTAGAAAATTCGCTTTCATTTTGTTTTTCCAGAAAAGATTTTGCTTTCCAAATGAAACATTATCTATTATTCCACGACAAAAGTACAAATAATATTTCAATTAAGAAAAAAATTACTCATCTTTTTCTCTTCTATTTTCTATTTTTATCTTAAAATGACGGCAATATATCTAGAAAAGCAATAAATTCTATTCAAAATATAACAATAAAACATTTTTTACTCCTATAAAATCAAATATTACCCCTATGTTTTAAGATAAATTACTATCTTTGCAACAGTTAAAACAAACAGGCGTTGTGAAACGCCATTCATCATCTTTTACTTATACATAAAGAAAAAACAATGAAAGCAGATAGGGGTATCTAATCTTTCATTGTTTTTTCATTTTATATACCATCCAAGGTAACGAGGTATATGAGTTTTTCCTTATTTCAATTCCAAGGATGAAATTTTCCGCAATAGCTCTACAGCTTGTTCTACGCTTGTTACATCCTTAATGCGCAGATAACGCTTGTTATTTTTCTCCTTCAATGCGCACTCCCGAACATGGGTTGTAACATAATTAATCACACGAGAGAACATTTGGCTCTTATAAAAAGGACTGTTAACATTGCTCACAAATTGCATCTGCATACTTCCTGTCTTGAGCATTATCTTCTCTGCTCCCAAACGCTTTCCAAGACGACGAAGAGTTACAACATGCATCAATTCTTCGCCTTCTTTCGGAACCGGACCAAAGCGGTCTATCAAACGCTGTCGGTAAGCCTTCAACTCATCATCACTCTGCAGATGATCTAACTCACGATACAGAAGCATACGTTCGCTGCTGCCCGGTACATAGGTATCAGGGAAATAGGTCTCCAAGTCACTTTCTATCGCACAGTCGTCTACAAAATCATCTCCTGTAAATTGCTCACCAGCCTCTATTTCCTGCTGATAGAGGTCAGAGAACTCTTCGTTCTTCAATTCTGTTACAGCCTGCGAAAGAATCTTCTGATAGGTTTCATAACCCAGATCTTCCATAAATCCACTCTGTTCCGAACCCAACAGATTACCTGCACCACGAATATCCAGATCCTGCATAGCCAGATTAAAACCACTTCCCAGCTCACTAAAAGTTTCCAGCGCCTCCAGTCTGCGACGTGCCTCTGGAGTAAGCGCACTCTTTGGAGGAGCAATAAGATAGCAAAATGCCTTTTTATTGCTACGTCCTACACGACCACGCATCTGATGCAAATCACTCAGTCCGAACTTATGAGCATCTTCTATGATGATAGTATTGGCATTACCCACATCTATTCCGTTTTCTACAATAGTAGTAGAAAGCAATACGTCATAATCATAATTGATGAATCCCATTATAACTTTCTCCAATTGCTCTGGTGCCATCTGACCATGGCCGATGACCACACGACAATCTGGAATATGTTTCTCCAGGAAGAGTTTCAGTTCCTCCAACTTGGATATACGATTGCAAACGAAATATACCTGTCCATTACGGCTCATTTCAAAGTTGACTGCATCAATAATCGCCTCACGGTTAAAAGTAATCAACTCGGTATGGATAGGATAACGGTTAGGTGGCGGTGTACGCATGATACTCATATCACGCGCTCCCATCAGCGAGAACTGCAAGGTACGAGGTATTGGAGTAGCACTCATGGTCAACGTATCAACATTCACCTTGAGCTGGCGCAGCTTTTCTTTGGTTGAAACACCAAACTTCTGCTCTTCGTCAATGATCAGCAGACCCAAGTCGTGCCATTTCACCGTTTTGGAAATCAATTTATGGGTTCCTACAAGTATATCTATCTTGCCTGCCTTCAAATCTTCGATAATCAGTCTGGTATCCTTGGCAGAACGGGCACGAGAGAGGTAATCTACACGTACCGGAAGACCTTCCAATCGACTTTTAAAGGTTTGGTAATGCTGATAAGCCAACACGGTGGTAGGCACCAGTACAGCCACCTGCTTACTGTCGCAAGCCGCCTTAAAAGCTGCTCGTATGGCAACCTCCGTCTTTCCGAAGCCAACATCGCCACAAACCAGACGATCCATAGGTCTGCCACTCTCCATGTCTTTCTTCACCTCAGCTGTAGCCTTTCCCTGATCGGGGGTATCCTCATAAAGGAAAGACGCTTCCAATTCATGCTGTAGATAACTGTCGGCACTATAGGCAAAGCCCTTTTCTCTCCTGCGCTGCGCATAGAGCTTTATCAGATCTCGGGCTATATCCTTAATCTTCTTCTTTGCCTTTTCCTTCAGTCTGTCCCAGGCACCAGTACCCAGCGTAGACAGACGAGGCGGTTCACCCGTATCACTTCTACGATACTTGCTTATCTTATAAAGCGAATGGATTGAGACATCCACCTTATCATTATTCTTATAGATAATGCGGATTACTTCCTGATAGCTATTACCAGTAGGAACACGTACCAGTCCGCCAAACTTACCGATGCCAAAGTCCACATGCACGATAAAATCCCCCGGTTCCATTTCCTGCAGTTCCTTCATGGTAAGTGCCATCTTTCCTGCCCTTGCCTTATCCGAACGGAGGTTATACTTATGGAATCGGTCGAAAATCTGATGATCGGTAAAGAAACAGCATTTCTTGTCGTGATCGATAAAGCCCTCGTGGATAGCCTTGTCCACAGATGTAAAACTGATGTTGTATCGCTTCAGTTCCTCACTGCTGAAGATATCCTTGAGTCGCTGTTGCTGTTTCTGGCTATCAGCTAATATAAATAAGGTGTACCCCTGAAGCTGATAATCCTCCAATGTCTTGGTCAAAAGTTCAAAATTCTTATGAAAGAGCGGCTGTGGTGCAATCTGAAAGCTGATAGAAGAATCAGCACTACCGGATAACACTACTCTTTGGTGCTCAACCACTCCTTTCTGGAATTCCAGAGGAGTTACGAGATTGAATTCCTTCTTCATCTCATGCATGATTTTCTCAGCTTCCATCTCGTTGGCTCCCTCTAGCCGTTCCTGCATGATTTGGGCAGAGAAGCCATCCTCATAGATCTTTTCGATACTGTCATGCACAAAAGTATAATCCTTCATCACCACAAGAGCATCAGAAGGAAGGAAACTGAGAAAAGACTGTTTTACAGACTGAACACTCGCCAACTCCGGCACAATCTCAATACGCTCCCGCTTGTCTTTAGACAACTGATTTTCAACATCGAACGTACGGATGGTGTCTATTTCATCTCCGAAGAAGTCTACACGGAATGGATATTCGCAACTGTACGAATAGACATCGAGGATACTACCACGAACGGCAAACTGACCCGGTTCATAGACATAATCGGTCTCTACGAGTTCGAAATCACGCAAGGTATGAACCACGTCTGTAAGCGAGACCTGCTGCCCTACCTGCAATCTAAGGATACGATCATCAAGCTGCTGCTTACCAACTACCATTTCCGCAAGTGCTGCAGGATAAGAAACGATATAAATACCGCCAGAAGCAGAAGATGATTCCGATGACAATCTGGCAAGAACTTCTGTTCGCAGGATTTCGCTAGCCGCATCCCGCTGTCCATACTTGATGGCACGGCGATAGCTGGATGGAAAGAAGAACGCATTTTCCTGCCCCATCATCTGCGTAAGATCGTGATAAAAATAGCCGGCTTCATCTGCATCATTGAGCACAAACAGTACGGTTCGATCCATCTTTTCCTGCAAAGGAGCAAAAAACATAGGGACCGACGAACACAATAAGCCCTGGAGAAAAACCGAACGAACCGACTTTTCTTCCAATAAACTCAAAAAGGCATTCGCCTGTGGCGAACGCCCATATAATTGTTCTATTTCCTGAATAGTCATTACTTCTTTGGATATTTCTTGAACCAGCCATCCAGTCTGAGTCGCATCACTCCGAAGAAAGCCTCACCAAAGATACCGCCATTCATCTTGCTAACGCCCTCACGGCGATTAACGAAGATTACTGGCACTTCCTTAATTTTGAAGCCAATCTTATGAGAAGTAAACTTCATCTCTATCTGGAAAGCATAGCCCTTAAAACGGATTTTATCTAAATCTATCGTTTCCAACACCTTACGACGATAGCAAACGAATCCGGCTGTAGTATCATGTACTTTGAATCCTGTAACAATACGCACATACTTAGAAGCAAAATAGCTCATTAGAACACGTCCGATAGGCCAGTTTACTACATTCACACCCGATACGTAGCGTGAACCCACAGCCACATCATATCCCTCATCGTGGGTAGCAGCATAAAGGCGAGGCAAGTCGTTAGGGTCGTGACTGAAATCAGCATCCATTTCGAAAATAAAGTCATAGCCCTGCTGCAACGACCATTTGAAGCCCATGATATAGGCTGTGCCCAATCCCAGCTTACCTGATCTTTCCAGGATATGTAATCTATCCCCAAACTCATTTTCAATCAATGATTTAACGATAGCAGCAGTACCATCAGGACTTCCGTCATCTATCACCAGAATATCAAACTTCTTCTCCAAGCCGAATACGGCACGGATGATTTTCTCTATATTTTCCTTCTCATTATAGGTAGGAATAATTACAATACTATCACTTTTCATATCTTGTTCATTGTTAGTTATCTTATTGGTCGGGATTCTCCACAAATCCCTGATATTCCTTTTCCAGTCCCGCCATGATGACATCATAGCTCTTGGTCATCTGGTTCTTGATATTCTCCGGGCCCTTACCGATAGGAGCGATAGGCTCATGAATGGTAAGACGGAGAGGATGCCAGAATACCCACGACATATCCTTCATTCGAGGCTTCACATCAAAACTACCATTAATAGTAAGTGGGCAAACAGGCAACTGCAACTCATCAGCAAGCATGAAGGCACCACGACGGAATACACCCATGTGACCGGTAAAGGTACGGGCACCCTCAGGAAATACCACCAGCGACATACCTTCCTTGAGCACCTCACGGGCACGATCGTAAGAAGCACGAATCTTGGATGGACCGCTCTTATCAACAAAGATATGGTGAGCATATTCACAAGCTACACCTACCAAAGGAATCTTACGGATGCCTTTCTTCATCATCCATTTGAAATTACGCCCCAAGAAACCATATATCAGGAATATGTCGAATGCACCCTGATGATTAGCTACAAACACATAACTCTGATTCTTCTTGAGATGCTCTTTACCCTCTACCTTTACCGGCAGAAGGAGAAGACGTATCCAGAGCTGCGACCAGATTTTTCCTGGATAATAGCCCCAGAAGTGTCCGTTGCCCAACATACAGCCTATCACGGTTGTCAAACTGGTTATAATACTGGCTACCACAAGTATCGGCAGACAGATGAGCAATTGATATAATCGATATATGTACTTCATTTTACTTTGAATTTTGAACTTTGAATTTTGAACTTTATGATTAGCAGATGCTGCTATTTATTCTACGGTAAGAAATCATTTATTTACAGCGCAGCGTGATGACAGCAATTTCAGCTGTAGCTCCCACTCGTATTGGAACAGTACCGCCTAAGCCCGATGTGGTATAGAGTTGGCAACCCTCACGCTCATACAGCCCATAATCAAATGGGGTAAACATTGAAGGACGTAATCCCAAAACCGAAACCTGTCCAGCATGAGTATGACCGCTGAGCGTAAGTTGCGGAGCCACCTTCACCGAATCGTTTCCAGCAATGGCAGATGGCAAAGTCTTGCTCCACTGCTTCGGCATATGCTGCAACATCATGACAAACGATCCAGGCTTGATACCATAGAGTGCCTTTCCAATATCAGAGCGGTAAGGCTTTTCATAGTTCTCGGTACCAGCCACATAGATAGAGTCGTTGCCTCTGTGTATCACGATATGCTCATTATTAAGCAGTCGCCAGCCCATATTCTTTTCTGCCTGTCTTACTTCAGCCTCTATTTTTTCCATTTCAGCCTTGTCATCCTCATCGATGTTGAGATACCAGGTATAATCATGATTGCCCAATACACTCAGAACACCATCTTTAGCCTTCAGACTCTGCATCAGTTTGATATAAGGCTTCAGTTCTGACGGTTGCACATTCTGCAAATCACCAGTAAAGCATATCAGGTCGGCATGCTGAGCATTGATGCTGTCTACATCCCGCTGAGGCAACCCCCGACGCCAGCCGTAGTACGAACCAAGATGAATATCACTGAAATGCACGATACGATACCCATCAAACTTCTTTGGCAAATCTGGTACATACACCGTAAGCTGCTTTACTTTCATCCTTGGAAAGCCCAAGGTAAAGCCATAGATGAACGTAAAAAACGCACACACCGCCAGTACCAATCCTACGAGTTTCCCCCAGTTTCTGCCTTGATTGCCGGGACGGAATCCAAATCTGCCCAACTTACCACTTTTAGCGATACACATGCACAGCCAGCCGATAAAGCTGCAGAAGGCAAAGACAAATTGGGGCACTGCAAATATCGCCATCACTCCAAACCAGATATCAATCAGTACAGGGTTGTCGGGAAGGAATTTACGCTCCAAAGCGAGAAAGCCGCTATACCCGATGACTCCTATTGCCGGCAACCACCACAAAAGACGTAACCACCGTCTGGATAAATGGCAAAAAGACTTGCCTAGACTGCCCTTCCTCCTATTCAAGAAGAGGTATTGCTTCCCTATCCACCAATATGGCAGAATGGTCAGGATGATAACGGGCACTAATATTCTAGCTACCATTTTTGTTTTCTTACTATATTTTGTGAGACATCTTTTTATCTATTACGCAGGAGAAGCCTGAAGATAGTTTAAAGACAAATATCCTATGAATCATATGCCCATAAAACTATCGCTTCAGTAAACTCGACTGCAGAAATCTTCTCATCAACTCTACAGGTACACCTCTACGATGTGCATAGTCGCGTAACTGGTCCTCTCCTATCTTACCCAATTCGAAGTATTGAGCCTTGGGATGTGCAAACATCAAGCCCGACACACTGGAATGGGGTGTCATCATACCCGTTTCCGTCAGTCGTATACCTACTTGCTTCATATCTAGCAGTTGGTCGATGATGAAATTGAAGCTCGTATCAGGTAGCGACGGATAGCCGATAGCAGGACGGATGCCCTGATATTCTTCACGATGCAGTTGTTGGGGAGTCAGATGTTCATCAGGTGCATATCCCCAATAAGTCTTGCGTGTCTGCTCATGCAGCAGTTCTGCCGTAGCCTCAGCCAACCGGTCGCAAAGCAACTGTGCCATCATTCCCAGATATTCATGATTGCGATAAGCATCCAAGATAGAAGCATCTACCGTACAGCAGAATACCCCTAATTTTCTTGCGATGTCTTGCTGCAGCATCTTTTCCGTCTTCGTTTCAGCGCCCGAAACCTGCAGACTACGAGGGCGGATGAAATCAGCCAGGCAGAGATTAGGAGCTCCTGGAGCAGATGGATGCTGCTGCCGGAGCAACGGCAATCGGACCTGCTTCTTTTCTGCATCAGCACATCCATTCAACTCATCAGAATTTCCTGTCTCAACGATGATGTCGTCACCCTCGCTATAGGCATCTAGGACTTTCAAAAGTGCGTGGGTATGATATTTACCTTCCCACGAGCTGAGCATTTCCTCAGCCTCCTGACGCATTTTCTGTTTTACCTCTTCCTTCTTTCCGCTCAATCCCCAGGCATGATAGAAATACAGCCAGTTAATATACGGCACTACCTCTGAAATATCATAGCTAATCTTTTTCATCTACAATCTGAATGTAAGCTCTTCGCCACGACTATTTTCATCAAATACACCTTTATTATATATAAGATGTCCGTTACAGATTGTCTGTTCTACCCGCCACTGGTATTCATGGTCTTCCATCGGACTCCATTTACACTTGCTCTGAATTTCATCCTTGGTTACAGTCCATGGACTATGAGGACGTACGATGGCGATATCAGCCTTGTATCCCTTGCGCAAGAAGCCACGCCCCTCGATTTCGAAGAGCTGGGCAGGCTGATGTGCCATCAGTTCTACCAGGCGCTCAATACTGAGCACACCTTCGTCTACCAGTTCCAGCATGGTAACCAGCGAGAACTGAACCATCGGCATTCCCGAAGCCGCCTTGGCACAGCCACCCTGCTTATCCTTCCATTCATGAGGAGCATGATCGGTACCAATAGTAGCAATCTTTCCATCATTCAATGCCTGTCGTAATGCAGCACGGTCCTGTGCGGTCTTGATAGCCGGATTGCACTTGATGAGTGTTCCCTTACTGGCATAATCAGCATCACAGAAGTAGAGATGAGCCACACATGCCTCTCCAGTTATATGCTCCTCAGGCTGAAGCAGTTCCAATTCCTTAGCCGTTGTAAGATGAGCCACATGGAGATGTGCTCCACTCTCTTTTGCCAGTTTTACAGCCAAAGCCGTACTCTGGTAGCAAGCCTCCTCACTGCGTATCTCCGGATGATGTTCTACAGCCGGATCTTCACCGTATTTGGCCTTGGCCTCAGCCATATTGCGATTGATGATATCCGTATCCTCGCAATGGGTCATCACCGGCAACCCCAATTCCTTTGCCTTCTTGAATACACTTACCAGCGACTCGTATTTATCTACGAGCATATTTCCGGTGCTGGAACCCATAAAGAGTTTGATACCAGGCACATGATGCCGGTCCAGCCCACAGAAACTCTCCACATTGTCATTGGTAGCTCCATAGAAGAAGCTATAGTTAACGTGGCTTTTCTCTGCTCCCAGCTGACGTTTATCAGCCCATACCTGCAGGTCTGTAGTCTGCGGAACGGTATTCGGCATCTCCAGATAAGAAGTCACGCCACCGTATGCAGCAGCCTTCGATTCGCTCTCGATGTCAGCCTTACGTGTCAGTCCAGGCTCACGGAAATGGACATGGTCATCTATGACTCCTGGCAAAACAAAACACCCCGAAGCATCCACTACATGTTCGTAGGTGCCACGGGGTGCCTTTCCTTCAAATATCTCTGCAATAACGTCACCATCAACAATGAGACCGCCCTGAAAAGAACGTCCCTCATTGACTATGGTACCGTTTTCTATTAATATCTTCATTACTTTTCTGTTTTTTCTGGAATTGTTGGTGTTGCCAACTCATTAGGAGTTGGAGCCGGAGCTGCGTCGGGATTTACCTGCGGAGCCCCCAGCTGCTGATTCATCTCAGAGGTAGCCTGTGAAGGCGACATCTCATGAGTACCGTTCATGATAGCCTGATTCTCCTGAGCCTTCTGATAGTAATCCTTTACATAAGGATCGTTCTTGAACCGTTCGGTAGCCTTGCTCATAATATCTTCAATCCAAGGCGAAAGCATCGGATATTGATTTCCCATGGTAACAAGGAAGAAGACGCCAGCTCCTAAAACGTTGTCGAAGTTTTCCGTCACGAAATTTGTAATCAGCTTATCTTCCTGCTCCGAGAGCTGTATCGCCTCGGCATTGAGCTTTTGGGTTACCACATTCATATCGCTACCATTCATGATGGCTTGGTCGTGCTTGTGAACCAGTTCTCTTTGCTGATTCTGCAACTGCTGGTATTTTTTGAAAAATCCAAATAGCTTATCATTGAGTGGTGTACCGCTTACAATCTGCTGCGCGTCGTCCAGCTTCACAGTGATGTCTCCACTTTCTAAAACGAGTGGCAATACTGGCTCATCGTCCATAAAGATATTACCCATCTTTACCGAGTCCAGATTACCTTGGAAATGGAATTGTCCATGCAATACATCACATGAATCGATGCTTTTGAAATTGTTGTCTTTCAAGATTTTCAGGTACAACATACGTCCATCAAGAGTGCTTACATTGGAAGTACCCTTGATTTCGTAAGTATTGGCACATGATGTAAGCGCCAACAAGGCAATGATTGCTAAATATATCTTATTCATAAGCTCTGTTTATCACTTTTGGTGAACAAAAGTACAATCTTAAATCGAACTGAGGAAATAAATTTATGCTATTTAATTGAATATTATCAGTATTTATGTTTTATTTGCATATTTACCCATTCTTTCCCCTTATTCCGAAGCTCCTCTACCAGCATCTTCCTTCTTCAACTCGTAAGAGATACGATGCGTGGTGTAGAGTTCCAACAAAGCCGCGATAAGCAGGAATACCACCCATTTGTTATAGAAATACGTGATATAGGTCTCGTAGTTGGTAAACCAGTGGCGAGCGAAAGCATACACTGTATCAACCATCGAGATTCCCGAGAGTACAAAGAAGATGTCTGCGATATACTGCATTCGCTTCAGACGATGGATGACGAGCGAAGGTCCTTCGTATATTTGCATTGCCTGCACTACACTGAAAAGTACATTACCCACCAGGAACAGCCAGCAGGTATAGAGTACGATTTGCTTATTGATAAAACCAAATGCAAAGCTAGCAGCCCCTATAACCATCAGCACGCCACCCAGCAAAAATAAAGCACTCTGAAATTTACTTAATTGTTTCATTTATCTTTTTTCTTCTGTTTCTTATTTTGAATGTTCTCTACTACAGGAAAATCCTAGAAGAAAGTTCCCTTATATATATTTATTAATGTGAAAATCACATTACTTGGCATTTTCGAAATCTTCCTCTTCTTCTGCAGGTTCATCAGGAATATCAGAACTGAGCACGAAGATATCCTCATCGTCAGTCTTCATGAAATACCGCTCACGGGCTATCTTGCCAAAGACTTTCGGTCCCTTGCGCATTTCCTTCAACATACGGGTATCTCTCTCCAGCTGAGCATTATATTTTTCGATTTCAGAACGCAAACCCGCAATCTGTATCTGATAACGGATATGCTGACGGATGCTATTGTCGTCGATAACGCCAACCACCAAAACGCCCACCACAATCACTATCAAATATTTGTAGTGAGCCAGATAATTCCATATAATTCCTAGACGTTTACTCATTTATTTCTTACTATATTATTCAAATTTATTCTCATGAAAATCCACATAATTGCGAATTTGTTTGCAAAGATAATATTTTTTTGTTATCTTTGCATCATCAATTAAGAAAAAATAATGGAAGAATATATAGTTTCTGCTAGAAAGTACCGTCCAATGACCTTTGACTCGGTAGTTGGACAGGCTGCTTTGACCACCACTTTGAAAAATGCAGTAAAGAGCGGCAAGTTGGCTCATGCCTATCTTTTCTGCGGTCCGAGAGGTGTGGGAAAGACTACTTGTGCCCGAATTTTTGCCAAGGCAATCAACTGCGAGCACCCTAACGAAGACGGTGAGGCATGCAACGAATGCGAGAGCTGTCGCGCGTTCAACGAACAGCGTTCCTTCAATATCTTTGAGTTGGATGCTGCCAGCAACAACGGTGTTGACCAAATCAAGACCTTGATGGAGCAAACCCGCATTCCGCCACAGGTAGGAAAATACAAAGTGTTTATCATCGACGAGGTACACATGCTGAGTGCCGCAGCTTTCAACGCCTTCCTCAAAACGCTGGAAGAGCCACCTTCGCATGTAATCTTTATCCTTGCCACTACCGAAAAGCACAAGATTCTGCCTACCATTCTCAGCCGATGTCAGATTTACGACTTCGAGCGCATGACCGTGCCTAACACCATCAACCATCTGAAGATGGTAGCAGAAAAGGAAGGCATCAAGTATGAGGAGCAGGCACTTGCCGTCATTGCAGAAAAGGCTGACGGAGGTATGCGAGACGCTCTCTCCATCTTCGACCAGGCTGCCAGCTTCTGCCAGGGCGACATCACCTACAAGAAGGTGATAGAAGACCTCAACGTTCTGGATAGTGACAACTATTTCCGAATCGTAGATCTTGCCTTGGAAAACAAGGTGAGCGAGATGATGCTGGTTCTTGACGGAATATTGGGCAAAGGCTTTGATGGTGGAAACATGATTCAAGGCTTGGCGCAGCACGTACGCAATGTGATGATGGCAAAGGATCCTCAGACATTGCCACTGCTGGAAACCAGTGAAGAGCAGAAAGCCAAATATCAGACACAGGCACAGAAAGCTCCTACTCCTTTTTTATATAAGGCTCTCAAGATCATGAACAACTGCGATGTACAATATCGCCAGAGTTCAAACAAGCGATTGCTGGTAGAGCTTACCCTTATCCAGGTAGGACAGATTACCCAGCCCGAAGATCAGGATGTGCCTAGTGCGGGGCGCACGCCCCACAGATTAAAATCCCTGTTTCAGAAAATTGTTGCCCAGCTTAAACCTGTTGCTCAGGGTGCAGGTGCGGGGCAAGATGGCAGCAGCAATACTCCTATTGCTGCCGCTAAGGTATCGCCTACCCCAAACTCTCAGACTTCTCAGAGCCAACAGTCGCAGGAACAGCCTGTCAAAGCAACGGCTACAAGTGTCAAAAATGTGAATTTCAAAGGTATAGGCATGACTTTCTCCAATCTTAAAAAGAACGAAGAGAGAGCGCATAGCACATTCAATCCGATAGACAAGCTGAAGGATGAACAACCGGCAGCCAACGAAGTCCAGGAGATGAACCATTCTTTCAACCAGGAGCAGGTAGAAGGCTTATGGATCAACATGTGTATGAGAATGCAGAATATCAAGGAACTTATCGGTCTTGCCAACCGCATGAAGGCTGTTACGCCGACAATTACCGAATTTCCGAATATAGAAGTAGTGGTAGACAACCAGCTCTTGCTGAATGACATTCTCGATATCAAGAACAGGATTCGCCCTACATTTGTACAGGGTTTACACAACGACAAGATCCAGATAGATTATCGTCTAGCCCAGTCCGATGAAATCAAAAAGATTCTTTCAAAGCGTGAAGTCTTCGACAACATCATGGATAGCAATCCTGCCTTCAAGAGAATGGTCAGTATCTTTAATCTGGCACTCACATAACAAGAAAACAAATATAAGAAAAAGAGGTTATGCCATCACCGACATAACCTCTTTCATTTTATGAACCTATAAACTATTGATTTTCAATATTTAATCTTAAATAATAATCGAAAAACGAGACACGCAAAGGGGACATTAAATCAGTGGCATTCCTGCCTCATCACATTCCTTACGCATTTCTTCTGGCCAGATACTAGCCTGAATCTCTCCGATATGAGCCTTATGAAGCATCACCATGCAGAGACGGCTCTGACCGATACCGCCACCGATGCTGAGAGGCAACTTATCACTTAACAGCTGCTGGTGGAAATAAAGCTTCTCTCTATCTTCCTTACCTTCAATCTTCAGCTGACGAAGCAGACTCTCCTTATCTACACGGATACCCATGGAACTGAGCTCGAAGCTGCGACCCAAAACAGGATACCAGATCAGAATATCACCATTCAATCCTGCCTTCCCGTTTTCAGCAACAGTACTCCAGTCATCATAGTCAGGAGCTCTGCCATCATGCTTCTCGCCATTGCTCAACTCGCCGCCAATACCCTCAACAAACACAGCGCCGTATTTCTCACAGATAGCATCCTCGCGCTCCTTTGGAGTCATATCAGGATACATATCCAGCAAATCCTGTGCATGAATGAAATGAATCTCTCTTGGCAGGAATGGCTTGATTTCAGGATAATGCTCGCAAGTGAGATATTCCGTGCGGAGAATAGCTGCATAGATGCGGCGCACTATGTCTTCCAGGAAGGCGATAGTACGGTCTTTGCGGGTTATCACAGCTTCCCAGTCCCACTGGTCAACATAAAGCGAATGCAAATTGTCGAGTTCTTCATCGGCACGAATTGCATTCATATCAGTATACACGCCATATCCAGGCTCTATATTATATTCGGCAAGGGTAAGTCTCTTCCACTTGGCAAGAGAGTGCACCACCTCAGCCTGAGCTTCCCCCAAGTCCTTGATAGGAAAACTTACAGGGCGCTCCACGCCGTTCAAATCGTCATTGATTCCAAGTCCCTTCAGTACAAAGAGCGGAGCAGTAACGCGGCGAAGGCGAAGCTCTGTACTCAGATTCTGCTGAAAGAATTCCTTTATCAGTTTGATACCCATTTCGGTCTGGCGCATATCCAACAGCGCCTTGTACCCTTCAGGTTTTATCAATTTGCTCATTTTCGTATGGTTTTTATTTTGAATTATCGTTTATTCTCTATTGTTGGGTGCAAAGGTACAAATAAATTATTAATCTGCAAGCATTTTTCCTAATTATTTTGCAAAGTGATAACTATTTTTATACTTTTAGTGACATTTTGCCGAACATTTTATTCCTTTTTCCCTATATACATTATAATATATAGTAAAAAATCAAGCAAATATTTGGTTATTCCAAATAAAATCCGTAATTTTGCAGCATCGGTCCCGTAGCTTAGTTGAATAGAGCGTCAGATTCCGGTTCTGAAGGTCATGGGTTTGAATCCCATCGGGATCACTTTCAATACTATTTTCAAGGCTCCATGGAACGCCCCTACTTCTAAAGAGCACCCCCTTGGAGAATTGACTACTTTTAATAATTAAGAACATGGATTTAGTAGAACGTTTCATAAACTACACAAAATTCGACACACAGTCGAGCGAAGATTCTCAAAGTGTGCCTAGTACTGCAAAACAATTGGAATTTGCCAAGTATCTCAAGAAAGAACTTGAGGACGAAGGTTTGACCGATGTCGAAATGGACGACATGGGCTATGTCTACGCCACCCTCAAAGGAAATACCAAGAAAAAGACCCCTACCATCGGATTTATTTCACACATGGATACCAGTCCTGACGCCAGCGGAAAGGACATCAAGGCCCGCATCATCAAGAACTATGACGGCAAGGATATCGAACTGAGCCCTGGAATCATCAGCAGCGTCAAGAAATTCCCTGAGCTCAAGGCTCACAAGGGGGAGGACATCATCGTGACAGACGGTACTACCCTGCTCGGTGCAGATGACAAGGCAGGTATCGCTGAAATCGTACAGGCCATGTGCTACCTCCGCGACCATAAGGAAATCAAGCATGGCGACATCCGTGTGGGCTTCAATCCTGATGAGGAAATCGGTATGGGTGCCCATCACTTCGATGTAGAGAAGTTTGGTTGCGACTGGGCTTACACCGTTGACGGTGGCGACCTGGGCGACCTGGAATACGAGAACTTCAATGCCGCTGCTGCCAAGATTCATATCAAGGGAGTAAGCGTACATACTGGTTACGCCAAGGGCAAGATGGTGAATGCAAGCCGCCTGGCTGTAGAGTTCCAGAATATGATACCAGAAACCGAGACTCCTGAGCAGACAGAGGGTTACGAGGGATTCTATCACCTGCTCGGCATTGAGAGCCGTTGCGAGGAAGCCAAGCTCAGCTATATCATCCGCGACCACGACCGCGAAAAGTTTGAAGACCGCAAGGACTTCATCGAGAAGTGTGTGGAGAAGATGAACGAGAAGTATGGCGAAGGAACGGTTACTGCCGAAATCTACGACCAGTATTACAACATGAAGGAGAAGATTGACCCTAACATGCATGTAATCGACATCGTACTCAAGGCGATGCAGGAGAGCGGCGTTCCTCCTCGTGTAGAGCCTATCCGTGGCGGTACCGATGGAGCACAGCTCAGTTTCAAGGGTCTTCCTTGCCCTAACATCTTTGCCGGTGGTGTCAACTTCCATGGTCCTCACGAGTTTGTGAGCATCCAGGTTATGCAGAAGGTGGTGGATACTATCGTGAAGATTGCAGAAATCACAGAAGAATACAACGACTAATACAAAAATGGGGAATTTAGGCACATCTAAATTCCCCATTTTCATAAATGAATACGAATATTTACTGAGAGATTATCATAAACTGAAAATTATGGCAGAAATTCCCTTTTTAGTAAAAGACCTCGCCCTCATCCTGATGGTAGCCGGCATCGTTACCCTCATCTTCAAGCGGCTCAAGCAACCGCTGGTGCTGGGATACATTGTGGCAGGCTTCCTCGTTTCGCCCCACATGCCCTACACTATGTCGGTAATGGACGAGACGGACATCAAGACCTGGGCAGACATCGGTGTCATCTTTACGCTCTTCTCACTGGGTCTCGACTTTTCTTTCAAGAAAATCGTGAAGATGGGAGCATCGCCTATCATTGCTACCGTGGTCATCGTCTTCTCCATGATGATGCTGGGCATCAGCGTGGGCCACAGTTTCGACTGGGGAAGGATGGACTGTATCTTCCTGGGCGGTATGCTTGCCATGAGTTCCACCACTATTATATATAAGGCGTTCGACGACATGCGGCTGCGCACCCAGAAGTTTGCCTCGATGGTGATGAGCGTACTGATTCTGGAAGACATCCTGGCCATCGTCATGATGGTGATGCTGTCAGCGATAGCGAGCGGCAGCAATCCCGATGGCGGTCAGATGTTTGCCTCCATCGTCAAGATAGGCTTCTTCCTTGGCGTCTGGTTCATCGTAGGCATCTTCGCCATTCCCTGGTTCCTCCGCTCGGTAAGAAAGCTCATCAATGGCGAAACCCTGCTTATCGTATCGCTGGGTTTATGCTGCGGCATGGCTGTACTGAGCACCAAGGTAGGTTTCAGCAGTGCTTTCGGAGCCTTCGTCATGGGTAGCATCCTGGCAGAAACCATTGAAGCTGAGAAGATTATCAAGCTGGTAGAACCAGTCAAGAACCTTTTCGGAGCCATCTTCTTCGTATCAGTAGGTATGCTGGTAGACCCTAAGATTCTGATAGAATACGCCCTGCCTATCCTTGCCCTGGTGGGTACGATACTGATAGGTCAGGCCACGCTGGGCACCTTCGGCTTCATGCTCGGAGGCGAATCTTTGAAATCGGCCATGCGCTGCGGTTTCTCGATGGCTCAGATTGGCGAGTTCTCATTCATCATCGCCTCGCTGGGCTTGTCGCTTGGCGTTATCAGCAACTTCCTCTATCCGGTAGTCGTAGCGGTGAGTGTCATCACCACCTTCCTGACGCCTTACATGATCCGTCTGGCGCTGCCTACCTATCAGGTGATGGAGAAGCATCTGCCCGACAAGCTCATCCATGTGTTGAACCATTTTGCGATGAGCCATCCGCAGACCCAGCAGCAGAGCAAGTGGAAATCGCTGATTAAACAGATGACCATCAACACCGTAGCCTATTCGATACTCGCGGCAGCTACCATTGCCCTGATGTTCACCTTCGTATTGCCTCTGATGCGCAATCTGTTGCCAGGCTGGCATCTTCATTGGTACGCCAACGCCATCACCGGCTTGCTTACGGTGCTGCTGATAGCTCCATTCCTGCGTGCCATCGTAATGAAGAAAAACCACAGTGCAGAATGGAAACGCCTATGGGTAGAGAGCAGCATCAACCGTGTGCCTCTGCTGTTTACGGTATTTGTCCGCTTCGTCATAGCCCTGGCCTTCATCTTCTACATCATCAACTTCCTCTCCCGCTTCACCAATGCGCTGATGATCTGCATCGGAGGCATTGTGGTGATGCTGATGATCACCTCCCGCCGCATCAAGAAGCGCAGCATTGTGATGGAGCGCGTCTTCGTCCACAATCTCCGCTCACGAGATATTGCGGCTCAGGTGAATGGCGAAAAACGCCCACTCTACGAGGGCAGACTGCTGGATAGAGATATTCATATCAGTGAGTTCGAAGTACCGGAAGACAGTACGTGGACGGGCAAGTCACTCAGGGAGCTGCATCTTCGTGAACGTTTTGGTGTAGACATGAGTAGCGTTCGCCGTGGTTCCCATCGCCTCAATATCCCAAATGGAGATATGGTTATTTTTCCTGGAGACAAGTTGCAGGTGATTGGAAATGACGACCAGCTTCAGAAGTTCAACACAGCTCTTCAGAGCGATCTGATGCCGGAAGATGCCGAGATAGAGAAGCGCGAGATGAAGCTGAGCCAGCTCATCATCTCATCTTCCAGCGAATTTCTGGGCAAGACGCTCATCGAGAGTGGCATCCGCGACCATTACAACTGTATGGTCGTAGGATTGGAAGAAGGTCAGGAAAACCTCACCCGCATTTCACCATCCCGAAAATTCGAAAAGGGAGATATCATCTGGCTGGTAGGCGAACCTGACGATTTGAAAAGAATCAAAAACTAAATAAAAGATTAGGGCGTGCCATTCTGTCAAGAACGACACGCCCTAATCTTATATAATTTCAATTGAAATCACCATAAGCAATCTACTTCACGGTGATATGGAAGCATCCCTGTTTTACCTCATATTTTATAAGGCACCGGTTGCGGTTTCTCATATCTCTCAGCACTTCGCTGAGCACCCATTTCAGGGTGTCATTCTGCACCTGTCGGCGAGGCTGCTGACGAGTCTGAATCTGCTTATATCTGTTGTAGCAAACATCAAAGGTAGTACCGTAAAGATGGCATGAATTCTCGGTAGCATTGCCATTGCGGGTACGAAGCTTCGCCACATCATCCTTGGTACGGAGAATACTCGTAACGATAATCTTATGCAAAGGAATGCCCTTGATTTGCAAAGAATCGAAATAAGCCCGACCGATATCCTGCAGCAGCACCGAAGCCCTAGGTACCAGATAAGGTATACTGTTATTCAGTTTATCCACATAAAAGAATGGATTGCTGCCCACATACACCAGCTTACCCTTACTATGCTCAGCCTCTTCACGGTTCTGTACCGGATTCACGCCATGCTTGTTGGCAGCCAGAATCTGCACATCCTGCTGGTCAGGGAAAGTATTGCCGAAATGAGGCACCGAGAAGATACGATGCTTCACCTCCTTGCCATTCTTATCGAAGAAAATAGAAGGCGTATTGGAAGAATCTGCCGCAGCATCCGTCTCCGAACCTGTTCCGGCAGCTTCCTGAGCCAAATCATCAGATGTCTCAGCTATCTCATTTGCAGCCTTATTCTCCTCTTCCTTGTCTTCTTCTGCCATCGCAAGCTGATCAACGGAATCCGTAGCCAGGCTATCCGCCACACTCAAATCAGCAACAGAAGTCCTTGGTTCAGCAACGCCCGGACTGATCAATCTCACCAAAGCCAAGACACACACAACAACGACAAAACCCAGCAAGAAACGGTTCTTGCCAGACATTGCCTGAACAACATTTACTATATGTAGGATAATATGTTTTAATTTCATTATCAAGAGTTATAATCAATTTTATATAAAAAGTATGGCAAAAGTACATCATTAATTTCATAATACAAAACTTTTTAATGTCTTTTTAATAAGTTCTACTAGAAAAAAACGATATTCCCAACTTCCGAAGCTTTGTTCTTACCATCCAAACACTATCAATCCATCACCATCGCCAGGCATCATTTAAGCCTCGTGCCGGTCATCATTGATGACTCTTACCAGCCATCATATAAGGCACTTAGCTTACATAAGAAGAGGACTCGACAAGGAGAATTTTTCAGATGAGGGTTAACAGGTTAACAGTTAACAGCCCCAAAATGCATACTTCCCCCACTCATATACAAGAAATAAGTATATATATATTTATATTTAATAAGGTAAGGAAAGGGGGAGGATGCAAAAAACGGCTGTTAACTGTTAACCTGTTAACTTCTTGTCCCTTTGTTAATAAATGTAACTCGCTCTAATTTGGACTTTGATTGAAAATCAAGAAGTTGGTCGTTTGCCTATATTATATAGGTAACAATATGGAAACGAGCGGACTTCTGCTCGTTTCTGTATTTTGCAATATGCAAAGAACGCATCAATTCGGGGACAAAGATACGATATTTTCCTTAATATCCCATAATTTGTAAGAAGAGAAACATAGAAATTAGGACTTTTTTACATGAAATCTCAATTTGTAAACATAACCCCATCATAAAAAATGAATAGCAAGTATTCCTGCTGAGTTTATCAAATCAGGACCATTGTTGTTGATGACGACTCTACCATCAGCTCATATATACCTTTCCGACACAAGCATATAGTGTTTTCATTTGTAAAATGATGTAATCCTAAGCAATAAACTTTAGCAATCTTCGTTCTTTTATTAAACCCCAAAATAAGAACATATGTATGTATCATCAAGACAAGGATATAAACCTCCTGTAAAATCAACAGGAAAAGTCAAAGAATATACACATTTTGCTTCTTTGAAGTATTGCAACGGTGCGGAGACGTTCTACACCTACGCCCCACAGCGTCGCAGATTGCAGAACCTCACGGTGAACAGTGGTGGCAACGCCATTATGGACAATGCCTATACCTACGATGCGGTGAGCAATGTGCTCAGCGTGGTAAATGGTGCGTCAGTTCCACAGAGTGGCAAGGCTGGCGGACAGATGGCGCATACCAATACATACTCTAACAGTAGCTAAGGCTCGGAATATTTCGACCAAGCTTACGCATGCAGGAGCTGTTTTGATAGGAGCTGATATACTCCTTTCTGGAGAGATTAAGCCTTCACATTTAATAAATGGAGCTATGCTTGGTGTTTCAACAACTGGTGTTGGAACTATTATTGCTGGAGTATGGTTTATAGCAGACTATGGTACAATGGGAATTAATTATATTTTTACAGGAGAAGCTAAAGGCATAAGTGATATTTATCTTATATAAGAAAATTAACGCAATGAAATGATCAAAATATTTAAAGACAATGAAAAGAATTATCGATAGTACATTAGTAATACTTTCTTTGATGTTGATCTTCGGTTGCAAGGAAAGTAAGGTGGGGCAGGGAAACCCTACCAAAGACAGCATGTCTATTGACACCGATAGTGTGATTTCGGGCAAAGTTTTTAACAAGCAAGATATTGCATCGGAAGATACGCTTAACGCTGTTATAAAAACACAATCTCCCAAGTCCAAGGATTTCGATTTTGAAGTATTTATTATGCGAGGGGAGAAAACAGTACAAATTATACCTTTCTCTTATCCAAAGGACGATACTTTTGACCCAAATGGTGGTCGGAAGGATAGCTGTCTGATGACTGATGTGACGTTTGATGGCAATAAAGATCTGTTGGTATATTTGGGACAATTCGGAAATCAAGGTGTGGAATATTGGGATGCTTATGTCTGGAATGAAGTCAAGCAGAAGTTCTTGTTTGTTCCATCATTCCATGATATTCCCAATCCTACGCTTAACGAAAAAGAAAAGATTATTGAATCTTTCAGCCGTGGTTCTGCCGTTGATTATGAGTTTGGAAAATGGAAGTTCGAGAAAGGAGTGTTTGTACAAAAAGAACTTCTGTCACACCCTCCGAGAGAGTGTGAATAATGTTATTCTCCGTTCATCACCACTTCATGGCCTCCTTGGGAAGCAACAACTTCGTGCTTTCTCTAAAGGTATGGATTCAAAAAACAGACGCAACAAGTGATAAAAAGATAGAGAACGCAGTGCGTTCCCTATTTTCGTTTCTATTACTTGCCGATGCATACAGTGAAGGAAATACACGTATGGAGGGAGTTCTTAACATCCAACAAAATGCTGATAATACAGAAGTTTGGTATTTGTTGCCTTTCAAAGATTATAGAGAAGTTGTCTTGGCTACATTCTATAGTGACGGTGAGAGTATCTTTAAAGATGTGACAGATAATTATAAGAAAACTTATCCTCACATTAAAAAGGTCGAGCTACAAGCCATTTGTGCAATAGAGGAATTGGAGCCGGACAAATAAGTAAGAGTGTTTCTTGTAATATTTTTGTGGATAAATCCCGGGGAAAGATTTCTAAAGAAACGTTTCCTCGGGATTGTTGTATTAATACAATCCCAAGAGGCTTACGAGGATATCTTCAAGGCAGATTAATATGCTCCTAAAACCTTCCAGTCATCTATGAGTTTGAACAGTCGGGGCATGGCTGGCTTGTAACTGTCGGGATAGGTGAGGGAATAGACGAAGAGTATTCTGCCACTCTTGATGAATTTATCGTAATGACTGTAGCCATCTACTCTTACTCCGTTTTCAAAGACAGGACCGGAGAGGATGAATGCCTTATTCGATGCCTGCATCGTCCGCTCCGAATGAAGCTTCTGGGCAAGAGAATCGGCACAAGCCTGGAGGGTGTTGCTATAGTTGGGGGTAACATAACTCTCCAGGATGATGTTGGCATGATTGGTGAATGAGAAGCGGGCATAGCTCTGGTATCCCGATACCGAAGTATCCTCCTGCTGGAAGAAGCAAGGATACTTAACTACGTAGCCAAAGTCCGGATCACAGAATTCTTTCATAGGTGCCATCTCAACCTTGGTCTTAAAATCCGTCATCGGGGTAAGCTTGCCTTTCGTAACCTCATGGTGAAAGTTGGTGATGAAGTTTATTAACAGAAGTAGGACTATTGCAATAAAAAAAATCTTCTTCATTTTTTTGTTTCTTTGTTTTTAGTAGCAAAGTTATGAAGAAGATTGAAAATAGCCAAATAATAAGTATGACATTTGGCTGACATTTCTGAACTTATCTGATAATCAGTCGGTAAGACTTGCCTCTTTCCGACTCAATTATGAGGTTACTATTCTGCTCAATCACCGGTTTGATACGGCGAATCAAGGTATAGAGCGTTTCACTGGCATCCGGTTTCTTGGGCCAAAGAGCATTACAAATCTCCTGTTTGGAGAGTTGATGATGCGTATTGTTGAAGAAGAGTTGCATCAGCTGGTGCTGCATCGGAGTAAACTTGATGGCTTGTCCGCTTTTCTGATTGTAGAAGGAGTCTTCATCTGGAGAATAGCACATGGTTCCAAACAAATCAGCCTGGTTATTTAGGGGTTGCTTCCTGCGATGATAGTATAGCGAAACTATTGCCCAAATCATAGCCATGAAGGTAAGTGCCAAAGATGTTCGCTGGTTGCTCATGCAAAAAACATCTGCCATCGAACAATTGGCATAACTTTGTATGGAATGCTCGTTGAGAAGCATCTCTTTGCTGCTGAGCAGATTGGCGCTATTTACCAGCTGGGAATTGTTTCTTCCTCTTCTTCTGTCTTCCATCACATAGCAGAGATTACTGGTCGACTTCAGCAGGTCGATGCTGAGATGTGAGCGGTAGCTCTGGATGGTATCAGGCGTAATCCATTGATATTTATTCTCTTGAAGTGTCTGAGCCAACGCTTTGTTCATATCTTGTACAATGGCATACTGCGCCTTGCGGTAGTTGCTTACGCTGGAGAATGCCGCAGACATCACAAGGATGGCGAAGATGAGAATGGAATGATATGCTTTCAACTTCATTTTTTATATCGTTTAAATCTGTTACTGTTTAACGAATCAATTGCAAAAGTACAGAAATTCTATGAAAGATGGTATAAAACTAGATATAATATTCGTTAATTGATAAATGTCAGACTCATGTCAGTCATATTTTTCGCTTCGGTCTTCTCTTTTTGATACCTTTGCAGCAGAAAACAAGTTTTAGAAAAGTATATGATGACAATGAAGAAAAGTAAATTGTTAACAGCTATGGTGATGCTGTGGGCATTGATCTCTTGTGCAGAAATACGTGCCCAGGAGATCCAGAAGGTATCGAATGATTCTATAGCCTTGCAAGAGGTTGTTGTGAAGGCGGCACGAGTAGTCAACAAGGAAGATGGCAAGTTGATATTCCCAAGCGATATTCAGAAGCAGCGTTCTTTTTCTGGCTTTTCGCTTTTGGGAAAGTTGGCTTTGCCTCATATCAGGGTTGATGAGGCTGGCCGTTCCATTTCTGCTACCGATCATAAGGGAGAAGTGCAGATTCGTATCAATGGCATTCTCGCCAATATGCATGACGTGCAGATGCTGGATGTAGCTTCTATTATGAGTGTAGATTATATCGACAGTCCTGGCGTAAGATATGGAAAGAATATTGCATACGTGATAGATATTCATACCCGCAGGGCTTCATCGGGTGGCAGTTTGGGCTTCAACCTGACTAATGCGCTAACTACCAAGCTCGGTTCGAACGATGTCTATGCATCCGTCAATAGGGGCAAGAGCCAATTGAATATTTTATATGAGCAGACTTATGTGGATAATAAGGCATCCGAATATAATGAGGATGCTCAGTATCTTCTACATGATGGTTCTGAGTATCAGATATCTCGAAAAATCATGAATGTGGCAACTCGAAATTATGATAATACATTGCAATTGAAGTATAATCTGGCTGATTCTGCCTTATATGTATTCCAGACAACGCTTACCACGGATTTCTACAATCAGCCTTATACATCGAATGAGATGTGGTTTTCTGAATCTGGAAAGCCTGCGTATCCTG
>OJKP01000121.1_pt1 | contig 64581 bp, 58 predicted proteins | sample 1596521 | NCBI WGS metagenome assembly OJKP01 (sample SAMEA4350130, study PRJEB24818) | metagenome | biome: human; feature: gut; material: faeces | place: Denmark | collected 2013-09
CACTATAATCGCGAATATAATCTTCAACTTTATAATAATCAGAAGCTGCAACGACCAAAACTGAGTCCTTTTCTAGCCATAACATTTCTCTCCATGTAGGTTTATCTATAATAATACCAATTGATGGATCCGAAAGGGTAATTTCTTCTCTAATCTCCTTATTCTCAAGAATCAGTTGTATCTTTCCATATGGACAAAAAAGTAATTGTTTTAATTCTTTGTGGGCATGAAAACCGCGTCTCACACCTTCTGGTACTTTTGAAATATAATATACACGTTTTACCTCAAAGTTAATATCTTGGTTTGCTTCAAAAAATGATAATTCCCCAGCTTCAATAGTTGGAATTGTCTTAATTCTTACTACACGACAACCCGCCACCTCACCTCTTGAAAGGGATTCGTTCTGATAATCATCTCCTTTTAATACAACAAACCACTTCAAATTATGCTCATTACTGTGTCTTTCCAATATTTCTTTGGGCACATCTTCATCAAGCATATTGAATCCATGTTTAACAAAAAACCGAATTGCCCTTTTATTGTTTCGATTAACACGCCAATAAATCTTTTCTAACCCATAATATTTAAACGCCTTATCCAGCATTTCTATCATTCCATGTAATGCGTAGCCCTTTCCCAGCGCCTCTGCACGCACTACAATCGCAAACTCTGCAAGGCCTCTCGATTTATCAATATGTCTCAAACTTACAGTTCCCATATAGTCATCATCGTCATTTGCAATTGCCATATGCTTTTCATCCAAAAGCCACTCTGACGCAGAAATAAAATTTATAGCATCTTCAAGAACCATTTTAGAATAATCTTGATACATAAATCGAGTTATAACTTCATCATGCATCCAAGAAAGCATAAGCGGAGCATCTTTAATTTCCAGTTTTCTTAAGTACATGTTATTTACTCCTTACCTAAATTTATTAATAGTATCAATTACATACTGAATTTCTTCATCTGTCATTCCATAATACATAGGAATACTTAACTCGGTCACACTTATTTCCTCTGCAATTGGGAAATCTCCCTCTTTGAAGCCGAGATTTTTATAGCATTTCTGAAGATGTATAGGAATTGGATAGTGCTTATTTGTCCCGATTCCTCTATCATTCAAGAATTTTTCGAGTTCAAATCTTCTTCTACAACGAATACCAAAGATATGCCATACTGGAAGCATATCTTCTGGAACATACGGGAGAACAATCTGAGGATTCTTAATTCCATTCAAATACATCTGTGCAATTCTTCTTCGTTCAACATTAATTTTGTCCAAATACGGAAGTTTTGCCCCAAGAAAAGCTGCCTGCATTTCGTCAAGTCGACTATTATTTCCTTGATAAATATGATGATATTTATAATCGGATCCATAATTACCAAGCGCTCTAATTATATCTGCAAGTTCTTTATTATTAGTAACTGCTGCCCCCGCATCTCCAAGAGCCCCAAGATTCTTTCCTGGATAAAAGCTAAAGCCAGCAGCATCTCCAAATGAACCAATAACCTTTCCTTTATATGTTGCGCCATGTGCCTGTGCACAATCCTCAACAACAAAAAGATTATAATTCTTTGCGATTTCCATAATTGGATCCATGTCGCAAGCCTGACCGTATAAATGCACCGGCATAATAGCTTTAGTCCTTTTAGTAATTGCTCCTTCAATATATTCAGGATTAATGTTAAAAGTTCTAATATCTGGTTCAACAAACACAGGAGTTGCTCCCACATATGTTACAGCCAACGCGGTCGCAATATATGTGTTTGAAGGAACAATAACTTCATCTCCTTTGCCCACTCCAAGTGCTTTAAGTGCTAACATCAATGCGTCAAGACCATTGCCCACCCCAACACAATATTTTGAATCACAGTACTCAGCAAACGCTTTCTCAAATGTCTCATTTTCAATGCCTTGAATATACCAGGATCTAGTATATACACGCTCAAAAGCTGCTCGTAAATCTCTATCTAATTCATTCTCTAACGGCAAAAAGCTTACAAAAGGTACTTTCATATCCTAGTTTTCCTCCATTTTCTCTTGTTATCATGACCATAAATCCAAATATTGTTTAGCAATAACTTTGCAATCATGATATTCTTCAACAAATTTTCTTGATTGAAATCCCATTTTTTCGAAATTATCCTTTTGTGATATTAGGTATTCTAATTGTTCTACAATCATATCTACATTAGGTTCAATGTGGATCACTGGCGAACTCTTTAAATTCAATTCCGCCAGTGATTTTTGCGATGCTCCCCCAAGAACTATTCTCCCCTCAGCCATTGCATATAGCGCATTTAATCCATAACAATGCTCTTTACATTGATCAACCAGTATATTAACCGTTTTCAGTTTTTCCAAGTAGTCTTTCAACGGCATCTTTCCATCAACAATTATTTCTACTTCATCTGAATGCTTTTCCTTCACTATCTCAAGTGCTTTCAATATAATATCCGTACCCTTACATTTTTCCTTTATAACACCATGCATTATGACTATCTTTTCTCTAACAATATTAGGCTTGTACTCTATATTTTTTGCATCAAAGGGAATCGGGATTGTTTTTTTGCATGTAGAGTATTTGCGTACGCCCACTGCATACTCATACATAATAGGTATTATTCCATCGACATGAGTATATATATACTTTTCTTGTTCATCCCTTTTATGGTTCTTTTTCAATCTATAATCAAAGGCTTTGCAATACTCTGGATTATCATCAAATACATAATAGGATAAATCTCCATTAACATATGATCGAAAAACAGAACAGTTAGATCCCGAAACCGAAACGTATGTCTTTTTTGAGTGCTTTTTTACATGCTTAAACATCCACTTGCAAATTAATGGATGAAAGATAGTAGTACTTACTATATAAACCACATCATAATTATATAATTCCCTAACATGAATAATGGGATAGAGTATCCTATTATAAAACTTAGCAATTCTAGAATTTGATTTTACGTTTCCAAATAATCTAATATCATTAAATCCATCTATCTTCTTCCATCCATCCCCATCAGCAGCCAAATCACAGTCTACCCCCAACTCACTTAGACCTTTTTTTAAATTAGTGAAATAACCGCTAAATTCTCCTAACAATAAAACTTTCATCTATTTTTCCCTTCTTCTCTTCTGAAGTAATTCAATATAATTTACATGGCTCTTCTGTGCAATAGCATCCCAACTATATTGTTCCGCTAGTTTAACTGCATTTTGACTCATTTTTTGATAATTGTCCACATCAGCGACTAATCGTTCAAAGGCACTTGCTACGCTAACAGCATTATTATCTGCCCCCCACCCCGCTTTATTAGTTTCTACCTCTAATCGCATATTTGATCCTGTAGTAACCAAACTTGGTAGACCGTAAGCAAGAGCCTCAAGCAGTCCCATAGGATGTCCCTCAAATCTTGATGTAATAATAAAAAAATCAGCATCACTTAATACTTTAGCTTTTTCCTTTCCAAAAACCGGACCATGGAAAGAAATTATATCTGAAAGATCTCTTTGTTCAATAAGCTCAAGTAGGGGTGCCAATTTGTTTTCTCTATCCGAACCATATAAATGAATATGGCACTTCGATGCTTTTAATTTCTTTTTTACAATTTCACATGCATCAACTAAAATATCTAATCCCTTTTGGTATGTTTCTATTCTTCCAATAAAAACACCATTTAGAGATTTTTTATCACTATAATTATGTTTTACATTATGTAACTCCGTGCCATTAGGTAAAATGATTTTTACATCATTCCACTTATTTTTTGTTCCTATTTCCTCCTGCTCAGTTAAGCACTGTATTGCTACAGCTTTTTTAACAAAACGATGGTAATCCAATAAAATATTTCCTATTATCTTCTTTATTTTTTTCTTTTTTTGTGCAGTTGTAGTTAATTCACCTCGTGGAACAATAATATATGGAATCTCACTTTTAAATACTTCCCGTCTTATTTTATCCTTAGCAAAAGGATACCCTTGCTCCATAATTATTAGGTCTGGATTATTAAATGGACCAGGCAAATCATTAATTTTCTGACTTGGAAAATCCTTTAAGTCATGATAATAATTTAACTCTCTCCATATTTTTAAATTTTCTTTTCCTGCATCCTCTCCCGAATCAACAATATTATACCAAAAAACATTATCATATTGAGATTGCGCTGCTACTTGATTGGGAACACTATAGGTTGGCCCTATCCACGGTCTTCCATCAATTTTAGATATATATAAAATATTCATATCAAACCTCACATACTATACACTAGCTTTTGCTATTCTCTTTCTTCTTGCAACGTCCAACTTCATCATTATCCACGGACTTAAACATCCACCAAACAACATCGCTTTTCTGTACTTACTTACATTTTTGCTCTTAAATATTTCCATATAATTTTTTCTTATATAACTCAACCAATGCTCATATTCTTTTCTGTATACTTTTTTACAATTATTGGCCTGAACTTTTGTCAAGGCTCCTAAACAAAACATGCACATATGTAATTTCCACATAATATTAATTTCTGGAGAATCATTAATTATTTCTTCCCGTATAATTTTTAAAGCCTTTTCTCCATTTATTATTTTTTCAATATTAAACTGGGTAGTTGCAGATAATTCATTATTTCTACGATAATAATATACTTTACGTTCGCCTACAATCACACAATTTGCTAATTCCGCAGCTCTTGTTATAAAATGAAGTCCCTCACCATAAAACAATGAAGATGAGAAACGAAGATTATTTTTTATCAAAAAATCTCTTTTAAACATTTTATTCCAGCATCCAACTATTACCTCTGGTGATAACAGCAATGCTGTAGCCTTATCTGGAGATAATTTCTTAACATCGTCTTTCACACTCTGACATTCTCCTACTTTTGTAAAGCATCTCTTCGACATACAAAAGTCTGAACCTGAAATATTCGCCAATGAAAGCATGTATTCCACATATTTACTATCTAAAAAATCATCAGCATCAACAAAAACAATATAGTCCCCATTTGAAATTTCTATTCCGCTGTTTCTAGCCTCACTTACCCCTGCGTTTTCTTTATGTATCACGATCATTCTGTTATCTTTTCTTCTATAATCTTCCAAAATAATAGCCGTTTTATCTGTTGATCCATCATCTACTGCTATTATTTCAATGTTTTGATATGTCTGTAATATTATTGAATTCAAACATTTAGCAATATACTTGTCCACATTGTATGCTGGAACAATTATTGACACCTTTTTCGTTTTATCTTCCATTACTAATTTAATCTCCTAAAGCATCTTCTAAATACATTAAAGATTTATGTCTTATATCGATTATAGTTTTATTAACATTACTATAATTTATGTCATGTTTCACAATATCAATTAATTCCGTAAATTCCTGTACTTTTCTATCAAGAACCCCATACTGTTTCAAAAGATATTCTAATTTGTTCCCATTTTCTCTGATCTTAGTAACAAATTGAGTTCCTGTTGCCAATGAAATAACCGTTCCATGAAAAGTATCTGTAAATACAATTTCACAACTACCAAACCATTTAAAAATATCCAATGGATCAACATTAATATTCCTATCACACCATTTATGAAAATATCCCACACTATATATTTTCAGCCCATTATCCCTGGCATATTTCCGGATACTATTAACAGTTTGCACATCATTCATATTATAATCATAAGAATAAACAATGCAGTATTTTTCTTTATTTTCTTTTTTAAACTTATTGAAAATAGATTGCTTAATTTGCTTTGGAAAATCAAATAACAATACCGGATCACACACTATTCTCGGTTTTACTTGTGTAAGATTTTCAACGATTTTTTCTGAATTCTCATCTCTTACCGAAATATGCTTTAAATTATTAAGTCCAGCTGCTACCAATGAACACATATTATGTTCTTTAAGCATTTCCATTGAGGTTGGTCCAAAACTTGCGGCATATGAAATTTCCTTTTTACATGGTATTCCAATCCCATAATACCAAGGGTTCGGCCCTGCCTCAATGCTGAATATCTCATCACTACCAATAACAACAACATCCAAATCCCTTGCCTCTGAGTAATAATCACCAACAATCTCATGGTTTTTTCTGAATTTCGAAAGAATTTTTCTTTTTTTATAATTATAAACAGTTCTTTCTAAACCATTTGCAACTAGATACTTAAAATAAACAGGAATTGATTTTATCGAAATATTATACTTATTACTTGCCCTTGAACCCCCCATAAAATCGTAGTTTTTTTGAAACTGTAAAGCCTTTGCATCATAACCTAATTTTTTCAGAACCTGAATCAAAGCATAAGTTTGTAAATGTGCCCCATGATTATGAACATCATAATGTGTAATTATACCTGCTTTCTTCATATTATTTAGAAGTTTCATACACTCTCTCCCATTTATTACTTTCAAAATTATATTTTTTAATCACCTTTGCCGGGCATCCTACTGCAATACAGAAATCTGGTATATCATTTACAACTACACTATTCGCACCAATAACCGTATGAATACCAATTCTTACATTTCCCACAATAACAACATTAGTTGAAATCCAACTATCATCACCAATAATTATCTCTGCATCATGTTCTTTATTTCCCTGAAGTGCTATAGGTAATTTAACATCCCTGTACTCATGATTATGATCTGACATAAAAACATTTGGGGCAATCAAAACATTTTTACCTAACACAATTTGGTTGCTTGCATTCAATTGACAATATGGTCCTATACTAACCCCATCGTCAAGAACACACGTTTTCCCCCCCCCGATGGATTTATAAAACACCCTCTATGAATTCTTACATCACCATTTATATGAACATATCTATAATTAGAGATTTTTACAGAATTAGCAATACGTATCTTATTCTTATTTCCGATAAATCCAAACCTGATTTTTGATATAATACTAATTAGCTCCATAACAAATTTTCTCATTTTTATTTCCTCAACAGCGTAGAATACAAAATTTTCTTCAACCAAGACGGAGTCTTTACAAAAACATTTATATACAACATATTTAGCATGGCATCTTTTTTCGTAATCATCTTATGCTTTAACATAAAATCCTGGAGCACTTTCCAACCATCTATTCTTTCCTGAGATCCACGTTTTGAATCAAAACCATTTCCCACGCGCACATACACAAGAGATTCATGGATATTGGCAAGTTTGCACCCAGCAGCAATCATATTCAGCCACAAATAATAATCCTCAAGTAACAGCAAGGTTCTGTACCCACCACTTTTTTCAAGTGCAGTTCTCTTCATACATACTGTTACATGATTCATAGGGTTTCTTCGTTTCCCCATATTTACTATATCCTCATGCTTCTCTGGGCATGAACGAATCCTCATATCTTCATTCGGCGTTTCTTGAAATTCAGCAATATCTGTACCTAGTACATCAATTTCCGGATGATTTTCCACATACAAAATCTGTCTTTCAAATCTGTGTTCATCGCTAATATCATCGGAGTCCATCCGAAGAATATAATCACAGGTACAATATTCAGAACCAATACGAAGAGCCTCTCCCAATCCTCTATTCACATTTTGAGGAAAATATTTGACAATATTTTCTTTGCCTTCTCTGAATTCGTCTAATACCATATAAAGGTTTTCATTAAGCGGGCCATCAAAAACCACCACTATTTCATCTGGTTTTACAATTTGTTTTTCATAAATACTTTCCAGAGCAATTCTTAAAAAATCCGGATTATCGTTTTTATACACAGACATTAGAACAGAATATGTGTTTTTTCTTTTATCAACTGTCACTGTATATTCTTCCTTACGTTCTTTCTTCATCTCTCCTGTTCCGCCCTCGACAACAGAATCATCACGGCCTACCTTACTAACCGTTCCTAAGAAGCATCGAATATCAAAAAACAAACTTTCTTTCTGCACATATTCGCCATCTAATTTTGCCTTCTGAGGGATTTCCAACTCATCTCGACCATTGATCTGAGCCCAGCCAGTGAGTCCCGGCTTGATATCATTTGCACCATATTTGTCTCGTTCTGCAATGAGGACATCTTGATTCCAAAGTGCAGGTCTTGGTCCAATAATACTCATATTTCCAATAAAGATATCCCAGATCTGTGGTAATTCATCTAAGCTATGTGCACGAATGAATTTTCCAACCTTTGTAATATACTGATCTGGATTGTCAAGCATATGTGTCGGTACATCATGTGGTGTACTCATCTTCATACTTCTGAATTTATGCAATTTAAAATACTTCTTATTCTGTCCAACTCTTTTCTGTGTAAATAAAACCGGTCCCGGATCCTCAACTTTAATTGCAATTGCAACAATTGCAAATACTGGAGACAGGATCAGTAATCCAAAGAATGAAATCACAACATCGAACCATCGCTTCACATATCTATCATAGAAGCCCGGCACATAATCAGAATCTCCAATTGCCTCCAAATGTCCCTTTACGCCATCTGCATTCTCTTTATCTGTATCATTCTCCACAAAGATGACTTTTTTCCCTTCAAAAGGGTTTGTCTCATATGAATCACCTTCATATACAGATGATTTCTTTTTCTTCCTTGCCAGAATACTCATGATACCGTATGCTACACCGGTAACAGATGCTGCCAACGTGATGAATTTCTTTATTTTATGTTTTTTCTCTTGATTCATGATTCCTTTATCCCTTATTTCTTTATTTTTTCACCCTGGCATTTTCATAGCCAAACCGTATTTCTCCTGCTTCCAATTTCTCGTAGGGTTCGATACTCCCGCCTGCTTTCACAATCGCTCCGGCATTCACATGTGCACATACACCAATTGTGGTGTCATGATCGACAATTGCACCAACACTGACAATCGTTCCCTCTCCAATCTGGCTATGTGTATTTACAATAGCCATTGGCTCTATCAGTGTTCCCTTGCCAATAGTTGCTGTTTTACTGACATATGCCGTAGGATGTATTAATACTGGAATTTGATATCCGATTTGTTCCAAGCACTTCAACATATCCGCGCGGAAAGAGTTGTTTCCAATGCCAACAAACGCATATGGGTATTCGTCTTTAAATTCCCCCATATCAGTTATCTTTCCAATTGCTTCTTCATTATTATCATCTAAAAAGGCTACTTCATATCCTAATGTTTTTGCCGTCTCTGCAACAACCCGACCATGTCCGCCAGCCCCAATTATCAACAATTTCTTATCTTCCATCTGTCTCTAGTACATACATCTGTCTTTCTATAAATAGTTTTTCATAATTAAAAAAGCCTTAGATTTCTCTAAGACTCTTTGTTTTTATTTATTCCGCATACAACTCTTCCAGCGTAACCAGCGTTACTTCACCTTCCGCAGCTGCCTTCTGCAGCCCTTCGGTAAATCCACCCTTGGAGAATATATAATAATCATATTTTTTCCCTTTGCCGAAGACTTCTGCATACTCCCGCAGCAGCTCCAGCTCATCAACACCGATCTTCTCATTTCGGTATTTGCAGGATCCTATGATGTATTCGTCCCCGGTGGATGGAACACCCACGATATCTATTTGCACCTGTTTTTTCTTCACAGAATCCGTGCCCCACCACTGTCCGACTTCGGCAAGCGGAATTGGGAGCTGCTTCGCGTAATATAACAGGTATTCCCGGCACATCTGCTCATATATTAAGCCCATATAATGTGGAATATGCTGCTGCACTGCCACCTCATATATATCCTCGATACGCCCGGAATCAATCGCATTGATATTCGCCGGTACGAACCGATACCAGAACCGGAAGAAATTATCCGCCAGCATATAAATCGTCTTTTTTCCCGGCTTCTCCGTGATTGGTGTTTCCTTCCTGACGATTCCAAGCTCCATCAAAGTCTTCAGATAATTCATGCAGGTGCTGCTGGTCTCTCCGACCTTCGATACAATCTCATTCAATCTCGACGCGCCCTCCGCAATCGCTTTGATGATGGCATTATAGAAAGCCGGCTCACGAAGCTCCTGCTTTAACAGATTCGCCGGTTCCTCATACAGATATCCGGAACGATCGAACAGATTCGTCCGAAGAGCTTCCTGTACGTCCTTTTTCACATTCAATTTGTTGATATAGTGCGGTACCCCGCCGGTTATACCATAGATAAGCGCATTGTCCTCCAATGACAGCTCCGGATGAAAAACCGCCGTATCTCTATAATCCAGAGGCTCTATCTTAAACTGACAGGTCCTCCTTCCATACAGTGGGCTTTCCTGTCCCAACACCTGATGCTCCATGAAGCTCATCGAAGACCCGCACAAAACGAGAAATAACTTCGTATCACTCCATCTATGGTCAATCAGATGCTGCAGCATGGCTGACATCGCAGGCTTCGCTTTCGCAAGATACGGATATTCATCAATCACAAATATAAGCCTTTGCTTCTGCGCCAACGCGGTAATCTCTGCAAGAGCCGCATCGTAATCACGAAACACCGGAGCGCTCTCCATCTCCGGATGCTCATAGCTCATAATCGCCTTGGAGAGCGATTCGAGATTTTCTTTTTCTGTTGTATTTAATGCAGAATAAAAGATGGTTGGCTTTCCCTTGCAAAACTCATTGATCAATGCGGTTTTTCCAACCCGACGGCGCCCATAGATGATTGCACATTCAAAATCCGCATCTTCATATCGCGCATTCAGCTTTTTCAATTCCTGTTCTCTACAATAAAAATGGCTCATACGATCTCCCATTTCAAATATAATCTAAATAAAGTTAATCGTGTTTAACTTTATTTAGATTATATTTGAAAATGATTTATACGTCAAGACCAATTCTAATAGCTTTTTTCACGCTTTCTCCACGATTTCCAGTCCGACTTTCATCTCGGACACCCGGTTGAAAAGCTCGACTTCCAGGATTGCCATACGCTTGTGACGATCAATCCGTTTAATCTTTCCTTCCATGCCGACCAGTGGTCCTTCTTTTACGATGATGCGATCTCCTTCCATCACTCCGACTGACATCGCAACATTTGTCGTGTCTCCAGTCATGCGCCGCAGGAATCGTTCTTCCTGTTCATAGAGTGGGAAGAATTCTTCACCACTTCTTAATACCTTTGCATGCTCTGTTGCGCCTCGGAGTGCCTGTCGTACAGGTTCCACCTGCGCTTCTTCCAGGTCGATCAGCAGATACCCCGGGAAAAGCTTTTCTTTCCGCATCTGCCACTCTCCGCGGAACTTCTGCTTACGCTCCCGCGTGAGGATGTGAATTGCTTTGCAATTATCTCTTCCGATCTGCGCGTAGAGTTCGTCGCGTACGATTTCCTCCTTGCCGGTCAAGGTCCAAATTACGTAATACATAAAGGGTTCCTCCAAAAAGGGTATGCTTCGCCATCCGGGAAAGTTTCTTTATTTTTCATCCCCGATTCGTATCTTCTGTATGGCATCACCGATTCTGCAACGCGCACGCGGCGACGATTGCTTCTTCTGTGAATATGCGAGTATCCGCAGACATAATCTGCGGATAGATATAGTTACTCTGTCTGCTTACCAATATACGTTGGTACGAGCTGTTTTATAAGCGAATAGATGCGTGCCTCGTTGTTATCATTTGCCTCATGCTGCAACACCTGCAGACCATCGAGGAACTCCTGATACTCGAAATCCATCGGCTTTGCGATATGGATCAACTTGTTTTCTGTCCGCTTTAAACCTTCTTCCGCCATGAGCTTTTCCTCATAGAGTTTCTCACCCGGACGAAGTCCAGTATATTCAATCTTGATATCAACATCCGGCACATGCCCGGACATTTTGATCAAGTTTCTGGCTAATGTATCAATCTTCACACTTTCTCCCATATCCAGTACGAAGATCTCTCCTCCCTTGGCAAATGCACCAGCCTGTAACACCAGACTGACTGCCTCAGGAATCGTCATGAAATACCGGATGATATCCGGATGTGTAACAGTCACAGGTCCTCCATGCGCGATCTGCTTCTGAAACAGCGGGATAACCGAACCATTACTGCCAAGTACATTTCCAAAACGAACCGCTACAAACTCGGTTCTGTGTTCCTCTGTCGTAGCTGCCGCCTCCTGAAAATCGAGTTCATCACCCTCTTCATTGTGTCCGCTGTACTCAATGAAATGATAGGCTCCCTGCCGTTGTACCATGTCCATCGACTGCACGATCTTCTCACACATACGCTTGCTCGCACCCATGACATTTGTCGGATTGACTGCTTTATCTGTACTGATCAGCACAAAACGGTCGCAGTGATTCCGGATTGCCGCAAGTGCGGTTTTATAAGTACCAAATACGTTGTTTTTGATCGCCTCGCAAGGACTTCCCTCCATAAGAGGTACATGCTTGTGCGCAGCTGCATGGTAGACGATCTGCGGTTTATACTCTTCAAACACACGCTCGATTCTGCGGCTGTCACGTACCGATCCAATCAGTACAGTCAGATTCAGTTTCGGGAAGTTATGTCGTAATTCCTGTTCAATCTCATATGCGTTGTTCTCATATACATCAAAGATGATAAGTCGTTCCGGACGGCTTGCCGCGATCTGTCTGCAAAGCTCACTTCCGATTGATCCGCCTCCACCGGTTACCAGCACACGTTTGCCCTCGATATAGCCGGTTACACTGGCAAGATCTGTCTTGATCGGTTCTCTTCCGAGCAGATCTTCCATAGAGATCGGCCGGAGCTTACTCAGCTTCACATCACCATCCACAATCTGGTAGATACCTGGCACGGTCTTCACAACACAATCTGTCTCGTTACATATATTAAGTATCTCCCGACGCTCATCCTTTGTTGCCGTTGGAATCGCAAAGATGATTTGATCGATCTTATATTTCTCCACAGCAGCAAATATATCGTCTCTTGTTCCTGCTACCGGAATACCCTCAATAAAACGTCCATTCTTGTTCTTATTGTCATCAATAAAACATTTCACAAGCATGTTGTTGAGCTTGGATGACCGCTGGATTTCCCGCATCAGCGTCTGTCCTGCCGCACCGGCTCCAATAACCATGACATTGTCCACCTGCTTGCCATGTGCCCGGTTTCGTTCTGTGACAAAGATACGATACGAATACCGCAGTCCGATCACACATACATATTCCAGAACAAATCCTAATATATAGTAGGAAATCGGCATACGCTGCAGGAAGATCGTGATTCCACACAGGTTGATCAGTCCTGCGATCAATGTCGCGTTCGTCATTGGCAGTAATTCACGGATGCCAAGGAACCGCCATATTCGTTTGTACATACTTGTGAGCCAGAAGACTGTCAGCGTGATAACCGTTCGAACCGGTATATATGCGATCCACGCTTCCAGATATTTGATATCGATTGCTGAGAACCGGCAGTCAAACCGCAGCCACAATGCAACCGCATACGCAAAATTAACTACAATTGTATCGTACACCATAAGCATCACTGCGACAATATGCCAGTGTTGAATTTTGAACTTTTTCTCTCCCATGTTTCCCATTTCTCCCTGTCACTGGACGCCACGTCCGGAAATTTCATCTTTTGTTACCGTTCATCTCCAAAAATATAGTATAGCAATTTGTGAATTGCAATAGACCTTGCAAAATTGACACTTAATCTGTCATAATTGGTATTCATCCTTGTAAATAGGGTGTTTTCTGGCATATTTCCTGCAATTTCTGTTTGTGCAATTTGTTGCCTGAATGCGAGAATTTTTGTTGTGCTTTGACTATTTTTATTATATAATGAGGGCAGTGTTTTATGAAAGGAAGGTATTATACATGAAATTTGGTTACTTTGATGACGCAAATCGTGAGTACGTCATTACTTCGCCTAGAACTCCATATCCATGGATCAATTACTTAGGCACACAGGGGTTCTTCTCCCTGATTTCCAACACTGCCGGAGGATATTCCTTCTACAAAGACGCTCGTCTTAGAAGAATCACTCGTTACCGTTACAACAACGTACCTATTGATATGGGTGGACGTTATTTCTATATCAATGAGAACGGTACAATCTGGAACCCGGGCTGGTCTCCAGTGAAGACAGAGCTGGATGCTTACGAGTGCCGTCATGGTATGGGTTACACAGTGATCACAGGTAAGAAGAACGATCTGAAGGCTGAAGTAACTTTCTTCGTACCACAGAATTACGACGGAGAAGTACAGCAGGTAGTTTTGACAAATGAGAGCGACAAGGCTAAGACATTCTCCTTCTTCTCATTTGCTGAGTGGTGTCTGTGGGATGCACAGGACGACTGCACAAACTTCCAGAGAAACTTCAGTACTGGTCGTGTAGAGGTAAAGGATTCTACCATCTACCACAAGACTGAGTACAGAGACAGACGTGATCATTACGCATTCTATTCTGTAAATGACACAATCGACGGTTACGATACAGACCGTGATGCATTCATCGGTTTGTACAATGGTTTCCACAATCCACAGGCAGTTGAAGCTGGTAAGGCTAACAACTCCTTTGCAGATGGCTGGTCACCAATCGCTTCTCATTATAAAGAAATCACACTTGCTCCGGGCGAGTCTAAGACACTCATCTTCATCCTTGGTTATGTAGAGATGCCAGTTGAGGAGAAGTTCGAAGCAGATGGTAAGACTATTAATAAGGTAAAGGCTCTTGCTATGATGGACAAGTACAACACACCTGAGAAGGTTGCTGCTGGTCTTGCAGAGCTGAAGGCTACTTGGGATAATCTCCTTGGAATCTTAAATGTTGACACACCAGATGACAAGGTTAACCGTATGGTTAATATCTGGAACCAGTATCAGTGTATGGTTACATTCAACCTTTCACGTTCTGCTTCCTACTTCGAATCAGGTATCGGTCGTGGTATGGGATTCCGTGATTCAAACCAGGATATCCTTGGTTTCGTTCACCAGATTCCGGACCGTGCAAGAGAGAGAATTATTGATATCGCTTCTACTCAGCTTGAGGATGGCGGCTGCTACCATCAGTATCAGCCACTGACCAAGAAGGGTAACTCCGATATCGGTGGTGACTTCTCCGATGATCCATTGTGGATGATCCTTTCTGTTTCCGCTTACATCAAGGAGACAGGTGACTGGGGTATCCTCGATGAGATGGTTCCTTATGATAACGACGAGTCTAAGGCAAAGCCAATGCTTGATCACTTGAAGGTTTCCTTCTACAAGATCGTAAATAACCTTGGACCTCACGGACTTCCACTTGCAATGCGTGCAGACTGGAATGACTGTATCAACCTTTCATGCTACTCTGACACACCAGGTGAGAGCTTCCAGACATATACAAACCCTAAGTTTGCTGCTGAGGGTGGCTACTCTAAGGTTGCTGAGTCTGTTATGGTTGCTACACTCTTTACCTATGCAGGTCCAAACTATGTATCTATCCTGAAGCACCTCGGCAAGGATGACGAAGCTACAGCTGCTCAGGCTGAGATCGATAAGATGAAAGCAAATATCATGGAATCCGCTTGGGATGGCGACTGGTTCATCCGTGCATACGATGCAAACGGCGAGAAGATGGGGTCTAAGGAATGTGAAGAAGGTAAGATCTTCATCGAGCCACAGGGCTTCGCAATCATGTCTGAGATTGGTAAGGATCAGGGCTGTGATATGAAGACACTTGCAGCTATCGATGAGAGACTGAATACAAAGCATGGTCTTGTACTGAACAACCCTGCTTATACAAAGTACTACATCCAGTACGGTGAGATCTCTACATATCCGGGCGGATACAAAGAGAACGCTGGTATCTTCACACACAACAATGCATGGATCATCTGTGCTGCTGCTTACGCTGGTCAGGGTGATCAGGCATTCAAGTACTACTCAGAGATCGCTCCTGCATTTACAGAAGAGACATCTGATATCCACAAGACAGAGCCATATGTATATGGACAGATGATCGGTGGTAAGGATGCTGGTTCTGATATCGGTCAGACAGGCAAGAACTTCGGTCAGGGTAAGAACTCATGGCTGACAGGTACAGCTGCTTGGAACATGGTAGCTATTTCTCAGTACATCCTTGGTGTACAGCCTGACTTCGACGGTTTGAAGATTGATCCTTCTATCCCTTCTGCTTGGGATGGTTTGAAGGCTTCCCGTCAGTTCCGTGGCGACACATATGATATCGAGGTTAAGAACCCAGATCACGTATGCAAGGGTGTTAAGAGCATGACTGTTGATGGCAAGGCAATCGACGGAAATGTAATCCCTGTTGCTGGTGATGGCAAGGCTCATAAGGTTGAGGTTGTTCTTGGTTAATTGATAACTAACGAGACAATTCACAGATAAAAATAGCAGCGGCTGCACGATGTGCAGCCGCTGTTTTTGTATGCAGTCACCACATAAAAAAGGCACCACCCGACAGGTGATGCCCTCATATGTAGAAATTCGGTTCTAAGTCTCGATTAGTCCTCGATACCGTTGTTCTTAAGGTAATTAACAACATCCTCTACAGTTGCCATAGCAGCTACGTCATCTGCAGGGATCTCACAACCATACTCCTCTTCCAAAGCCATAACAAGCTCATAAAGATCCAAAGAATCTGCGCCAAGATCATCCTTGAAAGATGTTGAGAGTTCGATTTCGCTCTCGTCAACGCTAAGCTGGTCTGCAATAATTTCCTTTAACTTTTCTAACATACTATTAGTCTCCTTTTACATTTCATTTTATAACTGCACTTGCATATCGGCTAAGTGACTCTCATACAGAAAATATACAACAGCCCTATACTATATGTCAAGCTAGTATTCGTATTTTTAATAAGCGTGGCTAAAAAGCAATCCGCTCAAACTCTGGTACAGGCATTGGCTTTGCAAAATAAAATCCCTGCGCGATATCACAGTTGGAATTCTTCAGGAAATCCACATGTGCCTTTGTCTCGACGCCTTCCGCGATTACCTGCAAATGCAGATCCTTCGCCATACCGATGGTGTGATTTACCACAATCTTGCCCTTCTCCGAAGCGATCTCACTATCAAGGAATTCCTTGTCGATCTTGATCGTATCGACCGAGATATTTCGAATCAGATTCAATGAGGAGAATCCGGAACCGAAATCGTCCACCTCCAGCTTAAATCCCAGCTTCTGAAGACGGTCAAGCACACGATTCAGCTCCTCCGGCTTGTCTAAAAACAGGGATTCTGTAATCTCCAGATTCAGCATATCCGGTGTGAGATCGTATTTGTGGATCAGCTCCATCAACGCCTTTTCCAGATCGTTGTGCTGAATATGATATCTCGATATATTCACGGATATCGGCACAACCGAACGTCCCTGATCCAACCAGCGGCGGATATTCTTACACGCCTCTTCCCACATGTATTCATCCAGCTTCAAAATAAAGCCGTTCTTCTCAAATAACGGAATAAAATCGTTCGGCGGGATCAAGCCCTTCTCTGGATGCTGCCATCTGCAAAGCACTTCGGCACCACACAGGGAGTTGTCCTTCAAACGATACTTCGGCTGCAGATACATCTGATATTGATGCTCGGTCAGCGCCTTCTCCATATCCTGCTCGATCTGTCCGGCACGCAGCATCTCCTCGCGGTAATGCTCATCATAAAATGCACAGAACTTCATGATATTACCCTTTACGGTACGCTCTGCCATCATCGCACGGTCGCACATCAGATTCACTGGAATACTTCGGTCGTTCACCAGATAAATACCGAACTTTGTCACGATATCATACTGGAATGGATTGTTGCTGATCTTCTTGCGCAGCTTCTCAATCTCTTTGATAATCTCGCCCTTTTTATCATAGCTCATATAAAAGACGAACATATCCGAATGCAATCTTGCGTAATTGTTCTGATTGCCATATGTCTCCTGCAATACCCGCGCTACAAAACGGAGCACCTGATCGCCCTCCGCAATACCGTGGATATCGTTAATATTCTTAAAACGCTCAATGTCTAACAACACAATTGCATAATTATTGTATAAATCCTGAATCGCAACCTGCGTCTGATCATAAAACCGAATCCGGTTCGAAATGCCAGTCAGCTTGTCCACCTCGTCTGGTGTATGGTTCATCAGCTTGACTGCCTGCTCCATCATATTCTGCATAACTACCTGCTCATTGTCGCCAAGTGCGACCAATGTTGCAAGCACAGCGTCTCTACCGTCAAACCATGCAATATCATGATAACGCCACGTTGCCACGCCATCAAGCAGCTCCTCATAACGCTCCCGCACCAGCGGTGCCTGTGTCTTGATATGCTGCATCGGGCAGTCCATACACGGAGTTTCCTTCGTACAAAGCACCTCATGACAAATCATGCCGACACGATTTCCCATCAATTCAATCGCCTTGTCATTCTGATACAGAATCTCAAAGCTGGAACGGTCAATGACGATGCTTGCCTCACATCCGGCATTTAAAATGGAGTGAATGACCTGCTTCGTCTCCTGCATGTTTAATTCATCGGTTATCATACCGAAATTCATATATTCGCTTCCTTTTATCAGGTAAATATTTATTTAGTAAACAACACAGATTTACTATAACAATGATGGAATTTTATGTCAATCGAAATCAGTCAAATACTTACAAATACTTGTGATTTTCTATGTTTTTACTAGATTCTTTTCCTCGTTTTATATAATTTTTTGGTTGACAGAATGTGTATTATTCACTATACTAAATAATAAGAATTATTACTATTTTATGATATAGTATCAATACTATTCGTATACAGATAATGTGCAGAGTACGTTAACTCATATATTGTTCAGAGTGTGTTAGCTCATATATTGTGCATACAGTGTATTAGTATATATAGTAACGGAGGTATCTATGGCAACAAGCAAATATAGTCATCAACGAGAATCAATTATAAACTTTCTGACGGGCAGAACCGATCACCCGACTGCGGATGCTGTCTACCAGTATTTGCGGAACGACCTCCCAACGATCAGTCTCGGTACGGTCTACCGGAACTTAAACCAGATGGCAGCGTCCGGCAGGATTCTGCGTCTGCATGTAGACGGAAAAACCGATCACTACGACGCCTGCACCGACCCACATGCCCACCTTTTATGTACGAAATGCGGTGCCGTGCGTGATATCCATATGAATTTCGAGGATGATCTGATTGCACAGGCTGCAGAAATCTCACCATGCCGCGTGGATGGCGTATCTGTATTGTTTACTGGTTTGTGTGAAGAGTGCGCAGACTGTGTCGACGATGAACTTTGATGGGTGATAAATCATAATTGGTGTTGAACTGTAATTGATGAAAAATCGCCGGTTCATAACAATTTCCCCAATATTTGACTTCTGTGTCTGTTTTACTGGGTAAATTATACGTAAAAGCAAAAAATCCCCAACCATTTACGCTCTCAAGCAGCTTCCGGTTGGGGAATTTTTTGTTATATGAATTTATTCCCCAATCAGCCACTTTCTAGCCAGCTTCCATCTGGGGAATTTTTATTCTACTGCATTTTTTACCCAACAGTCACCCAATAATCAGTACTACTGCATCAGAATCATTGGGTTGATTGGCACGCCATTCTTCATCAGCTCGAAAAATACATGTGTACCTTCCTCGGTATAGTAACTGCTTGGAGGAGCAACCTCGCCGATATTCTGCGCGGTTGTAATCGTATCACCCTCGGCGACAGTGACATTCATCAACTGTCCGTAGATTGCTTTGAATCCATTTCCCATGATTACGGTCACGGTCGTTCCGTGCTCTTTATCCTCGCTGACAGACTCGACAACACCCTCATAGGCTGCCAATACATTTTCGCCCTCATCTGCAGCGATCAGGATACCCGGATTGCAACGATAAGAACGAAGTGTCTTGAAGTATACGGTTGTGTCCATGCTGTATGGCAAGATGACCTTTCCATCTACTGGCCATACGAGCGTGCCACCTTCGTTGTAGGCATTCGCAACAACCACACCATCTTCATTGACGATCACGCCATCACTGCTTGTCTCTGCAGTCGCTTCAGATGATGCATTGCTGTCACTTGTACTTTCATCTGTATTTTGTGCGCTTTCATTTGTGCTGTTTTCTGTATCCACACTTTGTGCATCTTCATTTGCAGCTATTTCCTGTGCTGTCTGATTGTCCGCATCGGTATCACCAGCAACTGCTTCATCGGAATTTGCCTCTGCTGTTTCCGGCATCTCCACCTTTGTCTCAGCAACCTGTTCCGTTGTTTCTGTTACCTCCGGTGCATTCAGATCCACCGTCTGCTTGTCTACTCCAAACTCGCTTTTGTAAGTATTGTAATTATAGATTACCATCAGACCAACGAACGCCAGAACGCCTGTGCCTATCGCAATATACAGTCCCTTTGTCCGCAAAAATTCTTTGAATCGGTCCATACTCTGCCTCCTTTTGATTTGCTAATGCTAGTATGGACACATTATTTTCCTTTTATTCAATTATTTTCTTTTTGCTCGATTATTTTTCCTTTGGTGGCGATCACCGCACGCTCATAACGCGCCTTGACGGATTTGTAATTCTCCCTGCCCCATTTTGCGATATAATCTTCTTCCGTATAATATTGAAATTCCAGATCTGACGCCTGTATTACGGTCGCGTCTCCCATCGCATAATACACCTTCGTCCGAAGCGCGACCGCCTGTGCCTGCAAATAGCTGTCATCCGCGCTTGCATCCACGATTCCCGGCATGATATGCGCTACATATTTTTCCACATCCACCAGCTCATTTCCCGCTTTCGTCTGCACCAGCACATCTCTCCCGGTTGAAATGCGTTCCAGCGAGGCAGTCCCGTCCCCCTGCTTTCCATTCACGCAGAATGTGACGAGACACGGCACCACGATTGCACAGACAACCGCCACTAAAATATATGGAAATACTTTCATATACAACAACCCTTTTCTTGCTCGTTTTATTATATGTACAAACGCGGAGCAGCATGCTGTATTTTTGTATGTGTGCTCGCGATTGCTTCCGGCTTGACATATTCCGTATAATGTCTATAATAATAGCAGAGTGTTTGTCATATATGGCTGCGCGAAGGGGCACACCACCACGGGTGTGGTTTTTTCGCGTGGCTTTTTTGATATTTTATAAACGGAGGTTTCAAATATGGAGAATAACAACGATGTTTTCATGCTTGGCGGACATGAGTTTCATTCCCGCTTTATCTTAGGTTCTGGAAAATACAATTCCCACCTGATCCGTGCGGCAGTCGAATATGCCGATGCCGAGATCGTCACGCTCGCCCTGCGCCGTGCCAATACCAGACCAGAAGAGAATATTCTGGACTTTATCCCGAAGAACGTAACGCTGCTGCCGAACACATCCGGCGCAAGAAATGCAGAGGAAGCAATCCGTATCGCCCGCCTCGCCCGTAAAATGGCTGGCACTGATTTCGTCAAGGTCGAGATCATGCGCGATTCCAAATACCTGCTTCCTGACAATCAGGAGACGATCAAAGCGACAGAAGTCCTCGCGAACGAAGGCTTTGTCGTTATGCCTTACATGTATCCAGACCTGAATGTTGCCCGTGATCTGGCAAATGCAGGCGCCGCCTGTATCATGCCGCTCGCATCGCCGATTGGTTCCAACAAGGGTCTTGCAACGAAAGATTTCATCCAGATTCTGATTGATGAGATCGACCTCCCGATCATCGTCGATGCCGGTATCGGACGCCCTTCACAGGCTTGTGAAGCAATGGAAATGGGTGCCGCTGCCATCATGGCAAATACCGCGATTGCAACTGCCGGTGATATCCCGATGATGGCAAGCGCATTTAAGGATGCGATCATCGCCGGTCGTAAAGCTTATCTGGCAGGACCTGGGCGCGTACTCGACAAGGGCGGCGCAGCTTCCGATCCTCTGACCGGATTTTTGCGATAGGAGGAAAATAACGAATGGAACAAGAATATACAATAGATAATTCCTACCTCTCCCCGGAAGCGCAGAAGCGCAAGAAGGACTTGGAGGAAAACCCGGCATCCCGTACCAACCATATGGAATATATGGACGGCATGGAAGTGCTGGATTCTGATATCAAGGACAAGGTGCGCGCAGCCATGCAGTCCTATGATTACAACGCTTACACCGATGCGGATGTCCGCACAGCCCTTGCAAATGCGAAGCAGGGACACTGTGGCATTGAAGATTTCAAAGCACTTTTATCCCCTGCCGCACTTCCACATTTGGAGGAAATGTCTGCTCTGGCACAGAAGGAGCGGTTGGCACATTTCGGCGACTGTGTATACATTTTCACCCCGCTATACATTGCAAACTATTGCGAGAATTACTGTGTGTACTGCGGTTTCAACTGCTATAATCACATTCACAGAAAGAAGCTTACCGAAGCAGAAATGGAAGCAGAGATGAAGGTCATCGCAGATTCCGGCATTGAGGAAATCCTGATGCTGACCGGCGAGAGCCGCGCCGTAAGTGACGTGAAATACATCGGCGAAGCGTGCAAGCTGGCGCGGAAATATTTCCGGAATATCGGTCTGGAGATCTACCCGGTCAATACTGACGAATACCACTATCTGCATGAGTGCGGTGCCGACTACATCACTGTCTTCCAGGAGACTTACAACCCAGACAAATATGAGACGCTTCATCTGATGGGACACAAGCGTGTATGGCCATACCGTTTTGACGCGCAGGAGCGCGCGCTTCGCGGCGGCATGCGTGGTGTCGGATTCTCCGCGTTACTTGGGCTCGATGATTACCACACAGATGCACTTGCAACAGCCCTGCACGTATATTATTTACAGCGGAAATACCCGCATGCAGAAATGTCTATTTCCTGTCCGCGTCTGCGCCCGATCATCAACAACGACAAGATCAATCCAAAGGATGTCCATGAAAATGTCCTCTGCCAGATATTATGTGCTTACCGTCTGTTCCTGCCATTTGCAGCAATCACGGTTTCTTCCCGCGAGGAAGCGCGTTTCCGCGATGGCATCATCCGCATCGCCGCAACTAAGATTTCCGCAGGCGTATCGACCGGTATCGGTGACCACAAGGAGAAATACGAAGCACACGAAGTAACAAAGATAGATTCTGTCCAGAAAAGTGTGAATAATAGCGCACAGACAGACGATGGTCTGGCATGCGCAAATAACGGTTCACCGGCTGATGCTGCAGATGCTGGTGATGAGCAGTTCGAGATTGCTGACAATCGTAGCTTCGAAGAAATCTACGATGCCATCCGCGCGCAGGGCATGCAGCCGGTATTGAACGACTACTTGTACACGGAGGAGTATCATAATTAGGTTTTGGGTATTCTAATTTAGACTGGTAGCATCATGGCTTTATTAGTTATTGGTTGGGGAAATTTTAGCTATTTAGATTTTTTACCCAAGTTTCCTTAATTTAATTGTCTACTTGTTGGGGAGATTTCCTACAATACGGTTTTTCTCCCCAACTTGCTATAGTCTAATTACCTATTTATTGGGGGGTTTTTGCACTATTCAATTTTTACCCAATTTGCCATGGCTTAATCGCCTACTTGTTGGGGGACTTTTCCTATAATATGAATTTCTCCCCCCCCAACCTACGCCATAGCGGACATATCAAGACTAGGGAATATTTACAATTATCAAATGATATTTTCGAAAGGATTACAGAATATGATGACACAGACACGAATCGCAGTAACAAACCGGACTATATGTTATGAATTATACAAACAGGCAGGCTTAGCAAGTGCAGAGGACACACCGCTCACTTGCTTATCCCGCCAGATTCGTGTGCTTCTAAACAATAATTCTTACGATAAAATTCTAGTTCGTGAAAAGGATCTAAGCGTAGAGGAATATCATGAATTTATCGCTGATATTTTCTCTGCCCAACATTCCTATCGCTCCGCAACTAACTTGACCTCCAATAACTGTACATCTCCAAAGAATCCGCTCACCATTAACTCAAGATCAGATAATTCTACCCTCACAAAATCAATATGCTCCGATGGATTCAACATAATGTCCTCCCGCATCATTGTACACAATTTTCCAGCGGTTGCCGAAGAATTTGGTACAGATCTGCATCTGCCATTTTTCATGTTTACGAATTTACTTTGTCAATCAGGCAATTCAGGACAAAATAATTTTCAGAATTCCCTATCTAATAGTTCTGTCCTGGCTTCTGATGCTTCTGGTACCTCTGTTATAACTTCAAATAACGATCTGACTCATGGTACCTCTGTTATAACTTCAGATAATGGTCTGTCCCATGAGAATACTACATCCGCAACAACATCTTCTGACGGCTTCCGAAGAAAATATCCGCACATCAAATGGATCGGAACCTCTATCCACAGTGTAGAGGACGCAGTCTTTGCAGAATCACATGGTGCAGATTACATCACCGCCGGACATATCTTTACAACGGATTGTAAAAAAGGGCTTCCGGGAAGAGGTATTAACTGGCTGAAGTCAATCTGCAATGCTGTTTCTATTCCAGTGTACGCCATCGGTGGAATTTCAGATGCAAATGTTTCCATGTTATACGATTGTAATATATCTGGATATTGCATGATGTCGGCGTCCATGAAACCAATTCTATCCGAATAATTGAGCGTTCCATTTTAAGGAATTAAGTTTGTTTCTGACAGATTACCTACTTTAATAAACCTAATTAAACTCCTTACAATTTGGAGCTTTTTCCCTTTTGGTTTACTTTACCACTACTCTGTCACATACTTTTGGGATTTACTATATTGTAACTTCATCACATATTTTTGATTTTTCTCTGTTGCAATCTCATCACTCGTTCTTCGTTTAGTGCAAATCTTATATTTTCTCCATTTTCCCCCAGCATATTCCCACTTGAATTTGTGCAAATCTCCTAAACTTGCATTTTTTACTCAAAAAGTTCTTTACAAGCAATCATAATCCATGCTATTGTCTATATGGTTAATTCATTTAATTTCTAAAGTGAATTTATCTACATGTTCTTATTTTTACCCATTATTTTATTACATAATGAACATTATAACGAAACAGGCATAATTGTATCAAACTATGTCATGTCATAACACTTTTTCTGACCCGGATTCTACTTCCCCCGGTCCCATATTTTTCTTTCTGACTAGGGACATTTTCTATCAGTTTCCTGTCATGTTCCTAGTCAATTTCAAAAACTATAATTATTTTATTTAACAACGGAGGTTTTTATGGACGTACAAAAAATGCAAAAGGAACTCGAACATTTATTAGCTGAAGTACACTGGATACAGCAAAAGCTAAAGAATCTACCAGAGGAAAACATATCTTGTGAACGCGACAAACAATACATTCGATGGTACTTAATATCTGAAGGGAAACGAAACTATCTGCCACGCTCACAAGAGAAATTAGCCAATAAATTAATGCAGAAAAAATACTATCTCGCCCGTCTAAAAGATGATTTGGATGAAATTACATTTCTAAAAAAATGCTTGAAAATTGCACCACCACACACACGAAGAATTGACAAACTTCTATCTCCAGATTCTTCCTATCACAATCTTCTACTTTCAGCAGTTTTCAATGATGAAGTTTCATGGTCAACAACCGACTATCAAAGATCCAATAACTATCCAGAAAAATTAATTCATAATACTTATGCGGGGATTCTGGTACGTTCCAAATCAGAAGTTCTTATTGCCAATGCCCTATTTTCAAAGCAAATTCCTTTTCGATATGAAGCATGTTTGCAACTTGGATCTCATACTGTCTATCCGGACTTCACGATCCGACATCCTGTCACAAAGAAAATATATTATTGGGAGCACTTAGGAATGATGGGGGAGGAAGACTATCTCGACAATGCCTTAACGAAAATCCGACGTTATTGCCGGAACAATATCTATCCTGACGGCAATTTGATTCTTACATATGAGTCGCTTCAAACGCCACTTGATTCTGAACTTGTCCTACATATCATCGAGCACTACTTCTCGTAGCTTCCGGTTGGGGAGTTTCTCTCGCTCTACCACTTTCTACCCAACCTGCTTGCTTCTCTGTAGCTTCCGGTTGGGGAGTTTCTCCCGTTCCGCCATTTTCTACCCAACCTACTTGCTTCTCTTTACCTTCCGGTTGGGGATTTTCTCCCGCTCTGCCATTTTCTACCCAACCTGCTTGCTTCTCTTTACCTTCCGGTTGGGGATTTTCTCCCGTTCCGCCATTTTCTACCCAACCTGCTTGCTTCTCTTTACCTTCCGGTTGGGGATTTTCTCCCGTTCCGCCATTTTCTACCCAACCTGCTTGCTTCTCTTTACCTTCCGGTTGGGGATTTTCTCCCGCTCTGCCATTTTCTACCCAACCTGCTTGCTTCTCTTTACCTTCCGGTTGGGGATTTTCTCCCGCTCTGCCATTTTCTACCCAACCTACTTGCTTCTCGGCAACTTCCGATTGGGGATTTTCTCCCGCTCTGCCATTTTCTACCCAACCTGCTTGCTTCTCGGCAACTTCCGATTGGGGATTTTCTCCCGCTCTGCCATTTTCTACCCAACCTGCTTGCTTCTTCTCAGCTTCCGGTTGGGGACTTTCTCCCGTTCTGCCACTTTCTACCCAATCCGCCCCAATATCCACAGAGACAAGATGCGCTCTGCGCATCTTGCTCTGATTAGCGGTCGTCAAATGCACCGCATAAATGGGGGAATTCCCTCCATTCTACTATTTTCTTCCTAATCCAGCTTGCTTTACTCCAAAAAAGGCTGCCACCAAACAGTGACAGCCCTCTCCCATATAACCGGCATATGCACGCACAGCCGCTCATATATTCCTATCTATAAAATTACAATGTAACTTCTACTTTCTCAAGCTTCCAGATCTCCTGTGCATACTCTTCGATTGTTCTATCAGAAGAGAACTTACCTGCACAAGCAGTGTTGAGCATAACCATCTTAGCCCAGTTAGCCTTATCCTTGTAAGCCTTGTTTACACGCTTCTGTGCATCTGCATAAGAATCGAAATCCTTCAATGTGAAGTATACGTCCTTCATTACAAGAGAATCATATAAGTCACGGAACAATTCCTTATCGCCATTTGAGTAAGTTCCATCTACCAGCTGGTCAAGAACCTTCTTAACCTTTGGATTTGAATTGTAGATGTCCATTGGATAGTAACCGCCATCCTTCTCATACTTCATTACTTCCTCAGCTGAAAGTCCAAAGATAAATGCGTTCTCCTTACCAACTTCCTCTACGATCTCTACGTTTGCACCATCCATCGTACCAAGTGTAACAGCACCGTTCAACATGAACTTCATGTTACCTGTACCGGAAGCCTCACGGGAAGCTGTTGAGATCTGCTCCGATACATCTGCTGCTGCGAAGATGATCTCTGCGTTTGATACACGGTAGTTCTCGATGAATACAACCTTGATCTTGCCCTTGATAGACTTATCATTGTTGATCACGTCTGCTACAGAGTTAATCAGCTTAATTGTAAGCTTTGCTGTCTTGTAACCAGCTGCTGCCTTTGCACCGAAGATAAATGTTGTCGGCTCAAAATCCATATCCGGATTTGCCTTCAACTCATTGTACAGATGCATAACATGAAGGATGTTAAGCTGCTGTCTCTTGTACTCATGAAGTCTCTTAACCTGAACATCGAAGATAGAGTTCGGATCTACATCGATACCATTGTGTTCCTTGATGTACTCAGCCAGACGAACCTTGTTCTTGTACTTAATGTCCATGAACTCCTTCTGAGCCTTCTTGTCTGTTGCGTACTTCTTCAGACCTTCAAGTACCGGAAGATCTGTGATCCAGCCGTCGCCGACCTTCTTTGTAGCCCAGTCAGCAAGCAATGGGTTTGCATGGAGAAGGAATCTTCTCTGTGTAATACCGTTTGTCTTGTTGTTGAACTGCTCCGGACGCATCTCGTAGAAATCACGAAGCTCACGCTTCTTCAAGATTTCTGTATGAAGTTTAGCAACACCGTTTACGGAGTAAGATCCGGCGATAGCAAGGTGAGCCATCTTAACCTGACCATCATAGAGGATAGCCATGCTGCGAACCTTATCCTGGTTGCCCGGATACATATCTTCAATCTTAAGAACGAATCTACGGTTGATCTCATCTACGATCTGATATACTCTAGGAAGAAGCTTCTGGAAGAGGTCGATTGGCCACTTCTCAAGTGCCTCAGCCATGATTGTATGGTTTGTATATGCGCATGTTCTGCAAGTGATATCCCAAGCATCATCCCACTCAAGATTCTCCTCATCAACAAGGATTCTCATAAGCTCTGCTACTGTTACAGTTGGATGTGTATCGTTCAGCTGGAATGTAACCTTGTTTGGAAGATCATGGATATCTGCGTTGTTCTCCTTGAACTTCAGGATTGCTCTCTGTACAGAAGCGGATACGAAGAAGTACTGCTGCTTTAAGCGAAGCTCCTTACCTGAATAATGGTTATCGTTTGGATAAAGTACCTCAACGATGTTACGGGCAAGGTTTGCCTGCTCCACTGCGTTCTGATACTCACCCTTATCAAATGAATTAAGATTGAACTCCTGTACCGGCTCTGCATCCCAGATACGGAGTGTATTTACAACATTATTGCCATATCCAATGATTGGAAGATCATATGGAATCGCACGAACTGCCTGATAATCCTTGTGTACGAAGTAATTCTTTCCCTCTCTGCATTCTGTCGCTACATAGCCACCGAACTTAACCTCTACTTCATACTCCGGACGCTTTACCTCAAATGGATTGCCGTTCTTCAACCAGTTATCCGGCTTCTCGATCTGGTAACCATTCTCGATTGCCTGCTTGAACATACCGTAACGATAACGGATACCACAACCATATGCAGGGTAGTTCAATGTAGCAAGGGAATCCAGGAAACATGCAGCCAGTCTGCCAAGACCACCATTACCAAGTGCTGCATCCGGCTCCTGATCCTCGATCACATTCAAGTCAAAGCCAAGCTCTGCCAATGCTTCCTTCACCTGCTCATAGCATGTGAGGTTGATCATATTATTACCAAGTGCACGGCCCATAAGGAACTCCATAGACAGGTAGTAAACAGTCTTTGCATTCTTCTCCTCGTATGCCTTCTGCGTAGCGATCCAGCGATCAATGATATGATCCTTCACTGCGTAGGACACTGCCTGAAATACCTGTTCCTGTGTTGCTTCATCGATAGTCTTACGGAAAAGGTTTTTGACGTTGTTAATGACGTCCTTCTTGAAGCTTTCCTTATCGAAATCAGCCATCTTCTTCATAGAATTAATCCTCCTTGTTTATGTGCGTATGTGCATCCGAAAATGCCCACACTTATCTTACGTAACATGTCCATATCATCCCCGTTGCTAATCCTCTCATTACCGTTATCGTAGCTTATCCGGCAGCACACCATCATCCGGCATACAATCCTAATTCTCTACGCGATACTCTCCCGTCGCAGACATGTCATTTCAGGGCATCCCAGCCCCATTCCAACACATTCAGTGTAGCAGACATAATTACACGATACAATGAAAAATGTATTTTTCGTTACATCTGCCCATGAATGTGTGAATTAACAAAAAATTTTATACAATTTGCTTGCAAATCCTCTGTTTGATTTGCAGAACTTTACTTATTATTTTATTTACTTACTTCCACGCCGATCGTAACTTTCTCGCCGTTGATGTTCCACTCTTTTGAGTTGTCACACGCTGCATCCATCACAAATGCATCGCCAAGTACGACTCGCTTGATCTCATCTGCGTTCTTCTCCATAACCTCTGCGATCTTCGCATTGCCGGTTACATAGACCTTGATACGGTCTGTTACCTGGAAGTCAGAATCCTTACGCATCGTCTGGATCTTGGAGATCACCTCACGCACATAGCCTTCCTCGATCAGCTCCGGTGTCAGGGTAGTGTCGATAACAACCGTTACATAGTTATCACCCTCTGTCACATAGCCTTCCATCTTCGCTACATCGATCAGCAGATCTTCCTCAGCGAGTGCAATCTCTGTATCATCGGCTGTGAACTTGATCACGCCGTTTGCCTTGAGCTCGCTCATCGCTTTGTTGCCATCTACATTTGCAAGGTATTCCTTGATTGCGTTCAGATGCTTGCCATACTTTGGTCCGACTGTACGAAGCTGTGGCTTGAATGAATATGCAGTAAATGCAGACAGGTCTTCCTTGAACTCTACATTCTTCACATTCAGCTCGTCACGCAGGATATCTACGAAATAATCATCCAGTGTCTTAGCAGCCTTGATGTACATATTTGCGATTGGCTGACGGGACTTGATGTTTGCAGTATTTCTTGCGGCACGTCCAAATACAACGACCTTCAGTACTTCATCCATGCTTGCTTCAAGCTCCGGATCGATCATGGATTCGTTCACCTCTGGGAAGTCACACAGATGGATCGATTCCGGTGCATTCTTATCTACCGTACGAACCAAGTTCTGGTAGATATCCTCTGTCAAAAACGGAATCATCGGTGCTGCAGCTTTGCAGAGTGTCACAAGTGCCGTATAAAGTGTCATGTACGCGTTGATCTTATCCTGTGGCATATCCTTTGCCCAGTAACGCTCACGACAACGTCTGACATACCAGTTACTCATATCATCGACAAACTCAGCGAGTGCCTTGGTTGCCTCTGGAATACGATAATTACCAAGGTTATCATCTACGGACTTCACCATAGAATTAAGCTTTGACAACAGCCACTTGTCCATCACGGACAGCTTGTCATACTCCAATGTATACTTCGTTGGATCAAACTCGTCAATATTTGCATACAGTACATAGAATGCATATGTGTTCCAGAGCGTACCCATGAACTTTCTCTGGCCTTCGACCACTGCATCCTCATGGAAGCGGTTTGGAAGCCAAGGTGCGGAGTTGCTGTAGAAGTACCAGCGGATTGCATCTGCGCCGTATTTGTTCAGGGCATCCATCGGATCAACCGCGTTACCCTTGGACTTACTCATCTTCTGTCCGTCCTTATCCTGTACGTGACCAAGCACGATAACATTCTTGTAAGGCGCCTTGTCAAAGAGCAATGTGGAGATTGCCATCAGGGAATAGAACCATCCTCTTGTCTGGTCAACCGCCTCACTGATGAAGTCAGCCGGGAAGTTGTCCTCGAAGATATCCTGATTCTCAAACGGATAATGCCACTGTGCAAATGGCATCGCACCGGAATCGAACCAGCAGTCGATAACCTCCGGCACACGCTTCATCTCGCCGCCACAGTCCGGACACTTGATCGTCACTGCATCAATGTATGGACGGTGCAGCTCGATATCATCCGGGCAGTTGTCGCTCATGGATTTCAGTTCCTCGATGGAACCGATTGCATGACGCTTACCACAAGAGCACTCCCAGATATTCAGTGGAGTTCCCCAGTAACGGTTACGGGACAGCCCCCAGTCCTGAACATTTTCCAGCCATGCGCCGAAACGTCCCTTACCGATACCTTCCGGAATCCAGTTTACAGTGTTGTTGTTCTTCACCAGTCTGTCCTTCACTGCGGACATCTTGATGAACCATGTATCTCTCGCATAGTAGATAAGCGGTGTGTCACATCTCCAGCAGTGTGGATACTCATGCTCAAACTTCGGAGCGTCGAACAGAAGTCCTGCCTTCTCCAGATCAACGAGTACCGGCTTATCTGCATCCTTTACGAATAATCCTGCGTAAGGTGTTTCCTTTGTCATATCACCCTTGCCATCGACAAACTGAACGAATGGAAGGTCGTATTTTCTTCCGACGTTTGCATCGTCCTCACCAAATGCCGGTGCGATATGAACGATACCGGTACCATCGGACATCGTTACATAGGAATCGCATGTAATGTAATGTCCCTTCTGTGGAAGCTTTGCCACATACGCCTTTGTGCACTCAAAAAGCGGCTCGTATTCCTTGCCCTCTAATTCCTTACCCTTATAGGTCTCGAGGATTTCATATGCAGGTGTTCCCTCTGCAATCTTCTCTTCCTTGACAAGCTTCTCTGCCATGCCGCCAAGTACCTTGTCAAGCAGAGCCTCTGCCATGTAGTAAGTATAGCCGTCTGCTGCCTTTACCTTGCAGTAGTTCTCATCCGGATTCACACAGAGTGCCACATTACTTGGAAGTGTCCAAGGTGTTGTCGTCCATGCAAGGAAATACGCATCCTCACCGATCACCTTGAAACGTACCACAGCGGAACGTTCCTTGACTGTCTTATACCCCTGTGCTACCTCATGTGACGAAAGCGGTGTTCCACAACGTGGACAATAAGGTACGATCTTGAATCCCTTGTAGAGAAGTCCGTCGTCCCAGATCTTCTTCAATGCCCACCATTCGGACTCGATAAATGTATTGTGATATGTGACATACGGATTATCCATATCTGCCCAGAATCCTACCTTGTTGGAGAATTCTTCCCACATACCTTTGTATTTCCATACGGACTCTTTACATTTGCGGATAAACGGATCTAAGCCATACGCCTCGATCTGCTCCTTGCCATCGATACCAAGCTCCTTCTCGATTTCAAGCTCAACCGGAAGACCATGTGTATCCCATCCGGCCTTACGGATAATCTTATGACCCTTCATTGTCTGATAACGCGGAATCATATCCTTGATCACACGTGTCAGCACATGGCCGATATGCGGCTTGCCGTTTGCAGTTGGAGGGCCGTCATAAAATGTATAAGTCGGCAGGTCTTTCTTCTCTTCGATACTCTTCTCGAAGATCTCGTTCTCTTTCCAGAACTTGAGTACTTTTTCTTCCCGGCTGGTGAAGTCCAGCTTTGTAGAAACCTTTTCGTACATACTTCTATATTTCCTTTCTTATTATGTTTGATTTTCATGCATATCTGTATCTGTCATAAAAATAGATTTCCGTCTGATTCACAGACCTATCCAAGTTTTCAGTATAACGCATAACCCACGAAAATGTCAATAAAACCCTGCCATGTCACTTCCGCCAGTTATAAATATATTTTGTTATCCATTCCGTGAAAACTTGCTCCTTCATTTTTGTAAAAAGGAAATGACATACGACTGTAATTTTGGTATAATAAACGCAGATCGTCAAAAGCTGACACGGAAGGAGTTTCATATGATCAATTTTAAAGTTGGAATTATGGGTGCCGGAAAGATTGCCGGTGTTATTGCAGATACATTAAAGGATTTGGATGCATTCGAAGCATACGCGATTGCTTCCCGCGATACAGAAAAAGCAGCAGCATTTGCCAAAGAACATGGCGTTACAAAATACTATGGTTCTTATGAGAAACTTGTGTCGGATCCGGATGTCGAACTCATCTACATCGCAACCCCTCATTCCCATCATGCAGAGCACGCAAAACTTTGTCTGAATGCAGGAAAACCAGTGCTTGTCGAGAAAGCATTTTCTTACAATGCCGCTACAACCGAGGAAGTTCTGAACCTTGCAAAAGAGAAGAACCTGTTCTGCGGCGAAGCAATGTGGATTCGTTTCATGCCAATGTACCGCCTGATGGCAGAGTACATCCAGAAGGGTGCGATTGGACGTGTGAACAACATTACCTGTTCCCTCGGTTATTCCCTTTTGAGAGAAGAACGGCTGACCAAGCCGGAGCTTGCCGGTGGTGCACTGCTTGATCTTGGTGTATATCCGCTCAATCTGATCTCCATGATCTATGGCAGCGAACCTCCGATGATCGGTTCTACCTGTGCCAAGCTTGACACAGGCGTGGATGCGCAGGAAGCATTGCAGATTTCATACAAAGGTGGCAGATGTGCAAACGCATTTGTCACAATGATGTACCAGCCTGACAACAATGCAAAAATCTATGGTGACCGCGGATATATCGAGATTGACAACATCAACTGTCCGGAGACATTCCGTATTTACAATCAGGATCACAAGCTTGTGCTTGAGACAAAGAAACCGGACAAGCAGACAACCGGTTATGAATTCGAGTTTATCGCTGCCAGAGATGCCATCATCGTTGGTCAGACCGAATGCCCGGAGATGCCGCATGCAGAGACACTCCGCATCATGCAGATCTGCGACTCACTGAGAAATACATGGCAGATCAAATATCCGATGGAATAATCATTTCCGTTAGTAACGCACGCTGCCAGGCGCACATTTAACAAACACCGGACAGAGAGAACGCTTCTCCTTGTCCGGTGTTTTAATTTCCATTCATATATATGTTTGCCGGTTCATTCAAAAAACATACAACGATTCTGTCTCCGCTGCCATAACTCCTGCATCGTCGGAAACTGTTCATGCAGCGACCTCACATACGTCGATCCAATTGCAATCTGATCCGAATTGCACATCGTAATAACGCGGTTTGTATAATCAATATTGCGTACATAGTTTGCATTAATGATTCCACTGCGGGAACATTGCAGGAAATACCATACATCGGCAGCCTCCAGAAGCTGTTGCAGGGTAACATATCTCACAGGATATTTCCCACCATTATTCAGACAGACCTCCATCGACCGGTTAGATGCCAGTATATGACTGACCTTGGCACATTGGATCGGGTATATCACATTCTGGTTCTGGATATACAGCATGCGTGCCTCTATTTTATCCTGCCGCAGCATCGGACATGTGTGCGGACTCGTGCACCAGAGTTCCTCCAGAGCCTGTACAAGTGTTTCACACAACCGATGTTCGAGCGACAAAGTATCAATTACCGCAAAACAACACAGCTCCCTATCACAATAACCATTCGGATCTTCCACGTCAGATATCAATATCATAGGCGTATCCCGATAACGCTTCAACCTGCGCGCGGACTCCATAAACCGGTATGCATCTACAATATTCTGGTGAAACTGCTCCTCCGCTGGCCCGCACACCATTACATCAACCTGATGCTCTACAATAATCTTATAGGCCGCACTATAATTTCTGACAATCTTCACAGAATATTCCAGCGCTAACTGACTTACAACCATACGACTACGTTCTAATATCTCTTCATCCCCCATGACAAACAACACAATTTTTCTTTCCCTCAACACATTCTCCCCCTCGTAAATAAAAAGCAGAAAAACCTCCTCCTGTCTTTCTGCTTTCTTGTCCCCTAGTTACAATATTTCTCTATCAATGTAAGTGCTTCGTCCATCTTGTCAACCGGAATCTGCCCGGGTGCCGATGCCTCCGCAAAGCTTGCAAATGTGATTGCACTGCCGAACACCTGACCGCTGATCCGGCTGATTGCCCCCATCTTCCCCATCGACATCGTGACAACCGGTACCTCTGCATACGCTTCCTGCATCATAGCCGTTGCAGCAAGCAGATTCACCACATGCATTTTATTCTCCGGCATCACAGCAATCTTTGCAACATCCGCGCCAAGATCCTGCATACTGCGCAGCCGGTTCACGATCGTGGATGCATCCGGTGTGGTCTGGAAATCATGATTTGACATGATGATCTTTACCCCTTTTTCCTTTGCAATCCCGATCATTTCCTCTGCCTGCTCTGCCCCGGAGAATAACTCGATATCCACCATATCTGCCGTTGCTTTTTCAATCACGTGCCGGTTGATCTCGTAGATCGTCGGCGTGGTAAAGGCAAGCTTCTCGCCGCCCTCCGCTTCACTCCGGATCGTAAATAACAACACTTTTTCTGGCAGAATCTCTGCTACCTTCGCAAGCAATCTATCTAACACTTCATAGTCAGGCAAAATATCCAGATAATCGCCACGAAGCTCCACCATATCAATGGCAGAGCTTCTCTGTGACTGTCTTATCTGATCCGCCTGCGCTATGATCTCCTCCGCCGACCGTCCGACCAGCGGCACACAGATCTTCGGCCGGTCAAAGCCGATGATACAATGTTTGATCTTACAATAACGAATCATATAATTTTCCTCTATTTTTACTGTATCTTCTCATAGTACTTGGATTCCAGTGCCTGCAACAGCTGCTCCACAGTATAGTCATCGTCATCCAGATAGATGCTTGCTTCCATACTCAGGAACACACCCGGTTCTACTTCGATCACGGCTGTAACATCCATACATTTCATCTGGAATGCGTTATAAGTCTGTACGTTATAAAGCACATCCTTGTCTTCTACTTTCGCTGTCTGGTTTAACTGTGTATCCAGAATCTCGTAGCTGTCGATGTTGGACATATCATAATAGACAGAATCCAATGCGTCAGATGCAGATTCTGCAGTATATAACCCATACTGTATCGTAGATACCTGCTCTGTCTCAAACATAACACCATACTCATTCGCATACTCGAAGTTAAATCCGTCGATACATCCCTTGATCTTGTATTTCGCACTTCCATCATAGGTCATAACTGATGCATTATCGAGGGTAATCTCATCTGTATTATCGTCGCTGAAATCTGCATCGCTATAGGTAGCTGTGTCTTCGTCGATATCCTCTTCCACCTGATTAAGCAGATCGGAATTTGTTCCAAACAGACTGTTCAATGCATCTATCAGATTTACAAATGCTGTATTGTCAGATAAACGCTCTACCCAAGCATCCATCAACTTCTGGCTTTCTTCACCAAATGTCTGCAGATCGTCCTCTGTCATGGTTGCAAGATCATACACCTTTTTGCTTGCATCCATCTCCTGTACAGAAATCTTCGATGTATCGATCGTTGTATCAATACTTCCATTGCAGAGCGTCTGGTTGGCTGCCTTCAGCTCGAACGAATCAATCGCCACAGTATAGCCGACACCCTTGTTGATGTCTTTGTAAGCACCCTTGTAATTAAACACATAGGTATCTGCGCCTACAATATTGGCATTAACCGTATTCTCAAATGTATTGTCCGCCTTGTTAAATGTCTTCTCCCAGTCAACAGACAGGTACGAAGAAGCGGAGATCTTTACCTTTGTCGTAACTGTATCACCAGACTCTACAACATCCTTTGTGAAATCCAGTCCAATCTCCTTGTCACCGGCAAATGCCTTTACATTTCCATATGTATTTCCGCTGATATCATGTGCCTCGAACTTCACGCCAACGGAAGTGTCTGACACGTCAAAACTTAAGTTTCCTGACAGATCATCCTTACCAGCATCCAGCCAAAAATCATAATCGATCTTCACCATATTCAAGATATTGATCTTATCGCTACATGTGATCTTAACAGCTCTCTTGCCCTTCACATATACTTTCACACACAGATCATGCTTAATGACACTTGGCACAGCCGCTTTCAACTGATCCATATAATATGTATAGTCGTCTGCACTCATACCAAGCTGATCAAGCGTATCCTGCGAACCTGTTACCGCTTCTGTCAAACCATCGATCGCAGATACACACGCATCCTGCAGATCTTCCTTTGCCCATGTCACATAATATTCCTTGGCTGTTACATTCTCGCCATTGACTGTGATTTTGGCACTTCCCTGCTTCTTAAATTCTGCAGCATCCCAGATTGTCTCCAGCGCACTCACATATCCACTTGTAAGACCTGATCCATCAGAACTAGATGCAAATGCGTTTAAACTATATCCGGTAAGTGCCGATGCGTCCAGACCAAGTAACTGTCCGGCTGGTGAATTCGCAAGCGCGCCCATCGGATCGTCCGCCGGGTATACAAGATAACCTGCAAGCAACTCCGGTATACCGACTGTCATCGTATCTTCATCGCCAAAAACCTCATACGACAGAAGATCATCGCCACCGATCGTTATCGCGCCATCTGCAGAAAGCTTCTTATTTTTCTGATCCACTGCGTTATTCTGATTCCAACCGATTGCGTAAGCATTTTCACCTTCACCAGCGTTAAATGTCAGGTTGAGACTGCTGTCTCCACCTTTCTCATTATACGCCTTCATCACCTCATCGAATCCGACTACATCGTTTCTCTCTCCGCCAGTGCTGTAGGAAGAAAATGTCTCTTCCATCGCATCTAATACGACTTCCTTGTCCGACTTAAAAAGCTTTGGAAGGAAAATGACGCCACATACAACCAGTGCAACGATTGCAACGCCAGCACCGATCAATGCGCCCAGCTTGCCCTTTGTCATTGGCTTCTTCGGTTTCTTACCGCCTGTCTGTGGTTGCATCGGCTGCTGTCCGTAATATCCAGTCATGTCCGGCTGTCCCGGCTGCTGTCCGTAATATCCGTTCATATCCGGCTGTCCCGGCTGCTGTCCGTAATATCCTGTCGCATCGGGCTGTACCGGCTGCTGTCCATAGTATCCAGTCATGTCCGGCTGTCCCGGCTGTTGTCCGTAATATCCGGTCATATCCGGCTGTTGCGGATTTGCATATCCAGTCATGTCTGACTGTGGTGGATTCATATATCCGGTCGTATCCGGCTGCTGTGGATTCACATATCCAGTCGTATCCGGGAATCCCCCCGGCTGCTGTGTGTTATTTTCGTCCATTCTATCCCTCCAACTATATGTCTACGCTTAGTAAACCTTTGCTTCTTCCTCGCCATTTAATACACGAAGTGCGCCCTGTGCCAGAGCAAGAAGCTCGTCCTCGCCACCGTATACGGTAACAGGTGCGATGAACTGTACTCTCTTTGTGATCTCTTCGGTTGCATACTTGCCATATGCGATACCACCTGTCAGGATGATCTGATCAACCTTACCAGAAAGAACCGCTGCCTGTGCTCCGATATCCTTCGATACCTGATATAAGAATGCATCAAATACAAGCTGTGCATGCTTGTCACCATTCTTTGCCATAGCCTCGATATCTCTTGCATCGTTGGAACCGCAGTATGCATTGAAGCCTGCTTTACCGACGAGCTGCTTGATCATTTCCTTCTCTGTGTACTTTCCTGAATAGCACAGACGAACCAACTCACCATTTGGAACACCACCGGCACGCTCCGGAGAGAATGCACCATCGCCATCCAATGCATTGAATACATCTACAACCTTACCGCCTGTATGGGCACCTACGGAAACACCGCCACCCATATGAACAACGATGAGGTTCAAATCCTCGTACTTCTTACCAACTTCCTTTGCATAACGCTTTGCAACTGCCTTCTGATTTAATGCATGGAAGATACTTGTTCTAGGAAGCTCCGGATGTCCGGAAAGTCTTGCAACATCCTGTAACTCGTCAACAACAACCGGGTCTACGATATAAGCAGGGATTCCAAGCTCATCAGCGAAATCCTTTGCCAGGATACCACCGAGGTTTGATGCATGCTCACCACGCTTTGCCTCTACTAAGTCCTTTACCAGCTCATCGGTAACTGTGTATGTACCACCCGGAATTGGCTTAAGCAGACCACCACGGCCTACAACAACATCCAGTGTCTTAATATCGAAATTATTCTCAGCTAAAACCTTAGCGATGACATCCTTACGGAAATCCTTCTGTGCAACGATCGAATCGTACTGTGCAATCTCCTCAGTCGAATGACGCAGTGTCTCCTCGAACAACAATGTCTCATCTTCAAATACACCAATCTTTGTAGATGTAGAACCTGGATTGATGATCAATGACTTATAACTCATTTTATTATCCTCCTGCTTATTTATGCTTATAATTTATTTGTTTTTCTTTAAGTTCTCAGCTACGATTGCTGCAAGGGCAATGGAATTTACCTTTGTCTCAAATGTATCGGAACGGGATGTCAGGATAACCGGTGCCTTTGTACCTGTTAAGATACAGCCATTCTTAACCTTTGCTGTGTGAACCAGTGTCTTGTATGTGATATTACCCGCGTGAATGTCCGGGAACAGTAAGATATCTGCATCACCGACAATCTTACGGTTCGTTGCTCCCTTATGCTTTGCAGCTTCCGGATCAATTGCAAGGTCCATGGAAAGCGGTCCGTCCACGATACAGCCTGTAATCTTACCCTCTTCATTCATCTTTGTAAGCTCAGCTGCGTCTACTGTAACAGGCATCTTCGGATTTACTACCTCTACCGCTGCAAGCGGAGCTACCTTTGGACACTCGATACCACATGCATGTGCAACTGCAACTGTGTTGCTGATGATATCCACCTTGTCCTCCAATGTTGGGTATGGAATAAATGCAACATCAGTCAGGAAGAACATCTTCTCGAAGCCTTCAATCTCAAACAGACATACATGTGACAAAGCCTTACCGGTTCTAAGTCCCACTTCCTTATTGAGTACACTCTTCAGGAATCCCTTTGTGTCAATGAGACCCTTCATGTACATATCTGCCTCTCCATCATGTACAAGCTTGACTGCTGTCAGGGCTGCTTCTGTCGGATCCTTCACGTCAATAATCTCAAAACCCTCTAAACTCATATCCATGCTTGCAGCGATTTCCTTGATCTTATCAGCATCTCCGACCAGAATCGCATCCGCGATATCTTTATCCTTTGCTGCCTTTACTGCTTCAAGGACTGCATCATCCTGTGCAACAGCTACGGCAAGCTTCTTCTTGCTGCATGATTTAATCTGCTCAAGTAATCCTTCAAAATTCTTCATTGTTCTGTTCTCTTCCTTTCCTCTTCCATCCTCTTTTTATGAGTCTTTGTTGTTCTTTACGTCCAAGATTGCTGAAACGGTGCATAAAGCAATTGCTATAAATCCCATAGCATGATCAATATGCTTATTTATCTGCTTTCTTCGTTTTTCCTTAAGCTTCCGCTCTTTGCGCGACATACGCTTTGCAGGTTCTCTGTAAAGTGATTTCGCAGGCTTTGCCTTCTTCGGTTTTTTCGGAGTCTTCAGTCTTGACATCTGTTTCACCTTCTTTGACGAATTTATAATGTGTTTTCCGCATTATTCCGGCTTGTGTGAACACAGCCTATATAATGCTTATTATACCATTTTAAGCGGACTTTCGCAACATCTGTTCCGGCGGCTTCGCGAAATAAGCCACCGTCAGCAGAATCGTCATGCAGACCCAGCTGATCGGTTCCGTAAGTGCCACACCAAAATAAGCAAGCCGCGGCACCAGAATCGTTGCAGAAAGTACCTTGATTGTCATCTCAACAACGCTCGAGCACACCGGTATTACCTTCCGCCCCATCCCCTGCAGACTGCACCGCAGAATAAATAGCGGTCCGAGCACATAGAAAAATACAATACTGATCCGGGAATACATCACCGCAGAATCTACAATTGTCGGATTATCGGTAGACGCAAGCCATGTAAATACCGGTCTGCCAAATGCAAAGCAGATAATTACAAGTACCGTTGTTATTCCCGTTGCTATAACAACGGCATGACGAATCCCTCTGCGAATACGTGCCGGTTCCCCGGCTCCCATATTCTGACTTACAAAGGTTGTCATTGCATTTCCCAGACAATAAAGTGATACCGTAAATATATCGAACACTTTTCTTGCCGCTGTATGCGCCGCAACGATTGCCGTTCCCAATCCATTGATTGCGCCTTGCAGCACAATCGTTCCGAAATTCACAACAAGCGACATAAATCCCATTGCAAGCCCCGTCGTAAGAAGCTCACTGTACTGTCCTTCCACCGGTTTCCACTCGTCCTTCTCCGGTATAATATCCCGGAACTTAAGCAGGATATAACCAAGACAAAGCACTGCCGAAAGTGCCTGCGAGATGATTGTCGCCCAGGCAGCACCCTGAATCCCCATATGAAATCCATTCACAAACAGCAGATCCAGTCCAATATTCACGAACACGGAAATAATCAGACAATAAAGCGGCGTCCGGCTGTCGCCAACCGCGCGCAGTACATTTGCACACATGTTATAAACAGACACAAATATAATGCCATATAAAATGATTCGCACATACGCAAGTGCCGGGCTCATAATATCTTCCGGTGTTGCCAGAAGTTTCAGGATCGCAGGAATCAAAAGCAAGATTAACACGGTAAGCACAACTGCCCCTGCCAGCGTCAGCAACACAGTACCTGCCACCATGCGGCGCATCCGCTTATAATCCTTTCCTCCAAAACTGTTCGCAATCGGAATCGCAAATCCAAGTGTCAGGGAATTCAAAAATCCGATTAAAGTGTTCGATACAACACTTGTGGCACCGACAGCCGCAAACGCTTCGGTGCCAACAAATGTACTTACAATCTTACTGTCCGCAATATTATATAATTGTTGAAATATGCTGCCGAATATCATCGGGATGGCAAATAAAATTATCACCTTTGCCGGGTAGCCTTTTGTCAAATCTTTCATCCTGTTTCTTCATTCCTTACAATACAAATATTCTCTGGTATAAACACAACACCCCATTCTGCACAAGAAGTACGAATGGGGGTTGTATATATGTAGCATTAATTACTCTACCGTTACAGACTTCGCCAGATTTCTCGGTTTATCCACATCCAGTCCCTTTGCCTCGGATGTATAATATGCAACTAACTGCAATACAACCGCCGTTGCAAAGGATGTAAATTCACTATCCATCTTCGGAAGGCGGATATGCTGGTCACAGATACTTGGATCATTCACTTCCTCATCCATGCTGACAAGCACAACATACGCACCTCTTGCCTTTACCTCACGGATATTCGAGATGACCTTCGCATAGACATCCTCCTGGGTCGCCAGCGCGATAACCGGAACATTCTCAGAGATTAATGCGATTGTTCCATGCTTGAGCTCTCCTGCCGCATATGCTTCGGCGTGCACATAAGAAATCTCCTTTAACTTCAATGCCGCCTCTAAGCTCATCGTGTAGTCCAAACCTCTTCCGATATAGAACGTATCGGTTGCAAACTTGATATGATCTGCCACGCGCTTGATATCATCCGCGCATTTCAGAGTTTCCTCAACAATATTTGATGCATTTGTAAGCTTTGTCATAAAGCGTTTTGCATCATGCTCTGTGATAAGTCCCTTCACCAATCCGATCCGGCATGCGATCAGATACATCGCTGCGACCTGTACCGTATATGCCTTCGTCGATGCAACCGCAATCTCCGGACCTGCATGTGTATATAATACATAATCGCTTTCTCTTGCGATTGTGCTTCCCTTCACATTGACGATAGAAAGCACCTTGGAACCGCGATTTTTCGCAAGCTTCAATGCCTCTAACGTATCAATCGTCTCGCCCGACTGGGAAAGCACGATTGTCAAAGTCTCCTCATCGATAATCGGATCTTTATACCGGAACTCGGAAGCACAATCTACATGCACCGGAATCCGAAGCTTCTTCTCGATCAGATGCTTTCCTACCATACCTGCATGCATCGCTGTACCACATGCCACAATAGAAATACGCTTGCAATCCTTAAATATTGCATCATCAATTCCATCCTCTGTGAAATCCGGAAGTTCCTGATTGATACGTGGTGCAATCGTATTGCGGATTGCATCCGGCTGCTCATAGATTTCCTTGAGCATAAAGAATGGGTAACCACCCTTCTGTGCACTTGTGATATCCCAGTTTACAGTCAACATCTGTGGGGTTACTTTGTTTCCCTTCAGATCCTGAATATCAATACCGTCCTTTTTGAGTGTCAGAATGTGATACTCCGGTACTACGAAATACTCCTTCGAGAACTCGATCAGCGCAGTCAGATCGGAAGCGATAACCGAACCTCTCTCACAGGACGTTGCAACCATCGGGCTGACGTTCCGGATCGCGTAGATTGTATCCGGGATATCCTGGAACATAATACAAAGTGCAAATGCACCGGAAAGTACCTTCACTGTCTTCTTGATTGCCTTGACCGGATCACCCTCATAGAACTTATTCAAAAGTGCTGCAACGACCTCAGAATCTGTCTCTGATACAAGCTGGTCAGCCAGTCCGTACTCTGTCACAATCTGACGGTAATTCTCGATGATACCATTGTGAATCAGTACGACCTTTCCGACACGGTGTGGGTGTGCATTCACGTCCGTTACCCCGCCGTGGGTTGCCCATCTTGTATGACCGATTCCGCAGGTAGCAGGCATTTTCTCTGCCTCGCAGAGCTTCCGTAACTCCTCTACCTTGCCGGTACGCTTGCGCACCTGAATCTGATCGTTCGACAATAGTGCTAATCCTGCGCTGTCATATCCGCGGTACTCCAACCGTTCCAGACCGCCGATGATAATATCCTTCGCTGGTTCATTCCCCGTAAAACCAATAATTCCACACATAATATCTACCTCTATTCTATTTTTAATTTTCTATGATTCCATTACTGATTACAGAACTTTGTTTTGCAGTTACCCACATATTTTTTTCTGTATACGCACTCAGCTTGTGCGGAAACGCATCCGCCGAATCTTTCGATCACGTTTCTCCTCGTCATCCTGAGTTTTTTCCGTCCCCTCAGGACCAGGCGCTAAGGTTCTTACCTTTCGAGTTCTGTGTCCTCCCATATCACACAGTTGCCTTATTCTATCATACGAATATTTAAAATGCAAACGAAAAGAAAGGGCAGATGCACCTGAACATCTACCCTTTCTTCTCTGCGTGCTTCTTACTTAGAAGCTTCCTTGAGCAGGCTTGCGCGTGCGGCTGCCGGCTCCTTTACCTGATGGCTGTGCCATGCAGATGCGCTATTTACAGTCTTCTTTGCAGTGTTGTAACCGATCTTTGCTACAAGTTTCTCAATCTTCTTCATACCTTGTACCTACCTTTCTTTTTCCTATCATTGCCAACACTGCTACAAAGGTTACAGTTCCAATATACACAGTGCCAACAATCACACATGATCTCCAAAGAAATGCCAGCAAAGAGCCAATCCCTAAAACGAGAAATCCGTTTCGTTTGTTCCGCTTTTTCTGCACTGCGGTCAGTGGCTTATTGGCATGTGCAACCGGACCGAGTATCGCAAATACACACAGATCTGCGGCGAGCACAATCCAAAGCACGAGTGGTACTTCCGCATATGCTTCCATGTACCGTGAAAGTATCATGACCGCACCCCAGCCACCATAGCTGACGAGCATGCAGACCAGCGACGTCTCCGCATGATACCCACCGAATGCACTGCGAATCAGGTAAAATGTTCCCAAAAAAAGAGCGGTCTGTAACAGGTTCTTCGTGACTATCCCAAGCAGAATAAATCCGATTACCTGACACATCTGTTCAAGAAACACTGCGTATCCATATACATAGATATCGTAGTCCTCTTTCTGGATCACATCTCTTCGCAGCAGATGATCTGTGATTGCATATGCAAGACGTTCCATGGACTTCCTCCTCACTTCATTTCCTGCTACTACAATACCTGATTTTTGACATTTTACAACCTGTCTGGCAAAGTTGGTTGTTTTTTGAGCATACTTTTTACTTTTTCGACGTTATACGACAATGTTCGAGATGAAGAACCCGTTTCGTTCTTCCTCATAGAAAGAACCTTCCATATCCCGGATCAGCTTCTTTACACTCTTTCTTCCAAGTCCGTGCAGACTTGCATCTGCCTTCCGCGTGCGAAGCTCCGGGTTGTTCTCCATAACCGACTGACTGATCCGGTTCCGGACAGTTACCAACAGCAAGCCCGCACTCTCGTAGATCTGCAGCTCAATCAGTTTGTCTTCCTCCAGCTCCTCTGCTTCAATCGCATTTTCCAACAGATTCAGCAGTGCAATCGCAAACTCCATCTGTCCTTCCGGCAAATGTGCACTGATTTCTGTCCGAAACGTGATCTGTTTCTGCCGGCAGATTCCATCGCAATGATTGAGCACAGCATCTAAGATTTCATCGCCTGTCATATAGACACCTTCTGGCTGGAGCTTCGTGTTTAAGACGTCCTCCACATATTTCTGTGCTTCTTCCACATTTCCATTCGCAAGCATTTCCTGAAAGAGCGTGAAATAATGGCGCAGGTCATGCCGGAGCATCCGGTTCTTCTCCTGCAGACGCATCATGCGCTCCATTCCCTCTTTCTGCTCTTCCTGCGACATACGGAGAAGCTGATTTTCCATCAGCAGCTTCTGGCTTTTATTTAATTGATAGGTTGCCACGTACACAAACACATTGATCGCCAGAATTCCGACCATCGCGATACCGATCGCAATCTTTCCCTTTTTGTCAAGATACGGGTAATCCAGCATAATATCTAAGATAATACCGATCAAAATACTGATTACGAACACGACAGCATTCATGACCGGCATCGCGGATTTCATCTTCGTTTTCTTCAGGATCACCATGACCAGAAGCGTGCACAGGATCAGATTCAGCTTCGAACCCATGATGTAATGCAGCCGATGTATCGCATCCATCTCCCATTCCATGCCATTTGTCCCGCGCACGACATACCCGTAAACTGACGCAAAGATCAGTCCACATGCCATAAGCAGGATATTCCAGATTGCGACATAGATGATCTTCTCTGAGATTTTTCCATTCGTGCATACAAAACCAAAGAATATGGTAAGTAAAATATAGACAATATTATTCTCCGGACTATCCGGAAATACTTTCTGCAACACAACATTTGCCACAGGGACGATCAACGCCAGAACGACAAACAACCAGTTCGGCATGCTCTTCTTTTTCCCAAGTATCATCGTCAGAAACACGATACCTAATATAGCATCCAATGTATTTGCAAATATTTCAACGAGATTCTCCATACCTGATCCTCTCCAATAACATCTTATAATTCTTCATCGTCTCTTCCTTATAGCTTCCACTGATCGGCAATACAGTTTCATCTCTCAGAATCAGTTCCTTTTTGCCAATCTGCTTGATGTACCGTATGTTTACCACATACGCGACATGCACGCGTATAAAGCCATATTCCCACAGCTCTTTTACGATCTTTGCCATGCTCCCCTTCGAGACGATCGCTTCATTCTCCGTATGATAGATAATCTGATGTTTGGCTGCCTCTATGTACATAATCTCTTCCACCGAAGCATCCATCACTTCATTCTTTGCTTTTTCGATCAGAACGTGTCCATCCGTCATCCGCTGTTTTGACAGATTCATCAATGCCGTATCAATCTTCCACGGTTCCGCCTTCTGAATAAACCGGAATGGTTTGTATTTGAGCATATCATAAACCATCTCGCCCCGGTTCGTAAAAAATATAATCTGGATTGACGGATACTTTTCCGTCAGTGCACTGGCAATCGAATCACCCGATATATGTGGCATGTCGATATCCAGAAATGCGACATCCATCTCATGTTTTTCCGCCATTGCCATTATCTCCGCCGAAGATTTTGGATTCCACAGCGTATAAATACTCACATCGATCTGCTGATCTTTGCCAAACTGCTCCACATGCAGTCGGACCATCTGCAGGTCGCGTCTTTCATCATCACATATCAATACATTCATATCGTTTCTCCTGTCTCATCATTCATCCCCCTGTTTTCTAAATGCCCCGGATATGCAGCCCTGCTGCCTGATATGCGCAAAGCTTCTCCACGGTCTCTGCCGTAATGATCTCCCCGGTATTCACGATGTAACTTCCGGGCGGATATACATAGATTGGTGCTCTTGCCAGCGTTCCCGCCAGTTTTTGCAATTCCTCCTGCCCGGCACATCGCTCCTTCTCATGATCCCCTTCTTTCGTCAGAGCGACATCGCACATCTGCAGTGTCCGGTATAACTGTTCAAAATCTTCCTGCCCGTCCCGCACCGTCGAGATCAGTACCACATGTTTTCTGCCTGCCATCTCACAGACGACATCCCCCTTATCCGCAAGCATCGCAAGCAGCTCCGGTCCCGGCACAGCTGCAGAATATACAAGCCGTGTCTCGTCATATCCATATGCACCTGCTGCACATACGGCTTCTTTCTCTATCATTGTGATCTGCGGAAGCTTCGCACAATTCTCCCGGAATTCCCGCAGATTGTTTTCATATTCCGTAAAATCATGGTCTGCCATATAGCAGATTGCCGCTTCCATATTCATCATGAAAATATACGACGGCGAAGAACTTAAGAATATCTCCAATGCCTGCTCCACCGGTTTCACCAGTTCTTCTGTACAGACATGAATCACCGCTGTCTGCGTCATCGCTGGAAGTGTCTTGTGCAGACTCTGTACAACGACATCGGCACCCATGCGGATCGCAGAATATTCCTGTTTTAAAAATGGCAGATGTGCCCCATGTGCTTCGTCCACGATCACCCGAACATGATGTGCATGTGCCACACGTGCAATCTGCGCAATGTCGGATATGACGCCCTCGTATGTCGGCGATGTCACTACAACCGCCGCGATCTCCGGATGAGACTCACACAGCCTTTCAACATCATCGGCATCGACATACCCATCAATAAATGATGTAAATGCAAAGGCATCTTCTGCCTCTTTCTTCCATGTCGGCTCCACATAAATCGTCTGTCGCTGCAGCATCGCCGCCGCATTGTAGACCGATTTGTGGCAGTTTTTTGCAATCAGGATCGCATCGCCCGGCTTCGTGCATGCCGCGATTGCCGTAAAAATCCCTCCCGTCGCACCATTTACCACGTAATACGTGCCACAGGTCTGGTAGATTTCCTTCAGCATGGCAAGTGAATCCCCGATAAATCCCTCCGGCAGATACAGATCATCTGTCCCCGGCACCTCCGTCACATCCCATGCGAGAAATGCGTCCTGAAAATTTCCATAGCAGGCTTTCCGCTTATGCCCCGGCATATGCCATACCGCATGCGCATCACTCAGATATTCACTTAGCCCATCCTTGATCCATTGTTTATGCATGTTATTCCAGCGTCTCTGACTGCACATCTGCAAGCGTGAGCTTCGTCAGATCTTCCTCTTTAAAATTATTCTCCGCGATCAGGCGGTTAGCCTGATTGTGAATCACGCGATCCAGATAATTACGCACCGAACGCGCATTACCGAAATTCTCCGGCGGACATGCAAGTATCCTTGTAAATGTATCCTGCACATACTGCACCGCGTCGTCCGTCAATGTATAATCGAGTGATTTTGCCCGGTTGGTCATGATCTCCAACAGCTCTTCCGCATCATAATTCGGAAATTCAATTGTCCGGTTGAAACGGGAACGAAGTCCCGGATTTGCATCCAGGAAATCCTGCATCTCATCATGATATCCTGCCGCAATGACGATCAGATCTTCCCGGTTATCTTCCATCGCTTTATTCAGGATGTCGATTGCCTCCTGTCCGAAATCACCCTGCTGTCCATTTGCAAGGGCATACGCCTCATCAATAAATAAGATGCCACCCTTGGCTTTCTCGATTACTTCCGTAACCTTCTCACTCGTCTGTCCCATATATCCAGCGACCAGACCAGACCGGTCTACCTCCACCAGATGTCCTTTGGAAAGCACGCCCAGCCCATGATAGATCTTCGCAAGGATTCTTGCCACGGTCGTCTTACCAGTTCCGGGATTGCCAAGGAACACCATGTGATTTGTAACCGGCGGCGTCTGCAATCCATTCTCCTGACGGATCTTACAGATCTTCAACAGATTGATCATATTGTTGATCTCCGTCTTCACGCTCTGCATGCCGGTCAGCTCGTTCAACTGCTTAAGTAATGCCTGTATATCCATCTCCGTATTAAATTCTTTTTTACGCTCTTTCTGATCCGGCAGCGTCTGTGCATCCGGTTGTTCCACCCGCATACGGAATGGCTTTCCAGTTTCTTCTGTATCTGCTGCCCGTACATACTCCGGTGTGTCCATATCTCTCCGGCTGTCTGTATCACTTACTGCCGGCGAATCTTCCTCCTTACGCTCCGGTGTAGAGATCTTCGTCCGCCGCATCTCAAGCGTATCGGACCAATACGAATAATCCGGCTTATCCTCCTGCTTAACCTTGCTTCCGGGCTTAAATGCGATCGTCGGCTTGTAATCCTCCATATCCCCACGTACACGATTGATTTCCTCTGTGATCAATTCAATATACGAGGACAATGCCTGAACCTCTGATGACGCAACCTCCTCGTTGCATGCAATCAGATCATTTCCAATATAATTAAAGGTTGTAACATACAACTGTAACAGATCATAATAACCGTCTGATATCTCCCCGGTTTCTGCTCCGATATTTGAGCGCACAAACGAATTTAACGACCGTGGCGCATGATCCCGGATGCTCTCACTCCGAAGTCCCCAACGGTCTGCATAATCACGGATCATCTTCTCATCAAACTGTGTTCCGAATAACAGATTGATGTATTTGATTTCTTCTTTGTTGACGGAACCATCCGAATATGCGAGATATATCAGGAAATGCAGCATATCTGTACGGAAGGTATGTGCCAGATCCATCCGTCCATCTGTCCGTACATAATCCGCACGCCCGATACTCTGTGCCCGACGCATACATAGATCAAACATGCGTCGACTATTATCTTTCACTTTTACGGTATGAAAACTCCACATTTCTATATCCTTACCCTCTCTGTCAATTTCGCCATACTTATCTATATTATACGCACAGATTCTTTTCTCTGCAAGAAAAAAGAGGCTGCCAAGCAACCTCTTTTCGTAACCACCTTGGATGATATTCCCTTATGTAACACCCTCTCTTTTGTCACATAAGGAAATACCACTGCTACACGTAACAAGACCTTCACATAACTTCGAGCTCTGATGCTCACGTGTATATTACAACATCACACTCCGTATCCCTTCCCCCTGTACGAAGCTATGACGCTGATATGCAAAAATCAAGCAACAACCCAACTTGTTGCTACATGTATTAGTGTAGCACTTTTAAATATTTTTTCAACGGCAGAATAGACAAATTTTATCTCTGTTTTTAGTCATAATGACAGTTTTTTCGTCTAATTTCTTTATTTCCGTTTATTTTCATTCAGTTTCAATCACATTTTTATTGTGAGATTTATTAATTTCTCACGCAAAACGTGATAAATTTTTGACAACGGCAATCCAACCACGTTCAAATAATCCCCTTCGATACCCTGGATATACTTCGCAGCTCCGCTCTGGATACCATAGGCACCTGCCTTGTCCATACAGTCACCCGTAGCGACATAGTTGTCAATTTCTTCCTCCGTCATCGGATAAAATGTCACCTTCGTATGACAGTGAAAGGTATTTCCATGTATCTCTTCCTGCGTATCGGAATCTGTCCACAGAATACACACACCGGTGAATACATCATGCGTCCGCCCAGACAATCGTGCGAGCATCTGCTTCGCCTCATCCTCTGTCTTTGGTTTTCCAAGCACACATCCATCGACAGCAACGACAGTATCCGCACCGATTACCGTGATTTCTTCCACGGAATCTGCTGCCTGATTATCTGTCGTTGATTTTTCCATATTCTTACTGCAGTTTCTGCGGTACACATCTTCCGCTTTCACACGCGCCAGTTTTTCAACCAGCTCCTGCGGTGTCAGATTCTCCAATTCTTCCGGTGGAATCTGTTCCTCTGCCGAAGATACGCACACTTCATATTCATATCCACCCAGCGACAGAATCTCCTGTCTGCGTGGAGACTGTGATGCTAAAATGATGTTCTCCATTGGTTCTCCCCTTTAAATTTCATTATCAACAAGGCGTGCAGCAATTACAGAGCAAATTTAACAGGCACATATCCATGCACCAGTTATCGGAACGCACATCCGGCATTCCATATCCCATGCCACGCTGCACATACCAGTTGCTGCCACCCTGCATACGCTGCTTCATCTGTTTGTATTCCATGTTGTTCGGTTCCATCGCGATTGCACGATCGATATGTTCCATCGCTGTTGCCTGATTCCCTGCTCCTAAGTTCGCAGCCGCACTCAAATAATACCATCTGCCCGTCCGGTCGTCTATATCCTCCAGCGTGCGAAGTGCCTCTGTAAACATCCGGTTCATGATGAAATTCTGCGCAGCAGCAAGATGGGACTCATCCTGACTCATGCCACCGCCTTCATTTCTGGCACGACGGAATGCATCTGAACCAAATCCGCCAAATCCATCAAACCCGCCATAGCTGCTGCCACCATACGAGGAACCTGTATCTCCGTCCATGATGCTCTTATATGCCGCCTGCACTTCTTTGAACTTCTCTTCTGCCTGCGCTGCGTTTGGGTTGTTGATATTTGCATCCGGGTGGTATTTCCGGCTTAGATTTCGATATGCTTTTTTCACTTCTTCTTCCGAGGCACCATGTGGAAGCCCCAGAACTTCATAAGGATCTTTCATGCTAATTCCCTTCTTAATCAGTAATTGTGAAACATATATACATCTGTGGTACAGTTTACACATGAAACATATTCTACGCAGACGCGCTCCCGCTCGGTTCATCACGCAATGGTACTAAATTCATGACAAACAAGTTTGCCATTCATTAAGTACCAGCGTGCTTCAACGGTCTGCTTAAGAATTATGTTTCATGTGCAAACTATATCCACTTCTATGAAATGTTTCACAAATTACTTATTTCCTGTGTCATTTTGTTTCGTCATAAACCTTACCCAGATTCCGGAATAGATAATGTTGCGGAGGATGGCTGTCTCCTCGACGATTGGCAGACATTCGTAGATTTTTGCCATATCGGTGGCGATCATCATAAGGATTTCCTTCACGTAACTGTCGAACTGCTCTTTCGATAATTTATGGTATAACTCCTTCAAGGGATTGAACCGGTTCTTCTCGATATCCTCCTGCACATCATCATATGCGTCAAGAATATAGATGAATTTGCCGAGCTGGTAACCGAGTCTCCGCAGCTCCTCTGACCAGTCAATCCCGCGTGATGGCTTATATGCAAGAATCTCTGCCATGATATCACCGAATGTTCCGGCAAGCAAATCCAGATTCGTCACATTTTTTCTCTCACAGGCAGATAATGTCCGCAGAGATTCCCGGATCTTCGCCAGCTTCTCCGAATAGACCTGACCGATCTTGCGCACACGCTTCCGTATAAAACTGCTGTAACAAAGTCTGGTAAATTTCCGGTCATCCGCCCAATCATCGAGACATTTGTAGTAGGTTAGAATGAGATTCATATCTGCAATATACTGTATGATCTCATTCTCCAGATATATTTTCTTTCCAACCGGATGCACCATGCACGCTGCTTCCTTCATCTTCGTATCCGGCTCATATAAAGCGGTCAGAAGAACCGCGGCAAATGTTGAATCATACGTAAGTGACATCTGTCCCATCGCACCGTCCGTATTCCGGAGTGCATGGCAGACGCCGCAATAATACATGCGATACCGCTCATAATCTTTGACTTTCATTTCCGGCTTGTTCACCGTCACATATCCAAACATCGTTCCACCTCCGAGTTAAACGGCTTTCTTATTTCTATTTTATACATTAGCTGTTCTTTATAAACCGTGCGCTGCACTTCGGACAACGTATCTCGATCTTTCCTTTTCCCTTTGGGATACGAATTTTCTGCTTACACTCCGGGCAACGGTAGATATGATGCGTCTTGCGCATCGTCATATGGCTTTTCTCTTTCCGTCCCCACATGCGTAGTTTATACGTCTTATTTAGGAACCATGTATTTTCATCCCGACGCTTGCCAATATTTCTGGAGAACACACGGAAATATGCAAATGCAAAGGTCACAAATGCAATCGTGCTGAGTATATTGTTTCTTACAAACATATCGATAAAAACCAGGATACACGCCGCCCACATCATACACATGGAAAGCTGATCCGTTCCATTTCTACCGCGCATAAAATCCATCAATTTCTGTCTCATAAACATCCTCCATAACTATATCCAATCCTGATATTCATTATTCTTCTTCAATTTTTCGAATTGTCAAGTATTTTAACACGCGGGCGGGCTCCGTCAATGGCTTTCACAGAGATTTCACAAAAAAGACGCCCGCCATATAAGCGAACGTCTAATCAGATTTATGCCTGATCATGCATGCTTTGAAAGCTTTCCATCTTCAATTACATATTCCATCGTACACCGGTTTGCAACATACGGATCATGTGTAACAATGATGACCGTGATTCCCTGTTTATTCAGCCGTTCCAGCAGATCCATCAGACTCTCAGTATTCGAAAGATCCAGTGCCCCGGTCGGCTCATCCGCGACGATCACCTCTGCATCCATAGCCAAGGCTCTGCAAATTGCCACCCGCTGTCTCTGACCGCCGGATAAATGGTTCACCTTTTTTTGTTCCAGTCCTTCCAGACCAACCTGCTGCAGCAATACCCGTACTTTTTTATCAAAGCTTTTCTTATAAGTTCCAGCGATGATTTCCGGCAGACAGATATTTCGAAGCACCGTATCATTGCCAAGCAATCCAAAATCCTGCAGGATAATACCAATCTTTTTATTCCGCAGCTCACATTTCCCGCGGTCTGACATCTTCCGGACATCGTTTCCATCATATTCATATACGCCTGATGTCTGCGCATCAATGCCCGCTATAATGTGCAGCAATGTGGATTTTCCAGAGCCAGACGGTCCGGTAATGGCAACCATATCTCCCTTTTTTATTGTAAGTGTCACATGCTGTAGCGCCTGCGTCTCGTTTGCTTTCCCCTGATTATATATTTTACTGACATCCTTCAAACATATCATTTAATCACCACTCCTTAACACTTCAATCTCTGCCTGTCTGCGACTCTGCCGGAATCCAGATACAATACTGACCACCAATATCAACAGAAGCAACACCACGGAGAAACCATAACTGAATATTCCCGCATGCTTCGTCTGCAATTTCAACACCGTTCTCGCAAACCACGGATACAAGGCTGTCGCAATGCCGAATGCTGCAACAAGCAGCAGGGCTCCTGAGAAAAATAACACGCCACTCATCCGTCTCCGTGTCATGCCAAGGATATAGAACACAGCAAACTCCTGCCGTTTCTGCCGGATCATCAGATACATATATCCACCATATCCAAATACCGCAATTACTGTCAATAACAAAAATGCCATCATATACCATGCATATTGCTCTATAACCCTGGAGAAAGATCTTGAGACGATGGTCTGAAGTGTACTTACCGTTCCATAATTCTGTAAGCGTGCCTGCAACGTATCAACCAATTCGTGCGTTGATACCGAATCGTCATGCTCGATCAGGAAATTCGCACCCATAACCTCTTCCATGATTGCATCGGTTCCACTGTAAAAAACAATGAATCCATCCTGTGGATACTCCTCTGGAAATACTGCCAGATGCCCCAGTTCTGGTACATCTGCATAATTCATGACAACCGGAATCGCACTGTCATGATCTAAGACACCCATAACCTCGCACACAAGCTTTTTCTGATTCTTATAAATTTCAATTTCTGTTACCGTTCCAACTGGTAACTCATTCTCCAATGATTCACTCACAAGGATCGGCATACGACCATCAGTTGCCTGTTTTTTCTCTCCTTCCTTCAATTGCAGAGATATAGCATCCATCATCTCTTCCGAATAAACGATCAGGTTTGCATTTGACTGCTCGTTTTCTTCCACCTCTGGATTTCGATATGTATAAAGTCCGTTACAAAATCCGAAACACAGGATATTTTTTACACCATCTGTTTCCTTTATTCGTTGATAGATGATGTCAATCGGCATCTCTTGCCCTCGTATATCCGCAGACATCATCGCATTATTCTCGCTGAAATGTATCACCTCGTTAAAGTCAATCGTATATGCCTGTGTCACATTTGCACGATCTGCCAGAAAAGAATCGACCGGATTTAACACGACAAACGACAGTTCAATCATACACACCAACTGGATCAACAGGATTATTTCGTTTGCAAGCCGTTTCGTATATAAATACCTGCACAACCGGAGAAAATTCATACAACCGCCTCCTTTGCATGTAGAGTAAGCATCGTCCGCATCGCTTTGATCGTAAATAATATCGAAAGGACAAACATCATCCCCAATATCCCGATCAGGGTCGTTGTCATCGGAAATGCATTTCCATATACAAACTTCAAAAGTGGAAATGTCAGATATTGCAGACCGAGTGCTGCCAGACTGCCCGCGCAATAATAGATTGCCCAATGTCCATAGACAAGCAGCATGCACCGCCGCCTCGACATCCCACACAGCCATAATACGTGGACATCATTTTGATAGGTCCGAATCCATTCTGCCATCAGCCGGATCACCGTCACACCGGCAATCAGACAGAGCAGTGTTGCCAATATTCCGTAACGAAGCTGATTATCTTTTAGCACATCGTCGGAGTTTGAATCCGGTGGATATGCCCTTACCGATGGGAATTTGTCTTCTATCTGCTGTGCGTATTTCTTCAGATCTTTATATGACGCATAATAAAACTGAGCCAGAACCTGTCTTGGTCGATATTCTTCCTGATATCTGGAAAATGGTATGATATAAAATCTTGTTTCTTCCCCATAAGCCTCGCCAAATACATCCATGGTTGATAATGCGGATTTTGCAGCAGCAAAGGACCACGGTATAACCCACCCCATGCCGATGATACTATATGACTGCTCTCCTATTTGAAAATGCCCCTGATTGAGTATTGTCTGATCCACATTGTCCGATACAAATCCTACCAGAGCCCCTGTCTCCTGCTCGGACGCATCAAAAAAACGACCAGACGTAATTGGAAACCACGTTCTCCCCTTCGTTCCTTCCCATCCAATCAGGATATCCTTTTCTTTCAGGGGTGTAAAATAAAGAACGTTTACCATTCCATTTTTCGCCAGATCGTTCAGATATGCAGAAATTTCCTCCGCCTGTATATCCGCATCTTCTATATCAATCGTCAACGATGCCTCTGTGTTGCTCCGTGTGGCTAACTGATACTGTCCTGTCGCCATCCCAAGCATTACACTGATGCAATACGCGCACACGATCACACCAATCACAAGCCATACTGTAACTGCCCCGTTCGTCCGTATGTGCTTTTTTAATGTGCGCCAGAATATCATTTTATCCTCCCCTTGTATAATAAACTATTTTTAATTGTAGTTTTAGTATATCTTTCATTACATGAATAGCAAGCCATTAAGCACAAATGGTCGAATTTTTAACACTTTTGGTAAGGTAGGGAGATTTTTGACCAGAATATATGTGTTTCATTGTCAAAATCATAAAGATATACACCGTCAAAATTCCGCACGATTTTCTCTATACTCTGCATACCGATTCCATGTCCGGCTTTATCTTTATTTGTCCGAAGCTTTCCATCCCCATCTTTTTCTCTGTCTGCGAGATATGAATTTTTCTCTTCTATCATAGTCATACCAGAACGCACATTGACTTCCACACGTAACTCGATAAATCCCTGTCCACCAGCCGCTTCATATGCATTCTCCAACAGATTTCCGAATAAAACTGTCACATCCGAATCACTCAAATCTGATAACACATCTTCCCGTATATCAACCGACAATGATATTCCTGCCTTATCGCATACACTCTGATAATATTGCAAGATGACATTTAACACCGCCCGGTTACAAAAACATTTCTTCGTGAGTTTCACATCCGAGCAATCCTGCAAAAGCTTCTTGGCTTCCTCGATATCTGCATGCTCCAACAAGTTCTGTACTGTGTATAGAAAATGTCTTGTATCATGGATTACTGCATGGCATGCCTGATTCTCCTCGTAAACCATCTGAAGCTTCTGCAATCGAGACTGTTCCTGTTCTGCCATCTGCTCCTTCTTATATACAACATTATAGATACATAACAGACTTATAACTACCAAACTAAGCACAACAACAGTCACACACGTCCAGACATACGGTAGCGCATAATCCATACAATTCATAACAATTAAAAATCCAATTAGGAAAAAGATTACACCCCCCTGTATGAAAAATAGAATTTCAGATACCTTTCTTTTCATATATCCCCCTTATCCGCGACGCAGATATTCCTCATACATTTTGCAAAATTTTACATACATTCTCCTTGACACATGCGCTGTATACTTTCCCTTTGCCAATACTATTTCATTCTTCGTAAACCGGCTCACATAATCCAGATTCACTAGAAAACTCGTATGCGATTTGCAAAACCGAATCTGATTCAGCTTTTGCTCCCAATCCTCCAGTTTTCCCTTTACTACATACTTGTGATTCATCGTATATATGTGAACACAACGCTTTTGGTTCTCGATCATGACAATATCTGCTTCCCGACAAACGATAGTCTCTCCATTCTGCGTGATCGTGATTTTAGGATTTGTATTCTTATACGCCACCAGCGCATCACTCAGATTCCGCATAATTCGATCTGACAACGTTGATTTTTCAATATATCGAAACACATGAAAGTCCATCGCATCATCCAGATAGCGTTCCGTGAATGATACAATAAAGATCAGCGCATACGGATTCTTCTCTTTGATACACTTTCCGATCTCAATTCCGCTTTTTTCAGGCATTTCCACGTCCAGAAATACCAGATCTGCCATCTCTGGTTCTTCCAGAAGTGTCTCTCCATCCAAAAAGGTCTTTATCCCTGCTTCTATCTTATTTTGTTGAAAAAACTGACCAACGATTCCACTCAGATATTCTAAATAGCTAGGATCATCGTCACACAGAAATACTCGAATCATCTATAAAATCTCTTCCCTTTCAATCACAATAATCTCCTGTGATTCCTTTTCTTTTTGATCCATATCGTGAACAAGCGAGACAAGGAATAGCCACACGATTGCCGTCAGAATGGAAACAATGCTCACCCAATTTAAGATTCTACGTTTCAACTGCTTCCCCTCCCTTTTTCATCAATTTTCGCATTTTTCTTTCCGAAAATCAATCCAATCATTATAATTAACTATAAAAAAAATCCCTGATACATCTTGTATCAAGGATTTAAGAGAGGCGCGAGCCGGATTTGAACCGGCGGTGAAGGTGTTGCAGACCTCTGCCTTACCACTTGGCTATCACGCCATATATCATAAAGGGGACCCACGCAGTGGGGAGATTCCTTATGATTAGTAAGTAGCTTTGCTACTTACAATATCAAACTCCCCGAGTAGGGCTCGAACCTACAACAACTCGGTTAACAGCCGAGTGCTCTACCATTGAGCTATCGAGGAATATATCGTTGCATTTAACTAAACGCAAAGTAGATTATATGAAATATTTCCAATCAAGTCAAGACTTATTTTTAATATTTCAACCGCAATCTACAAACGGAGATGGAGGGATTTGAACCCTCGCGCCGCGCGAACGACCTACACCCTTAGCAGGGGCGCCTCTTCAGCCACTTGAGTACATCTCCAATGCCTAAAAAACACATTTTACCAATCGGTGTTATTTAGTTCCGCGTCAACACGCTAAGATAGAATAACAAATATTACATGAAATGTCAAGGGGTAAATATATACCAATAATATAAACCAATCTATATTTCTTTTTTATCAATGATTCCTATACCAACAAGGAACAGAATAATCAAGACAAGAATATATACCAAACCGAATAACACATAATATTTGTTTTCTAGTATTCCTGCTCTGTATAAAAACATAGTGTCCATAATCCAATGTTTATCCGCCATAGAAAGAGGCACTATCATAACTGCCTCATAAAGAAATACTACAATTACCGGATTCATACATACCAGCTGCAATGTCAATATTGCCTGCAGACTAATTACGCACATCGGAAATACATTTAGTCCAATTCCCTGCATGACCGAAGCAAACTCATCCGTGCCCAAACTCATATTATGACATAAGGTATAGATAGCAGTTGATATTATAATTATCATCATGGAAATGATAACCTGAATGATTAAAAATACGCTTCGCTTCATCCAATATTTTCTTCTACCATAAAAAATGATCGTGTTCAAATTGGATTTTGATGCTCTGATCTCTGATAAACTTGTAACTCCCACTGTCATCAGAAGCTGCATTACAAATATCAGATAATTCATAGGAATTTCTCCCTTTAATGAAAAATCATATGTATATCCACCAAATTGCCATTTTAACAACGAAACAAAATCACAATTTCCAAACAACATTCCCATTTCACAGGACATTACGGTCAAAATTGCAATAAACATCATAATGACAAGACGATTTTTCAACAACCGGATTTCAAAATATTTCAACGTATTTCCTCTCTTTTACTTATGTCTTCACAAAATCTTTTTTTCGTCGAAGCAATCCTAATACAACCATTACTATACTCAAACACACAATTTCAACGATTCGTTTTGCACAAATCATAAATACCGACGCATCCCTACAATAGTCACTGTAAAATAATCCCAATCCGGTAATTGGTATCGGTAACCCGGGTAATTTCGGTAATATATAAGTAAGAACTACAAATACATATCCCGTCCAATACATATTCGTATACCAATATCCTAAAAATGTCAAAATCTCAATCCATAAAACATTAAAGTAAATAATAATTGCTGCCGGAATCACAATTTCACTTATGGATGGTATTTGTGAGATTTCATATTGCGTGTAATTCGCAAATATGCTATTTTGATTCGTCCAGTCACAGAGAGAATCCGTGACAATCAAACTGCTCAACAGGATTGACATTGATATAGCTGCCGTTATCTCTATTGCCCGGACAACTGCATCCCTACATCCCATTAGCCATATCTGATCTACGTTTTTATACCGTACTAAAATATGTGGATTCCATTCATTTCTTTTTCTCTTCATAAATATATAAGGAATTAAAATATAAATTGTTATGTATGCATATGTTGTACAGCATAATACAAGGTCATAACCGCATAAGGTCTTATTTTTATTTTTTAAAGCCATACCAAATAGCAATATAAAAATAAAAAATACAAAAAATGAATACATATACTCTTTCAGATTTATTCTCTTCATACTTCTATCTTTCCGTTTTTCATCTTTATAATTTCATCGGATACAGATTCTAATTCTTCTTTATCATGACATGCTAGTATTACAATCCTTCCGGCTTTCTTAAAGTCTGCAAGAATATCACGAATCAATTGCAACCCACCTTCATCAATTGCATTAAATGGTTCGTCCAGCAACAGTATGTCCGGTTCCTCCATGATTGCTGCAGCAATTCCCAAGCGTTGTTTCATTCCCAGTGAATACTTTCGCACCTTTCTTTTATCGGCTGCTTCCAATCCTACACGCTCTAATGCATGCACAATGTCTTCATCACCAATCTTATTTTTTATCGATGCTAACAGTTTCAAATTCTGATACCCGGTATACTGTGTCAGAAAATACGGATTTTCCAGCAAAAGCCCCAGACTCTCCGGAAAATCCCTCTCTTTCCTTAATTCCTCACCATTGATTTTTACGCATCCCTCCGAAGGAAAAATAAGTCCACTTATCGCTCTCATCAACATTGTTTTTCCGGAACCGTTTTTACCGTATAACCCATATATTCTGCCACCGGTAAAAGTATAAGTAATATTTCTTAAAACATAATCACTCCTAAATTTTTTTGAATAATTGTCTATTTTTATTTCAATCTGTTTAACCTCTTAATGATACTGTATATATCGAAGTTCCGGATAATAAGAAAGATATATCCGAATAGGAGAATCTTTGATTTTCTCTATATCTCCCCGGTATGTCTGTCCATCTTTAAATCGGAAAAATAACTTTAAGTCTACTTCTGCATCTTTCTGATAAGGACTCACCGGAATTTGGTTGAATCCCATCAGATCCAGGCTTTGCCCGTTTGTATAATTATCAATACTCATATTCCATGTACTGATCGTATTTTGAATTTTGATATCCTGTCCGGAAATATTCTTTACATGTATATTCACAACAATATATCTATCCTTTTCCGCATCGGAATACATCTCATCCGGTTCCCCATAAGATTCCGCAAAGCCTTTGAAATCATATATTTCTAAATCACCTACCGCTATCTCAAGACCATAATATTTCAATATGTCTCCCTGTCGATATACCTCCTCTATCGGTTCTTTTACGACAATATGCATACGAATAAAAAATATGATCCAGACAGATAGTACACATATAGATATGACTGCTATCAAAATCTTTTTTCTACGTCTCATATTTCCCCACCTCGCATATCATACCAATTATTCCTATAACCCCTGTTAAGGCAATCACCATTACTACATTTGCAGTTTTAATCCCCTCCGAAGTAGAAGGATATAATATTCGCATAGGAATATAATTTTCAGCATTTATAAACCCCAGGACAATCTTCAGCACAATAACCACCACCATAGGGCAACAAACAGCCGCATAGATATTCTGAATTATTTTCGCCGCCAAAACAACCAGCAAAGAAAAAAACGACACAAGAACACCATCGATTGCTATGTATATAAAAAGATATGCTGTGGGATTCGTGTAAAACAAATCGGACAAAAAAGAATTTCCGCTCACAGTATAATATGATGTTGCTGCTATCGGACGAATGGACGGCAAAAATACAGAGGCGGCCATATAATCAACTATTAGGGGAATGGTTGTAATAATAAAACCGGTCACAAAATATGCAATTAATTTTGATATTGCAATTTTTGTTCGGTTCGACCGGGTTATCAGCTGATTCATATATCCATGTTGTCTTTCTTCAATATAAACCATACCTATTGGCAGCGTAGCACATCCGACAACAACCATATAATAGATGTTTGACAAACTTGATAACTGAAGTCCGATCCAATGATTAAACACCGTTTCCGGATATTCGCCATAGATCATTCCATAATAGGGAATAATATTTAAAGCGATGTGTACAACGATCAAAAGCAACAAAGAAAACAGCGATATTATGAAATACCTGTTATGTGTTGTCTTATATAATTCTGTTTTTATACACTGTATCATTTTATTTATTATTCACCACCACTTTTATCAGATTCGGTCCGCCCTCTGATTCTGCATGCCATGTTCCATCATCATATAAATTACCATTCCTGCATAGATTATTTACATTATAGTAAAGAGAATTCTTATCTACCTCTTCTGTCAATAAAAAAACTACATTCATTGTAATTTCTTCCCCACCGGCAAATGTAATCTCATTTTTTGATTTCTCCGTTCCCCTGCCATTACCTTCATAATCCGTATCAATAAACATTCCCACAGGCTCGACAATGCGATAAATTCCTATATCGTCGTAAACAACCTCCAAGTCTTTATTTGATATATTAATCGTCCGATCGCTTTTGGATTTGTTCTGAATCGTTATATTCATCATCAAATATGTGCCATTGTTTATTGTTTCTTCACCAAAAAAGTTAATATAATCAGGATCATTTAAGGCTTCACAATTCTGAAAATATTGATTCAGATTTTGCATTCCGGCTAGTTCATCTGCAGAATTTATTTTCAGATAAAACGGACAATAATCATAGTACCCACCTTCTTTATAAGAAATAGCACTCTCTTCTACAAAACGTGTTTTCAAACTAAGATGATATACGATCTCATCATCCAAAGGTAACACTTTCTGATTAAAATCAATATCCGGATATTCTTTCTGAATTGCTTCTGCATTGAAACAACTCATATTTTCATCGGTATTTGATGCATCAGCAACCGAACTGTCCATACTCTCTGTTTGTTCTATCGTTTCATCTATGTAATCTCTTTGCTGTGTTGTTAAATCTTCTGAATTTAGTTTTCGGCAACCTGACAGAAATAACACACCGACAGACAACAAAACCAGTCCACAGAAACTCCTCATATACATGACCTCTCTTATTACAATACGGATGTTAAAGCAATTTTAACACCCGTATTTTTTAGTTATAATTAATACTCCTAATATTTATTGTAATTATCTGGACTCCATTTTCCTTTAAATGTCGCTGCTACATCATACTTTTTTACAAATATGTTTGCATAAGTTTTGTTTGCTTCTTTAACAAAATTTGTCATATACTGCGTTACGCCCTTTTTTATTACATAAGTAGGTGTTGATTTTCCATTATAAGAACATGCATAAAAACCACTAGTTTCGCTATTTGATCCATGTGCCTGAGCTATAAACTTAAACTCACCTTCAATATAAGGTTCATATGCATAATTACACATTATATACACTTTTGAAGTATCCATTTTTTTTCTTCCCTTAGATGAAACATATGTACTTTGCTGACCAGCATTAAAATAAAATTGATATTCGGAATCTGTATAATTATTTGCATTTGCAACCTTTTCACTAAAAAATAAACATATTGTCATCACAGAAACTACAACTGCCATTAACATTTTAATTTTTTTTCGACTACAAACATTTTTTAAATTCATGAATTTTTCCTCCTTATTGCCACTCTTTATTAATATTTTTATATTCAATTTCTTTACGAATTTCTTCAGGTAATTTGATTTCTCCCCATACCAAAAACGAACCCGTATTTACTTGAATTTTTTGTGCAAAATTACTTAATGCGTTATTTAATGTTTTTTTTAATTTATCCACTACATAATTTTCCCCTTTCCCTTATATTTTTTCATTACAATAAATAAAAGTTCTACCGAATACAACACCACCACACTTTCCATTAAACTAAAGATTTCCTTATCCACTACATATTTCGAATATACCAATACTACAATTACTAATAGCGCTTTCACTTTAAACCGCATTTTTTGTTTTCGATCATATGTTATTCTGTTAGACGATTGAACCGGTGCAACAGCAACAACCAATATCGAAAATAATACAAACACACTACACCAATAACCGCTTATCAAAAACTTGCTTATTCCTATTATCACTAATAAATTAATTAACGTTTGTACAAAGCAATAAAATATATTTTTTTGATGAGTTCCACCAACAAATATGCGTATTATGATTAAAACTGCAATTGAAACAAGAAATTGATTAAATTGCTTTATTAAAGCAAAAATTAAACCTAACAAAAATAATTTTTCCATTTCAGATATAATTACTCGCAAACTATATTCTACCCGCATAAACACGCGCTTTTCACAATCTGTGGTTTCTAATTTTTTTAATATAATTTGTACAAATTTATCT
>OJKP01000124.1_pt1 | contig 64050 bp, 50 predicted proteins | sample 1596521 | NCBI WGS metagenome assembly OJKP01 (sample SAMEA4350130, study PRJEB24818) | metagenome | biome: human; feature: gut; material: faeces | place: Denmark | collected 2013-09
ATCAGATTAGTCCATTAGCGTTTGTTCATCCAGAGGCAAAACTCGGTGACAACAACATTATCGGTCCTTTCTGCTATATCGACAAGGACACCGTTTTGGGCGATAACAACGTATTGCAGAACAGCGTAACCATCCACGTGGGCGCTCGTATCGGCAACAATAATGAATTCTTCCCAGGTGCCAGCATCTCTACCAAGCCTCAGGACTTGAAGTTCAAGGGCGAGGTGACAACCTGCGAGGTGGGCGATAACAACAGCATCCGTGAGAACGTTACTATCTCTCGTGGTACTGCCTCTAAGGGCAAGACCGTGGTAGGCAGCAACAACCTCCTGATGGAGACTGTTCACGTGGCTCACGACTGTGAGCTGGGCAGCGGCTTGATTATCGGTAACTCTACCAAGTTTGCCGGCGAGGTGGTTGTAGATGACAACGCCATCGTCAGTGCCAACGTTCTCGTTCATCAGTTCTGCCACATCGCAGGCTACGTGATGATCCAGGGCGGTTGCCGTTTCTCTCAGGATATTCCTCCTTATATCATTGCCGGCAAGGAGCCTACCCGCTATTGCAGCATCAACCTCATCGGTTTGCGTCGCCGTGGTTTCAGCAACGAGACCATCCAGAACATCCACGAGGCTTATCGCCTGCTCTACAGCAAGGGTATCCTGAAGGAAGGTATCGAGGAAATCAAGAAGAACCTTGAGGTGACTAAGGAAATCCAGTACATCATCGACTTCGTAGAGAGTTCTCAGCGAGGCATCATTCGATAAAAGTAAAAGGATAAAAGAGTAAAAAGGTTAAAAAAGCATTCTTGCATAGGTTTATGAAACGGGCAAGGATGCTTTTTTCTTGAATATAAAGAATGATATATGAAAACATTGATTGTGGTCTTAGGTCCTACGGGTGTTGGTAAAACGGAACTTTGCCTTTCTCTGGCAGAGCATCTCTCTATACCTATTATTAATGCCGACTCCCGCCAGATCTTCGCCGAACTCCCTATCGGAACCGCAGCGCCTACTGCCGAACAGCAGCAGCGGGTGAAGCATTATTTCGTAGGAAACCACCACATCGAAGATTATTACAGCGCAGCCCAATACGAAGCCGATGTGATGAATCTCCTGGAAGAAGAAATCTTCAAGAATCACGATGTGGCGCTGCTTACAGGCGGCAGCATGATGTATATCGATGCCGTATGCAAGGGTATCGACGATATTCCTACCGTGCGGGATGACATCCGTACCTGGATGAAACAGCGCCTGGAAGAGGAAGGCTTGGAAGCGCTGGTAGAAGAACTCCACAAGATGGACCCGGAGCATTGGGCGATAGTAGATAAGAAGAATCCCCGCCGCGTGGTGCATGCCCTGGAAATCTGTCACCAGACTGGCAAGACCTACACTTCTTTCCGAGTAGCCGAAAAGAAGCAGCGTCCTTTCCGCATCATCAAGATAGGCCTGAACCGCGACCGTGCCGAACTGTACGACCGAATCAACCAGCGTGTGTTGCTGATGATGGAGGAAGGCCTGGAGGCAGAAGCCCGCAGCGTATATCCTCACAAGGGTCTCACTGCCTTGAGAACCGTGGGCTACAAGGAAATGTTTGCCTATTTCGATGGCGAGATAGATAAGGATGAAGCCATCCGCCAGATACAGTCGCATAGCCGTGAATACATGCGCAAGCAGCTCACCTGGTTTAAGCGAGATGCCGAAATCCACTGGTATCATCCCGACCAGCAGGATGAAATCATCCGATTTATTGATGAAGAGATATAGACATAATTGGCATCATGCAACGAGTGGGGTGCCATTACGATGGTGGTGCCCTCCTTGTGCAGCTCAGAAAGCAGTTCCATCACCTCCTTGCCATTTTTGGAATCCAGATTTCCAGTAGGCTCATCGGCAAGAAAAAAAGGGTGTATCAGAAATCATAAAGTTTTTCTGATACACCTTTTTTATTCACTTGTATTTATTTGATATTGCTGATTTGCTCGAGTGAAAGACCTGTATATTTCATGACAAGCTCTTTCGACATACCATCAGCAAGCATACGCTGTGCAGCATTTATATTTGCCTCATTAGAGCCTTCAGCTCTTCCTTCAGCCATGCCTTTTGCTCTTCCTTCAGCCATGCCTTTTGCTCTTCCTTCAGCCATACCTTTTGCCATACCTTTTGCCATGCCTTTTGCCATGCCTTCAGCTCTGGCTTCTGATTCTGCGGCCGCCATACATGCCAAATTATCGCGAGCAATCCAAAGACTGTTCTCGTAGGCTTCCCATTCTTTCTTCGAGAGCCTATGACTGTCGGCATATTCCTCAAGCTTCTCGAAAATCTTCTTTTGTGCCGTCCAAGGCATTCTTGTTAATGCTTCCATATGAGTCAATACATAAATCCATTTATCAAAATCACTCTCACATTCCGCTGGCTCTTTTTTGAAAAGAGGCAGGGCCAAGTAGATGAAGCGAAGCTTGTTGGAAGCTTGCTCCTTGCTCTCCTTATCTGCCAATATGATGTCTGTTCTGAACTTGTTTACTTCGCCTGCCTTTGGCATATAGTTCATGAAACAAACTGTGTATATCGGCAGAAACTTATAGGCATCCTGATTCTCAGCTTTGCCCTTATCTACCTGTTCCAGAATACTTCTGCAGGCATAGCAGATGGAGCGATCCAGAAAATTGGGTTGCCACTTGTTCTGCATTTCCAGGATGAATCGCTCGCCTGTGTCGGTTTCGCAGAAAACATCGTAGATAATACCTCGTTGATCTTTGGTCTGTGGCAATTGCTCTTTGTCTTTGAACACTACATCCTTGACGTGGAGCTCGCCCTCCAACAGATCGTTGAGAAAGCTTATCAGCAAATCCTTGCTGAATTCTTGACCGAAAAGACGCTTGAAGCCCCAATCGGTAAAGGGGTTGATGTACTTTGCCATCTTGTTAGATTTTAATTATTTTTAAATCTGATGACAAAGATACGTTGTTTTTTTGTAAACTCCAAATATTTAATCGATTTTTGCATAAATAACTGGAAAAATAAGTAATATGCAGTTGTAGACTTAGGAACCCTTCGCGACCATCAAAGCTACATTTTGCATATCACTAAATATGTTCCTCCTGCCTCTTTTTTAGCAGCATGTAGTTCTGATGCAAGGCAAATTTCTTTTGCGGTTGCTGCTCTTTCTTCGTCTTGTCTGCCACAAAGGTTGGCGAGGTGAAGATAAAACGCACTTCCTCCACCTTCTCCAGCTCCGCCTTCATGGCTTCGAAGGCGTAGATGGAGAAAGAGGCGGCGGCGATGGATATGCGACTTAGGGTGGACAACCTCGATTTCAGGTCGTCCACCAATCGTTCGCTGGTATTGTTTATCTGTTTCGGCTGTTCCATGTCCTATTGCTTAACATTCAACATTCAACATTTAACACTTAACATTAAGAATTACTTCACCCATTCCATCAAGTCGTCGTAGTTGGTTACCTTATGATAGTAGATGCCCGAACCTGAGAGTTGCTCGAAGAGCCTGTCGGCACAGGCTATCTTGCCATCTTCTATACCTCGCAAGTCGAGGGTTGACATGCTGCCCTTGGTTTCGGCTACGAAATAAACATGCTTCACGGCACCATCCTTGAAGGCTATCGCCCAGTCGGGAGAATAATTGCCCACAGGGGTAGGAATGTGGAAACCCTTTGGCAACTTGGCATATACGGCAACATCGGTGCTCGTATCGAGGTCTTCCACGAACTTGCGTTCCACACTCTGCTTTGCCGTTCCATCGGTAAACACATAATCCACAATGCTCTTCCTTCCCTGGTAAGCCTTGTCGAGCGAGGTATGCTTCTCCTCCGTAAAGATGGCGGAATCGTAGCTTCCCTCTATCTCGTTGTAACTGATATGATCTACGATGATGGTGGCTTTCTGCTCCAGTATCAGACGACTTACCCTGCGGATAAACTCTTCTGGATTCATCTTGTACATATCAAACTTTTCTGGCTTAATCTGGCTCAGAATCCCGGCGATGGTCTTGCGGGTCAATCGGGTATTGGCGGCTATCTTGCCTAGCAGGTCGTACTTCACGGTGCTTACTACATCCGTTCTCAGGTCATCATGCTGCATTTCTTCCTGCACCATCATGCTGCCCGCCTTCATATCGTCATGTTTCAGTTCCGTCTTCTGCACTCCTCGGGTTACCACGTAGCTCAGTTTCGAAACCACCAGTTCCTTGTTGATGGCAGCAATGGCTTTCTCTATCAGTTCCCTGCTTTCGAAGTTTACCGTATAGGCATATTTGTGGTTGATGCGATTCCAGAGTTCCTGGAACTCCTTCTTCGTGAAGTTCTCATTCAGTCTGTTCTCCGGAGTCTGCGGCGTACTTCCGTTTTCTATCATACCGTCAAGGACAGAAGGATTCCAAACGCCTTCTATCAGTTTGTGAATCCATTTGCCGTATGGCTTTACTTCGTCTGGCAATGAGGCGAGTGTTCCTGATGTTGCAGCAGAGCGGTAAGCATCGGTTACATGACTTTCGTCATCCACATAACCATTCTTCACCAGATAGAAATAAATCTTCTTGGCTTCTGCCGTTGTGATACTGTGCTTGCTGCCATCCTCAATCGTGAAAGTCTTTCCGTCGAAGTAGTCGATGTCGGCAACCTTCGGACGGTCGTAGAGATCTTCCGAAATATTCTTCTGCAGGTCGTTTACGAAATCAGCATAGCCCTCAGAGGCAATCACGGTAAGGCGGTTGATTTGCTGCACCTGTCCCTGCAGGGTGTCGGCATCCTGTCGCACACCCTTGTTGTCAACGCAGAGTCGCAGACCGCGGCCTACTTCCTGACGCTTCTGCGAGATGCTGTTTGCCTGTCGGAGCGAACAGATCTGGAAGATGTTCGGATTGTCCCAACCTTCTCTCAAGGCAGAGTGGGAGAAGATGAAGCGAACTGGCGAGTAAGTTGGATCGAGACTCAGCAGTCGTTCTTTATCTTTCATAATCAGGTCGTAAGCCGATACGTCGTCGCTTCCTACTCCCTTCTTCTCATCGCTGTCCTTGATGCGCTTGGTCTTGGGGTCGATGGAGAAATAACCTTCATGGGTCTTGTTGACAGGGATGCAGCTGAGATACTGCATATACTCCGGGTCGTACATATTCTGATTTTCGTTCAGCTCTGCCCTGTACTCCTGTTCGAAGATTTCTCCATAGCGTCCCAGCAGCGCATTGCCGTCTTCATCATACTGGCGATACTTGGCAACCTCGTCGATGAAGAAAAGTGAGAGGCACTTGATGCCACGATGGAATAGCGCACTCTCTTTGCGGAAGTGCGCCTTGATGGTTTCCCTAATCTGGATGCGAGCCTTGTGGTCGGCAGTTACGTTGCCGATTACCTCCTTCAGTATCAGACTTTCGCCGTTGCTGAACTTTATCTGGCTACGAGTCGGCTGACGGGCATCCACCACGATATCGGTAATCATGAATCCCTTGTATTGCAGCATATTTCCAGAGGCACTATAGAGGTCATCGCCTTCTCCCAACTTCTTGTAGATTCGCTTGATGGCTCCCGTAGAGCTCTGCTGTTCTATCTCCAGTTTTACCTGTGGTGCCTTGTCTTTCGAAAGCAGCAGCTCTGCAAAATAGATATAGCTGTCGGTACCTTTCAGGTTCTTCAGTTCGAAACCTACTACCTCTATCTTCTTCACCAGTTTGTGGTTGTATGCATCGAGAGCATCGAGCACATACACCGTGTTGTGGTGTTCCTTGTGGGTAGCTGAGTAGTTCAGGGTGAAGAGCGGATTGAAGGCTTTGAGTGCCGTCTGTGTAGCGGCGCCTCCCATCTTCTGTGGTTCATCCAGAATGATAATTGGGTTGTTGGCTGCAAGAACGGCGATAGGCTTTCGGGAACCGAACTCATCACGTTCGGAGTTGATGATGCGTGCCGCCTTGTTCTTGGCTCCTTCCTTCATGGTGTTGAACGCCTGGGTGTTGATAATCATCACGCTGATGTCGTTGCTCTGTGAGAAGGTGTCGATGTCGTTGAGGCTGCTGCTGTCGTAGATGAAGTAGCGAGCCTTCTTGCCGTATTGCTCCATGAAGTGATCTACCGTGATGTCGAAGCTTTTCTTCACACCCTCTCGGATAGCGATGCTTGGAACCACCACGATAAACTTGGTCCAGCCATACTGCTTGTTCAGTTCGAACATGGTCTTGATATAGACGTATGTCTTTCCCGTACCGGTTTCCATCTCCACGTCGAGCTGGCAGGCACCGAGTTTCTGACAGAGTTCTTCATCCTGATGGATATTGTTATCGGTCTGAATCTGTCGGATGTTGTCAAAAAGAGCCACCTTATCCATGGCGAGGCGGTTGTTCTTATAACCCAGGCTATTGCCGGCATCATCGCTATCTGCAAAAACATTGGTTTGAACGAATTTGATGTCATGCTTCTTGCTGTCAACCACATACAGTTTTCCCTTATCCATCCTGTATTCCAGGTTGGCTTGGTTGGGCTGCCCCTTGAAGACGTTGATGACGCTCTCCACGGCATCGGTCTGATATTGTTGTATCTTAAACTTCAGTTTCATAGAATCCTTGTTACTGTGTCAGGAGAATATGTTTTAAAAATCTGCTCGAAGTTGGTGGCGGTGGAATCGTCCTTCATGCTGGTGTCACGGAGCACGGCATAGGCTGGCTGCATCTGGGCGATGGTCTTTACCACATCGTCGGTTACATCCGGGTCGAAGCAAGCCACGAGATATCCTTCGGCAACGTTATAGATGGTCTTGCCAGCTACCGTTGTCGTTTCTATCTTCGAATCCAGGGTTGCACCGAGTTCGAGCATCACCTGGAAGAGCAGGTCTTCGCCCGTTCTATCCGGCTTTACATTATCCACCTGCGAGAAGAGGTCGGCTTGCGAAATATCCTTTGGAGAATAGTAAATGTCCTGCATATTGGTGGAATCGAGTTTCAACACACGGAAGCCTGTATCGAGGTCCTGGGTGGTTAAAGGAGATTCCTCCTTGATTTTCTTGCCGGCTCTTCTTATTCTTTCTTTGCCAATTTCACAGATGTTCTTATAACCAGCCTTGAAAGCTTCGCTCTTCTCATCGGTCTTTTCTGGAAGCTGCACCATGATGAACTTACGGTTGCCACCATCTTCGGAATTGAGCTGCATGACGGCATGGGCTGTTGTTGCGGAGCCACTAAAGAAATCGATGCATAAATCATCCTCTTTTGTAGATAATGCAAGACAACGTTTAATAAGCTCAGTTGGTTTAGGAAAATCAAATTCTCCATTAAAGCCTAAACTTTTTAATATTGTTGTTCCCGTTTCAGTGAGAACTTCATTGTCTTCCCAGATACTTTTTGGCTTATAGGTAGTCTTTCTGTATTTTTCGTAAATATTATAACCACCTAGCTTCTTTAGCTTTGCAACCACATTGCTACTTGTTGTTATATGAGAAATGTTTGTTGTAAGTTTTGTTTTTCCCCATCTCCAACAGCTTTCTTTTCCACTAGAATTTAGCGGAATAACCTCTTCTGAATATTCTTTATTTTTATATAATGATATTGGTGAGAATCCATCTTGATCTACAATATTTGGATTTACATAAATCGGGTAAAATAAACCTGGTCGGTTATGTTTGCCAAATTTTGGATTTCGATTTCTAAGCTCACGAATATTAAATGCACCAATTGAATCTTTAAGATTCAAATCGGATTTTTCCATATTCTTTTCTAATTCATATAATATAGAGTTGTCTGATTTGGCATAAAGAAGTAAATATTCATGAGTTTTTGCTATTTCATTGTAAGTCTGTCCACGGCTATTTGAACGAATAATTATGCTTGTTATAAAATTACTTTCTCCAAACACTTCATCACAAACTTTTCGAAGGTTCTCAACCTCATTATCGTCAATAGAAATGAATATCACACCATCATCGGTCAGCAAGTCTCTAGCAACCTTTAATCTCGGATAAATCATGTTGAGCCAATCGGTATGGAATCTACCATTGCTTTCGGCATTGGTAAACATACGGTTACCCTGCTCGTCAAACTGTCCTGAGTTGGCGAGGTATTCTTCTGAAGACTGAGCGAAATCATCTTCATAAACAAAATCGTTTCCTGTGTTGTAAGGTGGGTCTATATAGATCATTTTCACCTTATGGAGATAAGTCTCCTTCAGACACTTGAGAACATCGAGATTGTCGCCCTCGATATAAAGGTTCTGGGTGTTGTCGAAATCAACGCTGTCTTCACGACAAGAGCGAAGTGTGGCATTGATAGGAGAGTTGGCAAGGAGAATCGCCTTGCTCTTGTCGGGCCAGGTAAACTGGTAGCGTTCCGCTCTTTCTGACATCACACTATCAGAAAGATTCTGCTTGAGTTTCTCGAAATCTATGAGGTGCTTTGGCTGACCGCTTCTTTCATCCACGGTCTCCGTAACGCAGTCAGGAAACAGCTGCGCAATTTTCGTAATGTTATCCTCGACACCATTACTACTCTGCATTCTTAATTTGTCCATTCGTAGCTCTTTTCATTGTTGGTTACTATATATAATAAGGTATAGCAACAAACATTGAAGCGAACTCCAACGTCTTTTGCTATAGCTGATGGGTGCGTTTGGAACTAAATCATTATCGGAGTAAAACGGGCAGCGGACAGAAGGATTAGCAGAAAGCCATCCGTCGAAAAGCCTTGATGAAGTGAAGACAAAGAAGAAGCGTGAGCTTCCCTTATCAACACTTAGGCTTTTGCCGGGCCCGTAATCACGATAAGTTCCGCCCACGCTATAGCGCAGGCGTTCACAGAACTTATTCATTCGTGATTACATACTTATATTCTGGCAAAATTTAAGTGTTTCCGAACAAATTAGTAAACGCAAGTTTATAATCTTACTATGTTATATCTTTCTTTTCTGTTTCTTATATATCTTATTTTTTTATTGTTATACATTCTATAAGCTACCGATTCCACAGAAATATGGACTCGGTTATTTGTCATTGTAATGTCCTTCTAGCTCAATAATGGACACAAGAATTTCTTCATCGAGTATGTCATAGACAATCCTGTCCTAGGCAGTAATATGTCTAGAATACGTGATGTCGTTTCCACCTTTCAAAGGTTCTGGATGTCCTTTACCTGTTCTAGGGTGCTCAGAAAGTTCTGGAATCAACTTCTCTAGTTTTTTGAATAGAGGTAGATTTGATTTCTTCCATTTCTTAATGACCTTCTGTGCATCCTTAGAGAATTCTATTCGATATATCATAAAGCTTCCATCCATGCGATTGCATCTTGTGCTGTGTCAAAGCACAGAGTTTCTCCGTTTTTATGTTCTTCTCTCGCCTTGTCAAGCTTCGCTTGCAAATCGGGAGTAATCACATTTTCCTTCATGGTCTTGTTCTTACTCATAAAATCCATAAGAATGGATTCTACGTAATTGTTAAGGCTACGATTGGTAGCCTTAGCACACTCCTTGAGCTCCTCAAGAAGCTCTGCTGGTAACCTAAATGAAGTAGGTACACGTAATGTTGATGTGCTCATATCCTTTGTTTTTAATTGTTATTTGGGGCAAAGATAATAAAAAATAATGAGAAACGAAGTAATTCTTGGGTTTTTAACACAGATAATAGCGATAATAATTATTTCTCTTACTAAGAAACGAATGGAAAGTCTGTAAGTTTCATGTGCAATCCTGTAGATTTCAAATGCGAATGGGGACATTTCACTTATTGCCTTACTAGGACACAATATTGCCCCTAGGCGGGCAATATTGTGCCGTCGAAAGATAAAAAATACTACGTCGGGATAGAGATTTCTATATACCTATTAAACGCTTCACCAAAAGCATAATGGCAGACGGAATTCTTCTGCGTGTAACCCCTACTTTCAAATCCACTCTTCACTCTTCACACATGTGGCATAAACATCTGAATACAAATTACTTACTACAGTGAAGAGTTACGCCGACTCTTCACAACTCTTCACCACTCTTCACCACTTGGGCTTCTATTGTGACCTGCATCAAGCCTCTATTGTGACCAGCATCAGGCTTCTATTAAGCTTGGTTTAAGCCTCCTTTAAGTTTGGTTTAAGCCTTCTTTGAACTTGGTTTAAGCCTCAGATAAAGTTTACGTAAGGCTTTGTTAAAGTTTACTTGAGCCTTATTCCGATTTCTTGGACCTCTAATTTCCCTTATAAACAGCAGAAAAATCAATCGTGTGAAGAGTGGTGAAGAGTGGTGAAGAGTCGGCGTAACTCTTCACAGCCATAAATATCTTATACTCAACGATTTACACTACATACGTGAAGAGTGAAGAGTGGAATTGAGAGTAGAGTTTTTCTCTTGGCGCTACTCCGCCCCCATCCGGTAATTCTTAGGCGACAACCCGGTATGCTTCTTGAAGAAGGTGCCGAAGGATGAGGCATTCGGGAAACTGAGATCACCGGCTATCTGCTGAATCGTCTTGTTCGTATTCTTCATCAGATAAATGCTGCGACGGATAATCGCCTTAAATAGTAATTGCTGGACCGTCTTGCCACATACCGACTTCACGATGACAGAAAGATATTTGGGAGTGATGCAGAGCTGGTCGGCATAGAAAGCCACACTGCGCTCACGCATGAAATTTTCTTCTATCAATTTGATCAGCGACTCAAAGACCTCTACCTTGCGCTCCATCTCCTTACCCGCCGTCTTGAACGTGGAAGAGAAGATGCTACAAAGGCGATAGGTTACCGCCATGAGAAGCAGCTTCTGCTCATGCTGGCTGTAGGTATCCGGCTCCTCCTTCTGCTCCAACCTGAGAAGCATCTGGGCATAAGACGACAGCATCTCCTCATAACCCGTATGCGCCACGGTACAAGCCGAAGGATAGAGCGTAGAATAAAGGCGCATGCTGACAACGGTATTGCCCAGCATGTGACGAATCTGCTCTACACGGTAGAAAAGCAAGGTAAACCGGAAATCAGAAGAGGTTTCCTGAACCTGCAACAGGATTCCTGGAGAGAGAAAAACCGACTCCCCCATAGACGCAACAAAGGATGTTCCGTCTACACAGAAACGGAACATCCCTTGATGACAAATGACTATTCCGACATAATCAGAATAGAAAGGCTGCATCAGAAAATGAGGAATTTCCTGAGCCTCATATATGATGATATTATCTGTTATCTCCATTTTTTCAAATTGCTTGAAATGCGAAGATAACAAAAATATCAATCCCCTCGGATGATAACCTTGATTATTTATGATATTTTAGCAGATTCCAGCCGCTACCGGCAGAACCTGCATCCTCTTCCCTACCTTCTTCCCAGGGATTTCACATCTACATTTTTCAGCAGATACTCGCGGGTCAATTCCTTGATGTTGCGCTTGCGCCAAGGTATTACGAGCATCAAGCCGGCACATACCAGACAGCCATAGAAGGTCCAACCTGCCATCTCCTTGATAGATACCAGCGTGGCTTGCACCTGCACCTTGCCCTTCGCACTCATGGCAGCCATATTCTGCGCCTCAGTTACACTCTTACCCTGATACTGCATACCCATCACCGTCTGGTCATAGGTTTTTGCCGTCTCAATGCTGGTACGGTCGTAATCCTGTGCAAAACGGGTAACGTAATACTGCTGGCGATGCTGAAGCACATTGGTGTAGAGCGCCGAACCGATGCAAGGAGCTATGACCATACGAACGGTGAGCATGATGCAGACCCAGGTAGACATGAAGCGGTAAGGCATGCGCTGATTGGCTATCGTGGAGATGAGCGAATAGAGCAGCATCATTCCCGTAGAACGGATGATGATAGGCCATTTCATACGCTCATACATGCCGTCGTTCTGTACCTCGAAATACATAAAGAGGGCGTAGCCTCCGATAAAGAGGAAGCCCAGACAGTACATCCACTTCAGATGAACATTCTTGGCTCTGGCGATGACCGCAAAAATCAAGCCCACGGTATATCCCACCATCACCCAGTTGCCCAGGGTAGCATTCTGCCAGTTGTCTATCTTCATTCCCACATTGGTGAATACATTCACAAACATGGCACTGGAGTTGCAGACCATCAGGAGGAAGAACAACATGATGCCATAATTGATAACCCTGAGCTGGAACACCTCCATGATAAAATAAGGTGAACGGCGGGTCTTCTCCAGATAGATGAACAGGGCAGTGAAGATGAGACAGACCACCGTAGAGATACGGATGGTAGGATCATCAAACCAGTCCTGCGTCTTGCCGAACACCATCACATAGGCAAACGAACAGAGCATGATGCTGAACACCGTGACATTGCCAAACTTCGACATCGTAATCGGGAACTTCGGCATCGGATACTTATGATAAGGCATGGTGAAGAACACGATGATGATGCCCGCCAGCATGAATGCCATCATGAAATGATACACATACTGCCACTCGTAAGCATAGGCAAGCCAAGCCGTGAGCCAGGTGCCCAACTGTCCGATGATCATGAAGAAAAGATAGATAACCGGCTGGGAAACCATTTTTTCTGAATCCACCGCATCCCAAGCCTCCTCGGTGGTAGGCTCGCAACCCGGCGTGATATTCTTCGTTGCCTCGATGCCGAAACCATATCGGATGAGTACAAAGAGATGCGCCATCAGAAGTGTCTGACGGACAAAGCCCATCAGCAAGCTACACAAGCCTAGGATGAACAGCGAATCGGTCTGGGCGCAGACGAAACTGAGCAAAAAGAGAATGGAGAATCCCACGATACACATCATCTTCTCTCTCCGGATGCACACCAGTTCGTAGAAGAACGGCGAGAAAGCCGCCATTCCTATCGACGTGCAGAAGCCCGCAAAGGCGATGTATTCCGACTGGATGCCCAGTCCGCTCATCATCTCACCGCTGTTGGCGGAATAGACACCACTCATCGTAATCATCGGCACGAAGAGGATGATCATGAAGATGATGCCCAGCGGTTTCGGCACCCAGTCATAGAACGGATAATTCTTATATTCTTCTTCCATATTCCATTACTTTGATTTTCTCTCCGCCTTCACAATCACCATCATACCTGCTGCCAGGCGGGCATTGTCTTCCTTGCTGAGGTTAGTGAAGTCGATTCTTACAGGCACACGCTGCTGAATCTTCACGAAGTTACCTGCCGAATTATCGGTAGGAACAAGAGAATACTTGGAACCGGTTGCTCCGGAGATAGCGGTAACGGTGCCCTCAAACTCCTTGTTGCTGATGGCATCTACCGTCATGCGTACCTTCTGACCCACATAGAGATTCTCAACCTGAGTTTCCTTATAATTTGCAATAACCCACTTCTGGGCATTAGGAAGGATATAGGTGATGGTGGTTCCTGCGTTCACCATCTGTCCCTCTTCGATAGAACGGCGACCCAACTTACCGTCGCATGGTGCTACAACCACGCAGTAAGAGAGGTTCAGCTTCGCCATCTCCACCGCAGCCTCAGCACGTTCGATGGCAGCAGCCACATTCTGCTTGCGGGTAACCACCTCGTTCACGCCCTTATAGGCAGCAGCCTGCTGTCGCTTTACCGACTCCAGTTTCTTCTTGGTAGCCGCATATTCCACTTCGAGCTGCTCCAGCTGGATTGGTGTAGCAGCCTTCTTCTCTACCAGGTTACGATAGCGCTCGCAGTCCTTGGCAAGTTTGGCAAGGCGCACCTCTATCTCATCGATGGATGCAGAATAGACGGTAGCCGAAGTCTGGGTGGTCTGCTGGGTAGCATCAATGACGTTGGCACCAGCCTTGGCATCCTTCAGAGCCGCCTCAGCCTCCATTAATCGGATGCGATACTCACGGTCGTCGAGGATAAGAAGGGTATCACCTTTGTGAACCTCATCGTGCTCCTTGAAGCAAACTTTGGCAATATAGCCCGATGCACGGAGGTTGACAGGAGAAATATACTGCTCTATCTGCGCATCATTGCTGGTCTCGTTGGCATTATAATCCAGGAAGAGGCAGACAATCTTCCAGAGTCCGAAGGCGAGGATGGCTACGCCGATGAGGCTGGCGATGATCTGACGGATGCGCTGCTTCTTCAATTTCTTCTGCATTTCTTCGTGAGACATCTGAGTGGTTGCTTCGTTTTCCTCACGAGCGGTTTCTATCTTGTTATTTTCGTTCTGTTCCATTGTTATATTCTGATTGATTATTACTTAATGATTCCTTTGCTATTTTACCTGATCCAACTGTCCGGTGAGTTTCAGGAGCGAGAGATTCGCCACCTTATATTTATAATAGGCGGTGAGATAATTGTTCATGGCTTCGCTCATGCGCATCTCGTCCTGAAGAACGGCGGTCATCGTTCCTACACCTTCTTTATACTGGTCGGCTGTTACGCTATATACATCCTGCGCCAGGGTATAGTTGTCAAACTGCTTCTTGTAGTTACGCTGACTGTTGTTCACCTCGCTCACGGCGTTCATATAGTTTGCCTGCATGCCCTTGAGTGCATCCTCATATCCGATGCGGGCATTCTCCTCCTCCACTTTGGCACGTCTTATCTTGGAACGCTTCTCGAAGCCATCAAAGACAGGCACTCTCAACTGGATGCCGATTCCGTTGGAACCATACCAGTGGTTTGATTCGCCCGAATGAATCCAATGTTCTATCTTATCGGTGAAGGCAGAATACATCAGGCTTCCGGTAAGACTCACCGATGGCAGATAGCCATCCTTGGCTAACTTGGTCTGCTTCTGGGCAAGTTCCTTTCTCTTCTCCAGGAGCTGGAGTTCATAGAGATTGGTATTCAAACCGTTGGCATTCACCGTCTCTATCTCTCCCGGATTCACCTCCGTTACCTTGATTTGCTTTTCTGCAGGATAATCTATCACATACTTGAGCATGGTATATTGCTGGTCGAGCATGGCGATGGCGTTATCACGCTGTACGGTGAGATTCTCGATGTTGAGTTTCACACGCTTCACGTCTACCTCAAGACTCATCTGATTATCATAGAAAGCCTGGGTAATGCCATAGAGTTCTTCCAGACGCTTGATGTTGTCGTTCACCAGACGAATCTGCTCAGCCGTATTCTGTGCCATGTAATACATCTTGGCGGTCTGCACGATGAGGTCTTCGCGCGCCTTCTCGTAAGAGAGCTGGTTGAGATGGACTGCTATCTTGGCAATATCGATGGCGGTATTCACCATCTGGTTGTAAAGCGGCATCTGGAGCTGCAAGCCAGCCGAAGCATTATATTGCAGGGTCTTGGTAACATTGTAAGGCTTACCGTAAGCAGAACCGTCAGTCACGGAAACGGGAGGCGTAAAGTTGTCGTTCAACTGTGCCACGGCGTTGATCTGCGGCAACAGCTTCGCCTGGTTCTCGCTGATGGAATACTTTCCCTTTGCAATCTCGTTCCTGCTTTTCTGCAGCGACAGGTTGTTATCCACTGCCATCTGCAGGCACTGGCTCAGCGACAGAGTTTCCTGCGCCATCATAGCAGAAAAAGCCCCGAGAGCCAGACAAAAACACAATATCTTTTTCTTGTTCATTTTTAATATGTTTCTTATGATATAAAATACAATTTAATTCTGGTGCAAAGGTACTGATTTTCTGCAAATAATCACTATTCACAAAATATCACAATATGTTCAAAAATGCCGTTTCTTTTAGTGGCGGAGTTCTTAGAAACAAAAAGAGTGGCTCTTTGCAGTTTTAGGCACGGATTACACGGATTCTTTATAAGAAGATAAATCGCTTCAATTGCATTAGCGCCATAAATCCGTGTAATCCGTGCCTTATTTATACTCTCCTCGCTATATGGTATTTCATAATTTCATTTTATAGACATTGGTTTCCCGTTTTTCAAAGCCCAGGCTCTGATAGAGCTGGTTGGCTACAATGCGAGAAGGGCGCGAAGTGAGCATCAGCGTCATATTTCCCTTGTTTCTGCATAGCGCTATCACCTTATCTATCATCACTTTTCCATATCCCTTGCCCCGATAGTTCTGATCAACCACCACATCTTCTATCCATGCCTTCCTTCCTGTAGGACATTGATAGATACATAAGGTTACCATTCCGATGATTTTCTCATCATATTCCAAAGCATAGAGATGGCTTTGAGGTGAGGCGATAAGACTGTTCAATTCTGCCTCAGTAAGGGTATGCGAACTGGTACTCAGCTGCGAAATCAGTCTGTTAATAGCTTCCAGATAATCAGGCTTCAAATCTTCTATTTCTATAAATCTCGGTTCATTCATGGTGCAAACTTAGCACATATTTCGGAGATAACCAAGAATCAAGATGAAAATTCATATTTTTTAATAAACAAAAAGGCGATTGCTTTTCCCCACGCAAGGGATAAGCAATCGCCTTTATTCTATGAACTTAGTTCAGAATGAAGAGCAAATGAATTCTTCACTCTTCCCTCTTCACTTAATTCTTACTTCCAAGGATTCTCGGTTGGGTAAGGCAAGCTAGCTGGCTGGTTGTAAGCGATATCCTTGATGCCAAGATACTTGAATACCTCGAACAGGGTCTTGCCTACGTGAGAGAAAGCTACTGCACCGTGGTGTGGATAGCCCTTCTGAACCAAGACGTGGCGATAGAAGCGACCCATCTCGTTGATAGCGAAGATACCGATACCACCGAATGAACGTGTAGGAACATCGAGAACCTCACCCTCTGCGATGTAAGAACGGAGATTGCCCTCGGAATCGCACTGCAGACGATAGAATGTGATGTCAGAAGCAGCGATATCGCCCTCCAAAGTACCACGGGTGAAGTCTGGTGTGCCACCATTCTCCAACAAGCGGTTCTGAATCAACTGATACTTGATCTTACGGCTAGAGCACATCTTGCACTGTGGAGTGTTACCGCAGTGGAAGCCCATGAAGGTATCAGTCAACTTGTAATCGTACTTACCCTTGATGTCCTCATCATAGATATACTGAGGAACAGAGTTATTGATGTCGAGCAATGTTACTGTATCATCAGATGCACACATACCGATGTACTCAGAGAGAGCACCATAGATATCTACCTCGCAAGCTACAGGAATACCGCGGCTAACGAGACGGCTGTTAACATAGCAAGGCTCGAAACCGAACTGGCTTGGGAATGCTGGCCAGCACTTGTCTGCAAATGCTACATACTGACGAGAACCCTTGTGAGCCTCAGCCCAATCGAGCAATGTCAACTCAAACTGTGCCATTCTGCGGCTGAGATCAGGATAGTAGCATCCCTCGCCCATCTCCTTGGCCATATCAGCACAAACCTCGTCGATACGTGGATCGTTCGCGTGCTCCTTATAAGCTACGAGGAGGTCGAGCTCTGAGTTCTCCTCAATCTCTACACCCAGTTCGTACAAGCCCTTGATTGGAGCGTTGCAAGCGAAGAAGTCCTGAGGACGTGGACCGAATGTGATAATCTTCAAGCCCTTCAAACCGAGGATGACGCGAGCTACTGGTACGAAGTCTGCAATCATCTTAGCAACATCCTCAGCTGTACCAACAGGGTACTCAGGGATGTAACCCTTCAAATGACGCATACCGAGGTTGTAAGAGCAGTTGAGCATACCGCAGTATGCATCACCACGACCATTGATCATGTCGCCGTCACCTTCAGCTGCTGCTACGAACATAACAGGACCGTCGAAGTTCTTTGCAATCAAAGTTTCAGGGGTCTCTGGACCGAAGTTACCAAGGAATACAACCAAGGCGTTGCAGCCCTGCTCCTTTACTTCGGCCACAGCCTTGAGCATATCTTTCTCGTTCTCAACTGTAGTCTGACAGTTGAAAATCTCACCCTTGTACTCTTTTACGATGTTCTCACGGCGCTGAGTAGAAAGCGCGATTGGAAAACAGTCACGGCTAACGGCAATAATACCGAGCTTTACTTGTGGAATGTTGTTGCTTACCATAATTATTATGTTTTTATTTAAGTTTTTGTATATATGCTTGTTTTTTGCTGAGGGCAAAGGTACAAATATTTTTGATTTCTGCAAGCAAATTCTGAGTTTTTTTTCCGTTCAAAATGTAAAAAAACGTTTATTTGTACCCGAATGTAACATTTGATAAACTTCCTGAAACATTTTATACCCCCTAATGGATATCCAAAACAAATAAAAAACTGAATGAATGATGATATTTCGAATAAAAGTTGTATCTTTGCACCGATAAAAACAGATAAGTTAATATGAATAAAATCAAAACAGTCTTTGCCGGAATATGGCATAAGCTATGTGCTTTCTGGGCTTGGTACAAGAGTTTGTATCAAGGTAGGGCTTGGTATACCAAGACCATTGTCGCATTCGTCAGTTGTATCATCGCCTTCATTATTTATCTGGGCGCAGTAGACATCAACTTCTTGTGGCTTTTCGGTAAGTCACCAGGCTATTTCTCCGGTATTCTGAATCCGCAGACTTCAGAGGCATCAGAGATATATAGTGCCGATGGCAAACTGATTGGCAAATACTTCAACGAGAACCGTACACCTGTAAAATATGAAGAGGTGAATCCAGCCTTCTTCAAGGCTTTGATTGATACGGAAGATGAGCGCTTCTACAAGCACATCGGTATCGACCCTATCGGTGTATTCGGTGCTGCCAAAGACGCCCTCCTGCATCATGATGCCCGTGGTGCGTCTACCATCACACAGCAGTTGGCTAAGAACATGTTCCGCGTACGCTCGCAGTATTCTACCGGATTGCTGGGCAAGGTGCCTTTGCTCCGACTGCTCATCATCAAGAGCAAGGAGTGGATTATTGCCGTAAAGCTGGAGACAGCTTTCTCCAAGAAGGAAATCATCACCATGTATGCCAACACGGTAGATTTCGGAAATAATTCATACGGTATCAAGACTGCAGCCAAGACCTACTTCAATACGAATCCAAAAGACCTGACTGCAGATCAGGCTGCTATTCTGGTAGGTATGCTCAAGGCAACTACCTATTATAATCCGCGCACCAATCCAGAGAACAGTCGGGTGCGCAGAAACACCGTATTATATAACATGTTGACTCATGGCGATCTGTCTCGTACCGAGTATGAAGAGCTGAAAGAGCTTCCTATCAAACTCGACTTCAAGGTAGAGGAGAACTATGACGGACAGGCAAAATACTTCCGCGTAGCCGTAGCCGATTATCTGAAAGACTGGTGCCAGGAGGAAGGTTATGACCTCTACTCAAGCGGTCTGAAGATTTATACAACCATCGATACTCGCATGCAGAAGTATGCCGAGGATGCTGCCCGCAAACAGATGAAGCAGGTACAGCAGAACTTCAACAATCACTGGAGCATCCGACGTACTCAGGCTGGTAAAGGAAAATGGCTGGGCGAAGAACCTTGGCAGGACGAGAACCACAAGGTGATACCAAACTTTATCCAAGGCATTGCTGAAAAGCAGCCTTTCTATAAGAATCTGCTGGCCAAATTCCCAAACAATCCAGATTCTGTCACCTATTATTATAAGGAGTGGGTTCACCCTGTCAAAGTGTTCGATTACGACAAGGGAAGCATCACTATCAACATGACTTCTGAAGATAGTATCAAGTATATGACTACCTTCATGCACAGTGCTTTCGTAGCCATGGAGCCACAGACAGGAGCCGTGAAGGCATGGGTGGGCGACATCGACTTCGACCACTGGAAGTATGACAAAGTAACTGCCGAGCGCCAGCCGGGTTCTACCTTCAAGCTCTTCGTTTATACAGAAGCCATGAACCAGGGATTGACTCCTTGCGACAAGCGCCGCGATGAATATATCTCTATGCAGGTATACGATAAGAAGAAGCACGAGATGACAACCTGGACTCCTGGCAATGCCAACGGTTCATTCTCTGGCGACAGCATTCCTCTGAAGAATGCCTTTGCCAAGAGTATCAACTCCATTGCCGTAAGACTGGGTCAGGAAATGGGCATCAAGCGCATCATCGAAACCGCCAAGAAGATGGGTATCGACAGTCCGCTCGATGATACGCCATCACTAGCCCTGGGTTCCAGCGATGTCAACCTGCTGGAGATGGCTTGCGCATACAGCACCATCTCTAACAACGGTAAGCATCACGACCCTGTATTGGTGACCAAGATTGTTGACCATGACGGCAAGGTGGTTTATGAAGGACCAAGTACAGAGGAACAGGTTATTCCGTACAAGAGTGCCTTCCTGATGCAACAGCTCCTGCAGGGTGGTATGAGAGAACCGGGTGGTACCTCACAGAGTCTCTGGGGCTATGTAGGTAATTACCGTGACACAGAATTTGGCGGTAAGACTGGTACAACCAATAATCACTCTGACGCATGGTTCATGTGTGTAAGTCCTAAACTGGTAGTTGGTGCCTGGGTTGGAGGAGAATACCGATGCCTCCACTTCCGAACAGGAGCCTTGGGACAGGGTGCCAGAACAGCATTACCTATCTGCGGTTACTTCCTGCAGACGCTCTTCGCTGATCCTGCATTCAAGAAATATCATGCCAAGTTCGATAAGCCAAAGGACGATGACATCACAAGAGACATGTATATCTGTGCCAGCTATGCACCAAAGCCAAAGGTAGATACAACACAGGTGGACAGTACTGCCTTCACAGAAGAAATTCTCCTTGATGAAAACGGAAACCCTATTAAGAAGGAAATTCCGACAGTGAAGACGGATGGAGAGGCTACAACAACCCCAACTACCACTCCTGCTGCTACAGAAGAAAAGAAAGAGAAGAAGAAGGCTAAGCCAACAGAACAGCCTATCAACTTCGATGACCTCTAATAGAATAATATGATTGATCTCGACAATGCGGAGTTGCAGAATGCACTCCAAATCATACAGTTTACCCGTCGTTCGCTTTTCCTCACCGGAAAGGCGGGGACGGGTAAATCTACTTTTCTACGTTATATCGCTGCCAATACCAAGAAAAAACATATCGTCCTGGCACCTACAGGCATCGCAGCCATCAATGCCGGTGGAAGCACCTTGCACAGTTTCTTCAAGTTACCTTTCCACCCATTGCTGCCCAACGACAGTATGTATTCGGTGCGCAATATCCGAAACACACTGAAGTATAATTCTGAGAAAATCAAGATTATCCGTGAAGTAGAGCTCATCATCATAGATGAGATCAGTATGGTACGTGCCGACATCATCGATTTCATCGACAAGGTATTGCGAGTATATTGCCGGAACATGAGAGAACCGTTCGGTGGAAAACAGCTTCTGCTGGTGGGCGACATCTATCAGCTGGAACCCGTTGTCAGAGAAGACGACCGCAAACTGCTCAATCCTTTCTACCGCAGCAGTTTCTTCTTCGATGCCAAGATTTTCCAACAGTTCCAACTGGTCAGCATCGAACTCAAGAAAGTATACCGCCAAAGCGACCCTGTCTTTATCGGTATCCTCGACAACATCCGGACCAGTCAGGCAAGAATGCAGGACCTGAAGTTGCTAAACCAGCGTGTTGGCGCCCAATTGGATGAAGGCGACTCCAAGCTTGCCATCACCCTGTCCACCCGTCGCGATACAGTAGATTACATCAATGACAGTCAGCTCAAGCTTTTGCCTGGCGAACCTTGCCTCTTCCGGGGACGTATACAAGGAGAATTCCCAGAAAGCAGTCTGCCAACCCCTATCGAGCTTTACCTGAAAACGGGTGCTCAGATTATCTTTATCAAGAACGACATCGAGCACCAATGGGTAAACGGTACGCTGGGCACCATCATCGGCTTTGACGAAGACGAGAATGCCAAAATTTATGTACGCACAGAAGAGGGAAAGGACGTGATGGTTGAACCTGCTGCCTGGAGCAACATGCGATACCATTTCAATGAGGTGGAAAAGAAGATTGAGGAAGAGGAGATTGGAAGATATGAGCAATACCCTATCCGACTTGCTTGGGCGATTACTGTTCATAAGAGTCAGGGACTGACCTTCAATCAGGTAAAGATAGATTTTACCGGCGGAGTTTTCGCTGGCGGTCAGACCTACGTAGCCTTATCACGTTGCACCAGTCTGGAAGGAATCAGCCTGCAGGAACCTATTCGCCAAAGCGAGATATTCGTCCGCAACGAAGTCAAGCAGTTTGCCCGTCATTACAACGACCAGAGCACCATCCATACGGCTCTTACACAGAGTAAGGCAGACAAACAATATCATGATGCTGTCAAGGCATACGACAAGGGAGACATGCAAGCAGCTCTGGATAACTTCTTCCTAGCCATCCATAGCCGTTACGACATCGAGCACCCTCTTGCCAAACGTTTCATCCGTAAGAAACTCAACAAGATGAATGAACTGCAAGCGGAGAACGAACGTCTGAGGGAAGTAATCAGGCAGAAGGATGAAGAGAAAAAGAAACAGGAGAAATTCCTCAAGCGCCTTGCCACGGAATATGTCATCATGGGTAAGGAATGTGAGAGAGCCGAAATGAAAGAAGCGGCCATCACCAATTACCAGAAGGCTCTCACCCTCTATCCAGGACATCCAGAGGCTAAGAGAAGATTGAAGCATCTCAAGGAATAATCATAAAAAAGTGGTTGAAAAAACGGAAAGCACATCCGTTTTTTCAACCACTTTTTTATTGATTAAAACTTAACCTCATAGGTCTTGCCCTTCTGGGTCTTCATCTTCTTCACCTTATCTCCATATCTTACCTGACAAGGTTCACCGGAACCGGAGAGGATAACAGCCTTGGTAAGGCGGCCGTTGTCCCAATAGATATCCACCGTGAAATTACCCTTGGCACGGAGCCCCTTGATGGAACCCTTCTGCCATGCATCAGGCAGGGCTGGCAGGAGATGGATAAAGCCCATATGGCTCTGCATCAACATTTCGGTGATACCCGCTGTACCGCCAAAGTTACCGTCTATCTGGAATGGAGCATGCGTATCCCAGAGGTTATCCAATGTACCATTCTTCAACAGGTTGCCATAAAGCTTGTAAGCATGGTTGCCATCGTGCAGACGAGCCCACTGGTTCAACTTCCAACCCATAGACCATCCGGTAGCACCATCACCACGATGTTCCAATACCACCTTGGAAGCCTTTGCTAATGTAGGAGTAGTGATAGGTGAAATGGTACGGCCTGGATGCAGACCGAAGAGATGGTTCACATGGCGATGCTCATCCTTAGGATCATCAATATCCTTCGACCATTCCATCAACTGTCCGTAGCGTCCTATCTGGTAAGGAGCAATGTGCTTCAGGGCATCTTCCCACTGCTTGCGATCCTTGGCATCCCTGCCCAGAATCTTGCTAGCCTCTACCGCATCGAGCAGAATCTCACGAATCACGGCATGAGCGAAGGTTGCACCCTCGTCTATCGGTCCGTGCTCTGGAGATGTGGAAGGAGCTGCTGTATAAACACCATCCTTGCGATGCCACAGATAATCTGTTGCGAAGTTGGCACTTCCCTTGATGATATCGTATGCAGTCTCGCTCAGGAACTTCTTATCGCGGGTATAGTCATAATAATCCCAAAGATGGGTAGCCAGCCATGGACCAGCGAATGGAGAGAAGTTCCACGACATATCCTCACTGGATAATGGAGAGGTGAAACCGAAGATGTTGCTGGATACAGATGTAGTCCAGCCACGGGTACCGTAATATGACTTGGCAGTCTTCTCACCCGGCTTCACCTGTGTCTTGATGAAGTCGAAGAGCGGAAGCTCACACTCGCTCAGGTTGGTGGTGCAGGCTGGCCAGTAGTTCATCTGCAGATTGATGTTGTTATGATAGTCTACACGCCAAGGACCATCCACGTTGTTATGCCATACACCCTGCAGGTTGGCAGGCATGTTGCCTGGACGCGAAGAGGCGATGAGCAGATAGCGGCCAAACTGATAGTAGAGCTGCTCCAGATAGAAATCCTTGGCACCCTTGCGATAGTTAGCCAATCGCTCATCGATTGGCATATCGTTGGCATTATCCACATCATTCAGATTCAGGCTTACACGATTGAAGAGACGGCTATAATCCCTGTAATGCTCCTCCAGCAACTGTGCGTACCCCTTGCCCTCGGCCTTGCTCACCCAGTCCAGAGTAGTAGCCAGCGGATCCACGCCCACATAGGTTTTAGGATCATTGTAATCCGGATTATTGTTTGCCTTGTAATCGGTATCGGCAGAAATGAGGAATACCACCTCGTCAGCCTCCTTTACGGTCAACTTTCCACCTTCGTTCGACAAGCTACCACCCTTGTTGATGGCACGGATGCGGACAGCATACTGCATATCGTTGTTATCGAGACGTGCATCCCAAAGCAGTCCATTCTTGCCATCAGCCACCATCTTGCCTGTAGATACAGGGTTCGGCGCATAAGAGAATACGAGATTCTGCTTGCCCGGACGGGAAGCCTTGTAGCGGATAGCCATCACATTGGCTGGATAAGAAATGAAATACTCACGCTTATAGTTTACACCATCCTTGACGAAAGAAACGGTAGCCAATGCCGAATCGAGCGACAAGGCACGGCGATATTTGGACATACCCACAGTGCTCAATCCAGTCTCGATATACGCCTCACCCATCGTGGTAAAGCTACCGAAACGGAATGGATCTTCTGCATAAGACTCGTATGGCACCGGACTGTTGAAATTCTTGCGGGTGAGTTGGGATGCCTTTTCCCAATCGTTGGCAGCGAAGGCATCTCTGATTTCCTGCATCACATGGGCAGAATTCTTGTTCACATTCCAATAATAGGCAGCGCCCTTCTTGGTGTTCGGACCGCCACGCCAGAGCGTCTTCTCATTCAGCGTGATGCGCTCAGCCTCCACGGAACCCAGGATATTGGCTCCGATACTACCATTACCGATAGGCAATGACTTTGACTCCCAATCAGGATCGGGATTGCGGGCGGTATCACCAGCAGAGATAGGTTTCTTGTTTGTCCATTTCTCGGGATGACCACCATACCAGATTTGCTGTCCCTTCAAGGTGACCGGCGTGTCAAACCAGTAAGACAATGGAGTCTTCTGCTGTGCTGAAGCCTGAAGTGCTCCCAGCATAGCCAAGGTAAAGATTGTTACGGTTTTCTTTTTCATGATGCGTATAAATTTAAATTTTCAATTATTATTTTCAATTGCTATTTTGGGAATTATCCAAAATATGATTTTCCATATCCGGTACAAATTTACGATTAATATCTGAACTAACAAAGACATATCATAAAAAAAACGAGAATAACCGGCATTTTTTTCAAATACCTGTTATCCTCGTTTGATTTTTATTTGATTTCTATTTTCAGACTAATACCACTTTACTGCATTAGAATAGCCACTACGCTTATCATACTTCAGCGCATCCGTCAATGTAGCTGCATTGCATCGGAAGGTGAAGTTATAACTGGTATATGGCGCAAGTACTACTGAACAGCTCATGTTGAAGCAGTGGAGATCTCGAGCCAGACTGGCAGTAGTCATACTAATCTTGGAATTCTCGAAGTCGTAACCAGAAGAGAAACTGATGTTCCATCCATCGCTCAAGCGAATATTACCACTCATGTTAAGAGTCTGTGTAAACTTGTATGGATAGCGCATGGTCTTCTCGTTGAATTTCTCTCGTCGAGTATCCTCACGCATGGTAACACCATATCCGAAGGTCAAAGACCAAGGCATCTTGAATGCCATATAACCGTCACTGTCGGTCTTTGCTTTACCACCGCCACTCTTCTTGGCTGCCGTCTTACCTTTCTCGATATTATCATCCACGTTGCTTTCTATGTCGGTATCCATACCTTCATCGTCATCATCGCTCTTCCTGTTCTTGTCCTTATCATCATCATCATCGCCACCACCGAAGAGTTTCTTCAACTTTTCCGGATTCAGCGTGAATGAGAAGTTCTGAGACATTCCCTGGAATCGTCCGAATCGACCCTTACCCCACTCTGTGTGGTTGCCAACAAACACATTACCCTGATCATCCAGTTCATATGCGTATGTAGCAAAGACAGCATTCATATTGAATGTGTAGTTCTTCCACCACTTGAGACGGAGGTTGATATTCATATCGCTCCAAGGGCGAACCTTGGCTGCGGTGTTGTAACTCATATTGATGTCGAACGCATCAATGAGACTCACCTTCTTGAGACTGTCGTTCTTATCTCTCCATTTCATCTCCAGGTTATTGCCCAGAGTGAATGAAATGTTACCACTCTTGCCCTTACCCGGCACACCGTAAAGTGCATTCTGGTATGGTGAATAACTGACGAGCGATACGTTACCGTCAGCATCAGTCTTCTGATAAGTATCCCAGAATCCATATCGGCTAGCACCGAAGTCTGGCGCATAACTGAAGTTGACCGTCGGAGTGAAAACGTGGCGAATCCTGTCTATTCTGTTACCGAAGAGCTTACGGTTAGGAATCCAGAATCCATACAGCTTGGTAGAGAGACCTACACTCATGTTCCAGTTATAAACATTATTGAAACCATATATGGTATCACTCTTCTCAACCTGCTTTTCGCTATCCCATGATTTCTCCACCTTATTGGTATACATACGGTCGGTGAAGTTGAACGAAGGACTCACATTGAGATATTTGAAGAGAGTGAACGATGCACTCACTGGTATCTGATGCTGCCATCCGTTGCGCCAGTCCTTGATAAGCGAACTGTGCATCAGCTTATCCTCCTTGGTATTGATACTGTTAGAGATATGTCCTGTATAACTCATGGCGATTTTCTCGTACCATTTCTCATCACCCACCATCTTCTTTCTTCTGAACGGATAGAATCGGGAGATAGAGATGTTGAGGTCTGGCAAGGTCATCGCTATCGAAGAGTCACGCATGTTCTGAGAAAGATTGGCAGTAGAACTGAGCGACATACCGATGCTGGAGAATGTTGTACTCCAGTTGACGGAAGAGGTTCGAGTACTCTGCGTCATCGTCTGCGGATTGTAGAGTGAACTCAGATTATTCCGCTCATAGCTGGATGTGGCAAAGTTGACACTTGCCGACAACGAACTGAACGGATTAGCCTTTGAGTCTTGTCTATGACTCCACTGCAACTTGAAGCTCTCCTGCTCTGTGAAATCAGGCATTCCCTTGTCTCCATTCTTCGTATCCTGGTAACTGAAGAAGAAGGAACCGGAATACTTATATCGCTTGCGATAGTTGCTTGCCGCCGAAAGTCCCCAAGATCCCTTGGTATAGATTTCTCCGAGGAGTTTCAAGTCCCACTTGTCACTCATGGCAAAATAATAACCACCATCCCTGAGATAGAATCCGCGCGCACTCTCATCACCGTATGTCGGCATGATGAAACCGCTGCTGTAGCTCTTGGAGAACGGGAAGAAACCGTATGGTATGGCTATAGGAACCGGCACATCGCACACCACGAGATGAGCAGGTCCGAAGACCACATCCTTATTCGGTCGCATCTTGGCACGTGAGAGTGAGATATAGAAATCCGGATGCGGATCATCACAGGTGGTATAGGTGGCATGTTTCAGATAAACCGTACCAGAAGAATCTCGCTTCGATTTCATACCTCGCAAGAAACCATCTTCCTGCGCTGTATATACATTATTGATAAGAGCCTTCTTGCTCTTGAAATTAAACTTAATCGTGTCGGTATCGTAGGTATCACCTCCTATCTTGAAGATTGGCTTTCCCTTGACACCTTCCTTAGTAGAAGAATCGGGAGTACCCATTGCCTTCACATTGCTCTTGTCGAGATCCATGGATATACGATCAGAAGAAAGATCCATGTTCTGGTACTTCACATTCGAATTACCAAAGAGATGCGCTACCTTGTTATGAGCATCATAGACCAGCGAGTCGTCTGCCTGATAACTGACCGGCGCATCAATACCACCCGACTTCTTACGGTTGATACTATCCTGATGGATACTGTCATCCACTACCTTATTATGTTTCCATATAGCCTTCTGCAGCGAGTCCATCTGGGTGGTATCGGCCTCCGTACTGATGATTTCATTGCCGAGAGAATCGACAAAGACGGAGTCGCCCACAGCCACGGCAGTAGAATCCACCTGAGCCTTCTTGTCTTTCTTTTTAGAAGGCATACCCGGATTTGCCACCATCATGCATGAGATGGCGGCAAACATCAGTGCAGCTATAGTTGATTGTTTTCTCATTCAGAAATTATTGTTAAGAAGTCACCCAACTGAACTTCTATCCTATTTCAAACATCCGCTCCCATTCCTGGAAGCGCTTTACTCCTTCCTCGCCAAACTTAGCGAGACTTTTCTCTGCCTTTTCTATACTCTTTTCCTTGTCGAGATGAGTCTTGCTGAAGAACTTATCAGCATAGCAGATTACCTTCTCCTCCATGGTTTCTGGCAGAAAATCCTGATGAGGCAGAGGCAGTTGCTGCTTCTCGATTTGCTCTTTTGTGATGCCGGCACCTGTATGGCGCTCACATACCCGAGCATGGCGCTCATAGCCTTCCTTGCGCAAGAGTTCAGCACCCAATCTACCATGACAAATATATGGCTGCGAGCCAAAACACATGATGCCGGGAGCATCGGTCATGTAGATTCCAATATCGTGAAGCATCGCTGCTTCCTCGATAAACTGGGCATCCAAACGCAATTCTGGATGAGACGAAACAATCTGTAGCGCTTTTTGCGCTACAGATTGACTATGTGTAATGAGGATATGACGAAGCTCATTATCCTCAGGATAATACTTATCAATAATTGCTTGATAATTCATAAATTTAATGTTTACTCAGCGTTGCGCTCAATGTAAGCGATGACATCACCCTTGCGGATCTTGCTGCCCTGCTTAGCATTGATTTCTACGAGCTTGCCACCCAATGCAGCAGGAACTGTCTCAAACTCACCCCATGGAGCGAGGATGTAGCAGAAGGCATCACCTTCCTTATACTCCTTACCGATGAATGGCTCTACAGCTGGCTGGCACTCGCCTTCGCCCTGGAACTCCCAGAAAATCTGACCTGCAACTGGTGCTACGATAGCATCTGCCTTGGCGTGCTTGAATTCTGCGAGCTGAGCTGGTGTCAAGGTGCTGCCGAGCTTGGCATCCTTTGCCTTCTGGAGGTCAGCCAGGAAGTTCTTCTTAGCCTGACCGCTCTTGTAATTGCGATACTGCTCTGGGTGCATAGCGAGCTCAAAGAGTTCCTCATCGTCCTGACCATACTCCCAACCGTTCTCGTCCATTTCCTTCTTGAAGTCGTCGAGTGCATTAGTAAGCAATGTATGAGCATCAACATCTGTAAACTCACGACCCTGCTTCTTGGCAAGCTCTACGAGTTCTGGATCAATCTCTCCAGGAATCTTACCACTCTTACCGAGAATCATACCCCACATAGAATCGTCCATCATCACGAAGCGGCCCTTGCCCTGCTCCATGGTGAGGAGGTTCATCAATGAGATGTTCTTCACGTACTGGCTAAATGGTGTTACCAATGGAGGATAACCTACGCGTGGCCATACATACTCTACCTCGTCGAAGAGCTTAATCAGGAGGTCGTCCATAGACAACTCTTCCTCACCCTTCTTCTTGCGGATATTGTTGATAGTCTGACGCATACCGCCGAGGTCTGCCATCATAGAACCCATCATACCGCCAGGGAGACCGCAACCGAGCAACAATGAAGACATAATCTTGTTACCTGGGTTGATGAAGTAGCCCAACCACTCGTCGATGAACTCCTGAGTCATGGCACGAGCTTTCATGTAAGCGCTCATATTAATCTCAGGAACCTCAAAGCCCTCGTTCTTCAGCATGCTGATAACAGAGATTACGTCAGGATGAACCTTACCCCATGACAATGGCTCGATGGCTGTATCGATGATGTCGGCACCATTGTTGCAGACCTCGAGGATAGAAGCCATAGAGAGACCAGGACCTGAGTGACCGTGGTACTGGATAATGATCTCAGGATACTTGTCCTTGATCATCTTGGTAAGCTTACCGAGGAATGCAGGCTGACCGATACCAGCCATATCCTTCAAGCAGATTTCCTCAGCACCGGCAGCGATGAGCTGGTCGGCGATGTTCATATAATATTCGAGAGTATGAACAGGAGAATTGGTGATACAGAGTGCACACTGTGGAGTCATACCACCCTCCTTAGCCCACTTGATAGAAGGAATGATGTTACGAACATCGTTCAAACCATCAAAGATACGGGTGATGTTGGTACCCTGCTTAGCCTTTACCTTGTACATCAAGGCACGTACATCGTCTGGCACAGGATACATGCGAAGAGCGTTCAATCCACGGTCGAGCATGTGAGTCTTGATGCCCACCTCGTTGAATGGCTTACAGAATGCACGAACTGCATCATTAGGATTCTCACCTGCGAGGAGGTTAACCTGCTCGAAAGCACCACCATTGGTCTCTACACGGCTAAAGCAACCCATTTCAATGATAACTGGGGCAATCTTAGCCAACTGATCCTTGCGTGGCTGGAACTTACCAGAACTCTGCCACATGTCTCGGTATACGAGACTGAACTGAATTTTCTTCTTCATTCTTATTATTAAATTTCTTTTTTTCTATTATATATAATAATGTGTATCCGATGCTCTCAAGCTCGCAAAAGCCAAGGCATTCCATACCAAGGTGCAAAATTAGACAAAAAATTCGAGAAATCAGACTTTTCCCCTCATTTATTACATTTTCTGCACCGAAATTATTAATTATTAATTATTAATTGCCAAACTGAGAGAACAAAAATGAGAAATATAGGGGAATAAATACAAAAAATGGTTGCGAAATTTTGTTTTGTCTGCTTTTCTCAGTACCTTTGCACCCGTTTTTGGAATAACAGAGAAAAAGACAAAAATCTAGTTACAAAATTTATAGACTATTCAAGCAGAATATGGCGAACAATACGAAAAATCATCAATTACCTATCTGGACAGAGGTAGAGTATACAGCATTATGTAAGAATCCGTTCATTGACACTCCTTTCTTCATTCCAAAGGAATCGAAGGTCTTCCTATGTCGTGAAGACGGCAGCAGAGAGGAACAGCGAATGATTTTCCTGGTCTTTAAGTCTACCGCTGCTGCAGAAGATGCAGAATGGGAAGACGACCCTATTCCTGGCGAATTGTGGGTAAAGCCTTTGGAGGATGACGACACAGAGGAATATGAACCTGCAAAAATCATCTATCTCGGACAGGATATTGATGACTTTATCAATGTGGTTAGCGAAGATGACAATACTATTACATTCGACTTCTACTGGCGTCACGGTGAGGTAAAAGTAGAGAAAGCAGAAAAAACCGACGAAGGATTCGTATGCAAGAAGGAAGACTTCGGCGAGGAGGGTCTGCGCCTGACTCTCATTCCAGAGGAGGCCGGCAATCCGTTCTCTCTCACCCTGCAGATTCCATACATCGGATTCTCTCTGTATGACGCTGAAGACCACAAAGTACATGGAGAGATAGAAGTGGCACACGACCAGATAGACAACTACCGCTACGAGTTCGTAGGCAACGATACCAACGACCGTTTCTCATTGCATCTCGACAATGACAAACTGATTTATATCTGCGTATTGCGCCCTGAGAGTGCACAGCTGGTGGTACGCGACCAGCGCGAACGCCTTTCCGTGGTAGACCAGATTCCGTCAGAAGGTAAGCTGAGCCAGCTGATGATGAATGCTCATTCTGCACTCATCAAGAACAAGAACTACCGTTGGCGCGTGAACATCTCTGGCAGTTCTATCGCTCAGGAGGTTGAATTGGAAATCAATCCAGAGAGTCTCGTTGCATTCATCAAGGAGCAGATGGCTAAAGGAACCGACATGGATACCCTCGGACAGCAGCTCATCGCCATGGAACAGAAGTATGCTTTCCAGTGGTTCTGGCTGAAGGACAGCGACTGGAGTCATGACGACCCGATGTTCGACATGTTCATGAACCAGCTTGTAGCATTCTCGTTCGTCACCCAGAAGCCAATCCAGGGCGACCAGCTGCAGGCACGCAACAACAAGCGCAAAATCAAGCGTTGCGCCAAGCTCATCAAGGCTCATCAGAAGGGAGAAATCAGCCTCTGGGAAGAGGAAGAGGAACAGCGTAAGGAGATTCTCCATCTCTTCAGCACCTTCCACGGTCCTTTCACAGAAATGCTGGAATCATTGAATGATGAGTCTGGAGAAGATTAAAATATATCCTCGGATTATTTTATAATATATCGAGGAGTTCCTCGAATCTTGAGATACGTCGGAGCTTCGGATGTTCAAATTCCTCTATTTTTTCATGTGCCCATGTGGTATGAAAAGGAATATGGACAGCCGAAGCTCCGATTTTTAATGCAGGAGCAATATCACTCTTGAAACTGTTTCCCACCATCACCAGCTCGTCGGGAGTTACATCCAGTTCCCTGCAGAGACGATGATAAGCCTTGGGCGTCTTGTCGCTCACGATAGTCACCACATCAAAATACCGCTGCAGACCCGAACGCCACAACTTATTCTCCTGATCCATCAACTCACCCTTGGTGAAGACTGCCAGCTTATATTTCTTCATCTCACGGAAACAAGCCAAGGTTTTCTCTACCCCTTCCAAAGGCTTGGCATCAAGATGCAGGAGACTCTTACCCAAGTCCACAATTTGGGCGATGACATTCGCCTCCACCTTACCATGACTCACCTTCACCGCATTCTCTACCAGGGATATGGTGAAAGCCTTGCAACCATAACCCAAATCAGCCATATTTTTACTCTCCGTCTCGAAGAGAGCAGCAGAAATATCCTTTTCCTTTCCATATTCCGCAAGAAGTTCGCAATACTCATGCTCAACGTCCTCGAAATAGTTTTGTAATGCCCAGAGCGTATCATCGGCATCGAAGGCTATCGCCTTGATATTCTTCAGTTTTTCCATACTTTTCATTTCTTTTAGTTGCAAAGTTAATGTTTTTATCCGAAAAGGAAAACAATTTATTCTGCTTTCTTATGCATATACCAATATTTTTCGTAACTTTGCCAAAAATTCAAATAAAGCAACAATATGAAGGCTAATGCTGTTGACGGTATATATATGACGTAATGTAAGAACTTATATTTCTTGGTGCAAGAAAGCCTTTTCATAGCTACCATGACAATCGTCATACAATCGCACGACATATATCATTCAATCATACGGCATATGCCGTGCGACTACATGACATATGTTGTGCGATTGCAAAAAGGACATCTTGCATCATCATTACTATATTCTTACGTCACAACCAATAGCTTTTCATAGCGGAATAAACGAGTTTACATTTTAGACACCGAAAATTTGGTAGAGCTCATGGGTATGAGGCTCCGCACAACAAGGATTATAGACAAAGAAACGAGGCATGAAATACAACTCCAATCCCGAATGATGATTCTCTTCTATTGAATATGTCATTACTTCTCATCTTTTTTATAATCTTCAAACGACATTTCCTTGACGAGGTTTCCTTTTTCATCATAAACAGAAACGACAGAATATCTGCCAGACTCGCCATTAGCATGATGCCTGAAAGATAAGCATATAGGCAGGCCTTCCTCTGATGTAAAGCCTACGCAGCCACAATTTGATGGTAACAATATTGCCTTTCCCGCATCCTTATCTACTATAAAAGTATAAATTGTATTCATCTTGTCTGTTGTTCCATTTACAACTACCACATCAGGATTTAGAGGGACAAGCATGGCTTCACTTGCCACAAAAACAGAATCTAGCCCTATCGTTACACCATGTTTTTTATCAGGATTATACCATAACAAATCTGCCATAGGATGCGCCGTAACTATTTCTTGAATATCATTCTGCTTCTTATAATACTTCCAAATGGTAACTACGTCACCGCCATAAATGCCATCTCCCCCATCAACGCTTCTCAACAAGATAGCATCAACATCCTCATCTGTTACAACAGTATTATTTGGCAGATGAAAATGTTTGATGATTTGTGCTATCATCGCTTGCGAATACTTTCCATCTTCATTATTTTCAAATTTCAAAATGACATGATCTTGAGCAAGAGCAACTTGTTTTGTCCTCTTTTCTCCACAACTGATAGAAAGAAAGCATAGCTGTAGCAATACAACTATCCAATATTTACACTCTTTCATTTTCTAACTTACGAGAGTTTAAATGACACAAAAGAACTTCCTTTATATCATCGGCAACATTATTAGCCAACCTTTCAAAGACCTTTGGCCCAGAATCAGGCAAGCTATCTATTTCATTGACTTCTATAAGATTATAATGAGGAATTTCGGGATGGCTATAGTCATAGCGATATCCTCCAAATGTCAGAAACTCTGCATTCGGAATACCAATATCCTTCATACGATTGATTACATTAGTGCCAGCCCCACCGACACCGATGCACAATATCTTTATATTTTCTGTATCATTTCCCATATTATAGTAGCATCTATTAGTATTGATTGCAAAATTAAACAAAAAATCGATAAGTTGTATCAGCAAGCCTTGATTTTTTCATTCACAAGGCTTACTGACACCCTGTACTACAGCACATTTTGCTAACATATAAACTATAGACGAGTTATATTTATTATCTTTACATATAAAGAAACAGTTTTTGGCATCATTAAAGATTTAGATGATCATCTATTATTTCATATAATTCGTGAAAATACTCCTCACCTTTGTCTAAAATTTCCTTTTTATTACCAAGTTTAGCAGTTCTCAATTCTTTATGAAAAGCATTAATGTCCTCTTGATTTGGAATATGATATGGTAGAGAGGTATCTATCAAAAAGACCTTTTTGTTCTCATCATAAAATTTAGATAGGATATATGTCATTATAGGCAATCTGTTCTCCATTGCCCTATCTTTTCTTCTATATGATGCAGAAGGTGTCATTCCCCCCAAACCCAATAAAGTTGGATCAGGATTTACATTATAAAGTTCATCAACTAGCGTTTGTGGTCTTTTTACAAACAATGTAAATAAAGCAGGTAAGGCATATGTATTTTTCGCAATTAGGAAGTTCTTCGCTATGCAGTAGTATGCATTCTGAGCAGCTATTTCATTAACCAGAAAATTTCCATTCGTGAAATACAATGCCATTTTTATAAATGCAAGGCCAACAATTTGACCATCCTTAGCCTCAACATTCTTTAGCAAATGACTATTATATCCCTGTACCTTAGTATATAGCTTTACTAGATTATCAGTAACTCCTTGCTTGTTTCCTGTAACAAAACAAAGATTCACATTGCCTGCTATTCCTGCCATTTGATCTGAAAAACTAGCATTCTCATCCACACAGACCTGAAAATCAGACAATCTTACCTTTTGCACTGTTGCCTTTTTAAACGCTTCATCTATTCGCTTAGCAGTTTCTTCTTTTTTTCGTTGAGTTTGCTGTTCTTTAGCCTTTTTTGCTTCATCTGCCTTGCGCTTAGTTTCTGCAATTCGTTTAGCCTTCTTATTTTCATAAAGAGCTATAGATTTTTCCACGCTATAAAATGTCCCATTCACTCTTTCGACCGTGAAGGAACTTTCTGAAACATCCCAAATAGACTCATTGCTTTTCGCAGCATTCACCGCTCTATACAACGGACTTTCATCCGACAAAATAAAATATGCTTCTTTTGGAGAAGAGAACAAAGAAGCCCAAAAGCCTCTTTCTTTTATAGCTATAACTCTAACCACATCCTTATATTTTCGGAAATCAACTTTTCCGATACTTTTGATTTTATAATCACTCATAGCTTTTATCTATTTTTTCTCTATTACAGGGTTCACACTTCTACAAACTTATCAACCGAAAATGGCAATAACTTCTCGAACTTTGTGTGACTACCTTTTGGAATTTTTATCTCCTTAAGACTTGTACAGCCATCAAATACACCAGAGCCAATTTCTTTAATCGTATCAGGAATATAGACCCATTTTAAAGACTCACAATTACTGAAAGCATGGCTATCAATTTTGATAATGGAATCCGGGAACGAAACACTGGTAAATTTTCTACATCCATTAAACGCATTTGCTCCTATATAATTTAACGACTGAGGCAAGTCTAGTTCTTGTTCTAATTTGATTAAAGAACACCCATAAAAAGCATAACTACCAATATACTTCAAACTAGGAGACCATATTATTTCTTTTACTTTTGCATTACAAAAAGCATACTTGCCAATAGCCACAAGCGTATTAGGACAGAATATTTTTTTGCTATTATTCTGCATTTCAGATAGATTAAAAGCATAGTTACAAACAGCAACAGTACCATCTGCTATTTTATATTCTTTCAATTGAAGACTACCCTTTATTAATTTCTTCCCATCAATAGAATACAAGACCCCACAACTATCATTATACTGTTCATCACAATATCCTTTGGGATTTGGATTAACACATAAAGATGCAAGTTCCTTCTCTGTCATCTCCTTAGCTTTTTCCCCAAGACCATTCATAAAATCTCGAAGTTGCTCTATGGACTGAATCTTATAAATCAACCCATTATGCTCTAAATATCCATTTAACTCTTTCATAACTTCCATTTATATTTACGTTCCTTGTAATTAATAGTCTTTGTCAATCTACGTTCCATGTAGCTTCTGGACATCCATCAAATGCATCATCTATGACATCATCACTATATCCGTTATAGTAGCCATATTTTTCTCCAGATGTACCATAATCATCCCATTCATTGTAATAATCATCCTCATTACAAAAATCATCAAATTCATCTGTATCGTCTTCTAAACTATCCATAAATTCTTGAAGTTGCTCGACAGATTGAATTTTATAAATGTCCCCATCATACTCCAAATATCCTTTTACTTCATCCATAACTATCTTATTTTAGTAAAATTCAATTAATCTATCAGGATTCACGAAACGGAACGCTACTTTTGCGACCTTTTGGTCGATAGTAAAAACATTGCCGATAATAGGTTCATTCTCAACATATTTCTTTTTCTTTCGAGAATACCCCATCACCATGCCTATCGCCGAAAGTCCTGCATCGTTAATGTTGGATTGCTCAGCATTGATGTAAAACACGAGTCGATCATTGTTTGTGATACAATTATCAAACTCAAACTTTGATAGAATTTTCTCAGGAATAGGATTATTCTGTAAATTAACAGTAATCAATCCTGCCTTCGTAAAGATACCACCATTATGCTGTTTGAAACGAATTTCAAAATGCACTTCACCTTGTGAGATGAGTTTACCGTCGACATACTCCTCATATCGATCAACAGGAAATGGAAACTCTCTGAACGTCAGAGTTTGAAAAATAGGCCATCTATCCATAGAGCTTTAGATTATTAGTGCTGTTGGCTACCTTTGCAGCAATAATTACACATGTTACATATATACAAAAAACGTGGAGCCAGTCCTGTCACTCGTTCCACTGTAGAAAGGCCTTCGCATTGCCCTGATTGTCGAAACGAGCAACGACGAAAGCCCCACGCTGATGCATATATAGAACTCCCACACTATCACACACATTATGATAATGCAAGCGTAATATTATACTACACCCTTGGGGCGTTCCCGTTGCTTTGTTTTTGACAATCAGATGAGTTTGCGAAGTTCTTCTACAGTCAAAACCAAAGCGTCCAGTAACGCCTTATGTATATATGCCCTCAGCCTCCACGTCACATACGACATGCGACTTCAGCGTGAGGACAGTGCGAAAATATAAAATACTTCTGTAACTTCCAAATATTTTCGCATATTTCTTTATTTTTGTGGATAAATTCTTTCATTTTTACGATTTTAGTAATGATTAAAAAATAACTTGGTACATTTTTGTGTCCTCTCTATAAAGTAACACATTGTTAAAGGATAGAGTTTTAAACTCTTCCTTTACCTCAAATTTACTATAATTTTTCTTTATCATAATTTCTTTATAACTTATTGATTATTAACTATTTACATTCTTTAATCTGCCGGAAAATTTGTATCTTTACAACTGATTACCAGGCAGTTATAATGAATACAAAAATTCTAACAGAAGTCTTTTCAGAGACCGACTTGACATACATCCAACAATTAGATGAGCGCCAGTATCGGCTATATTGTGTTACAAGAGCTATCAGCATAGGCAAACATGGCGTGGCAGCCGTGTGTGCCTCTATTCACATATCAAAGAACACCATCTATAGGGGCATTCGCGAGTTAAACGGAAAGACCATTCTTTCTTCGGAAACAGTCCGTATTGCAGGTGGTGGTCGCAAAGCCATCTTAGACAAGCATCCAGAATACTTGGTTCTGTTCGATGAGATTGTTCAAAAACACATGGCGGGTCTTCCACAGGATGACTCCGTAAGGTGGCTTGACATCTCTATTGCTCAAATCGTACAAATATTCAAAGAGCACGGCATCAGCATATCTCCTTATATTGCTCGTAAAATGTTAAAACTCAGAGGTTTCAAGAAACGTTCCTTTCACAAGACAAAGACCTTGAAGGAAGTCAAGAACCGAGACGCTCAGTTCAAACTTCTGGAAGCTACCTGGATATCTTGTGTACGCCTTGGAATACCAGTTCTCAGTATTGATACCAAGAAAAAGGAAATGCTCGGCAACTTTAAACGTGCAGGAAAGACTTTCTGTTGTCAGGAGTTAGCTGCTCTTGACCATGACTTCGTGTCTTTTTCCAATGGAACTATCATTCCGCATGGAATCTATGATGTCGAGAGGAACGTCGGCTATCTCACCATAGGAAACAGCCATGACACTGCTGAGTTTGTGTGTGACAACATCGCACGCATTTGGAAGGATTACCTGCAATGGGAATATCCCAAGGCAACCTCCATCTGCATCTTATGCGATGGAGGAGGATCCAACTCTGCCTCACATCATATCTTCAAGCAGGAGCTTTTAAAGTTAGCCACATCTCTTGAATTGGTATTATCATTGTACATTATCCACCATACTGTTCAAAGTATAATCCAATAGAACACAGGCTGTTTGCACATATACCAAGAACCTGGAGTGGAATACCATTGCTGTCTGCAGAATATGCTTGCAAGAAAGCGAATGAAACTACGACATCCAAGGGATTGGTTGTTGTTGCCTCCATCAACTCTAAGGAATATCAAACTCAAAGAACGCTTGACGAATCATATGTATCAGAAAGACAAAAGCGAATCATATTTGATGAACAATTGCCAAAGTGGAACTATGTCGTTAGGTGCAAATCTGCTTAGCATTTTTGTACCAAGTTATTTTTTAACTGTTACTTAAATGCCAAGATGTATTCTTCAATTGTTGAAGAGTAATTGCCTTCACATACACAAAACCATAAAACCATTATTATATAAAGAATTCTTTTCATAGACTACTTTGTCTTTATGTTGTATAAGAATAACTATATTTACGTATTTTTGCAAGCTTTATCGAATCGATAAAACTTGCAAAAAAATTATTACTTAACCTTTTGATAAACCGTCGTATCGCCTAATTTAGACAACAGAGTTATTTTCGTACTGCTTATATCAACTATCTTGAACCAAAACACACTATTGTCAACATACTGGATAATATAACTACCCTTTCGACTCTTTCCTATCTGTGAACTATCAAATGTTTTAGGAATAGAAGAAGAGAGATAATACTTTAAAGGAAATAGAAACTCCTTCTTGTTTTTCTTAAACTTTGTTGTCGTCGTACGAGTAGTCATCGTGAAAGACATACCTCGTTCACAATAATCAGAAACAGGGCTTACTAATTTCCATTTTGTATTAGTCAATTGACCCAAAGATACTGTTTGTGCATGACATGCCATGCTCAAAAGTAATGTGAAAGCAACAGCCAAATAACTTCCCATCTTTACAAGACAATTAATAGTTACTTTTTAGAGTAGCAAAATGTACCTCCCAACTTTGAATGTAAGATAAGCTCGTCCTTGGTAAGTTTTTGAATCTCAAACCAAAAGACCTCACCAAACACCTCCTGTATGATATATTTTCCCTTGCTTTCTTTGCCTACAAGAGCTTTATCAAACACCTTTGGAATTGTTGGAGAAATATAGTAATCAAACTTATTATTATAAGTCTTTTGCTTTTCCACAAAGAAAACTTTATCAGTTTTATGGGATAAAGTAAAGGCAATAAATTTCTTGCAACCGTCACAATTAGGAGAGCGCAATACCCATTCTGTATTACACAAATCTGTTGTCGACACTACTTGCGCCAAACAGTTACTGACTATGCTGATAAGCATTAAGATAAAAAGTAATTTCTTCATATTTTATTTTGTTAATCATTCTTTTTAATGATTTTTTACAGAGATAGTTCTTTTTCTTGATTTCAAGACTTGACTCTTTCTCTTATTATTCTATCACCCATTCCAGGGTACTTACTTTTTCCTTAATTGTATAGTTGATACCTACTTTCACCACAGGTTTGTTTTGCAGGGCAAAGGCATCGGCATACTGCTTGTCGTTGATTTGCTGAAGAGCTTCTTCGGCCGTCTTATTGAACTTCAGTTCCATGATGTAGATGGTGTCGTGCGTCTCCATCGTGATGTCTGTTCTTCCCTTGGCAGTATGTTGCTCTACGAGAATGCGGAAATTGGTGAGCAAGGCAAACATGATGTACATCATCTGTTGATAATGCCCCTCGTAGTTGGTATTATCGCAGTAAGGCACCGTCTCAAGGAAAGTCTTGAATAACAGTAGTGCTTCGTCCAATTGTCCCAGGTTGATCAGCTTGGACATCTTGGCGATGGTCGTGTTGCCCATAACCGTCTTGGAAGCCAGGTAGTGAGGGAGAAGACTTCTGTATAGGCCGACTCTGATTTCCTTGTTAGGAAGGGCGAGGGTGTATAGTTCGGTGTCCTCATCGTAATCCTTGATGGTGAAGTATCCACTCTGGTAGAGCAAAGGCATGATGGTGGTCATCGTCTCTGTAGCAGCATCAAAGTCATCCTTGCCTGCTTCCATCTTTTCACCAAGGTCGATAGGGGTGAAAGCATACTTGCGCATCATATTGATAAGGTAAGTTGGTGTGCCTGAACCGAACCAATAGGAATCCATCTTTTGCTTGGAAAAGCAGTTCAGTAAACTGAATGGATTGAATATATCTGGTGAGGGCCATGCAAAATGATAGCCATCGTAGTGCTGTTTGAGTCTTTCAAGGGTTTCTTCATGAGACAGGCTTAATTTTTCTGATAGTCTGTCAATATCATCACTCATTTGTGTCATCAACTCTTCCTTGGTTATACCACAGATTCCTGCGTATGGTGTATCCATGCTTATATTTGTGATATTGTTGAGTTCGCTGAAGATACTTAACTGGGAGAATTTGGTGATACCTGTCAGAAAAACAAAACGGAGCATCTTCTCGCAGTCTTTGAGCGGGCTATAGAAGTTTCTCATCACATTTCGCAGAATGTCTAAGGAGGTTCCTTCATGTACAACATCGAGTAATGGCGCATCATATTCGTCGATTAATACCACAGGTTGTTTGCCTGTTTTTTCATATACGGTTTGTATGAGATTGAGCATACGTATGTTCGGGTCTGGAGAGTCACATGTTATGCCAAACTTTTCTTCATTGGTCTTTAGTATGAAGAGAAGATAGTGCTCCAACTGCTCTTTTCCCATGTGCTTGCCTCCAGCCAAACTGAAGTGAAGCACAGGATATTCATTCCATTCTTTCTCCAACTTTTCGATGGCAAGACCATTGAATAGTTCCTTTTTCCCTTCAAAATAGCTTTCGAAGGTAGATACAAGGAGTGACTTGCCGAAACGGCGTGGTCGGCTCAAGAAGAAATATGTACCATCAGTATGGGTCATACGATAGATGTATTCCGTCTTGTCAACATAGAACCAATCTTCTTTGCGGATTCGTTCGAAAGTCTGTATGCCTATAGGATATCGTTTTCTTGCCATAGTCTCTTGTTCTTGATTTCGAAGGCAAAGTTAAGCAAAATAATCGAAAGTACCAAGTTTGCTATTGTTATTTTTTCTGTGTTTTCCTCCTTATGGGTTCTTAACTAACCAGTCTTAGTCCTCAGAATAGAAAAGAAATGGCTTGCCAAAATCGTCAAGTACTTAAATTAAAAACGGGGCATTAAGAATATTAAAAGCCAATGGTAAACTTTCTCCTATCTTAGTTGATTGTTCTTGTTCCTATAAGATAATGTTTTGAAGCCTGATGAATTCTTCGTTCAGCGTCTTTGAATGTCCGTTCGACGACGTTGAACCGCCGTTCAAAGACATTGAACGGACATTTAACGTCGCTGAACGGAACTTTCTTCTAAGGGCATATACTTTTTATTCGGTTTAACGGTTTTAGTTGTGTGGTTTAACGTTTTTAGTTGACCACTCTCAGCATTATTTTTAATATGAGTTGACTCGGTTGTTACTTAGTTATAATTTACGTTGACTTACTATTTCTTGTCTGGATGGATTTATCGTGTCCACTTTGGGGAGCTGCTACAATGAAAAGTGTTAAATCTTGGAAAAACGGACAAAAATACTGGAATTTCCTTGGAAAAACGGACAAAATGCCTCCGTTTTATATTAGATAAACGGACAAAGATATGATTAAACGTAAGATAGACAGATATTTAGCTGACCATCGGTCTTTTGTCAAGTCTTTATGCGAATATTTGGGTTTATTTCTTGTATCTGTCGAATAAATTCTTTTTGATTCTGCGGGGATATAATGATATATTCTCCTTTTGAAAAAATAAGTTTAATTCTATCGAGTGAAGCTGCCGGAGAGGAAATGCAATCATGTGTATGCTGTATTTGAATTAAATGGCAAAGATTATATCTTTTTGATTGTATAGGTTTATTTTCAATTAAAAGATAATTTCCACAGATGATGTATTTTATATTAAATATTGAAATCATGCAAAAGCTGTAGAACAAAGTGGATATTACTAGTACCAGATACTGTTGTTCTATTATGGAGAAAACAATTGTAGGTATAAAAGCTAATGAGATGATTAGTGGAATCCAATAATCAACTTTTGATTTGAATATTCTATTGTTTAAAACCTCTTCCATTTGAAATGTTAGTAAATGATTTTTCTTGAATGTATTCCAATAAATACATATCTTGACTTTGTAAAAATAATCAGAAAATCTGAAACTAACTCATGTTTTGTGATTTTTCTTTGTTAGTATTATCATGATTTCTGTTTTTTGTATCTTTTAGTGAAAATATGATATGGTAAAGAACGAGATAAGCGGCATTCCTCGGATGTGAATGCCGCTTATCATATTTCGATATTTGTCCGAGTTATCTCAGAAAAGAAGTCTTTTCAGTCTTCTCTTATTTCAGATATTCCCCGAAGTCAGTCAGTCTCATATCTCCCTTTTTCAGGAAGGTATCGTGCATGGCGAGGGCTGCCCGCATGCTCTGTGGCTCATGGCCCTTCTCGGCAAACTTCAGATATTCGCGGAGCATAGGGCGATAGTCTGGATGAGCACAGTTTTCGATGATTTCCTTGGCACGGCGCAAAGGACCCTTGCCACGAAGATCGGCAACGCCCTGCTCGGTAACAATGACATCCACATCATGCTCCGTACTATCCACGTGGCTACACATCGGAACGATGGCTGAAATGCAACCGTTCTTGGTGGTACTCTGAGTGGTGAAGATAGAAATGTAACCATTACGCTCGTAGTCGCAAGAACCGCCGATGCCATTCATCAACTTGCTGCCGCAGATATGGCTGGAGTTCTCGTTGCCATAGATGTCGCACTCGATGGCGGTATTCATGGCGATGACACCCAGTCGGCGGATGACCTCAGGAGAATTGGAAATCTCACTCTGACGGATGGTGAGATGCTGCTTGAAATAGTCGATGTCATCATATACTTCCTTCAAAGTATCATTGGTGACGGTGAGGGATGAGCAGGAAGCATCCTTGATTCTACCTTCACGCATGTATTTTACGACAGCATCCTGTACAACCTCGGTATAAACGCTGAATACCGGTACGTTAGGATTCTGCCCCAATGCCTCGAGTACGGCATTGGAAGTAACGCCTACACCGCTCTGGAGTGGCAGGAACTGTGGAGGAATATGTCCCTTCTTCAGGTCGCTGACCAGGAAGTCGGCCACATTATGACCCATCTGTTCTGTGATAGGGTCGAGCGGCTTGAAGGCACGAGCCTCTTCCGGGATATTGCATTCTATCACACCGACAATCTTATGGGCATCAATCTCTACATACTCTTTACCGATACGGTCGCCTACGTTCATGATAGGGATAGGTGTACGGAACGGGCATTCTGCTATTTCATAGACATCATGGAGATAGCGGGATGCTGGACTGTGGAAGGTATTCTTCTCGATGAGCACCTTCTTGGCAAGGCGTACGATGGTAGGAACGATACCGCCGGCAGAGGTAAGGAATGCCTTGCAGGTGGTTTCGCCTTCTTCCAGATCGCTCACCTCGATGATGGCAAGGTCTATCTCGCCATAGAAGCCACGGCGCAGACGCTCAGCCATGTGACCGAGGTGCATATCCTCGTAGTCGATTTCGCCCAGATTGGTATGGGTGCGGAAATCCTTGTTGGTAGAAAATGGCGCACGGAACTTGATTGCATGGGCTGCTGCCATGTCACCCTCGATACTTTGCGAGGTAGAAGCTCCTGTCAGGATGCCCACCTGGAATGGTCTGCCTGCTTCATGTTCTGCCACGGCTCTCTTGGAGAGTTCGCGGAAGGTAGCCTTTGGCACGCCGTTAGGTGTGAAACCACTTAGTGCTATCGTGTCCTGATCCTTGATCATAGCTGCGGCTTCGGCAGCTGAAAGTCTAATATATGCCATTTCCGTACTTTATTTATTATCATGTAATATTATCGGGCAATTTGTTGCTGCCCTTACATTTCATAACTTTTTGTGGCTGCAAAGTTACACATTATTTTTAATATATGGCAATCTTTTGACGAATTTATGCAAATAAAAGGCCTTTTACTTATCTTTTGTGCATAAATATGCAGGAACAACTTGCTTTATGCATTTTTTGTTAGTAGTGAATAGGGATTGAAGATTTGCGGATGAATGGTATAGTGGGTTGCGAGAACAGACTCTGTGGATGATTTTTCTAAGATAAAAATGGTATTTTCAGACTATTTTATAACATTTTGTGGCTGAATTGACTGAAATCTCAGAAAAATGAGTTAACTTTGCAAACAAATATAAATAATAAAAAGAAAGGTTCATAATAAGATGGAACAGAAATTATTGATCTACAACACTCTCACTCGTACGAAAGAGAGATTTACTCCGCTCCACGCTCCTAATGTGGGCATGTATGTTTGTGGCCCTACCGTATATGGCGATCCGCATCTCGGTCATGCACGACCAGCCATCACATTCGATATACTCTTCCGCTATCTCAAGCACCTGGGCTATAAGGTTCGCTACGTTAGAAACATTACTGACGTAGGTCACTTGGAGCACGATGCTGATGAGGGCGATGACAAGATAGAGAAGAAGGCTCGCCTGGAACAGTTGGAGCCAATGGAGATTGCGCAGTACTACACCAATCGCTATCACGATGCCATGGAGGCACTCAATGTGCTCCCTCCAAGTATCGAGCCTCATGCTACCGGTCATATCATCGAACAGGAGAAGTTAGTACAGGAAATCCTCGACAATGGTTATGCTTACGAGAGCAATGGTTCTATCTATTTTGATATCGAGAAATACAACAAGGATCATAAGTATGGTATTCTTTCTGGCCGTAACCTGGAGAACATCATCAATGAAAGCCGTGAACTTGCTGGTATCGGCGAGAAGAAAAATCAGGCTGATTTCGCTCTCTGGAAGAAGGCTTCACCAGAGCACATCATGCGCTGGCCAAGTCCTTGGAGCGATGGTTTCCCTGGTTGGCATTGCGAGTGTACTGCGATGGGCAGAAAGTACTTAGGCAACCACTTCGATATTCACGGAGGCGGTATGGACTTGATTTTCCCTCATCACGAGTGTGAGATTGCTCAGGCTGTGGCTTCTCAGGGCGATCAGATGGTTCACTACTGGATGCATAATAACATGATTACCATCAACGGTCAGAAGATGGGTAAGAGCTTGGGCAACTTCATCACTCTGGAGCAGTTCTTCACAGGCAATCATGACAGTCTGGAGCAGGCTTATTCGCCAATGACCATCCGTTTCTTCATCCTCTCGGCTCACTATCGCAGCACAGTAGATTTCTCTAACGATGCCTTGAAGGCCAGTCAGAAGGGATTGGAGCGCTTGATGAATGGTTTGAACGACCTGGAGCGTGTGCCTGTGGCTAAACAGAGCGACGAGCAGGTGAAGAAGTTCGTAGCAGAGCTGCGCCAGCGTTGCTATGATGCGATGAACGATGACTTCCAGACACAGCTTGTCATCAGTTACCTTTTCGAGGCTTGCCATGTTATCAATACTGCTCTTGATCATAAGGCGAATATTTCAGCCGATGACTTGAAGGAACTTACCGAAACGATGCAGCTCTTCACCTTCGATCTTCTCGGTTTGAAGAGTGAGAAGGGTGCCAACAATGATGCACGTGAGGAGGCTTACGGCAAGGTGGTGGATATGGTACTCGACCTTCGTGCCAAGGCTAAAGCAGCTAAGGATTGGGCTACCAGTGACCAGATTCGTGATGCTCTTGCTGATGCCGGATTTGAAGTTAAGGACACCAAGGATGGTGTAACTTGGAAACTGAATAAATAGGAAATTGAAGCTATAAGAAATAGTGTCAATTGAAAACAGATGCTATAAAAAAGTATAATAGCCTTCACGCTTTGTGGAGGCTATTATACTTTTTACTCTTTAAACGAGTTGTTTGATGGTATTTCTCACTTTCTCTGCCGATGTGACGAGCGAATTGGATTCATCAGCCCCTTTGGCTCCCATATAAACCTCGTGGTTATAATGTTTCATCTTGCTCACTACATTTACTCTTGCAGAAAAATGGTATTCTTGAATGCCTGTAGCATCGAATATCTGTCGGATGTTTTCCTCGTTGACGCCACTACCTGCCAGGAGTTGGATAGGAGGCAGGGGATATTCTTTCAGTTTCTTTTCCAGTTGGGCAAGCAGGCTGATACCATCTATCGCCTTCGGTTGCTGACCAGAAGTCAGGATTCGGTTGCATCCCAAAGAAATAATATCTTCAAGGGCTTTCATGGGATCTGCAGTACGGTCGAAAGCACGGTGGAAGGTTACTGACATTGGGCGTGCCAGCTCCACCAGTCTGCGGTTGGCTTCCCTATCAATTTCTCCCTCTTCTGTGAGGCATCCGAAAACGACTCCATCCACTCCTAATTCGCGACAGATGCGGATGTCTTCTTCCATGCGTTCCAGTTCCAATGGGGTATAGAGAAAATCCCCACCACGAGGTCGGATGATGACGTGGAGTTTAGTCTTTGTGAGTAATTTGCGTGCCAGTTTTATCTCGCCATACGATGGGGTAGTGCCTCCCTCGGGTATTCCTGCGCACAGTTCTACCCGGTCGGCTCCTCCCTCTTGTGCTGCCAGACAGCTTTCTACACTATTGGCACATATCTCAAATTTAAATTCTTCTCTGTTCATATCTTCTTTTTCTATTTATTGATCCATATTGAGTTTTTGGCTATATATCCTTCATGTTGGATGGGATAATCGTAGCAAAGTTACTACTTTTTCACAAAATTCCAAGGTATTTATGGTGTTTTTATCACATTTTCCCTAAAATGATATGACGGATAGTAGCTGTTCCTCAAGATAGGCATGAAAAATCGGTTTATCGGTAGGGTAGTGACTGATATAAAAGAATGCTAAAGGTTTATAAGTTTGAGGACTACAAACTTGTGAACTTCATTTTTATTGCTTATCTTTGCGGTTGGAAAAAATAATCTTAATAAATATGAGAAAAAGTATAGTATCTTTAGCCATCCTCTTCTTGGTTTCTTGGCAGGCGGTGATGGCCAACTGTTTGTCGGTGGATGCACATGACAAACCCCATTTTATCTCAGACGGTGCTTATCGCTCTAAGGTGGAAAACGCTTTCGAGAGTAAGATGAAACTCGTGGGCAGGCAGTTCTATCAGGTGAAAGGGATGAACGTCTATGGTACAGTCCTGAAGAAAAAGGGGGCTAAGGAGACGATGGAGGTCACTAAGCAGAAACTGACGACTGAGGAGCAGGAGGCCCTGCAATTCCTCTATGCCTATATGCCAGTAGCTGACGTGACAGATTATCCTACAAGTTTCTTCCTGGAAAATGTACGTACGAGCTTTGAGGCAAGGAAGGAAATGGCTTGGGGCAAGGATATACCGGAGTTGCTGTTCCGTCACTTTGTGCTTCCTATCCGTGTGAACAATGAAAATCTGGATGATTCCCGAATGATATTCTTTAAGGAACTGAAAGAGCGTGTGAAGGGGATGGGCATGAAAGATGCTATTCTGGAAGTCAACCATTGGTGCCATGAGCGGGTAACCTATCAGCCTTCCGACGGTCGTACTTCTGCTCCTCTTGCCACGATCCGTTCTGCATACGGAAGATGCGGCGAGGAGAGTACTTTTACCGTGGCAGCTTTGAGAGCGATAGGCATTCCTGCCAGACAGGTTTATACGCCTCGCTGGGCGCATACTGACGACAATCATGCCTGGGTAGAAGCATGGGCTGATGGTAAATGGTACTTCTTAGGCGCTTGCGAACCTGAGGCTGTGCTTAATCTGGCGTGGTTTAATGCTCCCGCATCGAGAGCCATGCTGATGCATACGAAGGCGTTTGGCGACTATAACGGACCGGAAGAGGTAATGCTCCGCACGTCCAACTATACAGAAATCAATCTGATAGACAATTATGGTTCCTCTGCCCGTATCGATTTCTCTGTAGTTGATGCTGAAGGCAAGCCTGTAGAGGGTGCAAGAGTGGATTTTAAAATCTATAATTATGCAGAGTTTTGTTCTGTTGTGACGAAATATACGGCTCAGGATGGCAAGACCTTTCTTTCGGCTGGTAAGGGCGACATGATGGTTTGGGCTTCGAAGGATGGTAAGTATGGCTTTGTAAAGGCTTCTTTCGGTAAGGCAAATCTGCCTGGTGAGGAAGGCGAGAAGGCGAGAAAAATGACCATCCGTCTTGACCGGAAGGTTTCTGCTTCGGATATGAACCGTTCTCTTGATTTTTCTTCCGTTAGTTTCCGTGATTCTTTTGATATCGTACCTCCGCCAGAGAAAGCAAATATTCCTGAGGTTTCGGCAGAGGCGAGAGCGAAGAACCTGGAGCGATTCGCTTATGAGGATTCTATCCGCCATGCTTATCTGACTACTTTCTATAATAAGGAGACGGCTCTGGAGGCATTGCAGAAAAATGGATTGCTTGAGGAGAAGTATTTGACGAGAAATGGGGTTCCTACTTGGATGGTAAAGGGAGAAAAAGTGGACTATCAAAATGCTCAAAAGTTCTCTGATAAAGCTCAGAAGTTAGTGGATTTCCTTGTTGGTTCTTGGGGTAATCACGAAGTTATCCTCAAGTTTCTGATGCTTCATCAGGACAATCTGAGTCGGGCTATAGATTTGCTCTGTACGCTGAGTGCCAAGGATTTAAGGGATATGCAGATGGATATTCTGGAGGATCATTTCAATGCCCATAGCAACCAGTTGTCTCCTCGTGTGGAGGACGAGATGATAATTCATCCTTTCAAACAGTTCTTTGAGGAGCAATTTGAAAAGATGAAGACCTCTGTTGCTGATGATCGTGATGTGTCTTCCAAGTCTGTAAAAGCAAATAATGCAGCTAAAGCAAAGCAATCTTTGGCTCAAGTTTTCAGACAAGATCCAGCTCGTCTGGTGGAATGGGTGAAGGAGAATATCCGTCTGAACCCTGACAAGAAGGCATTGCAAATCGCCCAGACTCCTATGGGTGTTTGGACATCACGTCTTACGGATGAGCGTTCTCGGAAGATTTTCTTTGTGGATGTGGCAAGAAGTCTTGGAATTGAGGCGAGAGTGGATGCTGTGACCAAGAAATTGCAATATAAACAAGGTGGAGTGAAGGAGGGTTTGCAGAATGACGTCTGGATAGATGTCGATTTTGACGCGAAAGCATCTTCTGCTGCATCTGATATGGAAAAGACAAAGGTACAGTCTTCTCCTAAGGGCTTGTTAAAGCTTGATTATCAGCCTAATGGAGTGGTGGATGATCCTAAGTATTATAGTCATTTCTCTCTTACTAGCATCAATCCTGACGGCTCTACTTCGCTGCTGGAATATCCTGAAGAGGGATGTACTTGGAGTAATACATTCAAGAATGGAGTGGAATTGGATGAGGGGGATTATGCTCTTGTAACGGGTACTCGTCTTGCCAATGGCGGGGTGTTGTCAGAAATGCAATTGTTTCATGTGAAACAAGCTGAAACCAATGTAGTTAAGATGTTTTTACGTACTTCTGATACCGAGATTACGGTTAAGGGAAACTTTGATTCGGAGTCTAAATTCATCTTGGATGGTAAGGAAGTCAGTCTTTTGAGCCAGACGGGTCGTGGTTATTTCATTACCGGTTTGTTGGGTGTAGGCCAAGAGCCTACTAATCATGCCTTGAAGGATATCGCTAAGGTTGCGCAAGTATTCGAAAAGTGGAATCGTCCTATGGTGCTCCTCTTCGAGGATGAAGCTTCAGCTAAAAAGTTCCGCATTGCCGAGTTCCCGGGTCTGCCTAAGAATCTGATATTCGGTATAGACAAGGAGGGGGCTATTCGGAAGCAAATCGTTGAGAAAATGAAACTTACGAATGCCAACCTCCTTCCGATATTTATGATTTCTGATACATTCAATCGTGTGGTTTATTTCTCACAGGGTTATACTATCGGATTGGGTGAGCAGCTGGAAACCGTAATCAGGAAATTGTAAATCCGCAGTGCTGATGATTTGAAACTATTATTGTTTGCTGGTTCTGAAATTTACTTGTTGGCAAGGACGCTTGCTTACACAAATTTCTGAAATATAAAAAGGAACTTTGGAGTTATCTTATTCCAAAGTTCCTCTGTTTTTTATAGGTTTCTTTTACCAAAAGTTCTTTTTTCATCCATGTTTAGAACTTATAATGTAAGTTCCCTTGTTTTAGTGTCATTCTGAGTTGGCATTAATGTGCTTCCAGCCAGTTCTTTCCCCAGCCTGCATCGGCTACTAATGGTACGCTCAGATGATAGGCATTCTGCATTTCCTCTACCACGATTTGCTCTACTTTCTCTTTCTCTTCCGGATAGACGGAGAAATTGAGCTCATCGTGTACCTGGATGATCATTTTGCTCTTGATGCCTTCAGCTTTGAACCGGTTGAAGATGCGAACCATCGCAACCTTGATGATGTCGGCCTCTGAACCTTGGATAGGGGCATTGATGGCATTGCGCTCGGCAAAACCGCGTACTGTACCATTGCGGCTATTGATGTCTGGTAAGTAGCGGCGGCGGTGGAAAATAGTCTCAGCATAGCCTTTCTCGCGGGCAATTTCCTTTGATTTCTCCATATAGGCCTTTACGCCAGGGAAGGTGCGGAAATAATCCTCAATGATTTGCTTGGCTTCTTTATTTTCTATATTCATGCGCTGCGCCAGACCGAATGTAGTGATACCATAGATGATACCAAAGTTGGCAGTCTTTGCCTTTTTGCGCTGAGTATCAGTAACTTGCGATATTTCTTTATGCCATATTTTGGCAGCTGTTGCGGCATGGATATCGGAACCTTCACGGAAGGCTTCTACCATATTTTTGTCTTCGCTCAAGTGTGCCATGATGCGCAACTCTATCTGGGAGTAGTCTGCTGAAAAAAACAGACAGCCTGGCTCTGGAATAAAGCAGCGGCGTATTTCTTTTCCATCATCATCACGTACAGGAATATTCTGTAAGTTTGGATCACTTGATGAAAGGCGACCTGTGGCAGTAATGGCCTGATTGAATGAGGCATGTATATGTCCGGTACGTGGGTTGATGAGCTTAGGAAGAGCATCCACGTATGTGCTCAGAAGTTTCTTTAAACCCCTGTAGTTCAGAATCTCATCGATGATCGGACTCTTGCTTCTCAACTGTTGCAGTACTTCTTCACTCGTCACATATTGTCCCGTCTTTGTCTTTTTCGGTTTCTCCACAATCTTCATTTTTCCGAAGAGGATTTCACCTACCTGACGTGGAGAGGCTATGTTGAACGATTCACCTGCCAGTTCGTAGATGTGATGCTCTATGTCTGCCAATCTGTTGGTCAAATTATTAGACGTTTCTTTCAGCGTATCAGTATCGATGCATACTCCGTTCATCTCCATGTGGGCCAAAACGGGTACAAGTGGCATTTCGACATTCCAAAACAGATCCTCACAATGAATCTCCTTGAGTTTTGGCTCAAGTACATTTTTCAATCGCAATGTGATGTCTGCATCTTCTGCTGCATATTCATAAACATCGGATGGAGCAAGATCTCGCATCGATTTCTGGTTTCTGCCTTTCGGACCAATCAACTCCTCAATATGGATGGTCTGGTAATTGAGCAAGACTTCAGCCAGATAATCCATGTTGTGGTATAACTCTGGTTGGATGAGATAGTGAGCAATCATCGTATCAAACATCTTGCCTTTTATCTCCACTCCGTAATTCATCAAAACCTCGTAGTCGTATTTGATATTTTGGCCGACTTTCAGAATTTGAGGGTTTTCATAGAGCGGTTTAAAGATGTTTACGAATTTTAAAGCTTCTTCACGATTTGCAGAAATGGCGACATAGTAAGCCTCTTTTTCTTTGACGGCAAAGCTCAAACCTACCAATTCTGCATCAATTGCAGTAGTAGAAGTGGTCTCTGTGTCTAAACTGAGAATATCGAATGTCATCAAATAATCACAAAGTTTCTTTGCATCTTCCTCATTTTCAATAAGTTGATACTTATGAGGAGTGCTTTTAATGGTCTCAAAACTCGCGTTTTTTTGAACATCTTGCCCATCGTCTTGCTGTGCGCCAAATAAATCGAGCTCTCCTGTAGGCTTTATTTTCTTTTGTTGAGGTTTTTTAAGAATCCTGTTTGCAAAGCTTTTGAACTCGAGTTCAGAGAAGATTTCGTCCAACTTTTCTTTATCAGGTTCAACCAACTTCAAATCATCCATTTTAATTTCCACAGGAACATCAGTCCGGATAGTTGCCAGGAACTTTGAGATTTTGATATCCTCGATAGCACCTTCAACCTTTTCGCGAAGTTTGCCTTTCACCTTAGAAGAATTTTCAATCAAGTTCTCTACGTTTCCAAATTCATTGATCAGTTTGGCAGCCGTTTTCTCTCCGACACCAGGACATCCAGGGAAGTTATCTGCCGAGTCACCCATGAGAGCCAAAAGGTCAATAACCTGGAGTGGGGAAGCGATTCCGTATTTTTCCTCAATTTCCTTTTCACCCAAGGTTTCATATCCGCCTCCATGTCGAGGACGGAACATATATACATTCTCCCTTACCAGCTGACCATAATCTTTATCCGGTGTGAGCATGTAGGTCTCTATACCTTTCTCTCCAGCTTGAATCGCCACAGTACCAATGATATCATCAGCCTCAAAACCATCTACTTGGAGGATAGGAATGTTGTAGGCTTCGAGTATGTTTTTGATGATTGGCACAGAGAGCTTGATGTCTTCCGGTGTCTCTTCTCGCTGGGCTTTATAGGCAGGAAAAGCCTCATGGCGGAAGGTCTTACCATGGTCGAAAGCCACTGCGATATGAGTTGGTTTCTCCTTGGTAAGTATCTCGTTGAGGGTATTGCAGAACCCCATGATACACGAAGTGTTGAGCCCCTTGGAATTGATTCTTGGAGCTTTGATAAAGGCGTAATACGAGCGATAAATGAGCGCATACGCGTCTAAAAGGAATAATTTATCCATAATATTCATATTTATGGTGTAAAATTACTAAAAAATTGCCACATTTCACGAATAATTGATTAATTTTGTATCAAATTTCAGAAATTAAGTAGTTTTACTATCACATAATGGATTATTTATCACTTATCAGACAGCCTATTGAGGCAGAGTTGACAGATTTTATTGATTTGTTTAATAAGTCTTTGATGCATAGCGACGGACTTCTTTCGCAGGCTCTCGACCATATTCGACAGCGTGCGGGTAAGCGTATGCGCCCTATGCTTATCCTGCTGATGGCGAAGAATTTCGGCAAAGTTACTGAGGTTACTCAGCATTCAGCAGTCGGTTTGGAACTGCTTCATACGGCTTCTTTAGTACATGATGATGTTGTAGATGAAAGTGGGGAGCGCCGTGGTCAGGCAAGTGTCAATGCTACTTATAATAATAAGGTTGCAGTACTGGTAGGTGACTTCATTCTCTCTACAGCTTTGCTCCATGTTTCCTATTCTCATTCTGAAGAAATAGTGAGATATCTTGCTGAATTAGGGCGTGTTTTGTCCAATGGTGAGATTCTGCAATTGAACAGTATCAGTAATCAGGAAATATCGGAAGACATTTATTATCAGGTAATTAAGCAGAAAACGGCAGCTCTTTTTGAGGCTTGTGCCGGTATTGGTGCTTTGTCGGCTAATGCTTCACAGATTGCTATAGAGGAAGCCAAGCGATTTGGCCAGAATTTAGGTATTATCTTCCAGATTCGTGATGATATTTTTGATTACTACGATTCTCAGGAGATAGGTAAGCCTACTGGTAATGATATGGCTGAAGGTAAGTTGACTTTGCCGGTTATCTATGCGCTGAAATCTACTGGTGATGAGGAGATGATGAAGTTGGCACGTAAGGTGAAATCTCATCAAGTAACTCCTGATGAAATTGCTCGCTTGGTGGAATTTACGAAAGCTAATGGAGGTATAGAATATGCAGATAAGCGTATGTGGGATTTTCATGCTGAAGCCATGAATTTCTTGGACACTTATGTGGAAGATAAGGCCATCTATAACGCTTTGAAAGCTTATCTTGATTTCGTTATTGAACGTAAGGTTTAAGCTCGTACGTTTATTAAGTTTATAGTCGTACGTCATTAGAGTCTATAGTCGTACGTTTATAGGGGTTATACTCGTACGTCTATAGAGTGAGTAGTCGTACGACTATAAGTCTCTAAAAATAAAGGTCTTTCAACTGGCTATATTTGCCGTTGAAAGACCTTGTTTTATCTACGAATCAGTTTTTCCTTTTTAGAAATACTTGATTTCCTTGCCAAGGATTTCGCTCAAGAGGAGGTTGGTAAGTCGAGATGTTCCCAAGCGGAACCATTGGTTGGTTAACCACTTTTCGCCAAGAACTTCTTTTACAATTGTGTAGTAAACGATTGCATCGTGAACGGTGTTGATACCACCAGCTGGCTTGAAGCCAATCTGGATACCAGTCTTCTCATAATATGCCTTGATGGCCTGGCACATCACGTAAGCAGCCTCTGGGGTAGCTGAAACTTTCTCCTTGCCAGTAGATGTCTTGATGTAGTCAGAACCTGAGTACATGGCAAGAATAGAAGCCTTCATGATGTTGCTGCAGTTCTTCAGACAACCAGTCTCCAAGATACATTTCATCTTGTGCTCGCCGCATGTTTCCTTCAGTTCCTGGATGTCAGAGCAAAGGCCTTCGTAATCCTCACTGAAGAACTTGCCAACAGGCATTACGATGTCAACCTCTGTGGCGCCATCTTTAATAGCCAATGCAGTTTCTGCTACCTTTACCTCGATGAAAGTCTGAGAAGAAGGGAAATTGCCGCTTACGACAGCGATTTCTACGCCATCAACTTCCAGACTTTGGCTGATAAGACCAGCGAAGTTAGGGTAGGTGCATACTGTTGCTACATGAGGAAGATCAGGATAATCCTTGGAGAATTTATTGACTTTCTCTATCATCTTCAGGATACTTTCCTCTGTATCTTCTGTATGGAGAGATGTTAATTCAACGCTTCCAAAGAGGAATTTCTTCACCTCCATGGTCTCGTTTTCTGCAACTTTCTCGTCAAGGAGTTTCTTTACTTCTGCTGCAATTTCCTCATCGTTAAGGTTGCAATTATACTGTTTGAGAACTGACAAATACTTGTCGTCTGCTTCACTGTATTGTCCTTGTTGCTGTGCAAGAACCTGTTCTTTAATACTGCTCATACTTAATGTTACTTTTTTTATTATTAAAGTTAAGTTTATCTATATGATTCCTTCTATTTCAGGTGTTTTATTTCCTTCAATTTCGGGTTGTTCTTATGCCTTTCAGAATCCCTTTGGGTCTTCTTATCAAAGCTCTTTTTGAGTTCTTCAGTAAGGTCGATTCCCGTTTGGTTAGCCAGACAAATGAGAACCCAGAGAACGTCTGCCATTTCCTCTCCTAGGTTAGGCTTTTCGCCCTTCTTGAAGCTCTGGTCGCCGTATGTTCGGGCGATGACACGAGCCAGTTCTCCTACTTCTTCCGTAAGACAAGCCATATTGGTAAGCTCGCTGAAATAGCGAACGCCATATTCCTTAATCCACTTATCTACTGCTTCCTGTGCTTCTTTTATAGTCATAACAGATGATCTTTAATTATGAAATAAGTCAGACATAGCCATAATCCAGTCATGAATATAGCGGCAATGGTGTTGTAGATACCGATTTTTCCATTCTCCATTTTGTCGCTGATGAACTCCATATTCACGCCAATGGCAACGAGGGTTTCACCTGCATACTCTGCCCATGGATTGTTTAAAAATCTTTGAGAAAAGGTAAACGTTATGATCATTCCTATAGCCAGGAACCAACTTTTATATTTTAAAATCTTTTCCATCTGTTCTCGAATGTTTGGCTTTTACTCCTTATTATGGGTGTCCATCATGATGGTAACAGGACCATCATTCAGTAATTCTACCTTCATGTCGGCTCCGAATTCGCCAGTTCCTACAGGCTTTCCAAGTGCTTCAGAGAGCTTTTTGCAGAACTCCTCATAGAGAGGAACGCTGATTTCGTGTTTGGCAGCTCTCAGCCAACTTGGCCGATTTCCCTTCTTATAGCTGGCGAAAAGGGTAAATTGGCTGATAACTAGGATTTCCCCGTTTATGTCCATGATAGAACGATTCATGACATGGTTTTCATCATCAAAAACACGCAGTCCTATCACCTTTCTTACTAACCAATCAATGTCCTCTGAAGTGTCGCTTTCTTCTATACCCAAGAGGACGAGATAGCCTTGCTTGATAGCAGATTTTACTTCGCCTTCAATGGTAACAGAGGCATGTGCGACACGTTGTATCACGATTCTCATGTTATCTTATTCTTTTATATTTATATATCAATTCTTTCTGTTTCTATAATGATTTCAGATGCAAATATACGATATTTATTTGATATTCTTGTCTTTTTCTGTGAAATATTTCACAAGTATTTCCGCTTTATGTGGTCCGAGTACTTCTGTCAGGGTTTCTATACTTGCTTCCTTGACCTTTTTTACGCTTTTAAACTTGCTCAGAAGCGCTTCTTTAGCCTTTGGACCAATGCCTTTGATGTCGTCCAATTCTGAGTGTAAAGCGTGCTTAGAACGCTTATCTCTATGGAAGGAAATGGCATATCGATGTACTTCGTCTTGTATCTGAGTCAAAACCTTGAAAAGCTCACTTTCAGGTGGAAGGGCTATGGTTTTGGGCGGGAAACCGTAGAGCAATTCATTGGTGCGGTGGCGGTCGTCTTTGGCAAGACCTGCAATAGGGATGTCCAAGTGTAATTCGTCCGCAATAACTGCATGAACTACGTCCATCTGACCTTTACCTCCATCCGTAATAATGAGGTCGGGTAAGGGTGTTCCTTCGTCCATCATGCGGCTATATCGACGTCTCACGACCTCTTGCATGGAGGCATAATCGTCGGGTCCTACAACCGTTTTTATATTGTATTTCCTGTAGTCTTTTCTGGAAGGTTTCATACCTTTATATACGATGCAGCCAGCCACCGCATCTGTGCCGGAAATATTGGAGTTATCAAAGCATTCTATCTGATATGGTAACTTCGGAAGCTTTAATTTCGCCTGTAACTCCTTCATCAAACGGGTTTGTTTCTGCTCAGGATTCAGCTTTTCGGCCTGCTTTAGACGGTCGAACTTATACTGCTTGCAGTTCATCTCAGAGAGTTCCAGAAGGTGCTTCTTGTCGCCTCTCTGTGGTACGAAAAATGAAGCATCTTTTAGCTTCCATTCCATCTCGAAAGGAACGATAATCTCTTTTGCGGTGGAATGAAAACGCTCCCTGATTTCTGGAATAGCTGTAATCAAGAGTTCCTTGTCGCTTTCTTCCAGTTTGCGTTTATATTCATAGGTAAAGCTCTGGTTGATAGTTCCATTCTTTACATGAATATAGTTGATAAAGGCATTCTTGTTGGAGTCATCATTCACGATGGTGAAGACATCTACGTCTGTAATTGTGTGGCTCACGACCTCGCTTTTGGCCTCAAATTCATCCAAGAGTTGATACTTTTTCTTGTATTCTTCAGCTATTTCAAACTTCAGAAGTTCTGCGTTTTTCATCATCATATCATATAGATATTTGCTTACTTCTCTTGTATTTCCTTTAAGAATTTCGCGAGCTTGGCGCATATTCTCCTGGTATTCTTCGTAGCTTTGTTTGTTGATACATGGCGCACCGCAATTGTGAATATGGTACTCCAGACATGGCTTATATTTACCGACAGCTACGCCTTCTTTAGTAATAGGAAAGCGGCAAGTTCTTGGCTTGTAAAGCTTCTTGATGACCTCCAAAACGGCGTACATGCTGCCAATATGGGGGTATGGCCCAAAGAAAGTCCCCACCTTTTTATTGATATGGCGAGTCTTGAAAATGCGAGGAAAATACTCGTTTGTCACACATATAGAAGGATATGTTTTGCCGTCTTTCAGCAAAACATTATATCTGGGATTATATTTCTTTATAAGGCTATTTTCAAGCAAAAGTGCATCTTCTTCCGTATTGACAACCGTATATGAAATGTCGAAAATCTTAGAAACGAGTACTTTTGTTTTGTATCTATCTACTTCTTTGTGAAAGTATGAAGATACGCGTCTTTTCAGATTTTTGGCTTTTCCTACGTATATAATCGTATGGTTTTCATCATAATATTGATAGCTGCCAGGCTTCTCCGGCATGCTCAATACAATATTCTTAAGTCTTGTGAGTCTTTCCTCATTTTCCTGCTTGGTCATATTCCAATACCTTTATTTATAGGAGTTTAATTGAGTCCTGTTTCACGTGAAACGAATGAGCGTTGTCAAACGTACAGTGAAGTGTTCTATAAAACATACTATTAAATATGGTGCCAAACCTATATAATGAAACTATGATAAAGGGCGTTTTTTATGTTTCAAAACTGTATTTATGCGTACTGAAACATTAAAAAAGCATTCTTCGCTTCTTTATATAGGCTTGGCATAAGGAGGCTATAATTGAAGAAGAGTTGAAACTTCAATGTCTTCATCAAAGATCTTGCGGCCGATGAAATTCTCGCTTACCAACTCGATAATGAAGTTTGCGTAAACTTTTTTAGGATGGAATTTCTTAACCAGATCGCATGCAGCTTTCATGGTTCCGCCAGTGGCAAGTAAGTCGTCATGGAGTAGGACAACATCGTTTTCATTGATCGCATCTTCATGGATTTCGATGGTGTCCATACCATATTCTTTAGCATAGCTTTCCTGTACGGTTTTGCAAGGGAGTTTTCCAGGTTTGCGGCAAAGAACAACACCTGCGCCAAGTCTGATAGCTAATGCGGAAGACATAACGAATCCACGTGATTCTATGCCTACAATCTTGGTTATACCTTTATCTTTATACAATTCATACATCTCATCGCTAATTTCTTTTAGCGAAGCAGGGTTCTTGAAAAGGGTAGTAACATCACGGAAATTAACACCCTTAATTGGCCAATCTGGTATGCAACGCAGATTGTCTAATAATAGCTGATTGTTCATAGTTCTGTACTTCTCAATTATATGTTTTATTCTTTTGATTATATGTTTTTTGCGTACTTATTTTAATGCTTTTTCCTTTCGGATCATATCCTCATTTTTAATGCTCTTTTGCTCTCTTTGCTTGAAGGCGAACTTGAGATATTCTCGAAAAAATATAGCGTTTTATGCCTCTTTTTCGGTGTATCTTTAAGTAGTGTTTCACGTGAGATTAAAGTTTTTCTTTAACCACAAAACACTTGATGAAAGCAATCTTAATTGACTGAAAATCAAAAGCTTTACTTTGCTTGTGTTCCACGTGAAACATTTTAAAAAGATAGAGAGCGTAGAGTTGCGTGAAACTATCTTCCTAGTAAAACGAGCAGGACGTTAATGTCGCTTGGGGACACTCCTGGAATTCTACTTGCCTGAGCAAGAGTTTCTGGATTGATATGCTCCAATTTCTGTCGGCCCTCTGTGGAGATTTCGTTAAGCTCTGCATAGTTGAATCGGCCTTTGATTTTGATATTCTCCAGTCGGTGCATTTTGTCTGCAATGAGACGTTCTCTTTCGATGTAGCCCTTGTACTTCATTTTGATTTCTGCAGCCTCCGAAATCTCTTTCTGTCGGTTGGCTGGAGATTCCATTACTTCTTTTAATTCAGGAATAATCTCTGAAAGGTTTTGAAGATTGAGATGTGGACGTGCCACGAGATCGATCAGTTTGCATCCTGCGCGAAGTGGAGTGGTGCCCAGTGCTTCCAGTTTTGAATTGATCTTATCCTTTTTGATTGGGTAGCTCTCACAGAAGTTGATGATTCTTTCGATATTCTCTTTCTTCTCCTGCCACCAGTCATGACGGTCTCGTTTTGCAATTCCCAGTTCGTAAGCTTTCTCTGTCAGTCGGGCGTCTGCATCATCCTGTCGGAGTAGAATTCTGTATTCAGCTCTGGAGGTGAACATTCTGTATGGCTCGTCCACGCCTTTTGTCGTGAGGTCATCGATAAGAACGCCGATATAGCTTTCGTCTCTTTGCATTTCAAATGTCTTGTCTCCCACACAATGGAGCGCTGCATTGATTCCAGCAACAGTACCTTGACCACCGGCTTCTTCGTATCCTGTCGTTCCATTTACCTGGCCTGCGAAGAAAAGACCTTTTATGATTTTTGATTCCAACGAATGCTTGAGTTGTGTTGGGTCGAAGTAATCGTACTCAATAGCATAACCCGGTCTGTAAATCTTGGCATCTCTTAAAGCTGGAATTTCATGAAGGGCTTTTAGCTGTATATCCATTGGCATACTGGATGAAAAACCATTCAGGTACATTTCGTTGGTGTCTTCACCCTCCGGTTCCAAAAATAGCGGATGCTGTTCCTTGTCTGGGAAAGTGACGAGCTTTGTTTCAATGCTCGGACAGTATCTTGGACCAGTACTTTGAATCTGACCATTATATAAAGGAGAATCAGAAAGTCCGCTTTTCAGGATTTCATGCACGTTCTTGTTGGTGTAGCAGGTCCAGCACGGTAGCTGTTTAAGTACCCGATGCTCGCCCATATACGAAAACTGGTGGAAATCATTATCGCCAGGTTGTTCTTCCATATCCTCGAAGTGTACGCTTCTCTTATCGATACGGACAGGAGTTCCTGTCTTCATTCTTGCGGCTGTGATTCCCCATCGGGTGATGCTTTCTGTAAGATGGTGTACTGCTGGTTCTGCACATCTGCCACCTTCTACCATTTTTCTTCCTACATGCATCAGGCCGTTCAGGAAAGTGCCTGCAGTAATGATGATGCTCTTGGCATGGAACTCAGCACCCCAGATGGTACGTACACCTATTGCTTCCCCGTTTTCGACTAAGAGTTCGTCAGCCTGATCTTGCCAAATTTCAAGATTGTCGGTGCGGTCGAGGATGCTTCTCCATTCCCAGATGAACTTTCCTCGGTCGCATTGAGCACGGGGACTCCATACGGCAGGTCCTTTACCTATATTTAACATACGGAACTGGATGGCGGTCTTATCGGTTACGATTCCCATTTGCCCACCTAAGGCATCAATCTCCCTTACAATCTGTCCTTTTGCAATACCACCGATGGCAGGGTTGCAACTCATCTGTCCAATCTTGTTCATGTCCATTGTTATCAGGCAGGTCTTAGCCCCCATGTTGGCAGAGGCTGCAGCAGCCTCACATCCGGCATGTCCGCCGCCGATAACAAGTACGTCATAATTGAATGTCATAATCTATACTTTTTCTAATTTTCGGCAAAAGTAAGAATTTAAATTGAAATTTTAGCAAAAATACTTTGATAAATCACGAATTTATAGTAATTTTGCAGCAAATTTATGCAATTATACTTAGAAATGAGGATTGTGATTCCCCATGATCTATGTTTTGCAGGTGATAGATAGATATAGAATAATAATTTAGTTTCAAACAGTTAAATATTTTAAAATCAATCATTTATGTGGTTAATCAATTCATCTATTGGTAGAAAGGTAGTGATGTCAGTAACTGGTATTGCACTTATTCTATTCTTGACATTCCACGGTTGCATGAATGTGGTTGCGCTTTTCTCCGGAGAGGCTTACAACACAATCTGCGAGTTGTTGGGTGCTAACTGGTACGCCGTAGTTGCAACCTTGGGTTTGGCAGCTTTGGCAGTTTGTCACATCGTTTATGCTTTCATCCTGACAGCACAGAACCGTCGTGCTCGTGGTAACCAGCGTTACGAGGTAACAGCAAAGCCAGAGAAGGTAGAGTGGGCAAGTCAGAACATGTTGGTGCTCGGTATCATCATCGTTCTCGGTCTTTTGCTTCACTTGTTTAACTTCTGGTACAACATGATGTTTGCTGAGCTCTTGGGTACAAGCTTCGGTCACAGCCCATCAGATGGCTTTGCATTCATTCAGGACACCTTCGCTAACCCTGTGTTCGTAGTTCTCTACATCATCTGGTTGGTAGCTCTTTGGTTCCACCTCACTCACGGTTTCTGGAGTGCTATTCAGACTCTCGGTTGGAACGGTAAGACTTGGTTCTGCCGTTGGAAGACTATTGGTATGATTTACTCTACCATCCTGCTTCTCCTCTTCATCGTTGTCGTTTTGGCATTCGCTTTCGGTTGTGCTCCATCTTTGCGCTGTGCAGCTTAATTCATGTAATCATTTAAGTATTAAAAAAGATTATGGCAAAAACATTAAATTCTAGAATACCTGAAGGACCAGTTGCTGAGAAATGGACCAACTATAAGGCTCACCAGCGTTTGGTTAATCCAAAGAATAAGTTAAAGCTCGACATTATCGTTGTAGGTACAGGTTTGGCAGGTGCTTCTGCAGCTGCTTCTCTCGGCGAGATGGGCTTCAATATCTTGAACTTCTGCATCCAGGACTCTCCACGTCGTGCTCACTCTATAGCAGCACAGGGTGGTATCAATGCAGCTAAGAATTATCAGAATGATGGTGACTCAGTTTACCGTTTGTTCTACGATACAGTAAAGGGTGGTGACTACCGTGCTCGTGAGGCTAACGTTTACCGTTTGGCTGAGGTGAGCAACGACATCATCGACCAGTGTGTAGCTCAGGGTGTTCCTTTCGCTCGTGAGTATGGTGGTATGTTGGCTAACCGTTCTTTCGGTGGTGCTCAGGTATCTCGTACATTCTATGCTAAGGGTCAGACTGGTCAGCAGCTCCTCCTCGGTGCTTACTCTTCTTTGAGCCGCATGGTTGAGGCAGGTAAGGTTAAGCTCTTCACCCGTTACGAGATGGAGGATATTGTGATCGTTGACGGTCACGCTCGTGGTATCATCGCTAAGAATTTGATTACAGGTAAGTTGGAGCGTTTCTCTGCCAACGCCGTAGTTATCGCTACCGGTGGTTATGGTAACGCTTACTTCCTTTCTACAAACGCTATGGGTTGTAACTGTACAGCAGCTATCCAGTGCTACCGCAAGGGTGCTGACTTCGCTAACCCATCTTACGTTCAGATTCACCCTACATGTATCCCTGTTCACGGTACAAACCAGAGTAAGTTGACTTTGATGTCAGAGTCACTCCGTAACGATGGTCGTATCTGGGTTCCTAAGAAGATTGAGGATGCCAAGGCATTGCAGGCTGGTACAAAGAAGGGTTCTGATATTCCTGAGGAAGACCGCGACTACTACTTGGAGCGCCGTTACCCAGCATTCGGTAACCTGGTTCCTCGTGACGTGGCTTCTCGTGCAGCTAAGGAGCGTTGCGACAAGGGCTTCGGTGTCAACAACACAGGTCTTGCCGTATTCCTCGACTTCTCTGAGTCTATCAACCGTCTCGGTATCGACGTTATCCTGCAGCGTTATGGCAACCTCTTCGATATGTATGAGGAGATTACCGACGTTAACCCAGGTGAGTTGG